>Ga0307929_1000264_pt1 | contig 55698 bp, 65 predicted proteins | sample AceLakmetage1330_FD_203160 | JGI IMG/M metagenome (GOLD analysis project Ga0307929, IMG submission 203160) | Saline water microbial communities from Ace Lake, Antarctica - #1330 | ecosystem: Environmental > Aquatic > Non-marine Saline and Alkaline > Saline | place: Antarctica: Ace Lake... | reverse complement strand
TTCAATACCATCAGCTTCATGAACATGACTACAAAGTAAAATATCTGGTTTGAAAATTTTAACGGCTTTTTCTACTCCCGAACTTCCGCGAACAAAATTTGAAAATTTTTCAATCTTTGTATTAGAATGATGAACGTGAGTTACCATAATTCTTTTATTTAATTCTTTAACACTATCGAAACCTTTCTTTAATGTTTGATAAATTTCATCCTCAGATAATTGTGACAATCCAACATTAGCACCACCACATCCAAACAAACCAACACCATCAGATTGAATTGAATAGCCATGTAAGTTAGTTACATTATATAATTGTGCAAGAAAATCAGCAGTTGCAATTGTTTCATGATTACCAGGGATAATGATTACTTTTTTATTTTTTTCAAGAAAAGGACCAATTAATCCTTTTGTAGATTCTTCTGCTTGGGTCAAGTCTCCACATAAAACTACTAAATCAACATTTTCTTTTTCAGCTCTTTCTGCCAATCTCTTAACAAGAAAAGTATCTCCATGAATATCGCCTGCAGCAAGTAATCTCATATTATAGACAAAATGACACGCATTTAAAAAGATTTTTAACGTTATCTTTGAATAACTTCATTAGAAACAGTATTGATTATCTTTGAAGGTTTTCCTATTTTTTCCCCTTCATAAATTGTAAAATCTATTTTTCCTTTAATATCAGAATTTATTGAATCTAAATCAACCATAAATTCTTCACCTTGTTTATTTACACTAGTTGTTACAATAGGTTTTCCCAAATCTGAAACAACATCACTAATCCAATGTTCAGGAATTCTTACTCCCAATGTTTGCATTTCATTGTTAACATTTCCGGCAATAGCATTTTTATTTTTCAATTTTAAAATTAATGTTACTGGACCAGGAAGTAAGGATAAATGGTCTTTGGTAACTTCACAATGATTTTTAATCCAATCTTTTGATGGAGCAATAACAGAAAAAGGATTTGATACTCTTTCTTTTGCTTCTCTTAACTTTCCTACAGCTTGTTGATTGGTTGCATCACAACCCAAACCATAAATTGTATCAGTTGGATAAATAAAAATTCTTCCGGAATTGATTTTATCAAAGAACTCCTTTTTGTAAATTTTAATTTCCTGTTTATCAACAACTCGCATGTTTATTTTATTGAAAGATTATTTAAAAACCTTTTGCATATATTAAAAAAAATAAACACCTCCTGGCAAGAGGTGCATTTTTGAGGTGTTTAAGGCAAGAAAGTTCTTCTAGTACTTTGTTTCCAAACAAAGTTTTCTAATACGTGTACTTTGCATATGTACTCGTCCCATGATATGTAATTCTTTTTTTTGAATATGATTTTTTCACCTCCTATGATGAAATATAGCCAATTATAAATTCAGCTTCATCAAAACTTAATTCTCCAATATGTTGTGCTTCTTCTACTAGTCCAATTGCGAACTCATCTATTTCCATCATCTTAACCACCACTCACTACATTGCATTTCAAAGCTATCAACGCTTAACTCTTTTATTTGATTAAAAAACAAATTTTGTATGGTTTTTTGGCTTAAGTCTATCATTTTTCTCCTCCTTGTTATAAAAAAATCCCGGGCAGGTTTAATTGGGGGTAATCCCTGCCCTAATTCTTAAAACAATAATTATTAGATACACTAAATCCTTTATATACCCTATTTCAGAAGATGTCCAATGGGTTTTTTTCACTTATAAATAAACTGTTAAGAATCAAGAATTCAAAGGTTTAAAACGGTTTCACCACTGGACACACCTTGACCAGTGAATAAAGGTAAATCGTCGAGAGAAGGCTTTTTTGGCTTTTTAATTTTAACAATTTGTTCAATAATTCTTAACTCATCAACAGAAAAATTTTCTTGAACTTTGGGAATTAAAGATTTAATAAAAGGTTTTATTTTTCTTGAAAAGTCCCATAAATACATTGAATAATCTGGATTAAATTGAGAAATAGGATGAACTGGAAGTTTATCTTCTTCTTCATCTTCTGCCAATCTAAACATATATTTCTCAAAATCTTGAAAACCAAAATAACATTTCTTAGACTTATTAAAAAACAAAAAATTCATTTTTTCATCTTCAGTTACTATTCTTTTTGACTTCAAATCTTTAAATGCTGAAATAATACCTCTAATCCCAGAAACATAATCTTCTTGCCAAAAATGTTCTAAAGTATTAAGATAAATATTAGAATAAAATGCATTTGAAAAATAAGCTGGACCATCTTTAATCTTAACTCCTTTAAAAAAACCGTCTTCCTTAGAATATTCTTTATCTGCAATAAATAAATCTTCAATCACAGTTTGAGCAGGACAACAATAAACTCTTTTTGAATTAGTAACTCTATTTACCACAGACTTTGAAAAATCAGATTCATTTTTTTCTGGAAGAAAATAAACATAAGGAGAATTTACAGATAAAATTTCACCATATTTATTCAAATCTTCTTTTATTGCCATTGCTTCATTTTCAAAATGCATTGCCATACTTGCAGGATGTATCAAATGATTTCCAAAATTTTTAGAAGTACTACTACCCAAATAAAATGTAGTCCAAAAAAGTTTATACAATTCTAAAGTTGTAAGTCTATTTGATTCTAAAAGCATATCTAAAAAATTATTTCCAGAATTTTTAACAAAAGATCTAAATTGATTCAATTCTTTTAAATGTTTAATATCTGCAGCTTTTACAATTCTATAATTTCCTTCCCTATCATAAATTCCTTGACTTAAAACTTCCCCTAGCACACCATTTGCCATTTGTAAACCTAATCTAGTCCTTCCATACCTATGTAAAAAAAGTTCATTTAATCCTAAAACCGTTTCTTTATAAGGTTGCTCAGTTGTCAATTTAGAAAAGATTTGGTCATATCTTTTTTTTGTTCTTAAATAAGACCCAAAATCTGTCAACATATAATCCGCTAACCCATTAACATAATGTGAAAGAAAAACAAATTCATGATGACTTCCTTTTTGAACTCTTTCTTCAACATAACCCATAAAATCTCTTACTGAATGAGTTTTTTTAGATAAATAATGTCTTAATAAAAATCCTACCGGAATTAATCTTCTTTCCACCCTATGAAAAGTTCCATTACTAGATTCAATCCCAAACAAATTGTTCATAAACCCTTTCAAAGCGTTCTTGTTATTATTAACTTCATTTTCAAAATATTTAATGCCTCTCGGATAAATCTCATCTCTTTGTATTCCCATATGTTTAAAGTAGCCCCTATCAAAAACATCTCTTAAAGCAGTAGGAGAATAAAGTAATTTTATAAAATCAAGTTTGAAATTTTCAGCCATCCAAACTAAATTTTCCAAACAATTTCTTGTTAATTCTTTCTCTTGAAATTTATTTGAATCTCCAAATAATAATTTCGGCATTTCTTCAGTATCATCACAAACATATTCTAAAATTAATCTTTGAGCTGCAACTTCCCTATTTCCAGGAATTGTTTCAAGCTTTTCTTTTGTTGATGAACTAAGCTCTACATCAATTCCTTCCGAAAGATATTGAAGTTCAGCCATTTCAGCATACGAAATTGTTTTTCTATATCCACTCATACCTCCAAAAAATCTAGACAAATTTTCAAGTTTAGCATTTGCAAATCCCCTTAAAAAAGTTTGACCTAACCTTAAAAGGTCTACACAAAAACCACCATCCATCCTAAATCTTTCAAAGAATTTTTTAGTAACATCTTTTTTTGGTTCATCTTCGGCCTCGCCAACATAAAGATCGCCCCTTTCTTTTAACATAGAAGCATCGAAATTGATATTGTAAGCCGAAATAACTTCAATATCGTTCTGTAAGGCCCAATTTGAAATATCTCCAATCATGTCTCTGTCGGTATCATAACCTGAACGAATTGTATGTCCTTTTACTTCAGTAATCTTTGTTGCCTGTTTATTAAAAACTATTCTTTGTTTTACTTGTTGATTTTCTGTTAAAATTGCGGCAACTTGAGTAACTTCATAATTATTTTCTAAAAATTTAGGAGTTTCAATATCAAAAAACATGAACTTTAAATTCATCCATTCATCAAGTGTTAGCTGTCTTTTGAATTTTAAAGTTGGCCTTTGATTAAGAAATAACCCATAAGTTCCTTTCTTTTTAATTGAATTGTAATTATAATCTAAATCTCCAAAGCCACGAATTAAAGTTTCAAAACTATTTTCATAAGAGTTTATATCTTCAATTAATTCAATTGTTTCTTGATTTAAATATGAAAAAGATTTAGTTTCTTGAAATGATTTTTTAGCATTAAAACTATTGTCAGATTTTAATAGTTTTTTATAACGTGAAACAGCATTACTCCATTGTCCAGAATAACTACCTTGTTTAAAACCAACCTTTGTATGTCTTCTTATTTTATCTAAAGAACTATTTAATTTATCCAACTGTCTTTTTTTTTCTAAAATTGTAATTAATTCATTATCCGTTTCTACAATTATACCTGGCAACAAATAGTTTTCTTCGTCTTGTAAGTTCCAACGTGCTTGTCTATTAAAATAGCCACCCCTAAATAATTTTTTTCCTTTACTTTTTAAAGAACTTAAATTAAACTCACCACATCTTGTTTTATATCTTAATCTTTGAAAAGCTTTAGATTCGGTTCTTGGAGCAGTAACTTGAACTATGTTAAAATATCCTTGCACCAAAGTTTTAGTATGCTGGTAACCATAAAAGGGATTTTTCTGGCCGTTAATGAGTGGATTTTGAATTTGTTCAATTAAATCTTGTGCCTCTGTTTGAGAAAGTGGAATGGAAAAATAAGTGTGTTGATAAGGAACATAAACATCAGACAATCCTTTAAACCTTAACTGAAGTTGTTGAGAAGATTGCTGATTATCTCTTACAGCTACCTGCGTTAATAGAACTTCATTATCTTTTAGAGAATCTTCTAAAGACATAATTAATTATTAAATAATAACTTTAAAAGAATTTAGGTACAGATTTAGATATTAAAAATCGGTCAATTTTTTACTTTCACCATAATTAATAATTGAAGTTTTACCTTCAGTTCCACCACCTACCTTTTTAATGAAAATAAACTTTCCTTCTTCTAATTTTTTAATTTTTCTTTGAAAGGTTTTGTAACTAATATCTTTACCCTTTGCAGAATATAATTTAAATAGGTCCCCGATTTTAGTTCCAGTATTTTTTTTAATCATATCAAGAATTTCTTTTTCAACATCGATTAAACTAGCACTATTTTTTATTGAAAAACTTTCAAGTTTTGAAAGTGCAATTTTGGCATCTTCTTTTTCTATTCGTTTTTTGGATTGGTCTTCTGCATGTTGACCTGCCTCTTTAATCAAATATAAGCCAGTTCGTATATCTTTTAATTGAGTGGACTTTTTTGCAAGCATCAAAAAAGCATCGTCATCCCAAACACCTGAAACAAAAGCATATTTCATTCTTTGTTTTAAAATTTCAATTGTTTCTTTTTCATTATATTCTTTAAATTCTAATAAGTCAGGAATTAATCTTGATTTAGTTCTTTCATCAAGGTCTGTAAACCAAGACTTATAATTTGTTATAATAATAATAGATTTTCTAAATATAACTTCCAATAAAGTATATAAAAAGTCTGAATCTTCAGCCTTATCAATTTCATCAAAAACAAAAACGGCACCTGCATTCTTATTAATTATTTCTTTTATTACTTTTACTAAATCTTCAGTTTTTTTATTTTGAATGAATTTATACCCTAATTGTTCACAAATTTCAAGCATGATTTTATAAGTAGTATTACTTTGCCAACAATTAATAAAAACTGACAAAATATCATCCGTTTCATCTTCCAAATCTTTTAATAAATGTTTAATTGCAACTGTTTTTCCAATTCCGGGTTTACCGTGAACTAAAATATTTCTTCCATTTCTTTTTTGAAAAATAGGTTTAATGCAAGTAGCAATCTCTCTTTGTTCATTTTCTCTAAAAGGAATTAATTTAGGAATATAATCAAAATCGAGTGCTTCCACATTTCCTGTAAATAAAGATTCAGTATCCTTTAGCATATCTTTAAACATTGACATAAATTATTTAATAGAATTAGAATATATAAAATTTTGTGTTTTTCTAACTATTAATTAACTAAATTTGACAATTTGAAAAATAAGTTAAAAACAATTTGAAAAATAAAAAAAGTTTAAAGAATTGAATCTACTTAAAGCAGTCTACTCTAATCCAAGTTCTTTTTCAAAAACACTAAAAGGTTGAGCTCCTGAAATTAACTTACCATTTACTAAAAAAGCAGGAGTTCCTCTAATACCTTGCTGCACTCCTTCCAATCTATCTTTTGTAACTGACTCGGTATAAACTCCAGCATCTAATTCGGCTTTAAATCTTTCTACATCTAATTCCAAATCTTCTGCGATTTCAATTAAAGTATCTTCATCAAAATTTCCAGCAGTTTTAAACAGTTCATCATGAAATTCCCAAAACTTCCCTTGTGCATTTGCAGCTTCAGATGCTTCTGCAGCAATTTGGGCATATTCGTGAAAATCTAATGGGAAATGTTTAAAGATAAATTTTATTTTTCCTTCTCTTGCAAGTTCTTCTAGTTTTGGAACTGATGCTTCCCAATCAGGCATTGAACTTTTAAATCTTTGAACTAATTGCTCATGTGTACCAACTGCGGCAGAACAATAAGGACATTGAAATTCAGAATATTCAATTACAACTAATTCCGCGTCTTTAGGACCTAGAAATGGATCTTCTAAATTTACTGAGTCAAGAACAAGATTGCCCGTCACCGATTTTGTATTTATTCTCATTACTTCTTTAACAACAAATAAAGCAAGTATTATTATTATAACTACAAGTATAGTTTTAGTTATTCCTTTCATAAATTAGAATTTAAAAAGAATATTTAAAAAGATTATGCTTAAATAAAAATCAATTATGCTTTCTAAAATATCTTTTAATATCTTTAAGAGCATCTTCAATTTCATCTTCCATCACTTCTTTAACATCATGTCTTTGGTTATCTTCATCTTCTTTTTTTTGCCAAACCGAACTTTCAATTTGGATTAACACCCGAATAATTCTTTTTTCACTATGATCTGGTTTAATTAAAATATAAATCTTCTTTCCAAACACATTTTTATTAGAATCAATAGAACATGCAAAAGCTGCATCAATTGTATTTGAATTTAAACAAACTGGAATTACAGATTTTTTATTTTGAATTATTTTTAATTTTAATAAAATCTTACTGATTTCTTTAGTGATTGTCTTAAAATTCCTATGATTACAAATTAAACAAGCTAATTCTTTTATTCTATCCATACAAATTGATTAGTAGGAACATTTATAAACATTATTAAATTATATGTTATATGGCAAAAACTAACGAATCTAAAGACGAACAAGTAGGATTTCATAAAGGTGCACTATCAACTTTAGCCAAAGAAAGACAAGAACTTGCTAAAATGCTAGGAATTGTTGAACAAATAATGCAGATGCATATTGGAGCATTAAAAGAACTAGGTGTTGATTTAGAAAAAATAGCTAAAGATACTAAAGGTGCTGAAGGTAGTGGTCAAAAAATGGAAGAACTACTAAAATAAAAAAATATTAAAATATTATTAATCTAAATAATTTAAAATTTTAATACTTAAAAAAAAATATTTTTTAATTCAATTCTTTTTTTAAATTAATTAATATATTTACAAAAATTAATGAAATTTCACTCGTGAATTCTTCTACCTTTAGGAACAAAATTTAAAATCATCCCTCCCTTATACCTTCCTGAACCTAAAAAGTTATCTTTATTTTTTATAATAACATAGCCAGTTAATTCTTCTTTACAAGGAATATCTAACCCATACATCCACATTTTAGCAACTTTATCATCAACTTCTAAAATATTTTTTTTTACAAATTTACCAATTATTTGAGAACCTTCAAGACTAGGTCTAAAATCATTTCTAACTTGACCAAAATAAATACCAATTGTATTAATATTTAATTTATCTAGGTCTATATTTTTTACTTCATCATTAATAATGTAAATATCTTCTTTTTCTGAAAGTAAAAAAACGTAAGGGAATTTTTCAGTTATACCATATTGTTCTTCTATTTTTCTTCTTATTTCTTTTAATTCCTTTGAATTTAGTATTTTTAGATTCATATCTAGTAGATAATTTCGAAATATTTAAAAACTTTGTTCAAAAAGAAGCATTAATGAATTTACCTAATAAGTTAACAATGTTTAGAGCAATATTGATTCCAGTGATAATCTGGTTAATGTATTCTAATAACGCCAATTATATTCTTGCAAGTATAGCAGTATTTTTAATTGCAATATATACAGATAGATTAGATGGACAAATTGCAAGAAAAAGAAATCTTAAGTCTATTTTTGGAACTTTCTTTGATCCTTTAGTAGATAAAATGCTAATTTTGTCAATATTCTTTGCTTTCTCAGACTTAAAAATAATTCCACTATGGATAGTATTAATTGTATTATGCAGAGAATTTTTAGTTACAGGCATTAGACAAGTTTGTTCAAAACCAACAAAAGTAGTAGGGGCAAATTGGATGGGTAAAAGTAAATTTTTAATGCAATCAGCAGTAATTATTTATACCTTATTTTTTATGTATTTTAATTTAGCAGGAAGTATTGTATTTTTTAATCAAACTTTAGTATTTTGGATTAACTTAATTGTGGCATTAATCTCACTAGGATATGCAGGTAATTTTCTTTATTGGCATAGAAAAGAAATTTTAAAAGGAATATAAAATGCTTAAACTAATTAAAAAAAAATGGAATCCTTTTTACAGATTAATTTATTATAAATTATATAAGGGAAATAGAAGATTTAGAAATAAATTTCTTAAACCATTTGTAGGTTCTTGTTCTAAAATTGGAATAACTCCAAACATGATTACAAGCTTTAGGTTGTTTTTAACAATAATGTTCTTTATTTTGTATAATACACATAAAACAACTGCCATAATTTTAGTGACTGCTTCACTCTTATTAGACAGTTTTGATGGAGTACTGGCAAGACATATGAGAAGAATGTCTGACAAAGGTAAATTTTTAGATATTTCAGTAGATATATTTACTGTTTTTTTAATTGCTTCAACATTCATAAGTTATTCAGTAGAACCATTACTAATCATTTTTTTCATAATATTATTTGGACATACAAATATATTTGCAATAATTTATTTTAATGAATATAAAAAAACAAATTGGATTATTAAACCGAGAGCTAATTCGGCGTTTTTATATTATCCAACAATTATCGCATTTTATTTGTTTAATTTATTTAATTTAAATTATTTAACTTTATCATTACAAATTTCAGTTTTGATTTCAGGCATTTTATTTGTATTTTATTATCTTGGCATTCAAATGAACCGATAATTTATCAAAAATCTTTATAAACGTATATTTCTTACTAAATTTATGGACACAAACAGTGAAAAAGAAAGATTAGATGAATTACTTTTAAAATATTCTAATATCGATTACATTAACAATTTAGAAATTCATGTGGGACAAAATAATCATGAAGAAACTGTAAAAGGTTTAACTCAATTTGGAAAAAAAGTTATGTTTTGTACTGGAACAAGAGCAATGAGAAATTATGGGTTTTTAACAATTTACAATGAACTATTCAAAAAACACGGATTAAATGCTCTTCATTACGACAATATTTCATCTAATCCTACATTAAAACAAATGAAGACTGGAGTGAAAAAAGCTAAAGAATTTCAACCAGACGTGATTTTTGCCTTAGGTGGCGGTTCAGTAATTGACACATCTAAAGTAATTGCTGTTAGTTTAAATGGCGATGTTTGGGACTATGTTGAAAAAAAAAAAGAACTTGATAGTGGCATCCCAATTGTTGCAAGTAGCACTACCTCAGGCACAGGAAGTCACGTAACCCCATATGCAGTAGTCACTAATACTGACACTTTAGAAAAAAAGACTTTAAAAAACACTTTATTATTACCTAAAAAATCTTATATTGATTTAGATATTATAAGAAAAATGCCTGACCAAGTAATTGCTACAACTGGTTTTGATGTTTTATGTCATGCTGCAGAAGTTTATACAAGAGATGATTGTACAACAGAAGCAGCAGAATTTTGTGAAGCAGCTTTTACCTCTTTACGAGAACATTTAATTGCATCATATAATGGAGACGGCATTAATAATAAACTAGGAATGATATATGCAGATATTTTTTCAGGTATTGCTCTAACCTTAATAGGAACTCATGTACCTCATGCAATCTCTCATCCAATTTCTGCAAGATTTCCAGAAGTAAATCATGGACAATCATTAGCTTACGTAATGGCTGAAACTTCAAAAAAACAAATTGAAAATGGCAGCGATACATTAAAATCTAAATATGAGAAAGTTTCTAGATTACTTGGAGGAAATGGTGATTTTGTAAGAACTATTTTTAATTACATGAAACTATTAGATTTAGATAAAACTAAACAAACATTTAATCAACAAGATTGTGAATTAATATTTTTAGACACATTAGGTTATAGAAAGGGAAGTGTGAAAAGAAGTCCCGCACCCCTTAGCAAAAATGATATTAGAGAAATTATTTATAATTCTTTAGAGCAGAGATAATATACTTTTGAAAAAAAGTAATAATTCTAGCAGGAATTGCAAAAAGATTACTTCCCCTAATGTTTGTTTTGTGCTCTTTAATTGCTGTTTTTAAATCTCCTTCAAACATTGTATATGCACGTCCAACTTCAAACCAAAAGTGATAATCAGAACCCGCAGTAATAGGTTTATCAATTTCTTTAGCTTTTATTTGAGCCTCATAATTTTCAAACTTAAAAAATGAACGAGCATTAAAACCTTCAATAGCATCAACTTTATCATAAATATTTCCAGATGCCCTTTTTCTTTGCAGACCAACCATACTAAAAGGATGAGCTAAAATTGAAATTCCACCTTGTTGTTTTATTTCTTTAATTACGTCTTCAAACTTTCCCGGTTTAATTTCTTCATTAATATACAAAGCAAGAACTTCACCTTTATTAGTCATAACTTCTTCACCAATAATAACTTCAAAATTTGGATCTTTGTTTAACTTTTTTGTTTCTACTGCACCTTTAATTGTATTATGATCTGTAACTGCAAGACCATTTAATCCTCTTTTTTTTGCTCTTTTTAAAATAATTTTAGGTTTTAAATTAGAACATTTTGAATAATAAGAATGCCCATGTAAATCATATCTTTTCATTCCAATATCAACATGAGAATTGTTCTTTTTATAATTATTAATTTTATAATTATTAAAATTATTATTTTCAGTTGTATTGTTATTATTATTCGACTTCATGGTATAATTTTCTCAAAATTTTACATTGTAATAATTCAACTAAAGTACTAATTCCTAATTTTTTTTCATAAAGTAAAGGATCGTTAGTAATAATACCATCAACTCCCAAAGTAATTAATCTCAAAACACTTTTTCTATTATAAGCGCCCCATGAATTTATTTTAATTTCAAGTTCGTGTGCACTATTCACTATTCTTTTAGTCAACGTTTGATGAAATGGATGTATTGAATACAATTCTAATTCTTTAGCTGCAGAAATAACGCCTTTAGGTTTAGAATATAACAAAGCCCTTTTAATTTTTGGACTGAGTTCTTTAAGTCTAAATAATATTTCTTTACTAAAAGATGAAACAATTGTTTCATCGACAATTTGATTCATTTTGATTAACTCAACAGTTTTATCTGTTGCTTTTAATTCTTTTATTTCAATATTTAATTTACATTTACCTTTAACAACGTTGATTACTTCTTGCAAGGTTGGAACAAATTCGTCAGTGTGTTTAATTTTTATTTTTTTAATTTCAGCAAAAGACATTTTATTAACTAAACCAAAACCTTTAGTTGTTCTATTGATTTTTTCATCATGCATTACTATAATTTCGTCATCGGAAGTGATTCTGACGTCAATTTCAATTCTATCAGCATTTAGTTCAATTGCTTTTTTTATGGCAATTAAAGAGTTCTCTGTTTCATATGCTGAAGCTCCCCGGTGAGCAATCATTTCAAAATTAATCATTTATAGTTAATAAATTTGCTTTTATTTAAAGATTTTGTGAAAAAATATTTAAATAAGTTAATTAATGAAAAATCATGATCAGTTTAATACTTCAAACATTTTGGTTATTATTGCCTGCAGGAGTTGCTAACATGTCTCCAGTTTTGTTTAAAAAAATAAATTTTCTTAATTATCCTGTTGACTTAGGTATGAAATTTAGAAAAAAACCACTATTTGGTAAAAATAAAACATATAGAGGTTTTTTTTTTGGAACCTTAATGAGTATTTTGACAGTTTATATTGAATCTTTATTTCATTTAGATAATATTATAGGATATAATAATATAATTTTATTAGGTTTATTATTAGGTTTTGGTGCTTTATTAGGAGATGTAATTGAAAGTTTTTTTAAAAGGCAATTGGATATTAAACCAGGAAAATCTCTTATACCTTTTGATCAAATAGATTGGGTATTAGGCAGCATAATATTAACCGGATTTGTTTATTTTATACCTTTAAATGTTATAATTACTTCAATAATTCTTTTCGGAATACTACATCCCTTAATTAATTTATTAGGGTTTTTGATGAAAATAAAAAAGAATAAATTTTAATTTAATTTAGCAATTCTTTAGGAAGTACTGGTCCATTTGATAAATAAGTGGACAAATCAGAACAACTCCTTCTATATTGTTCTTCCAAACCTAATAAAATCATTGTATCACCACACGTAATTGGATTTTCTTGTTTTAAAACACCTTCATTAAAAATCCAAGAAGAAACATCAGGATTACCAGGCCATTCGTTAATACCAGAATATGCAAACAGATCACAAATTCTAGATTTAGTTTTTTTATCGCCCCATGTAACAGCAATATAAAAAAGAGAATCTGGTGCAACACTATCAAGAGTTGCTAATGCAGCTTCAGTATAACAAAACGCTTCAATAGAATTATTGAAAAGTTCTTCACCAAAACGATGAGTGTATAACCGCAAAGGCCTATTTTTAAAATTATAACAATTTCTAAATGCCATAAACAAAAAGAATGAAATATTAAATATAAAGATTGTCATTTTTTAGGAAAATATTTGAAATAATAAGAAAAAAGATTGTAATCTTAATAAAATAAAAAAAAGAACTCTAACAAAAATAAATAAACTTAATTCAATAATAAGACTTAATTTAGAAATAAAACAAGTTATTAAAAATATTAAAGAATTATGCAGCTCTTTTGGCTAACTTTTTTTGTTTTTTTTCCATGTTTTCTAAATCATCAATTGTTTCTTGAAAGATTTCTGGACGATTTATTTTTAGAAGAGCTTCTTTAAGATCAAAAGCCATATCAATTGTTATCATAAACAAATGTTTAGAATGGTATAAAATACTTTTATCTTTATCTAATCCAACATTATGTTGTGGATTTGCAAGTTCTTCATGATCAAAAATCAGATGTTCTCTTAATTTAGCCCAAACCTTAGCGGGATCAATATTTTTATTATCAGAATAAAAGCTTTTCATTTTTTTTAAGTTTTTAACAAATGCAATAAATTCAGAACGAAGACACCTTCCTTCTATAATTTCTTGTTTTTCTTCTTTTTTATCACTTACCACATTACCCAAAAAACCTCTCAATCGATTTTTTCTTCTAGATTGTTCCCTTAATGGGACATCACGTAATAATTTAAAAAAATAATTATGTAAATTTACCAAAACTTTTTCTTTTTCATTAAAATATGTTTGTAAAAGATGTGTTTTTTTAACATTAGGAAGGTTATGGATAATATTTAAAAGAACACCAACGGAAATTAAACCTTTAATTATGTCTTTTTGAACAAAAAATAAATGGTTAATCATATCTTGACATTCATTTTGAAATTCTTGAACCCAATCTGAATTGTTCAATAAAGAAGGATTACGTTTTTGTTGATCTACAAAACTCATAACTATATGATGATTTTCAGCCAATAATGTAGCATCACCTTTTATTTTTTTAAATCCAGCACTAAAATTCATCGTTAAATATAATTATAGAAAAAAGTCTATTTAAATGTTTCTAAACGCCCCACATGGGATTAATTTCTCTTTTTATTAAAGCAATTTCTTTAAGAATTGTCAATTCTTCTTTTGAAAGTAAATGTTTTAGTTCTTTTAATTTTCTAAAATCTGATTCAGGCATTGAAGAATATAAGGTATCGCCTTCATGAACTTGCCTTCCAACTGTAACATTTTCCATAGAACATGCAACCTGTTTTCCTTTTTCGGCCTTAGATTTACTTTCTTGTTCTTCTTGTAAACCTTTAACGGTTGTAACTTTCTTTCCTTGTTTATTCATCAACGGCATTCCTGTTTTCAAAGTTCCAATTTCTACTGAAACACCAACAATTGCAGGATTAGATTGTCTAAAAGTATATCCCTTCATAACATCAATTTTACAAGGAGTAATTAATTTACCTAACTCTTCTTCTTCTTCTTTTTTCTTCATGTACTCTTGCCACAATTCAAATTCCTCAATTACCTTATAGATTATTGTTGAATTAATTATTTTAACTTTATCAGTAGAAGGTTCATCATCAATATTAAATGCTAAAATTACAGATTTTAATGGATCTGCATCATAATTTGATTCAGCATCTGCAATATCTTTTTTACTAATATTACCTAAAGTTGCTTTTCTTATTTCTACGCCTTTTTCTCTAATTAAAGAAATTAAAGCTTCTAAACTTCCTAAAGTATCGGCTTTTATTATAATTCCTTGAGAGTCTGTTTCAATTAAAACTTCATTAATTTGATCTTGAACATCAATTTCGCAAGTTTTTGTATCAGCACCCCTACAAGATACAATAGGCATTCCTGAAATAACTTGTTCAACATTTGGTGCTAAAATTCTAACACCGGTTGCAGCAATTACTTCCTTTACAGATTGATACTTAGCTTTCTTTTCCATCATTTCAGTGTGGGCGGCAGGTTCAAACAATCCTCGTACTTTAGTAGTTATTGGACCATTAATTCCGCCAATCATGATTTGATCGCCTTGCTTTAAACTTCCATCATAAATAATCACATCTAATACTTTTCCAACACCTTTTTGGTCTTTAACTTCCAAAATTGTTCCTTTAGCGTTTCCTTGCAAATTACATTCTAAACATTGTTCTAAGTATTTTTGAACTAATCCAATTAAAACCATCAATAATTCAGGTAAACCTTGACTAGATAAAGCTGAAATTGGAACTATTGCAACTTGTTTTGTATAATCTTGAACTCTATCAAACCTATCAGCATTAACTTCAAATTTTTCATGCAATTTTCCAACCAATTCGTACAATTTTGTTTCAAATTGTTTTTGAACTTGAGGCGTTTGAGAAGCTATTTTTTGTATTAAATGACAATCGTTATCTTTCCAACCTTGAATTAAATCTATCTTATTTGCAGCAATTATAAAAGGAGTTTTTTCTGCTTTTAGAATTTCTATTGCTTCTTCAGTTTGAGGCATAAATCCTTCATTAATATCAACAATTAAAATTGCAATATCAGCTAAACTTCCGCCCCTTTTTCTTAATGTAGAAAATGCTGCATGACCAGGAGTATCAATAAATAATAAACCAGGAATTTTAAGATCAATTTTTAATAAATCTCCACAAACCCTTTTTACTGTTTCAACTGGAATTATTGAAGCACCAATTGCCTGAGTAATTTTGCCTGCCTCACCATCTGTTACAGTTGTATCCCTAATTGAATCCAATAAGGTCGTTTTTCCATGGTCTACATGACCAACAACAGTAATAATAGGTTTTCTTAGCATAAGAGAAAGAAATTATAATTCTTTTAAAAATGTTGTCAAAAATAAATATTTTATAAATTAATCAAAAATATAATATTGTTGTATAGTTTCAACATAATTCTTTGATAAGAACTTGTTTATCAACTCATTCTTAGTTCTTTTACAGCTTTCTGGGTCAAGATAAGTTTCACAAGGATAAACATCAGATAAAATATAATAATCAACCTGATCTTGATAAAAAACAAAAGAATCATATCCTTTGTAAACATCAAAATAAACTGGAATAAATTTGTTATCAGAATAAGCGGTAAAAATAGGATTACCAGTAATGATAGTTAATCCTTTTTCTGAAAAAAACTCATAAGGACCAATATTTGAATCAAATTTAACATCAGAAATCATATTAACTGAAATTCCCAGTGAGATTAAAACAAATAATAATAGTGCCAATGAATTTAATGGATTTGTTTTGGATTTTTTAAGCATATGATAAAAACCATAAACCGCAATTAAAACTACAAAAGGTAAAAACAAATTCACAAATCTTAATTGTTTATTAACAATATAAGTAAAATATAATAAAGGAATTATTGAGAAAAAAAACAATTCATACCTTTTATTTTTAATAGAATAATACAAACCAGGTAAAGAAAAAACCAGAAAAATCGAACTCAAAAATAAAAGTTTAGGATAAAAAAAAAAATCTTGAGAAAAAACATAATTATTTTGATGAGAAATAGCATCGAGTAAAGGTTTAATTAAACCATTTCCAAAAAAAATATTAACTAAAAAAAATGGAGAAATTGTAATTAAAAACAAAAAAATCATTTTTATAAAAATAAACTTTTTCTTTTTCAAACTCCACAATAAAAAAAAGATAAAAAAAATGCCTGCGGGAAATCTGGTTAATGTTGCTAACCCTGAAAAAAATGCAACAAGAGAATACTTGCCTTTTAAAAAATAATAAAAGCTCAACAATACAAAAAAACTCGCAACAACACCGGTCATAATTTTAGTTGAAAAATCAAAATAAATAGGCACTAATGCAAATATAATTAACCCCATAATGGCTAAATTTTTGGTAGTGTACTTTTTTGCAATAAGATAAAATAATATTAAATTACCTGCACTAAACAATAAAACAATTGCTCTTCCAAAAGAAACAGCATTAAGACCTAGCTTCCATATTCCTCCCAAAATAAAAGAAAGAAATAAGGGCCTAAATGATTCAAATAATCCAGACTGAGCATTAGAAAAAATAAATTTTCCAATTCCAATATAAACTGCTTCATCCCAACTAACTAAAGGAGTTTTAAAAATAATTGCTACATTAATTGATATAAATAAAAGAAGTAAAATAATTAATATCTTTTTCATAACATTATTTAGACAGATTCAATATAAAAAGATATATTTGATACATTATTTATTCTGAAGAAGAAGATTCATTACCTTTTTTACCTAACATGTACCATTTCATAGGTTGATTAGCTAAAACCTTAAAGATTCCAATATTAACAAACAAAGTAACAACCAATCCATAACTTAATGATGAAGCAATTACCTTATCGATTCTTTTAATATCTTTATCTTTAAAAACTGCAAAAATGCTTGCAACAAGTAAACCTGAAGTTAAAACCACATTTCTTACAAACTCACCAAGAAATCTCGATAAATCTACAGGACCTGGCGCATGAGTTATAAAACTTAACGTACCAAAAATAAACAAAAGCATAATTAATAAAGATAAAACATATCCTGAACAAAACGTAAAAATTGCAAATTTCTTTCTAAAATCTACCTTACTAAACATAATTCTCTTAAAATGTGTTTTAACGGCATGTATAACTCCATATGCCCATCTCATTTGCTGTTTATAAAGATCTGTTGAAGTATAAGGTACTTCGCACTCACATTCTAAATCTTCTAAATACGTTAACTTTCTTCCTTTTGTTAACAAGCGTATTGAACATTCAATATCTTCAGTTAAACAACCAGAAGTCCATCCGCCCGCATCGACTAAGTGTTCTCTTCTAATAGCCTCTCCGGAACCGCATAGAAATGAAATTTTACCATAATCTTTAACAAAAGGCATAACTAAAAAATGAAATGCTTTACTCATTGTAGCACCCAAAATGGTTATCAAATTAGTATTTGGCTTAATTATTTTCCATCTTGATTGAACAACAGAAAGTTCGGGATCATATTGAAAAGGAGCAATTATTCTTCTTAAAAAATCTTTTTCGGGTAAAAAATCCGAATCAAACAAAACAAAAAATTCACCCTTAGAATACTTAAGCATATTGCTTAAGTTTCCCGGTTTAAATCCAACATTTTTTTCTCTTTTAATAACTCTAACCAAATCATGTTGGGCTGCAAAATCATTAATCTTTTGTGATATTTCTGGTTTATTACTATCGTCTCCAATCATAATTTCATATCTATCTTTAGGATAATCAAAATTTAATGCTCTTGAAGCGCAATTTAATGCTGCCAGTTCATTATAAGTAGGAATTTGAATAGTTACAAAAGGTGCTTTTTCGGGAATAAAATCTTTTTCTTTTTCATTCTTTTTCTTACTAAAAACACTATAAATTGTCATAATATAAAACAAAGCAGAAACCACAACGGTAATAAACAAAAAAAAGTAAAAAATATTATTAAATATAATGTGCATTATATCAAGAAATCCTCTACCCCACAGGGTATATGCACCTATCCACTCTTTTCCAGTTGAATAATAAAAATTTGATATTGCATCAATTGAAAATAATTGCGTTACTTGTTGTCCTATTGCCATTTTTTATCTAAATTTCTTAATTAGCATAAATGATATGCTTGCCTTTAAAAATATTGCGTTCTTTTAAACTGTTTTTCTACTTAATAAAATGTTTAGGTTTTTTAGGATTATGAGTCAACATACTTATACAAACTATCAAATTTGAAAAAATAGTATAAGGAAAATAAAAAAATATTGCAATAAGATTTTTAAAAGTAATTTTATCATTAAATATTTTAATTGCAGATAGAACCATCACTAAACTAATTATTCCAGACAATACTCCAAAAATATTATAATAATTTACTCCCCACTGAGGTATTTTATATAATACATAAAAGGGCCCAATATAAGTAAACCACCTAAATAAATAAAAAAAAACTTCTAAAAAATTACCACTTGGCATCCAAAAATTAACTTGATATATTATAATGGGTAATGAAATAAAAGCATAAAAACTCCACCAAAATTGGTTTACAAATAAAAACTTAGTAGACAGGTCATGTTTAATAAACATAGAACGATTCTTGTTTAAAGATTGCAACCCGCCAATCCACCATCTTTTTCTTTGAGAAAGATACTGTTTAAATGTTTCTGGAACAATTGTATACCCTTCTGCTTTTGGAACATTAATGGTTTTATAACCTGCTTTTTTTATTTCTAAAGCCACATCCATATCTTCACAAATTGTATCTTTTTTAAAATAACCAATTTCTTCAATTACTGATTTTCTATATGCTGCTAAACTTCCAAAAAACCAAATTCCACTATTAAAAACCTGAGAAAAACTATTTCTGATAAGATTGTTATTATGATATTCGATGTTTTGAAACATACCCATCAAAGTATGACGATTTTTAACTTTGACAGCACCAGAAGTAGCACCCACATCATGCCTATAAAATGGTTTAATCATCTCAGTAAAAAAATTAGGATCAAGAATTGTATCGGCATCAATTGTAACAATAAATTCAGATTTTGAATTTTTAACCCCATTATTTAATGCTTCTACTTTACCTAAATGATTTTGTTTGATAATATTTAAATCATAAGAACTTGCAATTTCTACACTATTATCTGTTGAACCATCATCAACAATAGTAACCCTCATTTTTTCTTTAGGATAATTTGAATTAAAAATTGAATCTAAGCATTCTTTCATGCTTTTTCCCTCATTATAAACAGGAACAACAACATCGATATAAGGTTGGAAAAAAATCTCTTTTTCCTTTTTAAAACGTGCAATAATGAATAAAGTAAATAAAAATATAAGAAATACAAATAATATAAAGAAGATTACAGTTCCCACGCCCATAAATAAATCCATAAATTACTAATAAAATGGGGGTTTTTAAATTTTCTTAAATTAAAAAGGTATTTAAATGTAATCATAATTAAATAAAAAATGAACGTTTCAATTGTTATTCCTACATACAATGAAGAAAAAAATATTAGGAAAACAGTTTATAAAATTTTAAAATTTTTAAAAAAAGAGAATTATGATTTTGAAATTATTATAATTGATGATAATTCTAAAGATAAAACACAATATGAGCTAAAAAAAATTAAAAAAAATAAGAAAATAAGAATTTTAAAAAATAAAAAAAATATGGGAAAAGGTTATTCTGTAAAAAAAGGCATTTTGAATGCAAAAAAAGATTACGTATTATTCAGTGATGCGGACCTTTCAACACCAATTAAAGAACTTAAAAACTTTGAAAAGTATCTAAATTATGATATTGTAATAGCATCTAGGGCATTAAAAGAATCTAAAATAAGTAAAAAACAACCAATATTAAGAATTTTTCTTGGCAAAATATTTAATTTATTAGTTCAAATAATAGCATTAAAAGGCATTAAAGACACACAATGTGGATTTAAATTATTAAAAAAAGATGTGGCAAAAAACATATTTAGTAAAATGACAATAAATAGGTGGGGATTCGATGTTGAAATGTTGTTTCTCGCTAAAAAAAATAAATATTTAATTAAAGAAGTACCAGTTGAATGGATAAATGATGAAAATACAAAATTAAATCCAGTTAAAGACTCCATGAACATGTTAATGGATTTATTAAAAATAAGATATAACAATATTATGGGCAAATACAAATGAAAAAATTTTATAAAATTCTATTAATTTTAGTTTTAATTAGTTTTTTAATAAGATTATATAATCTTGGTTTAGAAAGTTTGTGGGGAGATGAAGCAATAAGTCTATACCATTCCCAAAAAAGCTTAATTGGAAATCTTAAATGGATTGCAGGAGATACAAACTTACCATTTTACAACATCATTTTATGGTTTTGGGTGAGAATTTTTGGATTTAGTGAATTTGCAATTAGATCTTTATCAATCATTTTTGGTTCTTTATCCATTTTCGCAATAGGAGTTTTGGCAAAAAAGCTTTTTTCTAAAAAAGTGGGCATAATTTCTGCCATATTACTAACTTTTTCTTCAACTCACATTTACTATTCTCAAGAAGCCAGAGCATATAGTTTATTTGTATTACTAACTATTGGATCATTTTATTATTTCTCACAATACTTGAAAAATAAAGATACAAAAAAGTATATTTTTATCAATATTTTATTATTATATACTCATGTTTTTGCAGTTTTTATCTTTATAGTACAAAACATATGGTATTTAATCTATTACAAAAAACATAAAGAATGGTTCAAAACTCAAGGAAAAATAATCTTATTTTTATTGCCATGGATTCCTTTTGTGATAGGACAAGCAGCAATAATACACAAAGGTTTTTGGATTCCTGCTCCTTTAATTAGAGATTTATTTCTTACATTTGCTCAATTATCTGGAGGAATCATTTCTGCAATAATTGTTTATTCTTTAATTATATTAAATATTAAGAAAAACACAAAAGAAAAAAATCTATTATATCTTTGGTTTTTATTTCCAATTATTGTTACATTTGTTTATTCTAAAATTTTCATGCCACTGTTTGTATATAGATATTTTCTATTTGTCTTACCAGCATTGATTCTTTTAATTGCTTTAGCGATTCAAAATCTTTCTAAAACTAAAACAATTGTAATAATTATAATTCTAGTCTCTTTATCATCAATCTCAAGCTTTGAACATTTAAATAATTCAAGCAAAACAAATTGGCAAGATACATTAAGTTATATTAAAAACAACACTAAACAAGGAGATATTTTTTTAATAGAACCATTTTATGAAATCGAACCATTCAAGTATTACTACTCAAAAAAGTGTTTTAAAGAAGAATGTGATGAAATTATCGGAGTTAAGGGAGATTATAATTTCGAAAATGTTTCTAAACAAAATGTTTGGTTAATTAGAACTGTTTTTTTTAAACATGTAGACCAAAACGAGACTATCTTTAAAAAATTAAACAATACTAAAAAATTAGAAAAACAAAATTATTTCAAAAATATAAATATTTTTTATTTTACAGATATTACTTCATAAAAATAAAAATTCAATTAATAAGAATAATCCACCTAAAATGGGTATACAACACATTACAATCCCCGCTAGTGCCATACCTATTCCGGCATGTTCGTTTGGATTAGATTTAATTTCTTTTAAAGCTACAAGACCCATTACAAGTCCAATAATTCCAAAAAACAAGTTGAATAATGGAACCCAAAACAATAAACCAAGTATAAGGGAAGCTAATGATTTGGTTTTATCTTTTTGTTGCATAAATTTTGTTTTTAAAAGATATTTATAAAACTTTCCAATCAATATTTATTAAAAAACCTAAAAGTTTAAAAAGAAAAAAAATTCTAAATGAGTATGTTTAATCCAGATGTTATTGTAATTGGTGCAGGCTTTGCAGGTAGTGTGATGGCTGAAAGATTCTCAAAAAAAGGTAAAAAAGTTTTATTAATTGAAAAAAGAAATCATTTGGGCGGAAATTGTTATGATTATTTAGATAAAAATGGAATTTTTATTCAGAAATATGGACCACACATTTTTCATACAAAAGATAAAACAGCCTATGATTATTTGAGTAATTTTACCGAATGGGTTGAATATGAACATGAAGTATTAGCTAATGTTAATAATAAAAATATACATATACCATTTAATCTCAATTCTCTTTATGAATTATTTGACACTAAAAAGGCAGAAAAATTAGAAAAAAAACTTTTAGATTTATTTAATGAAGGAGAAAAAATTCCAGTATTAAAATTAAAAGAATTGGCTGAAAAAAAGGGAGATGGAGACCTTATTGAATTAGCTAATTTAATTTTTGAAAAAATATTTCTTAATTATAGCTTAAAACAATGGGGAATAAGACCTGAAGAACTTATCGGAGTAACAGAAAGAGTTCCAATTCTTCTTTCAAAAGATAATCGATATTTTGCCGAGCCTTACCAAGGAATGCCAAAAGAAGGTTATTTTAAAATATTTGAAAAGATGCTTGATAATAAAAATATAAAAATATTACTTAATACAGATTACAAAAAAATTATTGAAATTAAATCAGAAGATATATTACTTTTTGGCGAGAAATGGGAAGGAACTTTTGTATATAGTGGAAAAATTGACGAGTTTTTTGATTTTAAACATGGAAAATTACCTTATAGAAGTTTAAAACTTGAATTTAAAGAAGAGAACGAGGAATTTATACAAGAAAACTCAGTAATAAATTATCCTAGTGCAAAAGACTTTACCAGAATTACTGAATTTAAACATTTCTACAAAAACAATCCAGACCAAAATTCAATTAAAAAAACAGTTTTTGTAACCGAATATCCTTGTGAACATAATTCAGAAAATATTCCATATTATCCCATCCCACAAGAAGATAATTTTAAAAAATTAGAATTGTATAATGAAGAATTGAAAAAATACAACTCAAAAGGCAAATCTAAAATAATTTTTATAGGAAGATTAGCAGAATATAAATATTATAATATAGACAACATAATTAAAGTAGCTCTTGAAAAATTTAATGAATTAGATTAAGAATATACTGTGCTATTTCTGAAGTGCCAGATTTAAAATTAAATTTCTTAACATTGTTAGCAACCCGATTTAATTCAGATTTATCTTTTGTGATTTTTTTAACAAAAGAAACTATTTGATTAGGTTTTGGCACATACCAAGCCATACCTCCATTAACTATTGCATCCCTAGTCGGAAACTCATTAGCAATTGTCTGATTAAATAACAAAGGTTTTCCTAATGAAAGAGCTTCAAAAGTAAACGAAGCCCCAGTTTTACCACAAATTAAATCTGAAGCTTTTAATATTTCTTCCATATTATTTACATAACCAAAAATCTTTAAATCTGATCCAGCATTGAGTGATTTTAAATTTTCATACAGATTTTGATTTCGACCAGCCACAACAACAATTTGAAGATTATTTATTTTTGCAGCCAATAATTTTTTAACCGTTACCTCCATATTACCTATTCCTTCGCCACCCGAACTTATAAAAAATACAAACTTATCTTTTCCAAAACCTAATTTTGTTCTTAATTCTTCTTTAGAAGGTAACTTTTTAGAAAAAGGAGCTCTTAGTGGAAATGAAAAATGTTTGACGTGCGATCCAACAATTCCTTTACTAATCAAATATTTTTTTGCATTTTCAGAAAAAACAACATTAAAATTGTTTTTATTAACCCAAATTCTATGTTTATTAAAGGGATCGGTAATAATCGCAACACAAGGCAAATTGATTTTTTTCTTTTCAGTTAATTTTGCCAAAATATTAGAGGAAGTGAAATGAGTAGAAACAATAATATCTGGTTTAAATCCCTTAATGAATCCTTCAACTTTGTCTGTTACTTTTCGAGTTATTATACTTTCATTTAATTTGGCAAACCTAGTATTAACAATAGAATAAGTTAAAGAAAATAAAAAAGGTTTCTTTAAAAAAAAATTCCATGTATTTTTATAAAATGAATCAAATTTAGTACACTCAAGAACTTTTGCAAAATCGATAACTTCAATCTCATGTTGACCTGGATAAGTTTCTTCAATATTTTGTTTTAAAGCCATTGCGGGAGCTTTATGCCCACTTCCTGCCTCCATCATCAACATTAAAATCTTCATAAATGAATATTTTAAGTTACAGTATTTAAATATATTGGAATTATATTTGATTTATAATGGATTAATTAAAAACACTTTTTCTTCATTAATTAAAGATCTTTTTTGCAAATTCTCATCTAATTTTTCATATGATGTAAAGAAATCAAATAAAGAAACTCTAATATCGTCAGGACAATTTACAGGAGTATGATGATTTATACCTTTATAATAAATCAATCGGGAATTAGAAACTTCAGAATTAAACTCATAAGGAATTTTTTTATTAACACAAATATCAATAGTTCCATGAATTAATAAAAGAGGAATTTTGATATCATCTACATAATCTTTATAATTAAATTTACTCATTTCGGATGCAAAATTAATATATCGGTAAGGAGTTACACTAATTATTTCTTTACAAATTTTAGGAATGTCATAATCACTTCGACCTTTATATTTAGAAAAATCAATTTCAAAAAACTTATCTTTTTTATAAAACAAAGATAATATTTTTGGAATTAACATAAAAATATTTAATCCGTATTTAAAAGAATTATCTTTGGCAGGATTATGATGTGAACCCATTAAAACAATATTACTTACTTTTTCTTTAAATTTGGAATAATAATTAATTGCTACAAAAGTTCCATAAGAATGACCAACCAAAGAAATTTTATTTATTCCTTCTTTATTTAAAATTAAATTAATGTCTTTTATAATACTTAACATGTTACAATTATTTTTAATAGGTTTTCCACTTTTTCCATGACTTCTTAGGTCTAATGCAATTACAGAATGTCCTTTCTCATGAAGATAATTATAAATTGGTTTCCAACATTGATAACCTCCACCCACCCCATGCAAAAAAAGAACACATTCTTTTTCACCTTTTTTTATTAAATACCTAATGGGTATATTATCAAAACTTAATATTTTCTTAATCATTTTCAATATATTTAATTATTTCTTGGGCTAATTTTTTAGGACAGTTATTCCAAGGATGGTGATTAATGCCTTTTAAAACTACCAATTTTGAAGATTTAACTATTTTGTTAAAAAGTTTTACTCTATCTAAAAAAAAACAACTATCTTTTTCTCCATGAAGTAATAAAGTGGGAGTTTTAATCTTTTGAAAATCACCAATCTTTAAAACTCGGGGTATGTCCTTTAAAAAATTATAAGCATTTCCAATTCTCATTTTTTTAAGAGCAGAAAAAACTTCAACAATATTAAAGTTATAATCTTCTACCCATTCAACATTAGAAAAATCTTTTTCTTTCCCTTTACCACTAGAAAGCAACATTCGAGTTATAGGAAAATAATACAATATCGCAGTAGGTAATACGGATACAGAAACTAAAAACTTTTCAAACATGGTATCACCAAAAGATCCATTAGAACTAATAAGAATTTGTTTTTCTACAAAATCAGGATAATTTAAAGATAATAATATTGATGAAACCGTACCTTGTGAAAAACCAACGATATTAATCTTATTTATATTCTCTTTATTTAAAATTGCAACAATATCTTTTGTTATTGAACTACAAGTACTCAGTTTTTCATCATAAAATTTACCACTTTTACCATGAGCTCTTGAATCCATAAATATAAAAGTATAATTTTCATTTAAAAGATAATTATTAAGTTTATTCCATCCAGTAACATCTCCAAAAAGTCCATGTACAAAGAACAAAACCTTTTTACCGCCTTTTTTGAACAAATAATGAATCTTTGTTCCGTCAAAACTTTCTACATATTTATGATTTAATATATCTTGCATAATTGCCCTCTAGTTGCTTAATTAGTTTATAACTTTCACTTTTTAAAGTATTGTTATTTTCTTCGGTAAATTTGCTAAGATCCAAATTAAGAGAAACAGAATTTATAGGTTTTAAAAATTCAACAAGAATTGGTTTAAACGGATTAATTCTAAAAATTGAAAAAGGTTTTTCATAATTGAATTTCCAAGCCTCATAACAATTAGTTACTTTTACAGGTATAATCTTTTTTTTTGATATTATTGAAATTCTAACGGTTCCAGTGAAAATCTTTTCCCTTTTCAAATTCGGTCGACACCACCTATATCCCCCTTCAGGAGCAATTAACAAATCTTTTCCATCCTTTAAAGTATTCACACATTTTTCAGTCGATTTACTCTTTTTTGAATAAATTAACTTAATTGGATTCCATACTTTCATAACATTTGTAACCAGTCCTTGTTCAAAAAGCTCTTCCCCAACTAAAGGTCGAAATTTTCTTTTTAATTTTCTAAGAATGCCTATTACGACAGGAAAATCAATAAAACCGTAATGATTAAAAGCAAAAATAAAGTTATCCTCATTATAAACATTTTTTATACCCTTAACTCTTATGTTAAAAATTAAATGGATACTTCCAATAATTATTCGATTAGATATAAAATTCCATATTTTGCACATAAAACAAAAGATATTTATTAGTTGTTTAAATTATTTACTAAAATGAAAAAAATTATTGTTTCAATTCATGATGTATCCCCGAAATATGAAAAAGAAATTCATACAATAGTTAGAGAACTTAATAAACACATTGACAAATACAATCTGCTTTTGACATTAAACTTTGAAAACAATTGGAACATTGAAAAATTCCCTTCTTTCATCAAATTTATTAAAAAAGTAATTAATAATAACAAAAAATTAGTATATCATGGACATACACACTTAATTAATAAACGGGTTTTGTTTTATCATGTATTCAAATACTTTGAATTTTTTAAACCTAAAAAAGACATAGTTGAAAGTTTTCAAGACGCTAAAAAGAGATTTGGTTCTTATTTTGGAATCCAAAAACTGGGTTTTGAACCGCCAGTATGGTATTTTCCAAAAAAGAAATCAAAAATGATATTTGATTATTTTCAATATTATGCAACCAAAAAAGGAATTTATTATAAAAATAAATTTATACCTTCAGTTCCTTACCTTTTTGCTGCAGATACTAGTGCCCTTATTTCAAAATTAATTGCATCCTTGTTCTTTTTTCGTCTTATTTTTGATAAAAGTAAAACTATACGTATTTCAATTCATCCATCAGATGTAACTTATAAAACACTTCCAAAAATAATGAAAAAAATAGACCAATTAATAAAAAAAGGATACAAACCTGCAATATATGAAGATTTTATAAAAAAATAAGAAGAAAAAGACAATTAAAAAACAAATTATTTAAATAAGAAAGTTACAATTAAAAAATAATGAACACGATACTAATTTTCATCTGGGTTTACATTGCTATGATAGCTACATCTTTTTGGGAAGCATATTCGGAAGGAAGAAAAGCCTGGGACAAAGGAAAATTAGGGTGGAAAATTAAAACGGGCAAATATTGTTTTACAGCCTATCATTTTTACTTATTTGTGATTACCATTCCTTTTTTGATGACATTACCTTTAGTTGCGTTTGGATGGAACACTAAATTATTTGGAATTCTTTTAAGTGCTTATTTTTCAGGAATTATAATTGAAGATTTTATGTGGTATGTTGTTAATCCAAAAGTTAAACTTTCTGAATTAAACCCTAAATTTGCAAATTATTATCCTTGGTTAAAAATTGGAAAATTTCAAATTCCTGCATATTATGTATTATCATTTTTAATTACAATAGGCTCTTGGGCATTAATTTGGCGATAAGATATAGTTAATATTAAAAACAACAAGCAATTAATAAATCAATATGAGAATATTATATGGGGTTGTTGGAGAAGGATTAGGTCATGCAACTAGAAGTTTACCCGTAATTAAACACCTTGAAAAAGATCATGAAGTAGAAGTTATTGCCTCGAACAGAGCATACACGTTCTTAAAAAGTAAAGTAAAAACAATCCATCAAATTAAAGGATTAAAGATAATATACAAAAACAATTCGATACATCACATTAATACTTTTTTTTCAAACATTTTTTCAGCCCATTCAATAATTAAAAGTAATTTGAAAATTATAAAAAAGATTCTTAATAATCAAATTGATTATGTTATTACTGACTTTGATTTCACTTCTTATATTATTGGAAAAATTCTAAACGTCCCAATAATCAGTTTAGACAACATTCATGCAACAACACATACTAAAATACAATATAAAAAAAAATCTTTAATTGATTGTGTATTTGTCAACCTAAAAACGCCTTTTTGTAATGAATATTTAATAACTTCTTTTTTTAAAGTTCAAAGCAAGAAAAAAAATGTAAAAGTCTTTCCTGCAATTTTAAGAAAAGAACTTTTCAAGACTAAAATGACTGAAAACAACCACATTTTAGTTTATCAAACTTCTCAAACAATAAAAAAAGAATTAATAGACTTATTTTTAAGATTTAAAAAAATCAATTTCATAATTTATGGATTTAATCAAGAATTAAAAATTAAAAACATTACTTTTAAAAAAACATCTAATGAAATTATTAAAGATTTAAGCTCAGCCAATGGAGTAATTACAAATGGAGGACATACTTTAATATCTGAAGCATTGTATTTTAAAAAACCCATATTATCCATACCAGTCAAAAAACATTTTGAACAAAATCTAAATAGTTTTTATATTGAAAAATTAGGTTATGGTATGTGTTGTAAAGAAATTAATTATAAAAATTTAGAACGATTTCTTAAAAGTCTCGAATTGTTTAAAACTAATTTGAAAAACTATCCTTCTGAAGATAATTCTAAATTATTCAATTATATAGACCAAAAATTAAAAAATCATAAAAAAAGTTTTAAAAGTTAATTTTAAATACAAATGGATCCTGAGAAATTGATTAAAATATACAAAAATTACTTAAAAAAGAAGATTAAATTTTTAGATAAAAATTAAGCAATAATCTCCCAAATGTCAATTTCAGAATTAGAATAAATCTTTCTAAATGAGTTTTTATCAGTCAATAAATAAAGTAATTCTTGATTTTCTTTTTCCCAAACTAAACCGTTTTTCAAACCAATATCGACTACAACATATTTAATATTATATTTTTTAAATAATTCTTTAACATTACTTAAATCATAAGTGTGAAAGAGTTGCTGGGTATCTGACTGCTTTTCTTCTAAATTTTTAACTCCATCAAAATTTGAATCAAGTAAAACTGTTTTATTAGAATAAATTTCAATCCATAAACCTCTAGAATGATGAGAAAAAACAACTCCATCTTCTTCTTCTGCCAAATAATTAAGACCCTCAAGTATTTTATCAGAAGGTTGCTCTTCTAATATTCTAGTCTCATAAGCAATAACAGAAAATAACATTCCTAAAAAAAATATAAATAAAGTTAAATTCTTTAAAGATTCCAGTTTCCATTTTTGATTAAACAATACATTAATTCCTAACCCACCCAGTAAAGCAATCAAAGGATAAATAAAATAATTGATTTTTGGAAAAGATAACGACACTATAAACATTAAAAATATGAAAAACAACACTTTTTTATTTTTACGCCAATAAAATAACCAACCAGAAATTGCTAAAATTAAAGTAAACATTCCAATTCCATTTAAACTTCCTAACTCAGTAATAACTCCCTTTAAAGTAAATGAAGTTGCGGGTATAAAAAAACCTTTTACTGTTATTAAAAAATATAAATAAACAAAAAAAGCAATTACCGGAACTAAAATAACATTCTTAATTTTATCTTTTGTTTTTGTTGAAAATAAATACAATATTAGTAACGAAATAATAAAATCAAAAACTCCAAAAAAGACTAAAAGAAAATAACAAATTGAAGAATATCGAGTTTTATTTTTAGAAAATAAATATATACCTAATAAATTAAGAAAAATAACAAAAGAATAATAATTGTTCAATGTAAAAGTAAATATAAATATTGGCGAAAATACAAAAACATACAATACCAAAGTTTTTTTCAAATCAGAAAAACCTTTATTTTCCAATACTTTTTTTAATAAAAACAAAGAAATTATCCCTAAAATAAAAGGCAATGCAATATCTAAATCCAAATTTAAAAACTTTGAAGAAGTTATAATCACAAAATCATAAGGATTTTGAACTAAATATCTTCCTCCTAAAACTAAATTATCTTTGTAAAATAGATTATAACTTTGTGAATTTTGAACTTTTAAACTTTCAAAAGCTAAATCATTAAAATAAGAAGATCTACCAAAAGAAGGTATTGCTAAAAGTATAATTACCAAAAACAATAATATTATTGTATTTTTTTCTTTAATTAAGTTCTTAATTTGCATTTTACCTCAAAAATTTCAACTTTTTCATTTGAAAAAACCAGCTCAAAACAGTCACCATTAAACTTATTATTTGAAACTTTTAAATCATTTCTTTTTGAAAGATAAACATAATTCACACCATATTTGTCCATCAATGCAGTTGTTTCAACTTTATATGGGGAATTAAACATCTTAGAATATTCTCTATTACGAAGGTTTATGTTGTTTACCAAAAGAAAATTAGTATCCATTACATTTTTCCTACCTGCAATTGCAGAAATAACATCTCCTTCCTGTAATGAAGCTAATATTACTGAATCAATAGGAGTTTTTTGATTTATCCATTCTAAAGCTTCAAATTCTTGTTCGGATAAACTATTTTGAACTTGATCAGAACTTAAAACAAAAGAAGGAACTACCGAAGATACTGTGAAAATTATAATTGAAGAAATAACAAAATAATATTTGTAATATCTTAATTTTGAAAACTTAGACTTTTTAAGAAATTGAGAAATTGATTCGTAATGACTACTAAATAATATAGTCATAAAAACTCCCAAAAATATTAATCCAGAACTTACTTCAATTAATGCAAACCATAACAAGATAACGGGAGTAATAATTAATGATAACATCAAAAATCCTTCAAAAAACCTTTTTCTAAATAAGAATTCATATATTGATTTTACTGCATAAATAAAAGGAACAATACCAATCAAATAAATTGCTTGAATTAAATTAAAATGAAAAAAGTGTTGTCCAATCAAATCCATTGGGATATTTTTATATATTATTTCTAAACCATGAAACAAAAAAGCCCTTTTATAAAAAACAAACAATAACCATAAATTCAAAACAACTGAAAACATAGTAAATTCAATATTTTGTCTTTTAACATTAAAATGTTCTATTTTAGATATTAATAAAAAAACTAAAAAACCCAACGTAACAATTACTGTTGAAAAATGAATCAGAGTTAACAAAAATGATAAAACTATGAATTGTTTTTGCTTTTCTTCAATAAAACAATAAATTAAGTATAAAATTAAGGGAATAACGATTGAAAAAGGAGAAATGTTATTTAATGTTTCAATAAAATAAATGGGTATAAAAGCTGAAATAAAAGCAGTCATTAATGATGCAACATCATTTTTTGTTATTCTTTTAGCTAAAATGAATGAAAAAAATACAATTGTAGAAGCAAAAATGTTTGGAATAAATTTGCCAACTAAAGCAAAGGGCATAAAAAATGAAAAAAATGCAATTATGTAATAAAACAACGGCATAAATGCGTGAGATGTACCTGAAAAACTTAAACTATCATGATATAATGGTAAACCCGTATCTAATATATTTTCAACCTGTCTTTGGGTGAAATACGAATTTTCAAGACTAAAATGAGGAGTTTGAAATACAAAATAAAATCTTATTACTAATGAAGCAACAAATAGAAAAATCAGTATGAAATTTCTTAACTTTTTATTCATATTTAATTTAAGATAACTGACTATTTAAATATTTTGGGAAACAAATCCAACATTACAATTAATATAAAGAAATCCTTATAAACCTATAAAAAAAGTATTTATTATGACTGGTTGTAATTATTTGAATTTATTAATAGATAAATTAGAAAAAGATGTAGTAACAACCATCTATGGTCCTGGCGGTTGTGGAAAAACTTGTTCTTGTATGTTGGTTGCAGCAGAAATTACAAAAAATAAAGGAAAAGTAATATACATTGATACTGAAGGAGGATTTAGTACAGAAAGATTTAAACAAATTACTGGCGATGAATTTGAAATTGCATTAAGCCGAATAATGTTTTTGAGACCAGTTTCTTTTGAAGAACAAAAAAAATGCTTGGAAAAACTAAAAGAAAGAATTAATGATGACATAAAATTAATAATTGTTGATACTATTGCAATGCTTTATAGATTAGAATTAGGAAGAAATGAGGAAGTTTTTGAAACAAATAGAGAATTGGGCAGACAATTTTCTTATTTGACAGAAATTGCAAGGAAGATGAAAATTCCAATTTTAATAACAAATCAGGTTTATTCTAACTTAAATAATGGAGTTAAAATGGTGGGTGGAGACATTTTATTTTATGGAAGTAAATGTTTAATTGAATTAGTTAAAGGTCAAAATGGAATGAGAAAAGCAGTATTAAGAAAACATAGAAGTATAAAAGAAAATAAAGAAGTTAATTTTCAGATTGTTCAGGAAGGTTTTCATTGCAATACTCAATAACAATATCTTCTTTTTCATAAACAATTCCTAAAATTTGTTCATTGTCTAATTCTGTTTTTTTGAGCCATGAAGAATCGATCTCAATGTATTTCTTTAAATTTGGATATAATTCCATTGCTTTTTCAACAAAATCAACAGCTTGTTTAGCTTCATCATAAGATAATAAAAGATCATCTTTTTTATCACACCTTATATAATTTTTATAACTTGCAAAAGGTCTTCTTGAAGCAATTTTATATAACTTTTCAGCTTGAAATAAATTAATTCTAAATTCAATATAATCAAGTGAAAGTTCTTCTTTACCTTGTTTTAATAGATTTAATTCAGTAATTAATTCGTCAATTTCATCACTATTTAATGGAGTTGGTTCTCTCACATTAGTATCAAACCAGGTTAAACCATTTTCATAATTAGAAAGTGCAACATTATATTTTGCATCAATTTCATCTACTTGTTCAATAGTATCTTTTATTTCTGCACTGCAAGCTACTAAAAATACTAAAATAAATAGTATAAAACTATTCTTCAGTAAAATCTTCAATTTTAGCTTTAAATTCTGAAGCATTTTTTATCAACCCCTTATTTATCATATATTCTCTAGTTAGTAAATAAAATAATAAACCTATGGATTTTTTACCTTTGTTGTTACATGGAATTACTAAATCAACTTGATTAGTTTGATTATTTGTATCGCAACATCCAATAATAGTAATACCTGCTCTAAAAGAATCTGAAAGTGCCGATTTATCTGTCCAAGGATCTGAAATTACTATAACTTTTCCTTCAACAAAATTTTCTAATTCTGGATTAGTTAAAATTCCAGGAGGATATCTTCCAGGAAATACTTTTACGCCAATTAATTCTTGCATTTTCTTTAGTCCTTTATAAGAACCTTCTCTTCTTGCTACAATAATAATGTCTTCTGCTTCATAATTTGCTAAAAATTTAGAAGCAGTCCCTATTCTTTTATCTATTTCTTGTAAATTAAGTACACTTAAACCATCTGGTCTTGTTTTGTAAATAAATTTACTCATATATTTTGTTTTAAATTTTGTTCCGATGTGTATACCTGCTTTAAGATAAGTATCAGTTGGTATTAATAGCGATTCAGTCATTTTTTATTCTCCATTACCACGCACAAGAAACTTCTGCAGTCTTTTTCACCTCATGCAGCGATGTTATTTCCCTTAGAAAATAACTTTGGTAATATAGTTAGAATAAGTAAAGTGTTTATAAAGATTTCTCTAATTATAATTTTCAAAAGAATCACGAAACATTTCTTTCCACTTTGCAATTTCATGTTCTGCCTCTTGCAAACCAGTTGACAAAACCATGTTATTCAAAGGATTTTCATAATCTTCAAATTGCGAAAATATTTTTTTAAAAGCAGGAGATGTTTTATCTTTTTGAATTTCCATTCTTTTTAAATGAATCAAAAACTCAAAAAAAACTAATTCTTTTCCATATTTTTTATAATCTTGAAATTGTAATGCAGTTTTTATTCGGCAATCAAAATTACGAGTTAGTTGTCGAATATATTGATCGGTATTTTGTTGTAAAGTTGGAACAAGAGATGCATAATTCATAGTAATATAAAGAACACTTTCTAAATGTTGATTTAAATTCAATCCGTTTAATGCTTTAATCAAAGGTTTTCTAAAAAAAGAATCTTGGTCAATAAATAAATTAACTCCACATAAATATATAAAAGATTTTCGGGATAAAATTCTTTTTTCATATTCTTTTGCAATAGACCTACAACTTCTTTCATCAGGTGAATAAGAAAGATTAGCTAATTCTTTAACATAATCATTTTGAAATAAAGAAGCAAAATAAAAAATGGAATAATCGAAATATCCCCTTTTAATTTCTTTATCAAATAATTGCTTGGAAACAGTATTTAAACATAATTCCTCCAATTTTAACATATAAAATAATATAATTAAATTATATTTAAACATTTGTTTGATTTAAGTCATACATACAAAGAAATACAAAGACTTAAATAGAAATACTACTTATTGAAATAAATATGGCTAAAAAAAAGAAAGTTACACTTAGCATCGACTCACAAATATATGATAAGTATAGAGATTATTGTGAAGAAAATGCAATTATGCTTTCAAAAAAAATAGAGCTATATATGAAAAAAGAACTAAAAAAATGAATGAGATTATAATATCAATTACTGCAATAATTGTGTTTTCGGGATTGGTAACGATACGGCTACGTAAGAGCAAAAACAGTAACAATAAGGTAGAAGTTCCTTATCTTACAACACCTCCTCAAAAGAGAAATGTAGTCGTATCCCAAATGCCAACACAACAAACGCTCAAACCATACATCAAAACACCTCAACAGGAAATTGAAGAATTTCCAGAATTAAGAAAGTACTCTATGCTTTCTAAACAACCAAAAACAACTTTAGAAAATGAAACACTTTTAGAAAATATTGAAAAAATGGAAACAACAGCATTCCCAAATTTTAAAAAAAAGGGAATGCTGAACTTTAAAAATCATGACGATGAATTAGATGAAGAACTAATCAAAGATATGAATTTTAAAAGATTAAAAAATAAATATAATATTTAAGAAATTATTCGGTTTCCTTGGGTTCTGCTTGAGACTCAAAAGACTCATCTTCTGTTGTTTTTTCTGCAGTATCTTCTGATTCTTCATCGGAATCGTCACCAAAATCTTCAGAATCTTCATAATTTTCTTCTTCAACAAGTTCAGGTTGTGCTTCAGGTTCTTGTTGTCTTGGTTCTGAGATTTCAATAGGACCTTGAGCTTCTCCAATCTTTTCAGCAAAACCTACGCTTTTCAAAACTTTATTAATTCTAACTCTAATTTCTTCATTTTCTTTAGCGCCTGGTATAAACAATACAAAACCTTTGATTTTTGCAACACCATCACCTTTTTCTCCAACAGATTCTATCTTAACATCAACTTCATCACCCTCATTAACGGGTGCAAATTTTCTTTTCTGATTAACTCCACCATCTCCATACATTTCTTATTTCCTCCATTTAAATTGATATAAATAATAAATAAAAAAGAAGTATATAAAGATATTGAATTTATAAAATATCACCTAATCACACACATAAATTATGTGATTTGTGAGATTTATAAGTTGCTTATCTTATTTTCTTCAACTAAAAAAACTGCTTCTCCTTCTGCTAAGTTTGGACTATCTACAAGCTTAGCAACCCTACTCCCCTTTTTTCCTTTTCTCAAATAAAGTCTAAAAGTGGAATTATGGGCAACAATATGTCCGCCGATTGCTTCAGTTGGATCTCCAAAAAATTGATCCGGTTTAGACATAACTTGGTTTGTTACATAAACACATAAATTATGCATATCTGCAATCTTACTTAAAACATGCATATGCTTATTTAACTTTTGCTGACGTACTGCCAAAGTTCCTCTTCCAACAAACTCTGCTCTAAAATGTGCAGTAAGAGAATCTACAATTACAAGCTTAACATTTACTCCTTGTTCTTTAACCAAATCTTCTACTTTTTCTGCCAACAACATTTGATGGTCAGAATTGTAAGCACGTGCAACTTTAATATTTTTTAGAATCGTTTCGGGGTCTAAGCCAGCACCTATTGCAAATTGTTGAATTCTTTCAGGCCGAAAAGTATTCTCAGTATCAATATAAATTGCAGTAGCAGTTGGATCTTGTTTTTGTACTTGAACTGCCAACCAATGAGCAATTTGAGTTTTTGCACTACCATATTGACCAAAACATTCAGTTATAGCACCAGTTTCAAATCCACCACCCATCAACTCATCAAAACCTTCACAATCCATTTTAATTTTAACAACTCTGGATCTTTTTTCAAGAAGTTTATCGCCAGATTCAAAACCCATATCTAATGAACTTCTACAAAAATTAATCATCTTTCTAGCAGTACTTTCAGTAACACCAGATGCATCTACTAACTCACCAGGAGTTGATACAGCAATAGACATTAATTCAGAATATCCGCCTTCTTGAAGTTTTTCTGCAGTAGCAGCCCCCACACCAGGAATGTCAAAAATAGTTAATTTAACTTTTTCTTCTTCTGGTTTTTCTACTACTTCTACCTCGTCAATAATTTCTTCTTGCTCTTCATTTATTTCAGGAATTTCACTTGAACTTTGTTCTTTGATTTTTTTTTCTTTAGTCATTATTATCACCTTCTATTTTATTTCTTTATATGTTTTTATAAACAAAAAATGAAAATTTTCCGAATTTTCTGGAAAATTTTCATATGGAAAAAATTACTCATCCTTCAAGACAAGATATTCAAAAGCTTTGTTTGCAACTAAAGCTACTTTTGGTAAATCATTAATTCTTAAAGAAGAAGTTGATTTCCAATTATCATCTTTATCTTGGTATCTTCGCTCAATACTTATAGTTCGGAATTCAGTTTCCTCACCCTCAGAATTTTTTCCTTGGTTTTTCCAGATTACAGCACTTACAACGCCAGTGCTAAACTTTTTTTCTATTTCGTTTACTCTACTTGTTTCTAATTTTGGTTTTTTATTCATTTTATTTGCTCCTTGCTTTCGCATTTTATTTCAACTATTGTTTCCAACAGCGGAGTCGATTTGTAAATCGATAATGATTGTAAAGGTTATTTCATTTATATACTCTTTCCGGGAAGATGTCCAGTGACCAGTGGGTTTTTATGTCGATAAAAGAAAAAGGGGGTGTCCAGTGGGTCCATCTAAATAAAAACAATAAACTAAAAAAAGTAAAACAATTTAAAGCACTAATTCTTACCTTTAAGTATAATGCTTGAAAATCTAATGTTAAAAAGAGATTGGTTTCCACTAACAAGAATGGAAGGTGAAAAAAAATACCCTGAACAATCTAATAACATAATCCCTTTTTTACATCCGCACATAGTCAAAAAGGGCATAGAACTCGATTTGTTTAATGAGAAACTCATTCAAGAAATAGAGGAAATTGCAAGTTTAGATAAAGGATATCAGATAAAAATAGGAAATAAAGAAATTGAAAATGATCACATATTCTTTCCAGATTATATACCAGGATTATGCATCCACCCACATAAAATAACACCTAGTGGATACGATAGCGGAATTTATATCGAGGGAAATGTTGCTAAGGAGAATGGTTGTAATGGATTATTATGTAGCCAAAAAGGATTATACCGATTACCTTTTGGAATTCAGTTAAATTATGAAATATTAAAAGAGTATCAAATGAATCAAGAACAAAAAAAGGAACAATGCACACTAAGAGTTCAAAGAGGATGGCATGATCATAATGTTTATGAGCCGGTGATAATTAAAAGTGTTGTAATTAGTTTAAATAATGCTATTGTTAGACAAATTCATTCAAAACAAAAATAAACAAATTTCCAAACCTAAAAGAATTTCTTAACGACTTTCAATATACCTTGTTTCCAGGGAACTCTATGACTTACACCTTCTTTATTTTCATATTCTTTGTAATGTTTTTCATACCATTGATAACTCCTAATTAATGCCTCGGCAGTAGAATATTTTGGTTTCCATCCTAATTGCTTTTCTGCTTTTTCTATTGAAACAAAAGAATCGCGATGAGCAGTTTCGTAAACCCATTTGTACAATGGACTAAGTTTTAAAAATTCTAAAAATCTCAAAATCAAAATTGTCGGTCTTGCGGGTGTTCCGATTACTCTTTTACCTGTTTTTGCATATTTTATAACTGCTCCAAAATCTTTTTTCATTGTTGTAAATTCTTTCGAACCAATATTAAAAACATCATTAACTTTATTTTTTTCTCCAGTCATACAAATATGAATTGCATCACACAAATCTTCTACATCTAAAAGTTGATAACGATTATTTCCCCACCCAATAATAGGTAAATTGCAACCTGATTTTATCCAATCAAAATAAATTGCAAAAACACCCAACCTTTCTTTACCTACAAAAGATTTTGGTCTTAATACTGGAATAATAATCCCTTTTCTTCTATACTTATTGCACACTTTTTCAGCCAAAACTTTAGCTTCACCATATGGACCAACACCATACATTTTATCAGTTTCAAATAGCGGATGATGTTTAGGAATTCCATAAACTGCAGTTGTTGAAATATGAATAATACGTTTTACATTCTTTTCAATAGCACACCTAATTACCTTTTCTGTACCTTTATAATCCGTAGACATAATTACTTCTTTAGGATATAACGGTAAAGCAGCAGCACAATTAACAACATAATCAACATCTCTCATTACAAAATCTAAATCGTCTAAACTTCTTATGTCTCCTTGATAACGCTCAATTTTATCATTACAATCTTTATAATCAAATTTTTCAAGGTCAATAATTCTAACATCATACCCTTTACTTAACAGAAATCTAGTTAAATTTATACCTAAAAAACCCGCCCCACCAGTGATTAATACTCTTTGCATTAGACAAGTAAGTCGGTAGGTATTTATATAGATATATAATTTTAAACACTTAATTCTAATAAGTGGAATCAAATAAAAATCAAAATATAATAACCAAGATTATGGCATTTTGATAACTAGAATTATATTAATTATAATAAAGATTAAAAATATTAAAAATTCTAAAAATGTTCCAGTTCTTAAAAAACCCCTTATTCTTATCTTTGAAATGGGATGAAAAGGCATTATTCCCTGCCTTGTAATTAAATCACCAATTAAGTGAGACGTGTAACCAACCACAAAAGCAATTACGTAAATTCTTCGAGTGTATGTTAAAAGTACAAACCCAAAAATCATTAATGGAAATACTGAATGAAAAAAACCACGATGTTCAAATAAAAAAGATAAAGGTTTGAAATATCTGCCCAATTTTGATTCGGGATGGTCTATGTCTGGCAACATTGACGAAATTAAAGCAATTCCTAAAAATAATATTTGATTAGAAGGATTAAACAAAGGAATAGTAAACATAACTAACAAAAACGAAAAAGCTAAATGAGTTTTATACATCATTTTTTAATTTGGCAAGTTCTTCTTTTGGGTCGGGATTAATGTTAACTCCACTCGCCATGAATTCTAACCTTTCAAACATTTGATTTTTAACAACTCTTCCCGTAACTTTAACTAAACTACCAAGCATATTCTTTTTAACATCTGCAAAAGATTCAGGTTCGTCCCTTATTTTCAACATATCTTCATCTTTCATTGAAGTTAAAGCTAAAGCTTGATCTCTAAAAAATACTGCCCTTAAATTATCTGTACCATCATCTAAAAAAGCATTAAGTACATAAGAGAATTTAATATCTGCATTAGGATGAGCTTGACAAGCGTTTTCTTTAACACTTTTATTACATTGTGAGCAAACTGAAAAAAACTTTGGATCAAACATATCAACTAAAGTACCCAACAATTCAATATTTGTTTCATTTTCTTTTAAATCCGCAATATTCTTTCTTTTAAATTCTGTTTTAATGGGTTGATTTGATACTTCCACCGTTTCTCCCTTGGGATTGATTTCTAATTCACTTCTTTCATTCATATGAATTTCCATATTTCCATTATTTTCTCTTGAATATGCAGACTTTACTTTTACAATATCATTTTCTTTTATTTCATTAACTTTTTCAGCAACATGTCCCCACATTACTAGTCGAATAGTTCCAGTTTCGTCACCAATTAATAAATTCGCAACCTTTCCTTTTCTTTCACCCACTTGAAATTCTTTTAAATCGTATTTTCTCAAAACTTTTCCTAATACTTCAACATCTCTTAAACCTTGAAGAACATTTTTAATTTGTATTCTTCCTGAAAATTGAGCATTTAATTTAATATTTAATTCATTAGCAATAATATGTGCTGCTCCTTCCTTTGAAATTAATCCAGAAAGTTGATCCATTTTCTTTTTAATTTTAGTTTCAATCTCTTCTTTAGAAATACTAGAATTTTCAACAATTTTTTGAACTAAATCATCATAAGGAATTTTAATCATATTACTTTTTCTCTTCTTGTTCTTTATATATTTTATTGTTATTAAATTATTGAAACTGGTGCTTCTCCATGTTCATTATAATCAAAATTATCTTTTTGAACGCCAAGATTATTAATAGAAGGGTCTACAGGAATTAATAAAAATTCAGCCTGATTACCATACCTAAAAGGGTTTTTTAGTGGAATTAGTCCTAATGGGGCAAGTGTTACCACATTATAAACCGGTTCGCCAAATCCTGAATTTAATGCATTTGAGATAAGAACACTGGGCATTTGACCCATAGTATGATAAAAGTAATATTTGTTTTGGAAATCTTTTGTTTCAGTTCCATCTAAATTTTCTAAAACTAAAGTTGGATCCCTTAAGTTTAATTTAACAGCAGCATATTCAATAGAAGGATAAGGGGGGATTGCAACAGTTAACATTGGAGAAATAATTTCTAAAGGTTTAATAGGTAAAGTATCTTTAGAAGTTGCCTGCTTTTGTATTTCAAAAATATTACCATCATCATCATAAGCTACAATTTTAATGTTGTAGGGTTGATTATCTATTAAATCATTTAAAACATAAACAAATTCACCATTATCATTAAAATAATAAGACATACCATTTTCAAACAGTCCTTGAGCACCAAAATTATATTCACACTTTAACGAATTTCCGGCATTTTGCATCCTACATCTATCAAAAGGTTTTTGATTACCATATCCCCAATCAATTTCATCATAAACTAAAACATCTTTGAAAGGAATAATTGTCTTTTTCAATTTATTATCAACATAAATCTCATACTTTTTCAAATCTAAAGACAAAGTATCTTTCCAAATAACCAATAATGTTCCTTGAGAAAACTCTTTTGATTCAACTCTAAAATCCTGAAGAGATAAAAAGGGTTCAACTTGGTCTTCAATATAAACTGCGAAATTATACTCCAAATTGTTTTCATAAGATTGAATCTTTGATTGTGTTAAGTTAAACCTAAACATCCTATTTTCATAATCACATTCTTTTAAATTTAAACCATTATATAATTTTGATTTAGGTATGAAATAAACATTTTTTGAATCTTTTTTATAAAAATCAATTTCGTCCATGGGAGTTAAGGGCAAGTTATTAGTTTTAATTGTGTCTTTTAAGTTATATTTAATATTATTAACCCGGGGAACAGGAACATAATCATTTTGATTTTGTTCTGCAATATGAAAATTCAAACTTGTTTGATATAAATTTCCACTTTCGTTAATTACTCTATTACCAACATCAAAATCAAAAGTAATATCTTCTTTTAATGAAGAAAAAGAGACGTAACAATCTTTCTGCTTAATTCTTTCTAATGTTTGAATGTAATCAATAAATTTAATCTTTGGATTTGTAATAATTGTTTGTTTTAATTCAAAAGGTATTATTTTATTAAATTCCTCGGTTTTGATTTTAACACAATCATTCAAATTTTGTGTTGTTTTAGTATTTTCTTTATTATTACAATCTTCTAAATTTAGAATAAATTGTTCAATTGCTTGATAAGCGGATAAATTATAATCAAAATATTTAGTAAAAGCTGGTTTAAAAGAATAAATCCTTTTATCTGGTTCTTTTTTAGAAATGTTTATTTCCCTATCTAAAACAGATAATCCAGTTATGCTAAATTTAGTATTGTTATTTGCAAAAAATTTGAAATAGTTTTTATTTAGTTTATTGGTTACAATTAAGTCCTGAAATGATTTATTAAAAGGAACTAAAATTTGTTTTTCAACATTAGGAATGCATTTTGCATATTCTTCATTTGAATTTTTATAACTCCACAAATTAGCATTTTGGTAACTGCCACACTTGTTTTTATCGGCAAAACCACCATTTGATGCCAACTCATATATTGCATCAATACCTGCAAGATTAGCAACAGTGTCATATTGAAAAAGTTCTATTTGAGCTTCTTGGTATTTAAAAATTATTTGAGACTGTATTGTTCCTAAGGGGTCTGCATTGAATTTTTCACTAAAATTAACAAATGCAATTAAAAGAGAAATAAGAGTAATAAAAACTAACATTATGCTAAAGATATATGCTTTTTTATTCATCATTTTTTAAACATCCGATACGCAAATAATACAGTACCATTATCTGTTGGAATTAAAATCTCTACTGACGGTGAAGTGATCCAAGTATTAATTGTACCTAAATGCATTAATTCACTATTTTGATACATAAACATACCATTTTGATCTTCTAAATAATAAGACATCCTTTTATCAGCATCATTAAAAAAAACTTCCATGCATTCATGCCAAACTTTGTAAGATTTTGCAGCCAGTTCATCATTAAAACTATTTTTTAATTTTTTTTCATCATCCAATACAGAATAAAGATTTTCAGCTTTTTCCTTGAGCCCTTTTTTAATGAAATAATTTACCAAATCAACAGGAGTCAAATTATCTAAATCATTTGCTTTTGCAAAACTACAATAATCTAATCGCGTGTTTAAATAAGCCACACCGTAACTTAAATCTGGAATGTTTTGATTTAATTCTCCTTCTATCTTTTGTTCAGAAGCGCTAAAATTATTAGTGCATGCCCTTAAATTAAACAAAACAATAAATACAATAATTACTAAAGCCCAAACTACCCAACTCCATACATCTACTATTGTTTCTGAAGGCCCCATAGCTCGTTTATTCATTTTTGTACCAACACATCAATTATTATTTTTCCTTTCCAAAAATTAAAACCATCTCTAATTAATACAGGTCTTTCTACTTGCAAAGTTGCTAATCTTTCAGGATAATCTCTTAAAACATCAATTTCTGCATAATTTTTTTGCGTATCTTCATCATCTGAAACATAATACCTTTTTACAATTGAATTAGATGAATTAAACAAGTCTATTTTAAATGCGATATTATTTTTTTGAGTATATAACTTATTTGAAAAATCTACTGTTTGAAATTTATTTAAATCTACCACCCCGAATTCAACTCTTTTAGTAATTTGATCTTGATACATAATTAAATTTGAATTATAAATTTCTTCAGTAATTGATTGCATTTGAAGATTTTCTACTTTGATGTCTTGTAAAACAAAAGTATAAGTAATAACTGAAACAACAATTACAGTAATTGCTAAGAAAATCATTTTCATAATGTACATTATAAAATCATAACTTAATGGACTTTCATTGGCCATTTCTTAACACCTCAGCAATTAAAGCTAGTTTATCGTCATTATGTAATACATTTTTATTTACATTACCAATTTCAAAAATAATGTGTTTATCGTGAGTAGGAATTATTGCAACACCATCGATTGCAACATTTAATTGATCTTTGTAAAATTCAACACTCTGAGAACTAGCCCCACAAGTTAAAGATAAAACATCAATTACAATTTGTAAGTTATTATTATTTGAACCTTTAATTTTATCTAAAACTTCACAAGTATTGACATCATTAGGAGATGTCATAAATTGTTTACAAATAGCATTAATATCAGAATTATCAATTTCATCTTTCCAAATGTCTTGCACTTCACATAATAACTTAATTTGATTATATTCAAAACTAGATTCATCTATAGTTGGATCTAAAAATTGATTGATAATATTACAGGCAACATTATAATTTTCTTCATAATTTTCTTTGGGAACGTAAGCAATAATAAATGAATGTCGAGGTTCATAATCTCCAAATGAAAGTAAAATGTGTTTATCTTTCAAATTTTCAGGACTAATATAATTATCAGTTAAAGAGGGGTCAATTAATTTAGATAATTTTAAAGATTTATCAATTCCCAACCCCTTGTAAACTCGTTTATTATCAGTATAAAATTCTTCTTCAAAACCATTTAATTTTGTTATTACTTCTCCAGTAATTTCATTACCTTGCTTATCATAGTATTTATTTGCATCTCCAGATTTTAATGGCCTAATTGGAAGATTATAGGATGTTTTTGTACATTCTAATTTTCTAAGTTCTTTATTGATTGATTGTTTTAACTCAAAATTATCCGTTTTTTGAATAGTTATTGAATTTTTTCCCACAGTTACAACATTAGAAGTTATATCAAATACTTGATCTATAATCAAAAGTTTAAGTCCAACATTTGAAATTGGAACTTCATCAGCAGTTTCTGCATATGAAATCCCGTCCTTGGTAATATGAGAATAATAATCGTCCCATTTAAGCATTTGATTATCTTCCTCAGTTAAATAAGAATAATAAAAATTACCAGGAATTGCAGCAATGGTTGACATTACAAATCCTAAGTTTTCTGACACCATTATTCTTCTTAAAGAATCTATGTCAATAGAATTAGCTCTGCCAATTAATGCAACAAAAATAATTCCTAATAATACGACCTGAATGATAATAAGATACGTATCACTAATACCTCTTTTATTCATATTAAGAATTCTAATGTTTTTAGTATATAAATTTTGGGGAAAAGATTATGCTCATAACGAAGTGAGGTTGTATAAATGTTTTATTTTTAAACTTAAAATTCACTTATAATCTTCACTTAAGATTCAACAGTAATTTTGTACCCTTGTGCAGTACAGTTTTTAATAAAATCTTCAGTCCCCTTAATATCGTCCCTACTAACTAAAGGATTAGGATAAGTTTCAATTAAATATTTAGCAAAACTATTAATAAAAGAATTTTCATCCCCCGGTAAATCTAACTCGGTTACTTCCTTAAAATCTGAATATTGAGGATTTTTCACTAAAGAATAAAGCCATTTGTATTCTCTAATATCAAAAGAAACAGGAGTTCCATCATCATAATAAACAAAATCACGTTTGAATTTTCCAATTATACATTTACAAGCATCACATGGTCCACCACAATCAATATTTATTTCACCTTGTGAAATACTCCAAGATTCATCTTCACAATGTGGTACACAAATTCTGTCGCTTCTTCTGCACCCCTCGCCGTCTTGACAGTCATCATCACCAATACAACCACACAATTTAGAAGAAGGATTACAGTAATTTGTTATACAATCATAATCACGTTGGCATTTTCTACCTATTGAACAAAATATGGGACATGAACCTCCACAATCAATATCGGATTCAGAAGAATCTAAAATGTCATTAGAACACTTAGTAAGAAGGGCAGTCATAGAATTTATTTCAGTTCTTGTTAAACCCTTAACATCATTATTATTTTCTTTTATTGGAGTTGTTCTTATTACAATGTTTCCGTTTAAGTCAATTTTTTCTATAAGAATGTTAATTAAATCAAAATCAGTTAACGTTGTATAACTTCCAGAATATCCATAAGGTAAGGAATTTTTAAGTCTTGTTGAACCACTATAACCTTTTCCGTTAAAAATTGTTGGAGAAATGAAATAAATATTATTTTCAAGAATTGAAGAACAAGCTAAAATTTTACTTTTTTCTTCAACTAAACAAATACAACCACCAGTTTTACAACCTAAATCTTCATATTTTAATTCAATTGGGGAACCGGGTTCAAAAAGATTAGAACTTTTATCGGCATTTATATCAATTGCAATAAGACCATAACCATTTTTAATGTAAAAAGGCATTTCTTTAGCAATATACTTTTCTTCAGATTCTAAAAAATATTCTACAGTAGACGTAAATCTTTCATAATTTAACTGTGAAGCCGGATGTATCCCATCTGATAAAAAAATACCATAAAGTTTAGCACCAATCATAATAATAATTAATAATGCAATACCTGCAAGAACTAAATGCAAAACTTCACCCATAAATCCTTTCATAGTTATCAGAATAGAATTTAAGGTTTAAATACTTTTTTATTACAAATGAGTTATTTGGCTTTAATTATTTTGCAAGAACACAACAACATCCATCTTTTGCCAAACAATCCTCTGCATGACCCACACATTTTGTAATTGAATCAAAAACATCTTGTTTGAAATCAGTTTTACACTTACTTTCGATATAACATCCTTTTTGTCTTGCACCAGTTTTAGAATCAACAATGTCAGAACACTTCTCAACAATACAACATTGAGAGTAGGTATCTATTTCATCATTAGAATAATCTGCTTGACTTAATTTAAGTGCGACCTTTATTTGACTAGAAGGACAACCACCTTTTACCGTTCCCAATTGTTCGGAAGATTCAGTTGGACATCCTGTGTTTGAGCACATTCCATAATTACTACCCACTGCATTTTCACAAGCAGAATAAGCCAAAACATTACTTGTACCAGACCTTATTTTAGTAATCCAAGGCAAACCAACAAAAGCTAAAAGTAAAAGTAAAACAACAGTAACTACCATAGTTGCCAATGCCAATTGTACTGCTTTTTTATTCATTTTTATTTTTTAGTTTTATTTGTTTTTAATTGTTTTGATTTTAATTAACTATTATATAATTTACTTTGAACACAAATGGTTAGAATCACAATTTGCCGATTTACAATCCAAATTTATTAAACAATTTTCTCCAATTTCACATTTAAGACGACATGAACCACCACAATCAACATCGGTTTCGTCACCATCTTTTAAACCAGTATTACAAAAAAGATCCAAACAAATTCCTTCTTTACCATACATAGTTTCACAAAAATCAGATTCACAATCTAAATCAATTTCGCATCGTTTTCCATTTTCACATTTAAAACAATGACCTCCACAATCAACATCGGTTTCATCACCATCTTTTGAACCAGTGTTACAATAATTTTTCATACACTTTTTTTCTTTATCATTTGCAGATATTCCACAAATACTAGATTCACAATCCTGACCATTTAAACATTTATTATCGTATTCACATTTATTACATCTATCGCCACCACAGTCAACATCAGTTTCGTCAGGATCTTTGTTACCATTATTACAAAGACTTTCACGACAAATTCCAGTTTTATCATTAGACATTTCACAAAAATCAGATTCACAATCTAAATCTATTGAACAATTTTTTCCATTTTCACAGCTATCACATTCTTCACCACCACAGTCAACATCAGTTTCATCTTCATTAACTTCACCATCAAAACAACGATGTATATCTAAATCATAACCTTTATACTTACAATAAGAAATAAAATATTTAATGCCTTTTTCTTCAGATTTTGAATTCATATCAACAGCTATTGTTTTATGTTCACCGTACAATGAATCAATAATTTCATCATAACTTCCTTCCTTATCATTAAACTTCAAAGTAAGTACATCGCCAGAATAAATATATTGAGTAGTATCACCATATAAATTAAATATTAATTCGTCCAAATAATTAATTTTACATGAAGTTTCGCTATCTTTGCCTTCTTGTTCAAGATATATACAACATTTTAAATCATCAGCGATAGACTCTCTAGAATAAGTTATAAAATAATCTCCTTCAACTTTTGTTAATTTTTTACATTCCGCATTATTTAATACTGTGACTGAATCGTACTTTTTACCAGAACTTTTAACAATATCTAGTTCATTATATTCGTCTTTAATTTGAGAACAAAACTTTTTTGTTTTATCTTGAATTTCATTAAGACTTGAGCTTTGTTGGGAAAATGATTTGAAAACAATCAATAAAACAACCGATGCAACAATAAGTACCATTACCATTATTACGGCTCCATTCATACTCAAACCAAAACCACCTTTCTTGTTCATTATTTAAATAATTGAAGTTTTAATATAAATACTTTCTTGTTTAAAAAACTTTTAAAAAATTATTTCCCATCATCTGACCTATATAAACAACAGAGTAAATTATCTTCTTCTACATCTTTTGTTGTAAATACAGCATAATCAGTTTCTTTTATTCCTTTGTCGTCATCACCAACTTTAACAGAATTTGCTTTTTCTTTAGCTAATACTTGACATTCTGAATCTTTAAGAACATTAATTGATTGATACCTTATATATTGTTCATCTTCATTTTTTGAAGTTTCATATTTTTTATTTAACTCTTCAACAACTTGAAAACAATACTTACTTCTTTTATCCTCAATATTGCCCAAATAACCTGAAAACGATCTCACTCTATTAAATACGGCAGGAATTGTAAAAGCTAATAAGAAAACTAAAACAAGCATAATTGCAACCGTTGTAATTGTAAGTGACACGCCTTTATTGTTTATCATGATATAAATTTAGAATGAAGATATATAAATATTATTATTTGTAGAAAAATTTAAAGAATTACGTTGTTGCTGGAATACAACAAACTGATTTACCAAAAATACCCTTACTACATTCAACATTATTAGATTTACAAACATTGGCTCCAACATACTGAATGTGTGTTTGTTTATTACATGATACACCACATGAAGTACAATCACCGCCTTTACTTTCACAATCACCAATACCAGTAGTAAATCCGCCAGCTTGTTCTCTAAATATAAAAATCATAATTAATAAAACTATTAAAGCTAAAACAGCTATAACGATAGTAGAAATCGATAATTCAAATCCTTTATTATTTTTGAATAGTTTCATTTTAATATAAAAAAAAATTAAACGTTTGCTTCTGGACTAATGCAACAAACTTGTTTTCCATCGCCTGCAGAATTGTCGATTTGTCCACAATCTGTTCTTGCGGGATATCTTACTATTTGTCCAGTTGAAACTGCATCAACAACATCACAAGAATCGTAACAATCTCCGCCTTTACTTCGACAATCTTTTACTCCTACAGCAAATCCACCAAATTGACCAGTAAATACTGCGACTAAAACAACTAAAATTAGTAAAGCAATAGCTGCAACAACAATTGTAGTTATTGATAATCCTTGACCTTTTGACATTATAGACACCTCATGTTATATTTATAAACTTTTTATCGTGGTTCTAATATATAAATCTTTCTATGATTTTAAGAGCAATACTTTTTAACATTATCATCAGAATTACTTAAATTGGGATTATCTGTACAAAAAAACTTTTGTTTTTCTTCTTCTTCCATTATAACTTGTTCTGGACCAAAACATTCAGAAGAATATTCATAATAAGATAGTGCGGCAGTATTGTCGTGAAGTTTTGCTTGTAAATTTTTTGAAAAGTCACCCAAATTAGTTTTTGAAATTTCACAATACTTATTACCGGAACCAAGTCCAATAACAGAAGCAAGCCTATCCTTTGTTCCCTTAAAAACAGGAGCAAAAACCATTAAAAGTAATAAAGATATAATTACAATTACCGAAAGAGTTAATGTTAAATTAAATCCTTTTTTATTCATCTTATATTTTTATACGCTTGAAAAAAGTCGGCAGAGTTAATTAAAAACCAAATTACAATAAATAATAATATTCCAAGCATAACCCAAATAATTATGCTTTTCCAAGCAAGATCAAATCCGCCTTTTTTATTATTAAATAATTTCATTCTTCAAACAACCTCACAGGTATGTGAGTACAATTAATTTCTTTTGTTAGTGTTTCATTAGTATAAGGTCTTAATAAAACTTCCGAATAATGTTCAAAATCTTTAGCAGCAATTCTTGCTTGAATAGCAGCATAAGCTCCACCACCAATCACCAGTAATGTACCAACGCCTGCCGTAACCAAACCAACTGTAGCACCAATTCCAGTAGCAGAAGCACCCAATCCACCCTTAATAAAAAAAACTCCAGTTGCTACAGCAATTCCTGCCCCAGTTATCGCAGTTGCTGCCCCAACAACCATAGTTCCACCAGCAGCAGCAAATTGTGGACTTCTTTTTATATAATTTGACAACAAATCTTGTCCTTTAATATCTACGAAAATGACAGCATACCTTTCATCATCATTAAATATCATTTTTTCATTGACAGATTCACGAGAAATTGCTTGCTCATAGTCTTGAACAATTTTGGCGTCTTGACTTTCAAAATCTTGTAAATAACTTAAATAGCTATATCCTTTGCCAGGAACATAAGCGTCAACAAGGTATTTTCTAAATGCAGTAACTTCTTTAGTTTCTTCAGCTTCAATTATAGAACAAACTGAACAAAAGACACCATCACCATTAAATAAATTCAATTTTCCTTCACCATACAGGTCCCAACATTCTCGCATTTCTTCTGCTAATTGTCCTTTAACTTTTTGTTCATTTCCTTTAAGAGTAATTTTATTTGCAGGACACTTGATTTCTTCAACTTTAGCTTTTAGACCATTATCCAATAATTTAGCATGAGTTTGTACACTAGTTTTACAAGTTCTATACCTTGTTGCCTCTTGAATGGTATCAGTAACAGTATAAACTAAAACTCCTAACAATGACAATATAATTAGAAAAAATATAACTTGTACCAATTTGTTTTGAATAAATTCCATTTTTTAGTTTTCTAATGTATTACACACATCATTTATCTTTTCAGGTTCAATAAAAGCCATTTTTGAATATGTATCGTGATTTGAAAATCCAAATGCAGCAGTCATGATTGTACCCCAAAAACCAGCATCTTTACCGCCCAAGTCCTTATTTACTACAAAGACATTAAGTAAATAATAAGTTTTTCCTTGTTTTAAATTTAAATTCCAGGGGTCAATAATTGCATCTTCAGCTTTACTAAACCAACCATCAAACCATAATTCTTTGTAACTTAACTTTTCAATTCCATAAAAAGGTAAATTGTTTTTAAAAATAATTCCTGGTTCTAAAAAATCCCTATTTTTGTCATCTATTGAAAGATAAGTGTTTAAAGGGCCTTGCATAACAAGTGATGAAAAAGAATTATCAGGCATTTTGAATTGTGAACAAACATAACAATGCGTTTTTCTTTTAGAATATTCACCCGGCAAAGGGTTTAGTTTTCCTTCACCAAACTTATCCCAACAATCAACCATTTCATCAGCCATTAACACTGCCATTTCTTTTTTAGCCCTATCTTCATTAGAACTCAAATCAATAGTACCCAAATCTTTAGCAGGACATTTAGCATAAACAAAATCTTTATCATCCAAATATTTAGAAAACTCTGATGCTTTTAAAACTTCCAACTTACATTTCTTACTATCTGTTTGACTTTCAGTATGTACTCTTAATTCATTTAAAAAAACAAACAAAATAGCAAAAATAAAAAGAGATATAATTATCACAACTAATGTTGTTTGCGTTAAAGTTACTCCTTTTTTGTTTTTTATCATTTTATACAATATTATTTACAATTACTATTAAAAGTACGAAAAATATGATTAACAAAATCAAATACAATAATGTTTTTAATGTTGGGGATAGCATTTTAACATACCTTTAATATTATCTCTACTGCTCCTTTATCGGACGTAAATATAAATGTATCTGCGTAAACCTTTCTTGCACGCTCACAACCAGTTACATCCGGTTCGAAGTTATAAGTTGTTTTATTAATCAAACAACCATCTCTCATTCTAATCTCAAATTCATAGTTTATCTTGCTTTCTTCTAAACTGTTTTTTAATATTTGCGTTATTGCACCATCTATTGGATTAAATAATTCATAATAACTATTAGTATATGAAGTACATTGAATTTGATCATAAGCATTTTCTGCATAAGCACATTTTTGAGGGTAAGTATCACTATAAGTTAAATGTGAAGCCACATCATTAATTAAAATTTCAACTCTTTGATTTTTACAATCAGTAGTCGTATCTTTCATAGTATTCAATATCTTAGTAGGAAGTTGCTTAAATAAAAAATCCTCAGCAATTTCTTGTTTTTCGTCTGAAAATTTAATAAATAAAAGTAAACCAAGCATAAAAAGCACCATAATTATTGCTAATCCAAATATTTCCAATTGTCCTTTTTTATTGTTATTCATGAATATGCCTCAATAATTAACCAACCAAAATAACTAAGTTCTGGAACGCATCGTTTATCCAACAATGTTAAAGGAAAGTAAAATGTTTTTTTACTTTGTAATCCCGAACTAAAATCAAATAAAACTTTTTCTGGAACTGTTATGGTTGTATCAGTTGGATTTAATGCAAAAAACGCAGGTGCTTTTGTGTTACAATTATCTTCATCGAATGCTGGACTATAAACCCATCGAATTATTACTTTAGTATTTCCAAACTCTTCCCGATAATACCTCGGCCTAAACCGTACATTATCAACAAAACTCTGAAGTTTTTGAATTTCAAAACAATCTTTTGTTACATCTGAATTAATAGAACATTCCAATTCAGGAGTAAACAATACTTTTCGTGCAATTTCAGTTGCTTTTTGCTCATTTAAAGTACTTGTTAACCTTTCTAATTTAGAAGCTTGAAAATTCGAATAAATACTAACTCCGATAATTAATAGAATAAAAAATACAAACAACACAACTGTTGATTCCATTAATTGAAGTTGGCCTTTCTTAGAAATCTTTGATTTCTGAGATACAAAAAATTTAATATGCTTAGTTGGGATTTTCATTTTAATATATGGTTGCGCAAGACTTTCTTGCAAGTTTTCTATTTGTGTTTTCTAATATAAATTTACTATTTTGTAATTCATCAGTATCAATTAAATTAGAATAAAAAGTATCAAAAGCATCTAAATTTGGCAATATTTCAGTTTCTAAATCAGATTTACAATAAGTTCCCCTTACTACATTACCCCAATCATCATTACTATAATAATCAATAAAATAATTGGTTTTACCGACTAAGACTTTTGATGTTAGTCTCGATTTAAAAAATGCTTTTTTCATGTTACATTCAAATAAAGCAGCATCTTCAGAAAATATTGCTCCTAAAATGGAATCTTTAACAAAATAAGGAAAACCATCGGGAAAATTGACCGTTTTATCGGGCCTACCATTATTAAAGAAAAATAATCCGGATTGATTAATACAAATTTCGTGAGGTTTATTTTCAGAAGTACACTCGCCAATTTTAAAAAAAACATGCCTTACAAAATTAAAAGATGTGGGTTCTATTTGTGTAACTATTCTTGAATCTTTATATCTTTGAGGAATCATGGAATAAACTTCACCACATAAACCATTACAATTAGCCGGAAAAACTATTTTTTCACCAGGAACAGCTAAATAAAGAAAATTTGCAGCATGGAATGGAATATCCCAACTTGAAGCAAATGAAATCAATTCAGTTGCTTGTAAATTTCTTATTGAAAATAAAGGTTGAGTATTAAAATCAATTGAAGCTTCAGAACTTTTTAAAGATAAAGAACTATCACAACCAATCAAATCAGAACAAGGTTCAGCACAATCATAAACAAAATGTTTATTTGAAATTTGAACTGTTGAAGAAGTATCAGTTGAAACAGATTTACCAATTAATAAATCTTCCATATCCTTAAGAATTCTCATTTCTAATTCTTTTTCTGTAATTTTTGTTTGAGCATTGATTATATTAAAAAAAAACATCATAATTACTGCTCCCGCAATGAGTACAAATACCCAATTAAAAACCACAGGAGTTAAGGCCTTAGAATTCATCTTGTCAATGGTTGAATTTTCGTTGCGTCACCCAAACCTTCCATCTTAACTTCAATTTTACCATACTTAGTTTCATAACAAGTGTAATTATCGTCGTTAATACTAGTGAAATTTCCAATTTTAACACTTCCTAAATCAAATGCTTCTAAAACAAAACCGCCCTTTCCTAATAAAAATAAATTTTTGTTTGGAGATTCTCCTTCATAAGCTTGTAAAGCATAAGGCACTAAATTTCTATAAAAACTACAATCACTACAAGAAGTAATAAAACAAACTTGTTCGATTTTACTAGGAACATTATAAGAAAACACTTCAGAAGTACCCCTTAATCTTCTTACAGAATCTACATCTTCAAATATTTTATTAGTTAATTTAACCAAGGACACATCATCAGAAGTTGAAAATATTGCGGCAATTCCTTTAAAAGATATTAAAAACATTAATCCTATTACTAAAGCAATTAAAATAAAAATAAATACTGTTGATGTTTGTGCTTTCATTTTTTAGTCATCCTCTTTAATTTTTTGAATGGTGAAGATCTATTTTTCTTTTCGGGTAGTTGTTTTAAATCTTTAAATACGCCGGGCCCCGATTTAGGTTTTTCTAATGCTTCTAAATCTTTTTGTAACTTTTTTAATCTTGAAAAGGCATCATCAACATCAGATTTTGGTTTTTTAGTTGACTTTGCTTTTTTATTTAATTCATCTAAACTTATAAATTTATTACTTTTCTTTTTTCTTTTGGTTCTTTTCTTTTTAGGCTTTGTTTTGGGTTTTATAGGTTTAGAAATTGTTGATTTTGCTAAAGGTTTGCCACTGATTTTATTTTCAATAGGTTTTGTTTTAGTTAAAGGGGAAAGTTTCTTTTTCAAAGGAGGTAAATTCTTATTTAAAGATATAACCTTTTTACCCAAAGGAGGTAATTTTTTATTTAAAGGGGGAAGTTTACTCGTTAAAGGGGGCAATTTATTTAATGGTTTTCCAGTCCTGCCCAAGGGTGGAAAAGAATTTTTTGGTCTAACCCTTGGTGCGGTGGATAGGGAAAGTGGTGGCTTAGCAAAAAATTGCTTATAAGCAAAGAACCCACCTACACCTAGAGCTGCCAAAACTAATAAAATTAGTAATAATAAAGGCCAAATTGAACCACCATCAGAAGCATCTAATGGATCTCTTCCAGCAGAAATTTCATCGCCGTCATTCATATTATCGTCATCACTATCCTCGTTTTTCGGATCAGTATTATATTGACTTTCTTGTAAATTG
>Ga0307929_1000262_pt1 | contig 55902 bp, 50 predicted proteins | sample AceLakmetage1330_FD_203160 | JGI IMG/M metagenome (GOLD analysis project Ga0307929, IMG submission 203160) | Saline water microbial communities from Ace Lake, Antarctica - #1330 | ecosystem: Environmental > Aquatic > Non-marine Saline and Alkaline > Saline | place: Antarctica: Ace Lake... | reverse complement strand
ATTGCCGCACGCCCGCATCCGCAACACTGCCCGGTGCGTCCGCGTTGACCACGAGCAGGCGCGCGGCATCACGCGGCCGCGCGGGGCGCAGCGCAATATTGGCTTCGGGAAGGGTAAAGTCGAACGCGTCGAGCGTGAGCCCGCCGCTTGCTGGATCAGGCGTCAGCGGCAATGACGGCCTTCACGATCTTGTCCGGGTCTGCCGGTGGCTCGCCGCGCGTGAGGGCATCCACATGTTCCATGCCTTCAGTGACCTGGCCCCAGACAGTGTACTGGCCATCAAGCCATGAGGACGGCTGGAAGCATATGAAGAACTGGCTGTCGGCGCTATCGGGATCAGCAGCGCGCGCCATGGCGCAGGTGCCGCGCACATGTGACTCTTCCGAGAACTCGGCCTTGAGATTGGTGCCCGAGCCGCCCATGCCGGTGCCGGTGGGATCACCGGTCTGCGCCATGAAGCCGTCAATCACCCGGTGAAACACGATGCCGTCATAAAAGCCTTCGCGCACCAGCTCCTTGATCCGCGCCACATGGTTGGGGGCAAGGTCCGGCTTGAGGGCGATTGTCACATCGCCCCCTTTCAGGGTCAGGATCATCGTGTCTTCAGGGGAAGCGTCTGTCATCGCTCTCTCTTTTCGTGTTGTCGTGTGCCTTATGGCAGGAAACGGGTGAAACTACTGGGCAGCCGCACTATCGGCCTTGATATGTGCGCTGATGATTTTGCCGGGATCTGCCGGCGGCTCGCCCTTGGGCAGCGCGTCAACAGCATCCATGCCGCTGACGACTTCGCCCCAAACCGTATAGAACCCATTCGGGTTACGCGGATTGTTCATGTGGCGCGCCAGGTTCAGCATGATGAAGAACTGACTGTTGGCGCTGTCCGGGCTTGAGGACCGTGCCATGCCGAGCGTGCCGCGGCGAAATTTGGTCTCGGTGAATTCGGCCTTGAGGTCGGGATATGACGAGCCACCCATGCCGGTCCCGGTGGGATCCCCGGTCTGCGCCATGAAGCCATCAATCACCCGGTGAAAGATGATGCCGTCGTAAAAACCTTCACGGGTCAGCTTCTTGATGCGTTCCACATGCACGGGCGCGAGGTCGGGCCGCAGCATGATTTCGACTGTGCCGGTGCTCAATTCCAGAACCAGGGTGTTTTCAGGATCATCCGCAAATGGCACCTGTGCCTGTGCGGGAAGTGCAAACGCTGCAAAGGCGGCAATAGCTGCCATCACGGGCAGGAGACGCCGAACCGAAAAAACATTCATTGGAACCAAAAACTCCATATTCGTGCCGCGCGGCATAACCGGCCGGTGCGGATTGATGGTCAGGATGCCGCGTGCTTGATCTCTTCAAACCGGGCCACAAGGCGCTCGCGCACCATCGGTGTGGTGAAATGCGAGATGTCGCCACCGAGCCGGGCAATTTCCTTGACCAGCCGCGACGCCACAGCCTGATGCTGCGCCTCAGCCATCAAAAACACCGTTTCGATGTCGGGATTAAGGCGCTCGTTCATGCCGGCCATCTGAAATTCGTATTCAAAGTCCGAAACTGCCCGCAGCCCGCGAATAATCATCTGAGCGCCGACTTCCTCGGCAAAATGCATGAGCAGGGATTCAAATGGCTGCACGGAAACGGTGCCAAGACCGGTGCCGGTCTTTTTCAGGCGGGCGACTTCTTCCTCAACCATTGCCACCCGCTCTTCGAGTGAAAACAGCGGACCCTTGTCGCGATTGATCGCAACGCCGATGACGAGATGATCAACCATTTTCAAAGCACGGTTGATGATGTCCAGATGGCCGTTGGTGATCGGGTCAAAAGTCCCCGGATACAGCCCCGTCCGCTTTTTCATTTCGGCCGGCTCCCGTTTTTGCCTGCACCTTGGCATGGCATCTTTTTACGCAGCCCATAAGGGTTTTTCCCTCACCAGCCCTTGAATTGAGGCGGTGTTTTAGCCGTCCAAGGCGTCCCCGTCGAGGGTGGGGTCATCAGAACCTGATTCCGCTGCATCGTCACCCTCGGCATCGTCGCCGCCTGCGTCCGCAATATGCGACACAGAAACAACGCTTTCGTCCGCCGCCGTGCGGAAAATGGTGACGCCCTGCGTGGCGCGACCCGCCACCCGCACGTCATCCACCGGGCAGCGGATAAGCTGGCCGGCATCGGTGACGAGCATGATCTGGTCGCTGTCCTCCACCGGGAAAGCGTCAATAAGCCGCCCGTTACGCGGCGTCACCGTCATGGCGATGATGCCTTTGCCGCCACGCCCGGAGGTGCGGTATTCGAACGAAGACGTGCGCTTGCCAAAGCCGTTGACGGACACAGCCAGCACGAATTGCTCCTGCGCGCCCAGCTCGGCATAGAGCTCAGGCGTCAGTGTCACTTCGTCGGCATTGTCCTCGGCAGCTTCCTCCATCTCCTCGATGGCGGTGTCATCATCTATCGCCGCCCGCATGGCTCTGGCCTGCTTGAGATAGGCCCGCGCCTCAGCCGGGCTGGCACCCATGTGGTGCAGCATGGCCATGGCAATGACTTCGTCGCCTTCATCAAGCTTGATGCCGCGCACGCCGGTGGAGGTGCGGCCCGAGAACACCCGCACATCGGTGACCGGGAAGCGGATGGCGCGGCCATTGGCCGTCGTCAGCAAGACGTCGTCATTTTCTCCACACACGGCAACGCCGAGAATGGCGTCATTGGGATCGTCCAGCTTCATGGCGATCTTGCCGCTGACATTGATGCGGGTGAAATCCGAGAGCTGGTTGCGCCGCACGCCGCCCGACTTGGTGGCGAACATCAGCTGCAGCTCGCTCCAGCTTTCTTCGTCCTCCGGCATCGGCATAACGGAGGTGATGCGTTCGCCCTCGCTCAGCGGCAACAGATTGACCATCGCCTTGCCGCGCGATTGCGGTGAGCCAAGCGGCAGCCGCCATACCTTCAGCCGATAGACCATGCCTTCCGATGAGAAGAACAGGATCGGCGTGTGCGTATTGGCCACAAAGATACGGCTGACGAAATCTTCGTCCTTGGTCGCCATGCCGGAGCGGCCCTTGCCGCCACGCCGCTGCGCCCGGTAGGTGTCGAGCGGTACCCGCTTGATGTAGCCACCATGCGACACGGTGACGACCATGTCCTCACGCTGGATCAGATCTTCATCTTCAAAGTCGCCCAGCGACTCCATGATTTCTGTACGCCGCGGCGTTGCAAACTCATCGCGTGCCGCCTGCAACTCATCACGGATGATGGCGGAGAGCTTTTCCTTGGAGCGAAGCGTTTCGAGATAGTCTTCGATTTTTAGTCCAAGGCTCTTGAGTTCATCGCCGACTTCGTCGCGGCCAAGCGCTGTGAGGCGCTGCAGACGCAGTTCAAGAATGGCGCGCGCCTGCTCTTCGCTCATCCGCAGCGTGTTGCCGTCGGTAAGAACGTGGCGCGGATCGGCGATGAGCTGCACCAGCGGTGCCACATCGGCTGCCGGCCAGTCGCGCTCCATCAACTGTGCCCGCGCGGTTGCAGGGTCTGGCGCACTGCGGATCAGGCGGATTACTTCGTCGATATTGGCAACGGCGATGGCGAGACCCACCAGCACATGCGCGCGGTCACGCGCCTTGCCCAGTTCAAACTTGGTGCGTCGTGTCACCACCACCTGACGGAAAGCCAGGAACGCGTCGATGAACCCGCGAAGGTTCAGCATTTCCGGCCGCCCGCCATTCAGTGCAATCATGTTGCAGCCGAATGAGGTTTGAAGCTGTGAGAACCGGTAGAGCTGGTTCAGCACCACGTCCGATACCGCATCGCGCTTAAGCTCGATGACAACGCGCATGCCTTCGCGGTCGCTTTCATCGCGCAGGTCGGAGATGCCCTCGACGCGCTTATCGCGCACCAGTTCGGCAATCTTCTCCACCATCGAGGACTTGTTCACCTGATAGGGAATTTCGGTGATGATGATGGCTTCGCGGTCGCCGCGTGTCTGCTCGATATTGACCTTGCCGCGCATGAGGACAGAGCCGCGTCCGTCCCGATAGGCGGTGTTGATGCCGGATCGGCCAAGAATGAGCCCGCCGGTAGGAAAGTCCGGTCCCGGCACAATCTCCATCAGCGCATCAATGCTGATCTCTGGATCGGCCAGCGTTGCCAGACAGGCATCCACTACTTCGCCCAGATTGTGCGGTGGAATATTGGTCGCCATGCCGACGGCAATACCGCCTGCGCCATTGACCAGGAGATTTGGGAAGCGCGCAGGAAGAACAACCGGTTCGCGTTCGCTGTCGTCGTAGTTGTTCTGGAAATCGACCGTGTCCTTGTCAATATCCTCAAGCAGCGCATGCGCGGCCTTGGCCATGCGCACTTCGGTGTAACGCATGGCGGCGGGCGGATCGCCATCAACCGAGCCAAAGTTGCCCTGCCCGTCAGCCAGCGGTAACCGCAGGGAGAAGTGCTGCGCCATACGCACCAAGGCGTCGTAAATCGACTGGTCGCCATGCGGGTGATATTTACCGATCACGTCACCGACGACGCGGGCGGATTTACGATACGGCTTGTTCCAGTCGTAGCCGTTCTCATTCATCGAAAACAGAATGCGCCGATGTACCGGCTTCAACCCGTCGCGCGCATCAGGCAGCGCCCGCGACACGATCACGCTCATGGCGTAATCGAGATAGGACTTGCGCATCTCGTCTTCGATCGAGATGCGGCCGATGCCCTCCGGCATGCCGTCCACAGGACCATCGCCGCCACCAAGCGGCGGCTTGCCCGCACCACCCGTACCGGTATCTGAATTCAGATCGTCAGGGGTGTCGGCAGCTTCGTTATCGTCGATATCTGACACGTGGCTTTACGCTTTTTTGTTGTCTCTTGCCGGTCAAAACCGGGGGGGTGGCGCGCGCCGGAATGGCCGCGCCAAAGAGGCTTGATGTGGCTCAAAATGAAGCGCGGACTCGCAGTGAATCCGCACACATCAAACTAGCATTGCGGGCGATCCGCCGCAAACGCGCCAGGCACCCTGAAAAGTGTCGAAAAGCGCTTTTTAAGCCTTTGAAATAATTGAATAAATTGGCTTCAAAAAACGCCGGCCCGAGGCCCCGCCATTCCTACCGCCGGCACCGGCCAAAAATCTGTTCTGGCAGGCCTTTTCAGCCCAGCCGCACCAGCATGGCTGTCGCGTCATCAGACTGCTTGAAACGCGGAAACTGATGCGCCTCAGGGTCCAGTTCCCGCTCGATGTGGCGAAGCTCATCCTTGAGCGCCGCAAGCCCCTTGGAGAGGGCTGCGTCCAACAACTCCTCCTCGGTGTAGCGGCCATAGTCGCCCGCCAGTGCCTCAAAGCCGTCGGTCATCAGCAAGGCCACTGCCGGCGACTTGATGTGCAGGGTGGTGGTGCGGGCGTGCTCCGCTGCTTCAGGATCAAGCCCGAATACCCAGTAGCCACCCGACGTGTTGTGCTGGTTGCGCACCTTGCGCAGGCGGTCCTGGAAGGAACTACGATGCTGATCCGGCTCACCGGCTTCTCCGCGTGCCTTGCGGTCCTTGGAGAACTCGGCTGCCATTTCATTCTCGAAGACTTCGCTGCGTGCATCGCTCCCGAAGGTCTGAAACCCCGCGCCTTCGTCGCGCACCAGAATCTTGCAGTCGCCAAAATTGAGACAGTCCAGCACCCCGCCAGTCTGGCGAATGAGAATGAGTGAGGCTGTGGGGCGCTCATAACGTTCAGCAGGCTGCCGCTTGGTCTCAGCATCAAACCGCCGCGATACATCGCTGAGCACTTCTTCGGCCAGTGCCGTCAACGGCCCACGATGGCTGGGCGCTCGCGCCGTCAGCGCCTTGGTGCCCGCCTGTGCCAGCCACGCGGCATCACTTGCCGTGCCCGTGAGTTGCGTATCCACAAGCCCCGTGGCGCCGTCAAACACCCACGCGCACGTCCCCGCATGCCCAAGATCATCATCATTGGCCCCGCCGATCTTCCCGGCGTCATGGACGGTGTCGAGGACTTCGATGCTCATGGGTTGTTCCTAACGTGGCTGAAAGCAATAGCGGGTCACCGCGACGATAGGCCAGTTAGATGACACTGCTGCAGCGACACTAGGTCTAGAACGGTACTTCGTCGTCGAAGTCGCTGCCGCCGCCGAAGTCATCGCCGCCACCTGAGGGAGCCGCTGCTGCCTGGCGTCCGCCGCCTGAGGAGGCACCGCCACCCGCTGATGCGCCGCCGCCTTCGCCGCGGCCATCAAGCATTGTGAGGGTCGAGTTGAAGCCCTGCAGGACTACTTCCGTCGAGTATTTGTCCTGGCCGGACTGATCCTGCCATTTGCGGGTCTGAAGCTGGCCTTCCAGATAAACCTTGGAGCCTTTCTTCAGATACTGCTCGGCGATCTTGGCGAGACCTTCGGAGAAGATCACCACCCGGTGCCATTCGGTCCGCTCGCGGCGCTCACCTGAATTGCGGTCGCGCCAGCTCTCGGATGTCGCGATGCGCAGATTGACGATCGGCTTGCCGTCCTGCGTGTGCCGCACTTCCGGGTCCGCGCCCAGATTGCCGATCAGAATTACCTTGTTGACGCTGCCTGCCATGATTGCCGGCCTTTCATATTCTACTGACGTGATCTGCAAAGTTATTGCGTTTGCGCGACCGTACCGGATTATGTCCGCCGCCGCGCTGCCTTCACGCATTTAATCCACAACATATCGATCTTAGTTCCTGTTATGTTCTTTACATGCCGAGTTGAGTCGTGCAAGGGGCGGGTCGCCATTTGCCGTCCGGCACCCTATTTATCGCATCGCCCTATTCCATCCCGCATTTCACAGGATTTTTCGTGACCGGACTTCGAAGCATCACCGTCAAAGGCGCCCGCGAACACAACCTCAAGGGCGTCGATGTGGAACTGCCACGCGACAAGCTGGTGGTGATCACCGGGCTGTCCGGCTCCGGCAAGTCATCGTTGGCCTTCGACACGATCTATGCGGAGGGCCAGCGCCGCTATGTGGAGAGCCTGTCGGCTTATGCCCGGCAGTTCCTGCAGATGATGGAGAAGCCCGATGTTGAATTGATCGAGGGCCTGTCCCCGGCGATTTCCATCGAGCAGAAAACAACATCGAAAAACCCCCGTTCGACCGTCGGCACCGTCACCGAGATCTACGATTACATGCGGCTGCTGTTCGCCCGCGTCGGCATCCCCTATTCGCCCGCCACCGGCCTGCCGATTGAAAGCCAGACCGTCAGCCAGATGGTGGACCGGGTGCTGTCGCTGCCCGAGGGCACGCGGCTGTTCCTGCTGGCGCCGATGATCCGTGGCCGCAAGGGCGAATACCGCAAGGAGCTGGCGGACCTGCAAAAGCGCGGCTTCCAGCGCGTGAAGGTGGACGGCGAATTCTATGAGCTGGATTCAGTCCCGGCGCTCGACAAAAAGAAAAAGCACGACATCGAAGTGGTGGTGGACCGGCTCGTAGTCCGGCCCGACCTCGGCAACCGGCTGGCGGACTCGATGGAGACCGCGCTGCGGCTGGCCGATGGTATCGCCATCGCTGAATTTGCCGACGAGAAAGACGACGACGGCAATCAGCGGCAGATGATTTTTTCCGAAAAATTCGCCTGCCCGGTTTCCGGTTTCACCATTGAGGAAATCGAGCCGCGGCTGTTTTCGTTTAACAATCCATTCGGTGCCTGCCCCGCCTGTGATGGTCTGGGGACGGAGCTTCAGTTTGAAGCTGACCTTGTGGTGCCCGAGCCATCCCTGAGCCTGCGCAAGGGAGCGATTGCGCCCTGGTCCAAGACCGGCACCACGTCGCCCTACTACACCCAGACGCTGGACGCGCTGGTGCTTCACTATGGTGGCTCCATGAATGCAGCGTGGAGTGATCTGTCAGAGGAATTGCGCAACGCCATCCTCTATGGCACCGGCAAGGAGGAGGTCGAGTTTCACTACGATGACGGCATCCGCTCCTACAAGGCCAAGAAGCCGTTTGAGGGCGTTGTCGGCAATATCGAGCGCCGCTGGCGAGAAACCGATTCAGCGTGGATGCGCGAAGAGCTGGCCCGCTACCAGTCTGCACATCGGTGCAAAAGCTGTGGCGGCCATCGCCTGAAGCCGGAAGCACTCGCGGTCAAGATATCAAAACTGCATATCAGCCAAGTCGCAGAATTCTCCATCCGCGAGGCGCATGAGTGGTTCTCGACGGTGGACAAGAGCTTCACCAAACAGCAGAGCAAAATTGCCGTCCGCATCCTCAAGGAGATCCGCGACCGGCTGAAATTCCTCGTGGATGTGGGGCTGGACTACCTGACGCTTGCGCGCGGCTCGGGCACCCTGTCCGGCGGTGAAAGCCAGCGCATCCGGCTGGCGTCGCAAATCGGCTCCGGGCTGACCGGCGTCTTGTATGTGCTGGATGAGCCATCAATCGGTCTGCACCAGCGCGACAACACGCGGCTGCTTGAAACGCTCAAACACCTGCGCGACATCGGCAATACCGTGATTGTGGTGGAGCATGACGAGGAGGCAATCCTCGAAGCCGACTATGTGGTGGATATGGGCCCGGGTGCCGGTGTGCATGGCGGTGAAGTTGTGGCTGCGGGTACGCCCAAGCAGGTCATGCAGAACGCGGATAGTCTGACCGGGCAATACCTTGTCGGTATGCGGCAGATTGAATTGCCAGCGCAGCGCCGTCCGGTGGACAAGAGAAAACTCACCATCAAAGGCGCACGCGAAAACAATCTCAAGAATGTGGATGCGGATTTTCCGCTGGGCGCGTTCGTCTGCGTCACCGGCGTCTCGGGCTCCGGTAAATCCTCGTTGCTGGTGGATACGCTTTACCCGGCCCTGTCACGCCGCTTGATGGGCGCGCGTGCGCAGCCCGGCGCCCATGACAAGATTGAAGGCATTCAATTTCTCGACAAGGTCATCGACATTGACCAGTCACCAATTGGCCGCACGCCGCGCTCCAACCCTGCGACCTATACGGGCGCCTTCACGCCTATCCGCGAATGGTTTGCGGGGCTGCCGGAAGCCAAGACACGCGGCTACACGCCGGGACGGTTTTCCTTCAACGTCAAGGGTGGACGCTGCGAGGCGTGTCAGGGTGACGGCGTCATCAAGATCGAGATGCACTTTCTGGCGGATGTCTACGTGCAGTGTGATGTCTGCAATGGCCACCGCTACAACCGCGAAACCCTGGAAGTGAAGTTCCGCGACAAGTCCATCGCCGACGTGCTGGACATGACGGTTGAGGATGGCGCCGCCTTCTTCAAGGCCGTGCCCGCTGTGCGCGACAAGCTGGAGACCTTGAAGCAGGTGGGCCTTGGCTACATAAAGATCGGCCAGCAGGCGACGACGTTGTCAGGCGGTGAAGCACAGCGCGTCAAACTATCCAAGGAACTGTCGCGCCGTGCCACGGGCCGCACGCTCTACATTCTGGATGAGCCGACAACCGGGCTGCATTTCCATGACGTGGCCAAGCTGCTTGAGGTGCTCCACGAGCTGGTGGACCAGGGCAATACGGTTGTGGTGATCGAGCATAATCTGGAAGTCATCAAGACCGCGGACTGGATCATCGACATCGGCCCCGAGGGCGGTGACGGCGGCGGTGAAGTTGTGGCGCAGGGCACGCCTGAAGACGTGGCTGACGAGCCGCGCAGCTACACCGGGCATTATCTAAAACCGCTGCTCAAGAAGAGCCGCATCGCTGCACCCAAGTCAGAAGAGCGCCGGAAGAAGACAGCGCTTGCATCTGCTGCCGCCGCTGCGATCCGCCGTCCGCAGCGCAGGTCAGCGCGGGATGAAGAGCCTGCGCCGAAGGCTAAGACGGTCACCAAAAAAACACCCGCGAAGAAGCCCGTTTCAACAACGAAGGTAAAAGCGAAGACAAAGGCGAAATCAAAAAGCCGCGCAAAATAGGTCTGCGGCGGGCTGTGGGCGTGTCTGCGTGGATCCCCCGGTCAAGCCGGAGGATGGCGAGTATTTTTTGGTGCGCATTCCAGCCTCTGAACTCCTCCCAGTTCCGCCATTGTCCGGTTCAACCGGACAATCCATGCGGCGGTCATGCCGCCACTTGATCTTCGTTGAGAAAGGCCAGCAGGTGCGCAGCAACGGCGTCGGGCTGCTCTTCGTGTGGCAGGAAGCGTGCGCCGTCGATTTCCACCAGCTGCGCATCCCCGGGGATTTTGTCGACCATCTCGCGCGCAAATTTGATCGGGAATATCGGATCGCGCTTGCCCCAGATGAAAAGCATCGGGACCTTGATCGCCGCATGGACCTCGTCGAGCGTATCGACGACCTGCGGGTCCACCGCGGCGAGATAGGCCATCAGGCCGCCATAAGCATGTGCCGAGCGATGCCATGAGCGGACGAACAGATCCATGAACTCATCGGTGAAGTGACCCGGGTCGGTAAAGAACCCGCCATAGCCCCTGCTCGACTTCACAAAGGTCTCTGACGCCAGCATGCGTTTGAGCAGCCAGCGCGTCAGCGGGTTGCGATGCAGCTTTTGCAGTTGTGTCACCGAGGGCGGGAAGCGATGCGGGATTTCGGTGTCGATAGCGACCATAGCCGTAATGCGCGCCGCATCACTGACTGCAAGCAATCGCGCAACCGTACCTCCGGTGTCATGTCCGGCCACAGCATAGCGCTCAAGCTTCAGGTGGTCGGCGAACGCTTTGGCACGCCGGATATGGCCATCGAAACTAAGATCGGTTTTTGCAGTCCACTCACTCTCACCCATGCCTGCGGCATCCATCGCATAGCAAGTGAAATGGCTAGCCAGCAGCGGGATCAGTTTGCGGAAATTGGCTTTGTGAAACGGCCAGCCATGCAAAAGCATCAAGGGCGGACCGTTGCCCGTGACTGTATAGGCAAGCTGTAGGCCGTCATGGGTGAAGAATTGTGTGGCAGACATATGAGTGCTCCCGGCATGAGGTGATTGCCGGGAGCATCTTTTGATCGGCAGTGTCCCTCAATTATCCAAGAGGTAAGGGGTCATTCTGCAGCGGCCCGCGCTTTGTCCTTGATCGCCTGCGCAGCCTTTGCGGCTTCAGCCATGCCGGTGACCGCGTCACCCATGAACGCCTTGGCAAGTTCCAGTGTTTCCGGCGACGCCTTGTCCGGTGAGCCGCTGTCGAAGGGCGGCTGCGGGTCGTACTCAAACAGGAGCTGCTGCAGCTTTGCCATATCGTCGCCGACAAGTTCGGCGGCCAGCACCAGACCGAAATCAACGCCCGCCGTCACGCCGCCGCCGGTAAACCGGTTGCGGTCGCGCACCACGCGGCCGTGCTTTGGTTTGGCGCCCACAAGCGCAAGCTGGTCATGCCATGCCCAGTGGCAACTGGCTTCGTAGCCGTCCAGCAGACCGGCGGCCCCCAGCAACAACGACCCGGTGCAGACCGCAGTCACATATTTGGCTCGGGCCCCCTGCCGCTTCAAAAAGTCGATGACGTCGGCATCGGTCATGAAGGGTATCTGGCCAAAGCCGCCAGGCACGCAGAGCACGTCCAGCTGCGGGCAGCTTTCAAAACTATCGGTGGGATTGATGGTGTAGCCCGCATCCGTCGGCACCGGCGCCATGTCCTTCCAGATGTAGTGCATCTGGGCACCGGGCACGGTGGACAGGATCTGCGCAGGCCCAAGCGCATCAAGCGCCGTGACGCCTGGAAACATCAAAAAGCCGATATGGAGTGCGTGCGTCATCAAGATACCTCACTGCTGAATTGCCCGGCTATGATGCGGGATGGTGCATCTGACGGAAATGACAAATGCCCGGCAGAAACAGACAGTCTGGCGTTGAGCGCAAACACTGCTAGCCTTCATCTATCCGTCGCACGCTTTGGATAAGACCAAACCCATGACCAATGACCAGACCCGCCGCCAGTTCCTCCGCCGTTTCGGCACAGGTGCGGGCTGTTTTGCAGCCACCGCGACCGGGATTGGCTTTCTGCCGACATTGCATCCGGCGCGCGCGCAGGACGCAGAGGCCGCTGTAGAGACCGGACGCCGCGCACTGTTTCACCATGGCGTTGCCTCAGCCGACCCGGCCCCCGACAGCATTGTCCTGTGGACCCGCGCGCAACCGCTCGATAAGTCAGCCCGCCCGTTGCCGCTCGCGGTGCAGGTCTCGACGGACGAGAATTTTGCAACGGTGCTGGTGGAGCAACCAGTTTTTGCGGCGCTCGAAAACGACTACACGGTGCGGCTCACCGTGGCCGGGCTGAAGCCGGACAGTTGGTATTTCTATCGCTTCATCACATCCGTTGGTGATGTTTCGCGCCTTGGCCGCACCCGTACTGCTCCGGTTGCGGAAAGCATCGCGCCGCTGCGTCTGGCTCTGGCCTCCTGCCAGAATTATGAGCAAGGTTTCTTCGGCGCATGGTCGCGGCTGCTGGCCGATGACATAGCGGCGGCACCCGGCGAGGAAATTCACGCGGTGCTGCATCTGGGTGATTTCATCTATGAAACGTCGCCCGATCTGCCCGAAGGCATGCAGCCGGTGCGCCGCATCAACCCGTTTCCCGATGGCGGAACATTGCCCGATGAGCGCATTTATGCGGTGACGGTGGCTGATTACCGGCACCTCTACAAAACCTACCTTGAGGATGAAGCGCTGCAGGCGGCGCGCGCCCGCTGGCCGTTTATCTGCACTTGGGACGATCACGAGTTCACCAATGACTGCTGGCAGAGTTATGCGACTTATCCGGGGGCAGAAGGTCCAGCGCAGCAACGCAAGGTGGCAGCCAATCAGGCATGGTTTGAATTTATCCCCGCGCGCCTCGACGGCCCGGCGCATGATTTCCGACCAACCGACGTAACAGACAGCGACGATGGTGTGCCCGGCGACGGTTACATGATTGACGGCGCAGCCAACAAGGCGGCGCTGGCATCGCTGACAATCTATAGGTCGCTCGAATGGGGACGCACCGCCTCCATCATCGTGACCGACGCGCGCAGCTATCGCGCGCCGCCGCCCATGGATGATGGGTTGGAAAGCGCCATTGGTGCCCCCGCGCCGCCCGTCGCCGTCCTGCGTGACCTTGATCAGGGCCTGAACGCGAATGCAGGAGAACCGCCTGCGGTTTTTGCCGGTAAGGACGAGACGCAGGTCAGAAATCCGCGTGCGGAAAGCCCAGCGGCATCGCTGATGGGGAATGTGCAAAAGGCATGGTTCAAATCAACTCTTAAGGCCAGCACCGCACAGTGGAAGCTGTGGGCCAATTCAATTCCCGCAATGCCTCTGCGGCTTGATCTGTCGGCGCTACCGTTTCAAGGCTTGCCGGATGTGGCACTGGGGATCGATGCCTGGAATGGCTATCCCGGCGAGTTGCGCGAATTGATGGGCTTTGTACGCGAGGAGAGCATCGGCGGTGTCGTTTCCTGTGCCGGTGACTATCACATGCACGGGGCTGCCATCCTCACCGATGATCCGGATGCGGATGAGCCACGCGGTGCAGCATTGGAGTTCGCCACAAGCGGGATTTCCTCGCTGAGCATGTTTTCAGGGGCCGAACAGATCACCCGCAAGCCCGGTGACCCGTTCCGGCCAATGGTCGTGATCGATGGGCCGGACGGCGAAATCATCGAGAATTTCAACCTGCTGTTGATGAGTGGGGCCCGCGCTGCTCTGGCCAGGAACATGACCGGTAGCGATACACTGAGCGGATGGCTGGCTGACGAAACGGCCAACCCCTATCTCAAATATATGGACACCAACGCCAACGGCTACATTTTGCTGACCCTGACGGCCGATGAGATCAGCGCCCAGATCACCACGGTCGAAAACGCCAACACCAGCCAGACCAGCAGCGATGCGGCCAAGGTGCTGCGCCGCGCCACAATGCGGGCGCCGCGCTGGGCTGGTGGCACGGCCCCCACCCTCAGCGGCCCGGAGTTTCAGGGAACTCCGCCCTTCCCGTTCGCCTAAGGCTCCAGTAGCGTATCCCTGACAAGAAATCATGTCTGGGAGGATTTGACGGATGCCGATTGATGATTACGCGGACCATGACGGGGTGGGTCTGGCCGAACTGGTGCACAAGGGCGAAGTAACCGCTGCTGAACTGGCGGAAGAAGCGCTCCGCCGCATTGAAAAACATAACCCGACGCTGAATGCCGTCGTCACTGACATGGCGGATCAGGGGCGCAAGATCGCAGCGGATATTGATGCAGGTGACAAATCCGCGCCATTCGCCGGTGTGCCCTTTCTCCTCAAGGACATCATGGGCGACTTCGAAGGCGTCGCCACCCAGTTTGGGTCACGCTTTCTGGCAGGCAGCCCGGCGCCGGTGCATTCAACCCTGACGACGCGTTTTCTGGCATCGGGCCTCGTGCCACTGGGCAAAACCAATGTGCCGGAATTCGGCCTGCTGCCGGTATCGGAAAGTAATCTTTACGGCCCCGCGCGCAACCCGTGGAACCCGGATCATACGCCGGGCGGCTCGTCCGGTGGATCAGCGGCAGCGGTGGCGGCGGGCATTGTCCCGTTGGCGCATGCCAATGACGGCGGCGGCTCGATCCGTATTCCCGCATCCTCCTGCGGTCTCGTTGGCCTCAAGCCAAGCCGTGCCCGCGTGCCGCAAGGCCCGATGATCGGCGATGCCATGTCGGGTCTGACCGCCGATCTTGTGGTCAGCCGCACGGTCCGTGATACGGCAGTGGCGCTTGATATTGCGGCAGGGCCCGAACTCGGCGACCCGTATTTTGCGCCACAGCATGACGGCATCTGGTCGGATGATCTGGGCGTCAGCCCCGGCTCGCTGCGGATCGGGTTCACCACCAAGACACTTGGCGGCGAGCCGGTTGACCCTGAATGCGTCAAGGCTGTGGAGAACACGGCAAAACTGCTCGCCAGCCTCGGGCATGAGGTTGAGGAAGCGTCGCCCCCTGTCGACATGGGTATGATGCAGCAGGCCTTCATGGCGATCTGGGCGACCGGTGTGGCGCAGCAGATTGAACTGCAGAACACGCTGTTCGGCAAAACACCAAATCAGGGCGACCTTGAACCGCTGACAGCAGGCCTGTGGGAAGCCGGCAAGAAAGTGTCCGGTGCGGATTACCTCACCGCCGTTGCGATGATGCAGCTGATGACCCGCAGCGTCGCGCAATGGCATGACGACTATGACCTGTGGCTGACGCCGACGCTCGGCCAGCCGCCGCTGCGCATCGGCACCATCGACATCAACGAGTCCGATCCTGAAAAGGCGTTTGAGCCGATCCTCAACTATGTGGCGTTCACGCCGTTGGAGAATGCAACGGGTCAGCCCGCGATCTCGCTGCCATTGCACTGGACACCGGATGGCCTGCCGGTGGGCCTGCACTTTGCGGCACGGGTTGGCGAGGAAGCCACTTTGATCCGGCTCGCCTCGCAGCTTGAAGTAGCAGCCCCGTGGGCTGACCGTCGCCCGCCGATCTGGAATTAAAAAGGAGATATCGCCATGACCATTGATGCGTATGCAGACTATGACGGTGTCGGCCTTGCAGAGCTTGTCGCCAAAAAGGAAGTAACACCGCTTGAACTGGTGGACGCTGCCATCGAGCGGATCGAGAAGCACAATCCAGCGCTTAATGCTGTCGTTTACAAAGGCTATGACGACGCGCGCAAATGGGCGAAGGGTCCATTGCCTGACGGCCCGTTCAAAGGCGTGCCGTTTCTCATCAAGGATCTGGGCGTCAAAGTCGGCGGCTGGCCTGCGACCTCGGGGTCGCACTATCTGCGCGACTACGTGCCCGAAGAAGACAGCATCCTTGCCAAGCGATACCGCGAGGCGGGCATGGTGTTTGTCGGCAAAACCAACACGCCCGAATACGGTATTACCGGCACCACGGAATCGGCGCGCCTTGGCCCCTGCCGCAACCCGTGGAACACCAACCATATTGCCGGTGGCTCGTCCGGTGGTGCTGCGTCTGCCGTCGCCGCAGGCATCGTGCCGATGGCACATGCCTCAGACGGGCTTGGGTCTATCCGCATTCCTGCCGCCTGCTGCGGTCTTGTCGGTATGAAGACGACCCGGGCCCGTAATCCGGATTCAGGTGAGGATGGTGAGCGGGCCATGGGTTTTTCGGTGGACCATGTGGTAACCCGCACAGTGCGTGACAGCGCCGCCATGCTGGACGCCACCTGCGCGCCGGAAATCGACAGCCCCTACCCGCCTCTGCCGTATGAGCGGCCGTTCCTTGAGGAAGTGTCCCGCAATCCCGGCAAGCTGAAGATTGCCTATTCGCTGGAGCGTCCCGGCAAGGACACTGTGCATCCCGAGAATATCGCGGCGCTTGAAAAGACCGTGATGCTGCTCAAGGAATTGGGCCATGACGTTGTGGAACAGGGGTTGGGCGTCGACTACCGTACGCTCTATCGCGCGCAGGGCGCAGTGTCGGCATCCAACTTTGCCGCCGGCATGGCGGAGCGTCAGGAAATGCTGGGCCGTGCGCCCGAACCTGAAGAGCTGGAACCGCTGACATGGGCGGCCCTGAATGCGGGCAACCGCATCACCGGTGCGCAGGCATTCTGGGGCTGGCGGACATTGCGCCGCCTGTCGCGCGAAATTCTGCATACCCTGTCGCCGTACGACGTCTTTTTGTGCCCGGTCATGGGCACGCCGCCGCCGGAAATAGGTTTTGTGGATCCGGTCAATCTGGACCCCAAGGAAGTGAACAAGCGTCAGGGACAGGTCTTCCCCTATACGCCGCCGTTCAACTTTACCGGCCAGCCGTCACTGTCGCTGCCATTGTGGTGGTCCCAGGATGGTCTGCCGCTCGGCATGATGTTTACGGCAGGATATGGCGACGAGGCCACGCTCTATCGGCTGGCAGGCCAGCTTGAACAGGCGCAGCCCTGGAAGGATAAACGCCCGCCGATCTGGAACTGATATGAGCCGGGCCGGTGCAGTCTGCTATGGCAGCCCCGGCCCGCTCGTCACTTCCTGAATTTTGATGTCGCCGCCGGTTGGAACGATCTGGATGGTGAAATCCGCGCCCATACCGACCCGGCGCCATACGCCGCAGCCATCGGCATATACGTCGGTCCACTGGATCTTGAGATCAGCATTGCTGCTCACCAGTTCGACCTTCAGATCCGCCCCCTCCGGCACAATGGCAACTTCGCCATGGAGCGGCAGGCCGCGATAGCTGCAATCGCTCAGCGCGTGGGCAGGTGACGCAAATGCGGCACAGGAAATGAGCCCACACAGGCCCAAAAATGCTTTCATTGTCATGATCTCCCCGCAGCTGCCGTACCCCTATGGCATCTGGCGCCTAAGGTCCCCCGCCTGCGTCGTCGATGCAAGGGCAGTGGCCCGATAAGGTAAATCCACCTTGCAGCCGCCCCTTCCCTGACTTAAATCTCCGGCCATGAGCAAATTATCCCCAGTTCACGTAATCGGTGGCGGCCTCGCAGGGTCCGAAGCCGCCTGGCAAATAGCGCGCGCAGGCGTGCCTGTCGTGCTGCATGAGATGCGGCCCGAGCGCGGCACAGATGCGCACCAGACCGGCGGCCTGGCCGAGCTTGTCTGCTCCAACTCGTTCCGTTCAGACGATGCGGAGACCAGCGCCATCGGCCTGCTGCATGCTGAGCTGCGGCGCGGCAACTCCATTATCCTGCGTGCGGGGGATGCCAATCAGGTGCCTGCCGGCGGCGCACTTGCTGTGGACCGCGACGGGTTTTCGCAAGCCGTGGAAGCGGCCCTTGAGGCTGAGCCGCTGGTCACGATTGACCGGCGCGAGATTGCCACCCTGCCACCTGAGGATTGGGACAATGTCATCATTGCGACCGGGCCGCTGACATCGCCTGATCTGGCAAAGGCCATTCAGGGGATTACCGGCGAAGATGAATTGGCATTCTTTGATGCCATCGCGCCGATCGTAAATTTCGACACGGTGGATATGTCGAAGGCATGGTTCCAGTCGCGCTACGACAAGGTTGGCCCGGGCGGCAACGGCGCTGACTATATCAACTGCCCGATGGACGAAGCGCAGTATCATGCCTTCATCGACGCACTGCTTGAGGGCGAGAAGACGGACTTCAAGGAGTGGGAAACCAACACACCTTACTTTGAAGGCTGCCTGCCCATTGAAGTGATGGCGGAGCGTGGCCGCGAGACATTGCGCTATGGCCCGATGAAGCCGGTTGGTCTGACCAACCCGCATAACCCGGAGGTCAAAGCCTATGCGATCGTGCAGCTGCGGCAGGACAATGCGCTGGGGACGCTCTACAACATGGTCGGTTTCCAGACCAAGCTGAAGCATGGCGAACAGACACGCATCTTCAAAACCATTCCGGGTCTTGAAAAGGCAACCTTCGCGCGGCTTGGCGGCCTGCACCGCAACACCTTCCTCAACAGCCCGAAACTGCTGGACGGGGAACTGCGATTGAAGGCCATGCCACGTCTGCGGTTTGCCGGACAGGTGACCGGTGTCGAGGGCTATATCGAGAGCGCCTCCATCGGCCTGCTCGCCGGACGCTTCGCCGCCGCGCAGGCACTCGGCCAAAGCATCACGCCGCCGCCGGTCACGACCGCGCTCGGTGCGTTGCTGGGTCACATTACCGGCGGCCACATTGACGGCGGCAAAGGATCGTTCCAGCCGATGAATGTAAACTTTGGTTTATTCCCCGAAGTTGAGCTGCCCAAGGGACCTGACGGCAAACGATTGCGCGGCAAGGCCAAGGGCCCGGCGCGCAAACGTGCCTATACGTCGCGTGCGATGCAGGATGCAGAAGCATGGTTTGGCGTGTCGCAGCAGGCCGCTGAATAAAGCTAGATGCGTCCGCGTGTGGCGCGGGCCAGCAATGCGATCTGCCGCCTGAAGGCCGGAACCTCAACCTGCGTCCGCAGCGGGTTGAAATGGCGCTTGGCCATCAGGCGCATATAGCCCGGGATCAGGCCCGCTGGAAGCAATGCTGGCAGCACGGAACCGGCGTTTCGGCCGTCTTTGGCCGAGGCCTCGAAACAGGTGCTGGTGTGCGCACACACTGATGCGAATGCGGTGGCAATCTTCGGCGTGAAATCACCGGCGAACAGCATCATGTCGTCATCCCCCAACATGTCCGCCGGCAGAAATGCCGCCCGCCGCCCGGCTGCGGCCCCGCACCGGCGCAACAGATCCATAAGTCCGTATGCCGTGCCGAGCGGCTCTGCTGCGGGATGGCCATCCGACAGGACCTGCGCCGCCAGGTTCATGATGGTGCCGTCACTCGCACGCGCATGGGCCGTCATCGCTTCCATGTTTGAAAAAGGAAGCTCTGCCATTTCGTCTTCGCGCGCATCGAGCCAGGCATGAAAAGCTTCCGGCGGCAGATTGCCGACTTCTATGGCATGTGCCAGCGCCGGGCCGATTTCGTGGCCCGATTCCTCGCCCTGATAGATGGCCCCGATCGCATCCCGCCACCATTGGAAGCGGATGGCCCCGAGCATCGGTTCGCTGACAAGATGCGGGATGCGCTTTAGCTCGCGATCAAGGGCATAAAGAGCCATAACAGGCGCGCGTAGATCCGTGGGCGCAAACAGCGCGGACAGAAATCTGTCCGACTCCTCCCGCCGCAATATTTCAAGCGTGGTTTGCGGCAATGGAGGGGCTGGGCGGTCGCTCACGCGGTAAGGTCCTTGATAAATGCGTCACATGCACAAGGTAGTGCATCATGGGATTGGTACATACCACTGGTGATGGAACCGATCCTCCGCTGCGACGTTGTACAGAGTAACAGGAGGTACTTTCAATGAGTGTTGCCCAGGCTGCCACCCCGACCAAACCAGGAAAATCAGGTTTTGACCTGCCGGACCTGCCATTTGCCCATGATGCGCTTGAGCCGCACATGTCCGAAGGTACGTTGACGTTCCACCACGACAAGCATCATCAAAAATATGTCGATACGCTCAATGGTCTGCTGGAAGGCTCCAACCTTGAAGGCAAGACGCTTGAAGACGTGATTGAGGCCAGCAAGGGCGATGCTGCCAAGGCCAAGCTGTTTAATCAGGCCGCTCAGGTCTGGAATCACACGTTTTTCTGGAACTCGCTGTCACCGACCGGTGGCGGCAAGCCGGAAGGCGCGCTGGCCGATGCTATCAAGCGCGACTTCGGCTCCTACGAAAAATTCGCCGACGCCTTCAAGGAAGTTGCAGCCGGCCAGTTCGGCTCCGGCTGGGCGTGGCTTGTGTGTGACGGTAAGGGCAAGCTGGATGTCATGAACACCCATGACGCCGATCTGCCGATGGCCCATGGCAAGCGCGCGCTTCTCACGCTCGATGTCTGGGAACATGCCTATTATCTGGATTACCAGAACAAGCGCCCTGACTACATCGCAACCTATCTCGACAAGCTGGTGAACTGGAAATTTGCTGCTGCAAACTACGACGCAGCCAAATAGATTTTTCAACCGGTCCAAAAGAAAACGGCGCTGCATCAATTCAGATGCAGCGCCGCTTTTTTGTGCCGTGAGGCTTTTTTCTAGAACGCGTTCTGATTGACTATCATGGCAAACAGCATCGGGATCGACAGAAGCGTGTTGGTGCGTGAGAACAGCATGGCCATCCGCGCCGACTTGGGCTTCTGATCTGCCGGTGCGTCAACAATGCCCAGCGCGATCTTCTGGTTCGGCCAGATCACGAACCACACGTTGAACCACATGATCGTGCCGAGCCACATGCCGATGCCGATGATCGTGCTGGCGCCACCATCGGTGAAGCCGAGCAGGAAGGCGTCGACCAGATAGCCATTCAGCGCGGCAAGGACGATGCCGAAACCGATCGTGCCCATGGCGCCCCAGCGGAACCACCAAAGAGCGGCAGGTGCGATGACCTTGCCGATGGCAGGCTTCTGCTCATCGGGGATCGACGGCATGTTGGGGATCTGCACGAAGTTGAAATAATACAGCAGGCCAATCCACATGATGCCGCATAGCACGTGGCACCAGCGGATAATGAATGCCCAGAATGCGGTTGTGCCGAGCGCATCAGCGAAATTCTCCGAGGCACTGTACTGCCCATAAACGTAGAAAATGCACAGCAACAGCGCGAGCACGAAGCCCGCGATCACTGTGCTGCGAAGATTTGAAAGAATACCAGCCATCCCCTTAGTCCCTCCTCTGTGCGCCAGATTATTATGTGGCGGTCATTAGCTCGTTATTTGATGTTCCATGCGCGCTGCATCGGCATGTGGCCACCTTTGGTGCGGCGACTCGTCGCGCTAGGTTACGCCCAATGCAGGTGTGATGGGAAGCGCAGGAAACCCGGCATTTATGTTGGATTAGTTGGCAGATTTCGCCGTGTTGCCGTCTGGCTCGCCTGCCCCGGCACCTGACCAGTCGCGCTTGACGCCCAGCAACAGCAGCAGCGGTGCCGCCACGAAGATGGATGAGTAGGTGCCGATAACGATGCCCCAGATCATCGCGAAGGTGAATCCACGGATCACCTCGCCGCCGAAGAAATACAGCGCCAGCAGCGCCAGCAACGTGGTCAAAGAGGTCATCACCGTGCGTGACAGGGTCTTGTTGACGGCCTGATCGAGCAGCTCCGCCAGCGGCATCCGCTTGTATTTGCGCAGCTTCTCGCGCACCCGGTCATACACCACCACCGTATCGTTCATCGAATAGCCGACAATGGTCAGCAGGGCCGCAATGATCGACAGATTGAACTCGAGCTGCAGCACCGCAAACAGGCCCAGGGTAATCAGCACGTCATGCACCAGCGCGACGACGGCGCCGACGGAAAACTGCCACTCGAAGCGGAACCAGATATAGATGAGCATCATGCCGACAGCGAGCACGATGGCGAGGATACCCGCTTCAATCAGTTCGCCCGACACCGTCGGCCCGACAACTTCGACGCGGCGATATTCGACTTCAGCGCCAAGCTCTGCGCGCACCGCATCCACGACAGCCTGCTGAGCGGCCGCCCCACCCGGCTGCGTTTCAACGCGGATAAGCACGTCATCAGGTGCCCCGAATGACTGGATCTGTACTTCGCCGAGTTCAAGACCGCTAAGGCGTGATCTCAGATCGGCAATGTCGGCGGGGCCTTCAGTGCCGATTTCAATCAGCGTACCGCCGCGAAAATCGATGCCGAAATTGAGACCCATGACAGCCACGAGCACCATCGATGCGATCACGGCCAGCGTCGATGCGCCAAGCGCCAAGTACCGCGAGCGAATGAACGGGATGTGGGTGTCATCGGGAATGAGCTTGAGTTTGCGCATTGGTTTTTGTTTTCCGGCAGCTAAAGCGGCACTTCAGCGGGACGCCGCTGCTTGAGCCAGATGGAAACGAACAGGCGTGTCACCGTAAAGGCCGTGAAGACCGAGGTGATGATGCCGATGGCCAGGGTCACCGCAAAGCCTTTGACCGGACCCGACCCCATCTGAAACAGGATCGCCGCTGCAATGAAGGTGGTGATATTGGCGTCAACGATTGTATCGAGCGCGCGCGAGTAGCCCACGTCGATGGCGTTGATCGGCGTCTTGCCGGAGCGGACTTCTTCCTTGATGCGCTCGAAGATCAGCACATTAGCGTCCACCGCCATGCCGATGGTGAGCACGATGCCGGCAATACCCGGCAGGGTCAGCGTTGCCTGTAACAGCGACAGCGCGCCGAAGATCAGCGCCACGTTGATGATCAGCGCCACATTGGCGAACACACCGAACAGTCCGTATACGACAAGAATGAATATGATGACGGCGGCAAAACCGATCAGAGCTGCAATCTCGCCAGCCGCGATGCTGTCCGCACCAAGGCCTGGGCCGACGGTGCGTTCTTCAAGCACTTCAAGCGGTGCCGGAAGTGCACCGGCACGCAGCAAAATGGATAGATCATTGGCTTCAGTCACAGTAAAGCCGCCGCTGATCTGGCCGCTACCGCCCAGAATGGGCTCGCGGATAACCGGTGCGGAGATGACTTCATTGTCGAGCACGATGGCGAACGGACGGCCCACATTGGCCTGCGTCACATCCGCAAAGCGCTTGGCCCCGGACGCATCGAACCGGAACGAGACGATCGGCTCATTGGTGCGCTGATCAAAGCCGGGTTGCGCATCGACCAGACTTTCGCCTGAGACCATGACGCGGCGGCGAATGAGAACAGCGCCGCCAGACCCATCCACCAGCGGCAATACCTGCGACCCGGATGGCGGCCGGTTCTGCATGGCTTCGGCAACAGATACCGACGTATCGACCAGATGGAAGTTCAACTTTGCGGTGCGGCCCAGCAGCGCCTTGAGACGCTGCGGATCATCAAGACCCGGTACCTGCACCAGAATGCGCTCAGTGCCCTGACGCTGAATGACCGGTTCCGTGGTGCCCAACTCATCAATGCGGCGGCGGACAATTTCAATGGACTGTTCCAGCGCATTGGTAAGGCGCTCATTACGGGCAGCCTCGGTCATGGAAATGCTGATGCGCCCGGAATTTTCTTCAAACGCGAGATCGCGTTCAGGGACTGCGACAAAGACATTGGAGGTGACGGGAACCGACAGCTCGCGCAGGATTTCCATCGCCCGCTCAACATCTGCAGCATCACGAATGCGAACGCTCACCTTGTCATTGGCATTACCAAGGCCCGTATAGCCGATGCGGGCATCGCGCAGCGCCTGGCGCACATCGTCCACAAGGGATTCAAGTCTGTCCGACAGGACGGTATCCACATCGACTTCAAGCAGCAGATGTGAGCCGCCCTGAAGGTCGAGACCCAGATTGACCTGGTTCGACGGCAGCCAGCTCGGCAGATCCGCCAATGTCTCCTTGGACACAAAATTGGGAGCGGACAGCAAGAAACCCAAAGCGCATACGATGGCGATGAGGGTGTATTTCCAGCGTGGGAAATAGAGCATTCAGGTCGTCTCCGTCAGGCGCATCAAAGCCGGTTAGGACTTGATGCCTGTATCATTGTCACTTGCCGCGTCATTGGCAGCCTTGGGCGCGGGCTCTGTTTTGGAGCGCACATCTGAAAGTGTGCTGCGGACCACGCGTACGCGGGTGCCGTCAGCGATTTCAACCTGCACTTCGGTCTCATCCACGACTTTCACAACCTTGCCGATGAGCCCGCCAGCGGTGACCACCGTATCGCCGCGCCGCACACCTTCCACCAGTTTCCGGTGTTCCTTGATGCGCTTTTGCTGCGGCCGCAGGATCAGCAGATAGATGATCGCGAAGACAATAAGGAAGGGAAACAGTGTCACCAGGAAATCACTGCCGCCGCCCGCTGCCGTCTGCGCATATGCCGGGGTAATAAGCATTCAAGTCTCCGCTGCGTGGAAAATAAACCGCTGAACCGCCACATTGGCAGTACGCGCGGGCGGACTATAGCGAGGCGTCACGGCTTTGAAAACCAGCCCCGCCATCTTCTTAAGACCTTGAGAATCGCAAGGTTTTCAACCATCCGTAGGCGCGTGATAGCATGGAAGCAGTATTGAGCCACAGGACGATGGCACAGGGCCGGTTAGACGAGGATTTGGAGTACCAAAAGACCAATGGCATACCGCATACCACCCTCGGATATTAAGACGGATATCGGGACACAGATCATTCCGCTGCTCGAGCGTGTCGCCCGTGCCCTGGAAGCCCGGAACGCACCGCAAAACGCCCCGGCGGACCTTTCGGCAACGGATGCCTTTGTCTGGCACGGCGAGAACGGCACTTTGGAGCCTGTCCCTGACGTTGCCCGCGTCGATCTGGCCTTGTTGCAGGGCATCGACCGGGCCCGCGATACGTTGCTGGAAAATACCCGCCGCTTCGCCACCGGCCTGCCCGCCAACAATGCGCTTTTATGGGGTGCACGTGGCATGGGCAAAAGCTCACTGGTGAAGGCGGTGCATGGGCAACTTGCCGGCGAGACCGGCCTGGCCCTGGTCGAAATCCACCGCGAGGACATTGCCACCCTGCCCCGGCTGATGACGCTGCTGCGCGGGCACAACCGGCGGTTTCTGATTTTCTGCGATGATCTGTCTTTTGATCAGGCGGACACCAGCTACAAATCCCTGAAGGCAGTGCTTGAAGGCGGCATCGAGGGCCGGCCTGCGAATGTGCTGTTCTATGCCACGTCAAACCGCCGGCATCTGATGCCGCGCGACATGATGGACAATGAACGCCAGCGCGCGATCAACCCGACCGAAGCGGTCGAGGAAATGGTGTCGCTGTCCGACAGGTTCGGGCTGTGGCTTGGCTTCCACCATTGCAGCCAGGATGAATATCTGGCGATGGTCAAAACCTACGCCGAGCATCATGGGTTGGATATGCCGTGGGCTGACATTCGCGCGCAGGCGATTGAATGGACCAATACGCGTGGCAGCCGGTCAGGCCGTGTGGCATGGCAGTTTGTGCAGGATTTGGCGGGTCAGCTTGGAAAGCGGCTGGACTAGCAACGCCTGCTAGCGTGCAGCGACGTTGTTGCCCAGATAGCTCATCGGGTTCACGGCCTTGGAGCCGCGGCGAACCTCAAAGTGGATCTGCGGTTCGGTCACACCGCCCGACGAGCCGGAAGAGGCTATCTTCTGGCCGCGGGTGACGATGTCGCCGCGTGAGACCAGCAGGTCCGTATTGTGGGCATAGGCGGTGACGTAGCCATCCTGATGGCGCACCAGCACCATATTGCCGTAACCCTTCAGCTCATTGCCCGAATAGGCAACGACGCCATTGTCGGCAGCCACAACCGGCGTGCCGCGTGGCACGCGGATATTGATGCCGTCATTATGCAGGCCACCGGCCTTGGGGCCGTAGCTTGAGATGATGCGGCCCTCGGCAGGCCACAGGAAGCGGCCGCTGCGGGCAGGCGGATTGGGCAGACGCGGCTTGGCGCGCGGTGTTGCCGTACCGGCAGCAGGCCGTGCGGATGGCCGCGGCGCAGAAGCGGTCCTGGTAGGAGCAGCCTGACGACGGGCCCCCCGCCCGTCATCAGGTGTCCAACCCCCCACTCGAAGGCGTTCCCCCACATAAATCGGATACGGCGCACGCTTGTTGTTGAGCCGAGCGATTTCGCGTGTCGTTGTCTCGTTGCTCAGGGCAATTTCAGACAGTGTATCGCCGCTGCGCACACGATGGGTGCGCGGTGCGGGAACCGTCAGCTTCTGGCCCTTGTAAATTGTATAGGGCGAGGAAATGCCATTGGCATTTGCCAGCGCCTTCATCGGCACATTGTGGCGCTGCGCCAGAATGGAAAGGCTGTCGCCGGATTTGACGGTGATCGCATAAGGTTCTGTGGGGGCTGAGCCGCCGCCATAAGTAGCTGTGGGTGCGCCGCGATAGCTTGACGGGGAGGCGCAGGCACCAAGAACAGCAAGGCCACCCATGAAGAGGAATGCGAGCGACATGGCACGCGAAGCGCCACGGCTGCTGCCATCGCGCTTAAGTGGCCGAAGAATTGCCCGAAATACCCACATGCGTTCTGCGTCCCAAACCATTCAAGCTCGGCAAGGCGGACCTTGCGAGCAATCAGGACCGCAGTTTCGGGCTATTTGGTTAACGAATGCTGGACCAATTGTATAAAAATCGGGGCTGGGGCAATTCCATGGAAATACCTCAGAGCTCGCGGGCAATCCCGTCTACCAGTGGCACAAAGCGGACCGGGATCAGGTCCTCGCGGGTGTAGCCGTCCTCGGTTTTGGTGAGTTTGACCAGCATCTGCCCGCCGCCATCCTTTACCGGCACGTCAATTGGTACGATGGCGATGCCGCCGGTGCGCAATTGCTCAACCAGCGTCATTGGCACGTCCGGTGCTGCGGCAGTGACGATGATGCGGTCAAATGGCGCCTGTTCCGGCCAGCCCTTGGTCCCGTCGCCCGCCTTGGAGGTGATGTTGGTGAGACCCATCCTGGCAAACCGTGCCTCGGCCTCCCTGAGCAGCGTGCGGTATCGCTCTAGCGTATAGAGCCTGCGGCACAGGCGTGACAGCACGGCGGACTGGTAGCCCGAGCCGGTGCCGATTTCGAGCACCTTCATGCGATCGCTCACGTCCAGCTTCGTGGTCATAAAGGCCACTACATAGGGCTGGCTGATTGTCTGGCCGCATTCAATGGGCAGCGCATTGTTTTCGTAGGCCTGCCCCTCGAAAGCCGGTTCCACGAACAGGTTGCGCGGTGTGCGCTCGATAGCGCCAAGCACCTTGCCATCGGTAATGCCCTGACGGCGTAGTGTCATGATGAGCTGGATAATGCGGGACTGGTCGTCCGAACTGGAACTCACCGCGCGGCCTTTTTCGGAGCGTGAAGTCTGACGGGCGTGATGGATTTTGGCGGCGTGCCGCCCAGCTCCTTGGCCATCGCGCGGCGCGTCGTCTTGTGGGTGAGGTCAAGATGCAGTGGTGTCACGGAAATGCGGCCTGCATAAATCGCCCGAAGATCAGTCCCTTCCGGCGGATTGGACAATATCTTCTGGAAGCCGAGCCAGTAATACGGCGTATCACGGGCATCCATGCGGGTGTCGATCAGGGCATTGCTCTGGTCGCGTTTGCCCTGAATGGTGACTTCGACCTCTTCCACCGACCCATACGGCACGTCGGGGAAATTGACATTCATCAGCACATCCGCGGGCCAGCCCATTTCAACCAGCTTGGAAACCAGCGCCGGCCCGTGATGCTCGGCGGTTGCCCATTTCACTTTTTCCCGGCCTTCAAAGCCATAAGCCTGACTGAGCGCAATCGACGGCACGCCAAGCGTCGTGCCTTCCATGGCGGCGGCAATGGTGCCTGAATAGGTCACGTCCTCTGCAATGTTCTGCCCGCGATTGACGCCGGACAGCACCAGATCAGGCGGCGTATCGCCCATGATCTCCTTGATGCCCATCAGTACGCAGTCGGTGGGGGTGCCGGCGACCGCAAATTTACGCTTGTTGATCTGCCGCAGCCGCAGCGGATGCGCCAGGGTCAGCGAGTGAGAGGCGCCGGACTGTTCGGTTTCAGGCGCGACCACCCATACGTCGCTGGACAGCGCCTTGGCGATTTTCTCAAGCGTCTTGAGACCCGGCGCGTGGATGCCGTCATCATTGGAGCACAGGATACGCAGCGGCCGTGTGCCGCCATCCGCCGTTTCGATTTGCAACTTGTCGGTCACGCAGTTGCTCCAAGGTCAATCGTCTCGATACCGCCCATATAGGGCTTGAGGACATCCGGCACGGCGACAGAACCATCCGCCTGCTGGTAGTTTTCCAGAACCGCCACCAGCGCCCGGCCGACCGCAAGGCCGGAGCCGTTGAGCGTATGGACAAAGCGGGTGTTCTTTTCACCCTCAGGCCGGTAGCGCGCACCCATGCGGCGCGCCTGAAAATCACCGCACTGGGAACACGACGAAATTTCGCGGTAAGCGTTCTGGCCCGGCAGCCAGACTTCAAGGTCATAGGTCTTACGGGCACCAAAGCCCATGTCGCCGGTGCACAGCACCATGGTGCGGAATGGCAGTTCCAGTCGCTTGAGAACTTCTTCCGCACATTGCGTCATGCGCTCGTGCTCATCATTGGAGGCTTCCGGCGTCGTGATGCTGACCAGCTCGACTTTGGAAAACTGGTGCATACGGATCATCCCGCGCGTGTCGCGGCCTGCGGACCCCGCTTCCTTGCGAAAGCATGGCGTGAAAGCTGTGTAGCGCAGCGGCAGTTCCGCCTGCGCGTGAATGGCTTCGCGCGCCAGATTTGTCAGCGGCACTTCGGCGGTCGGGATCAGCCAGTGGGCGTCTTCGTCGTCCGGCGCCCCGGTCTTGAACTGATCGTCTGCAAATTTTGGCAGCTGCGCCGTGCCATACATGGCATCGTCACGCACCAGCATCGGCGGCACGACTTCGGTGTAGCCAAATTCGCTCGTATGCAGGTCGAGCATGAAATTGGCCAGTGCCCGTTCCAGCCGGGCAAGTTGCCCCTTGAGCACGACGAAACGGGCACCGGATAATTTGGCAGCAGTCTCAAAATCCATCAGCCCGCCGGCTTCGCCGAGATCAAAATGCTCCTTCGGGGTAAAGTTGAGCTGACGCGGTTCCAGATACCTGCGGACCTCCACATTGTCCGTTTCATCCTTGCCCTGGGGCACACCATCAAGCGGCAGGTTTGGCAGCGCTGAAAGCACATCGTCGAGACGCGCATCAATCTGCCGCTGCCGGTCCTCGCCTTCCTGGATTTCACTTTTGAGGGTGGCGACCTCGTCGATCAGCTTCTGGGCACCGGCGTCATCGCCCTGCCCCTTGGCTTTGCCGATTTCCTTGGAGGCGTCGTTGCGGCGCGCTTGTGCGTCCTGCAATTGCTGGATCAGCCCGCGCCGTTCTTCGTCGATCTTCAGGAGATCGGCTGCGTGTGGCGGCAATCCGCGTTTTGCCAGCCCCGCGTCAAAAGCGTCGGGATTGTCGCGGATCCATTTGATGTCGTGCATGGGGCGGAACTTTCGGGAGGCTGGCGTGACTCAGGGAGAAAATTGGGGTCTGCGCCCTCTATACGACGCCACGCCGGACCGGGTCCAGAAGCCGCTTACGACGTTTTTTTGTCGCCCGCCCCGTCGCGCTTTTCCGCCCGCTTCTTCTCAATCATGCGCACGCCGATGATGGAGATTTCGTAGAGCAGAATAATCGGAACACCCAGCCCGATCTGACTGATCGGGTCCGGCGGCGTCAAAATGGCGGCAGCGGCAAAAGCCCCGACAATGGCGTATTTGCGCTGCTTGACGAGGCCCGCCGCCGAAACCAGCCCGGCACGCCCCATCAGCATCAACGCCACGGGTAGCTGGAAGGCCAGCCCGAACGCAAAAATCAAGGTCATGACCAGCGACAGATACTCATTGACCTTGGCCTCAAGCTGGATCGGAAGCTCGCCAACGCCGCCGGCGGATTCAAACGACAGGAAGAAGTCGGTCGCCATCGGCATGATGAAATAGAAGACCAGCGATGCGCCCATCAGGAACAGGATGGGCGTTGCCGCCAGAAATGGCAGGAAGGCCATGCGCTCATCGCGATAAAGCCCCGGCGCCACAAACATCCAAAGCTGCCCGGCGATGATCGGGAACGACACGCACAAGGCGGCGAACATGGCGACCTTGAGGTAGGTAAAAAACGTTTCCTGCAGGGCCGTGAAAATCAGCCGTCGTCCGGGATCGCCAGCCAGCGCGTCGGCAAGCGGCTGGGCGAGGAACCGATAAATGTCCTCGGCGAAATAGAATGTGACGCAAAAGGCCAGCACAAACGCGATCATGGATTTGATCAGCCGCCCACGCAGTTCCACCAGATGATCCAGCAGGGGCGCGCGGCTGGCTTCAATATGTTCGTCGCCCGGCCGGTCGCTCACCCTTGTCCTCCGGATACGGAGGGTTTTGTGGTGGGTTCATCATCAGCATCATCATCAGGTCGAATGGGCGGCGGCGACGCCAGAATATCGCCCTCGCCCACCTGGTTGATCTCGCGCTTGAGGTCTTCAAGCTCGGACTCGCGAGCCAGATCCTCGAAGCCCTTTTGGAACTCGGCAGCCATCGCCCGCGCGCGGCCCAAATAGCGGCCAAGCGTTGCCATCAGCCGCGGCAGGTCTTTGGGACCGACGACGACCACGGCCACGACAACGAGAACGATCAGTTCTGGCCAGCCAATATCAAACACGTGCTTTTATCCGCCTTTGGGGGATGTGGCTTAGCTCTTCAGGGTTTCACGGTTTGCATCGGCTTCCTTGGCGGCGTCGGTGTCGACTTTTTCGCCCTCGATGGTCTTGCCGGAAGCCTGCTTGTCATCTTCGCTCAGCCCCTTACGGAAGCTCTTGATACCCTCGGCAACATCGCCCATGAGGCCGGAAATCTTGCCGCGTCCAAACAGCACGATGACCAGAACAACAACGATAAGGATTTGCCAGACGCTCAATCCCATGGGGTAACTCCTAACGCTGGGGCAAAAGTGCCCGCTTGTGTCTATTGTCTCAGATGGCTTGTGAGGCGGCAACCTGCAAGCTCGGATTGCCACCAGCCGCAGGATTGGCTGCATTTTGCGCCGGTGAAACGCCGAAAATCAGTGCCCTGTCGGTATCTGGCGCTGCCTGCACCGGCGTGCCTTCCGGCGGTAGCCAGGTGCCACGAACCCGCACATGCACCAGCGCGTCATGCCCGGGGATCTCGATTTCGATCAAGCTTTCCTCACCCAGCATCCGCGCCCGGCGCACGGTGGCGGCAACGCCTATGCCCGCGCGGCTAAGCTCAATGGTCGTAGGACGCAAGGCGATGTCCACGGTGGCACCGTCTGCAAAACCTGCGGTAGGGAACGTGCCAAATGGGCTGTCCACGAGGCCGCCGGACACCGTGCCCCTGCATAGATTGATGTCGCTGAAGAAGGCTGCCGCTGCCACATCAATGGGCGTGTAATAAAGCTCCTGCGGCGTACCGATCTGCACAAGTCGCCCGTCCCGCAACAAGGCGATGCGGTCGGCCATGCGCATGGCCTCTTCAGGGTCGTGGGTGACAAGCAGAGCGCTGGCACCTGATTGCTCAATCAAAGACAGCGCTTCATCGCGCACCGCATCGCGCAACCTGTTGTCGAGGCCCGAGAACGGCTCATCCATCAACATGATGCGCGGGCCCGGTGCCATGGCACGGGCAAGCGCCACACGCTGTTGCTCGCCGCCTGACAGCATATGCGGGTGCGCATCCGCATAACGCGCCATACCAACGCCTTCGAGCGCCCGCATGGCAATGGCGCGGCGGCTGCCGCGCGCCAGCTGATGCAGGCCGAATTTGACATTGTCGAGCACGGTGAGATGCGGAAACAGGGCGTAATCCTGAAACATCAGGCCAACGCCACGCTTTTCAGGGGGCACGAAAAGCCCCGGCCCTGCGACCGGTTTGCCATCAATGGAGACTTTGCCGGATGTCGGCCGCTCCACGCCTGCGGCAATCCGTAAGGTGGTGGTCTTGCCGCAGCCTGATGGGCCGAGCAGGCACACGACCTCACCTGCCGCCACCTCAAGCGAAAAATCGCTGAGGGCCGTCAGATCACCATATCTGTGGGCGATGCCGCTGAAGGAAAGCCGTGCCGTCATGGGATGCACAATAGTGAGATTGCGCGTCAGTACAAATGCGACCTATTCGCGGTTCTTGTCGTCATTTTCCGAGGATGTCTCTTCGGGCTCAGCCGCAGCCGTTTCAGCGTCTTCAGCTTCGGCAGTGACGGGCGCGGGAATGAGTTCATCCTGCGCTTCCCCAATGAGGAATTCCTCACCGGTGTCATCCTCGGCCAGCTCTTCCTCGTCCTCGGTCAGCTCGGTGTCACCGGGCTGTGGTACTGAGAAGTCCGGCGGCAGGCGCGCATCCAGCAGGCCCGCAGCCTTGAGGTCATCAACACCCGGCAGATCGCGGACGCTTTCAAGGCCGAAATGCACCAGGAATTCGTCAGACGTGCCGTAAGTCAGCGGACGGCCCGGCGTTTTGCGGCGGCCACGCAGACGCATCCAGCCGGTATCCAGCAGCACGTCCAGCGTGCCGGTGGAGACCGAAACACCACGAATATCTTCGATCTCGGCGCGGGTGACCGGCTGGTGATACGCGATGATCGCCAAGGTCTCCATGGCCGGGCGCGACAGCTTCTTGAGCTGCACGGCTTCACGCTGCAGCAGGAAGGACAGGTCCTCCGCCGTGCGCATCAGCCACTTGCCGCCAACAGGCACTAGATTAACGCCGCGCGGCGCGTAGAACGCCTGAAGCTCGCCAAGCAGGCCGGGAACATCGGCGCCTTCCGGCAGCCGCTGCGCCAGGCTTTTCTCGTCCAGCGGTTCGGACGCTGCAAACAGCAGCGCCTCTACCATGCGCAAAGTCTTGGCGCGGCTTTCGTCAGAAATACTGGCCACATTTGAGGTGTCCGGGGCAGAAGATTCCTGCTCGGTGGCATCCTGAGCGGACGTTTCCTCAGCCTCATCACTTTCGATGGTGCCGGTTTCCTCGTGAATTTCGTCTTCGTGGTCCATGTCGTGTTTTTCAGCCATACGCGTTGCGTTGGTCATCAGGCATTCCCGTTTGCTGCTTCAACCGGCCCCTGAGGCCCCTGAGGTGGTGGGGTATCTTTGTTTCTTCTGCGTACATAGAGCGGTGCAAAGGCGGCTGCTTGCCGGAGTTCGACTTTCCCGTGCTTGGCGAATTCAAGGCTGGCAGAAAATGTGCTGGCCATGCCGGAGCGGCGGCTTTTGCCTTCGGAAAATTCCGGCGGCAGCATGGTCTCGATCCGGTCCCAGTCAATCATCGTGCCCAGCATGCTTTCGAGCCTGCGGCGGGCGTCTTCGATTGTCAGCACCGGTTGGCGCGGAATTTTGAAGCGCTCGATCTTCTGGATCGCCCGTTGATTGGAATAGGCTTTCAGCAGGTCAAAGATTTCGGCTGTGTATTTGCTCTTTTTGATAACACGGACGCCCTCGGGCATGCCGCGCGCAAACACGTCGCGGCCCAACCGGTCGCGGGCCATCAGCTTGGCAGCGCTCTCACGCATGGCTTCCAGCCGCTGCAGACGGAACGCAAGCCGAGCGGCCATCTCCTCGGCGCTCGGTTCTTCATCCTCGTCAGGCGGCGGTAGCAGTAGCCGACTCTTGAGAAAGGCCAGCCATGCGGCCATCACCAGATAGTCAGCGGCGAGTTCCAGCTGCAGCTTCTTGGCAGCTTCAACAAAGGTCAGATATTGCTCGGCCAGCTCCAGAATGGAGATTTTGGCCAGATCAACCTTTTGCGACCGCGCAAGCGTCAGCAGCAGATCAAGCGGACCTTCAAAGCCATCTACGTCAATGACCAGCGCCTGCATCTCAGGGACATCGCCCGCATCGTCGACGCGGGGCGCACCACTCTCAAAATCGTAGACTTCACCGGGGCTCAAAGGACGCGTTCCTGCTGCGCTGGAGGATTGGACGAACCTTCAACGTCTGGATCGGCGGCGATTGCGTCAAGCACTTGCGCCAAGAAGTTCATCCCATCTCTGAACGGCGGCTGTAAGCGATTCGCCTGGGGCCGGTTTTCGGCGGGAAAGCGCCGATTCAGACCGCAGGGTAGCTGCCGGTGAAAGCCCGGATGCAACGCCTGCCACCGCCTCCATTTCGTCCATTTGCCCATTGCAGTGCAGGACCAGGTCACAGCCTGCCTCAAGCGATTCGGAGACCCGCGTCTGCATCGGCCCGCCCAGTGCCTTCATCGAGAGGTCATCGCTCATCAAGAGCCCGTCAAAACCGATCTCCTCGCGTATCAGGCGGATGATTTGGGGGCTGGTCGTAGCTGGGTGTGCCTTGTCCAGCGCCGAGAAAACCACATGTGCGGTCATCGCCAAAGGCAGGTCCGAGAGGGCCTGGAACGGCTTGAAATCGATCTCGCGCAGGCTTTCAAGCGCAACATCCACAACCGGCAGCGCCTCATGGCTATCGACGCCTGCCCGCCCGTGGCCGGGAATATGTTTAAGCACCGGCAGCACGCCCGCATCTTCAAGGCCGTTAGCAGCAGCACGGGCGAGCGCGATCACCTGATCCGGCGTCTCGCCATAGGCCCGGTCGCCAATAATGTCATGAGCGCCGGGCTGTGGGACGTCGGCCAGCGGCACGCAATCCACATCCACGCCGCTGGCGCGAAGCTCGCAGCCGATGATGAAGGCCCCCAGACGGCAGGCCTCAAGGCCCGCTTCCATGTCTTTCTGGAACAAATCACCATAGCGGCGCGCCGGTGGATGCGCCCGCCAATGCGGCGGCTTGAAGCGCGCCACGCGGCCACCTTCCTGATCAATCAGGATCGGCGCATCGCGGCCTACCGTGTTGCGCAGTTGAGCGCACAGGGTCGCGACCTGCTCAGGCGTATCGATATTGCGGGCGAAGATGATGAAGCCCCACGGATCAGCCTCACGGAAAAACCGTGTTTCCGCATCGCTGAGCGTCAAACCCTCACAGCCATAGATGGCCGCCTGCACCATTAGCGCTTACGCACCAGGCAATCCGTGCCGGCAGCCTTGAGCTTGCCGCAGGTGGTTTCCGCTGCACCCTTGGTAGCGTAGGCCGCAGCCCGCAACCGGTACCAGATGCCCTTGTCGCCAAGGTCGGCCCGCTGAATGTCGGCGGTTGCGCCGGCCAGAATGCCTGAGTGCTTGCGCTGAAGCCCTGCCCATTCGGTCTGTGCGCGTGCTGTATCGCGGAACGACCCGATCTGAATGACCCAGCCGCCGGCTGCTGCATTGGCAGACGCCGCGGGTTTCGCCGCCGCGGGTGCCGGTATCGGCTGCGGCTTGGGGGTCGGGTCCAGCGTTTCTACGGTCGGCTCAACGGCAACGGGGGTTTTAACAGGTTCGGGCGTTGCAACCGGCGCCGCCGGTGTCGCCACCGGTTCTTCCGGCGGTGGCAACAAGCGCTCAACGCCGCCATTGGCGGGGGCACCACCATTGTCGCCGGTAATCCGCTCGAATATTTCCTTATCCTGATGCGGAATATCCATGCCGCCGGGATCCTGCGGAGCGACCTTTTCAGGTCCGCCATCGGCGCGCACGATGGGCGGCGCCGTACGGATGCCCTCTTCGCGGCCCTGCTGGTAGGCGAAATAGACGACACCGGCCAGCGCTGCCAGCACGGCAACGACAACGAGCAACATCAGCCAGCCGCGGCCTGTGGGCTCATCATCCTCGTCGGTGGCGTCATATGTATCCATGTCATCGACCATCACCGGGTCAAACGCACCGCGTCCATATCTGTCCTCGTCGCGATCCATATCGGACATGGGCTACTTGCCCCCTTTGAGCCTGTTATCGGGTGCGCCTAGCGCATCTCGGTTTTTGCGGTTACGCCCATAATATCAAGGCCTGCCGCCAGTGTTATGGCCACTGCACGAATCAAAGCCAGTCGTGCAATGGTAACATCTGGCTGGTCCGGATGGATAAACCGCAGTTTCGTGTCATCCTTGCCCTTGTTCCACAGGGCGTGGAAGGCGGCAGCCAATTCTTGCAGATAAAACGCCACGCGATGCGGCTCATGCGCCAGCGCCGCCTGCTCGACCAGGCGCGGGAAGGCGGCCATCAGCTTGATAAGGCCCAATTCGGCCTCGTCATCCAGGACCGACAGGTCGGCGTTTGCCAGAGCTTTGTCAGACAAATCAGCGTTCGGGAAATCCTCCGCCGCCAGCCGCAGCACCGAGCAGATGCGAGCATGGGCATACTGCACGTAGAAGACCGGATTGTCCTTCGACTGCTCCATGACGGCGGCAAAGTCGAAATCAAGCGGCGCATCATTTTTGCGCGTCAGCATGATGAAGCGCACCACGTCGCGCCCGACTTCATCAACGACATCGCGCAGGGTGACGAACTCGCCCGAGCGCTTCGACATCTTCACCGGCTCGCCGGCGCGATAGAGTTTCACCATCTGGCAGATCTTGACGTCCAGCGCACCACCGCCATCCGAGAGGGCTTTGACGGCGGCCTGCATGCGCTTGATATAGCCTGCATGGTCGGCGCCCCACACGTCGATCATCTCGATGAAACCGCGCCGGTATTTATCCAGATGATAGGCAATGTCGGCAGCAAAATAAGTGTGTGTGCCGTCCGATTTTTTCATCGGCCGATCAACATCGTCGCCAAACTCGGTTGCCTTGAACAGCAGCTGCGGCCGGGCTTCCCAGTCATCCGGCAGCTTGCCCTTGGGCGCCTCAAGCACGCCGGTGTAGAGCAGTCCCTTGCCCTCCAGCAGATCAAACGCTTCAGCTAGTTTTGAGCCTGGTTCATCAATGCGGCCCAATGAGCGTTCGGAGAAGAAGACATCATGATGGATATTCAGCGCCGCAAGGTCGTCGCGGATCATCGCCATCATGGCGTCGATAGAAGCGGTCTTGACGATTGGCAGCCACTCGGCGTCTGCCATCGCGGCCAGCTTGTTGCCGTGCTCGGCGGCAAGCGCCTTGCCCACAGGCACCAGATAGTCGCCGGGGTAAAGCCCCTCGGGGATTTCGCCGATGTCTTCACCCAGCGCTTCGCGGTAGCGCAGGAAGACGGAGCGAGCCAGCACTTCGATCTGGCCGCCGGCATCATTGATGTAATATTCGCGCGCGACCTCATAACCGGCTTTGGCCAGCAGATTGGCCAGCGCATCCCCGAAGACGGAGCCGCGGCAATGGCCCACATGCATGGGGCCTGTCGGATTGGCGGACACATATTCGACATTGACCTTGATGCCTTGCCCGGTAGCCAGGCTGCCGAAACTGTCACCTGCCTTCAGGACGCCGGGCACCTGCGCACGGATCAAGTCCTCCGCCAGCCGCAGATTGATGAAGCCGGGACCCGCGACGTCTACTGAGGCAATGGCGGGGTCAGCCACCACAGCATCGGCAATCGCCTCGGCAATGTCGCGCGGCTTCATCTTGGCCTGCTTGGTGAGCACCATGGCCGCATTGGTAGAGATGTCGCCGTGGGACGGGTCGCGCGGCGGCTCGACCGTGACATGGGCCAGATCCAGGCCCTGAGGCAGCACGCCCTTTTCCACCAATCCGTCGATGGTGGCAGTCAGAATATGGCGGATGTCGCTGAACAGGTTCATTTGGGCCGGGATACTCGTTTAGGGAAGCGGATGCGCTGGATACACGCCCGAAGCGGATTTGTCATGCGTAGGGCTGATCTAGCGGAAAATCGGGTCGGCCTGAAACAGCCGCCGGTGTTCTTCAATGGCGAAGCGGTCGGTCATACCGGCCACGAAATCACATACGGTCTCAGCTGTTGCCAGCGCGCGGGGGCCATCGGTCATCGCTTGCCATTCGGTGGGGAGAAGCTCGGGTTCGTTCACCAGAAGCTCGAATAGCTCACGCATCACCCGCTTGGCTTTGCTCATCATCCGGTTGACCTGATAGTGCTTGTACATGCGCTGATACAGAAACGCTTTGAGCGACCTGTCATGCGCCTGCATCTCTGCAGAGAACGCAGCCATCTGCCGCCCGGCTTTACGAATGTCATCGCTGGTCTCAGGGGCGAGGTCGGCAAGCCGCCGCGACGTCTCGGCAATCACATCCTCAACCATATGAGAGATAAGCCGCCGGATGGCTTCGTGCCGCAGCCGACGCTGTGCAATGCCGGGATACGCGTCATGGACTTCGCGGAACATATCGCCGACCAGCGGCAGCGCCATAAGGTCATCGACCGTAAAGAGCCCTGCGCGCAAGCCATCATCGATGTCGTGATTGTTGTAGGCGATGTCATCTGACAGCGCGGCGATCTGTGCCTCAAGGCTTGCGTAAGTGTGCAAGTCCAGACCCTCAAGGCCTTCATATTCACGGAACGCGCGCGGCAGGCCTGCAATGCCATCGCCCCGGGCGATAACCGGGCCATTGTGCTTGACGATGCCCTCAAGGGTTTCCCAGGTGAGGTTGAGCCCATCGAACTCTGCGTAACGCTGTTCAAGCCGGGTGACGATGCGAAGCGTCTGGGCGTTGTGATCAAATCCGCCAAAACCCTGCATGCAGTCGGCAAGCGCTTCCTCGCCGGCATGGCCAAAGGGCGTATGGCCAAGGTCGTGCGCCAGCGCCAGCGCTTCGGCAAGGTCCTCATCGAGGCCGAGGAAGCGCGATAGCGAGCGCGCGATCTGTGCGACTTCCAGCGAGTGTGTCAGTCGTGTGCGGTAGTAGTCGCCCTCGTGATAGACGAACACCTGCGTCTTATGCTTGAGGCGGCGGAAAGCACCGGAATGGATGATCCGGTCGCGGTCACGCTGATACGGCGAGCGCGTGCGGCTTTCCATTTCGTCGATGTGACGGCCACGGGTCTGTGCCGGGTCCGTGGCATAGGCCACGCCGCCGCTGGTCGATGGTTTGGTAAGGGCTGGGGACAATGTCTTACAGCGTACCTTCGATGACATATTTGAGGATGCGGACAACTTGCGCGGGCTCCTGCGCCCAGGCAAGGGCCGCGCCGTCGACTTCCTTCAGGGGGTGGCGAAGTTCTGGATCATGAAGTGTGATGATGGGCGTGCCGAGCGCTGCCGCATAGCCCGCATCAAACGCCGCGTTCCACTGCTTGTATTTGTCGCCGAAACGCACGACCACGATGTCCGCGTCCTTGATCAGGGTAGAGGTGCGGATCGAGTTGACCTTGGCGCCTTTATTATCGAACCAGAACTCATTTTCCTCAGCGCCCAGTATGTCGGCCCCACAGGCATCGGATGAGGGATGGTCCGTCACCGGGGCGGCAAACGTCACCGGCAGGCCCGCAGCCTTGGTACCGGCTTCGATCTGATCACGCCAATCCGTGTGGATTTCGCCGGAGAGGTAAACCCGCCATGTTTTGCTCATATCGTCATGCCTTCTGCCTGTCAGAACACCCGTGAATTGACATTCCCGGGCCAGCCACTACCTATTGATACCAAGTCGCACCATTTGGCCGGTTTTCCGGCAGGTGCTGCGTATTGCAGGGTGTACCCATGAGTGAAGCCGAAGTCGAGACCAGGCCGACAACGGATGCGGGTTTTGCCGTTTCCGCCAGTGCCGCCAAACAGATTGCCAAAATCCTCTCCGGTGAGGCTGAAGGCACCATGCTGCGCGTCAGCGTGGAAGGTGGCGGCTGCTCAGGATTCCAGTACAATTTCACCCTCGATGATGCCAAGACGGCTGATGATCTAGTGATTGAACGCGACGGCGCCACCGTGCTCGTGGACAATGTCTCGCTCATGTATATGGGCGGCTCGGAGCTGGATTACGTGGATGATCTGATCGGGCAATCGTTTCAGGTGAAAAACCCCAATGCGACAGCCTCCTGCGGCTGTGGGACGTCTTTCTCGGTCTAGTTTTCAGCCTCTGGTTTTAGGGCGGGCCTTCGCCTACCCTCCGCAGCCCAATTGCGGAGAGATGCGGAATGAAGATCGCCACCTGGAACGTCAACTCCATCAAAATGCGCCTGCCCAATCTGCTGGCCTGGCTCAAGGAAGCCAAGCCGGACGTGGTGTGCCTGCAGGAACTCAAATGCATGGACGACGCCTTCCCGCGCGGTGCCGTGGAAGACGCGGGTTACAATGTCGAGACCCACGGTCAGAAGACGTACAATGGCGTCGCCATTCTTTCAAAGTCACCGCTTGAGGATGTGACGCGAGGCCTGCCGGGCATGGAAGATGACGAACAGGCCCGCTACATCGAAGCACTGGTGCCTGCGGGCGACGCCATGATGCGTGTCGCATCCATCTACCTGCCTAACGGCAACCCCGTCCCCGGCCCAAAATACGATTACAAGCTGGACTGGATGGAGAAGCTGCGCGCCCATGCGCAAAGTCTGCTGGCATTCGAAGAGCCCCTGGTGCTGGCGGGCGATTACAACGTCATCCCCACTGACGATGATGTGCATGACCCTGCTGCATGGAAAGACGACGCGCTATTCCGCGAGGACACGCTCAAGGCGTTCAGGGCGTATGCCAATATCGGCCTGACGGATGCATTCCGCGCCTGCCATACGGAGCCGCACCGCTACAGCTTCTGGGACTACCAGGCGGGTGCCTGGCAGAAGGACAACGGTATCCGCATCGATCATCTGATGTTGAACGCCCAGGCGGCAGACCTGTTGAGTGCCTGCGACATCGACAAGCATGTGCGTGACTGGGAAAAGCCATCAGATCACGTCCCCGTGTGGGCGGAGTTTGACGTGTGAGCAAACCGGCAGCACCTGCCTACAGCATGGCTTTGACGAAACGCTGGCGGTGAAAGACGTGGACGCCTATTTCAACGGTTTGCGCGAACGCTGAAACGCCGGACCCATCGGCATCAGCCGCACGCCACTGCGTAGCCGCCGGTATGGCAGGTCCAGATGATCGGCCGGGTTGGGGCCGGGGCTGGCCACAACGAGGATGTCGCGGGCCATCTTCTGGAAGTCGGCACGAAAGTGAACCGAACTTTTGACGGCGACAATATTCTCATGCGCAGGATCGACACCAAAGGCAGTGAACATGGCGCGGTCGGCCGTCTGAACCTTGCTGCTCGCCACAATGATGCGAACATCTTCGATCATCAGCATGGCGGACCGGCCAAGCGACAGATGTGCACCGCGGTAAAATGGTCCGTGTGCGTCTATTTCACCATTATGCAGCTTGAGGACTTCGAAGATGCCCTCAATCGGCGTCTCCTTTGCGCCGCCTGACCATGCGCCGAGCGAGATGCGTATCTTGGCACCCTCGCCCGCTTCCCATGCAGATTGTGCGACTGCCGGATCATTGATGACACCACACAGTGCTGAATCAGCCCCTGAAATCAGAGCGCGCAGAATGCCGATGGTATCACCATTGCCGCCGGCGCCGGGGTTGTCCTGCGTGTCGGCAAGGATCAGCGGGCCAGCCTTGCGGTCGCGTGAGCTAGCCGCTTCGCCATAGGCAATGGCTTCCTCTGCGCTCCACACCTTTTGGCGAAAGCCGCGCTCGAACTCCATGAAAGTCTCGGCCAACCGGTCCACGGCTTCATCGGCCGCTTCCTGGGTCTCCGCATAAGCCATCACAGCAGGCCCACACTCGGCGATGTCTGAAGGTGGAAAGCCCATGGCTGCCGAAGCGCTGAGAATCTGGGTCACTTCGCGCGACCCGCTGTCCATGCTCAACTCGTTAAGGCTTGCGACATCCGCGTAGATCAGTGCGCCGGGATCGCTCATGGTGCTTTGCGCCGTGAGGGGGATGAGAAAATTCAGCTTGCGGAAGGCTTTGGCCGGACGCGCAGCACTACTTGCGATCTTCGCTGTAAGCTGCGCCGCGCGTGCGCCGGTTTCCGCCATATCGATATGCGGATAGGTACGGTAAGCGACCAGCGCATCCGAATTGCGCATCATCTTCGCAGTCACGTTTGCATGAAGGTCGAGCGAGGCAATGATAGGCACCTTGCCGTTGACGATGTCGCGGACCCACTCAAGTATATCGCCCTCGCCGTCTTCAAGGTCCTCAGTGACCATCGCGCCGTGCAGGTCAAGATAAATGGCATCCAGAGGGCCGTCGCGCAGGGCGCGTTCAAGCTCTTCGACCATCATCCCTGCAATATGCGCAAAAGCATCCGAGGTGACATGGGCGGAAGGTGTGGCAGCGGCCCACACCATTGGCACCGGCGTGATATCAAGGCTGGCGGCTTCCGCCAGAAATCCCGCAATCGGGATATTCATGCCCGCGGCACCCTCAGCATTGGGGGCAAAAGTGGTAAGCAGGCCAGCGCCACCCTGCAGCGCAGGCCAGGCATCGGGGCGCAAAAATACGTCGAGATCCGCCTTCTGCGACGCAAATGTGTTCGTCTCGTGCTGAAAACCACCGACCGCGACGCGCATGAAAGGGGCTGCTTTCTGTTTAAGAGGGAAACCCGGTGTGGGACCCGCATGTCCTACTCAAGTAGCTTAAGACTCGAATACGTCCTGTGGCTACAATCAAACGAATGAAATCAAATCTTCGGTGCCGGATGCCACATGTATGCGCGGCCAACCGGCGCCCTGGGGGGAGCCTAACACTATGATCAAACTGGTGTTCTGCCTGCACCGCCTGCCGTCATTCACGCCTGAGGCGTTCCGCGACTACTGGTGGACGAAACACGCACCGCTGGTGCGAGAGCGCGCCCCGGCGCTTAGGATTGCCCGCTACGTGCAGTCTCACGGGCTTGAAAGCCCGCTGGACGCCGCCATGCAGGGCTCCCGCGACGCCCAGCCGCCCTATGACGGATTTGCGGAGCCGTGTTGGGACAGTGAGGATGACCTTAACTTCGCCATGACTGATGCAGCCGCATTGAAAGCGGGGGCGGAACTGCTGGAGGACGAAAGAAAATTCATCGACCTGACGCGCTGTTCTCTCACTTTTGTCCGCGAACGGCCGGTCGTCGGCTGACAGATTATCGGTCGGCTAAAGGATTTCGTCCTCGTCGAACAGCGGGTCACCCTGAAAGCCTTCCTCAATGGCACCCAACTCAGCGCCTGCGGACGCTGCTTTGGATAGATCCGCAATATGGATCAAGGCGTCGCCCTGATTGACCACCGGCAGATTTGAGCGGCCAATGATGAGGCCGGTTCGCGGGGCGATTACGTCGGCATCACGTTCACCGAACGGGTCGGAGATGACGCCCAGCACCGCTCCTTCCTTGACGAACTGTCCGACCTTGCAATGGGTGCGCACGATGCCGCCTTCGACGGCGCGCACCCATGAGCTTTTCATTGCGACGGGTGTCGGTTTCGTGGGTTTGTTCTTGTGCTTGGCCTGCGCGGTATGCGCCTTGCCGATCATCCCGAGATGCCGCAACACGTTGAGCACACCTTTGACGCCGACGCGGATTGCGGTTTCATCAAACCGCAACCCCTCACCCGCTTCAAACACCATCACCGGAACGCCTTTCTCTCGGGCCTCATGGCGCAGCGAGCCATCGCGCAATGCCGAATTGACGATGACCGGCGGCGCGAAGGCATGTGCCAGTTTCAGTGCCTCCTTGTCGGAGGTGTCGACACGGATCTGTGGAAGGTTTGTCCGGTTGACGGCGGCCGTATGCAGATCAATGCCGTAGTCGCAGCGCGCAACAACCTCGTTGAGGAACAGATGTGCAAGCCGTCCTGCCAGGGAGCCGTGCTCATTGCCGGGAAAGGACCGGTTGAGATCACGCCTGTCAGGCAGGTAGCGGCTCTGGCCGATGAACCCGAACGTATTGACGATCGGGATCAGCAGCAGCGTGCCGGAGATACGCCTGAGTGCCGGTGTGCGGATCAGCCGCCGGACGATTTCAACGCCGAGGATTTCGTCCCCATGCACGGCGGCGCTGACAAACACCGTCGGCCCGTCCTGCCTGCCGTGGATGGCTTGCACTGAAAGGGTTGCCGGTGTGTGGTCCGACATCATGGAGAGCGGGAGATCCACTACCTGTCGTTTGCCCGGCATGATGGCGGCTTCACCCAGCATCAAAGGCGCGCGGCGTGGTGCGGTATCAGGCAACTTTACGCGCCCTCTTCTTGGGGCTGGACCTTGTGTGGGTTTTGCCTGGCTTTGCGTTCTTTTCAATGAATTCGATGATCTGGCCGGCGACATCAACCTGTGTTGCTTTCTCAAGCCCTTCAAGGCCGGGAGACGAATTGACCTCCATCACCACCGGCCCCTCTTTGGAGCGCAGCATATCAACACCGCACACGTTCAGGCCCATGGCCTTGGCCGCCTTGATGGCCGTCGCACGTTCCTTCGGCGTGATCTTGATGAGCCGGGCGCTGCCGCCACGATGCAGGTTTGAGCGGAAGTCGCCGTCCTTGCCCTTGCGCATCATGGCCGCCACGACCTTGTTGCCGATGACGAGACAGCGGACATCTTCGCCCTTGGCTTCCTTGACGAATTGTTGGACCAGGATGTTGGTCTTCACACCACCAAAGGCCTGAATGATGCTTTCAGCCGCGCGCGGTGTTTCGCCCAGCACCACGCCAATGCCCTGCGTCCCTTCCAGCAGCTTGATGATGACTGGAGCGCCACCTGCGAGTTCCATCAACTCATTGGCATCCGACGTACGGTGCGCAAATACGGTTGTCGGTAGGCCGACGCCGTCACGCGCCAGCAATTGCAGGCTGCGCAGCTTGTCGCGCGACCGGGTAATGGCAACGGATTCATTGAGCGGATAAACGCCCATCATCTCAAACTGGCGCAGCACCGCGGTGCCGAAGAATGTCACTGACGCCCCGATGCGCGGAATAATGGCGTCATAGCCCTTCAGGGATTCACCCTTGTAGTGAACCTCCGGATCACTGGAGGCGATGTCGATGTAGCAGCGCAGGTGATCGATCACATCGATCTGGTGGCCGCGTTCTTCAGCGGCCTCGATGAGACGCTGATGGGAGTAGAGCGACGGGTTGCGGCAAAGCAGACCAATTTTCATTTGGGGGCCAACTTTCTTTCTTTCAAAGACGGGTACAGAGCAGAAATACGGGCGCCCAGATAGGAGCGGCCCGGTTCAATGATGAAGTGACGCCGCACGGCTTCACGGCCAAGCAACATCCGAAACCCCATCTGGTCGCGGTCGGCCAGCGTGATCTCGATGGGCCAGGTAAATGCGCCGACGGTTGCGTGTGTCTCGATAACATACCGCAGTTCCTGTTTGCCATTTGAGCTTTTTACCTTGCGCTGGTCACGCACCGGGCAAATGCACTCAACCTCTGGCACCCGGTGGCGCTGGGCGGGATGCAGCTTGAAGGAGACATATTCTGTGCCGGCATCGCTGAAGGGGCGGATGTGGAACGCATGAATGGCCGAGGTGCGCGCACCCGTATCAATCTTCGCCTTGAGCCGGTCCACGCCCAACTCAGATAGGCCGACCCATTCGCGCCATCCGATGATCGGGCGCGTCTTCATGCCTTTGGGTGGCTTGGCTGTCTTGAACTTTTTTGCGGTAGGCGTCTTTGCGTTCATTGGGTATCGCGAACCTAAACACCAGAATGTTACTGGCGCATTCTTATGGGCAAAAGTCCGGGATACGAAATGCTAATTTTTGGAATGTTCCAGCCGGAAGGCCTCAGCCAGCCGCACGCCGGCATCCATTTGTGCGCGGGTCATCTGCTTTTCACGCTCCCCCATAAGTGCATCAACACCTGCACGGGTCTCGTCGGTTGAGCCCTGACGCGCGAGCAGCAGGAAGCTGTAGGCCTTGGCCTTGTCGCGCGGCAGCGGGTCGCCCTTCCAGTAAATGCCGGCAAGGTGGATGAGTGCGGGCGTGTAATACTTCTGCGCCGCAATCTCGTACCAGCGGATGCCTTCAAAGCGGTTCCGCTCGGCACCTTCGCCATTATAGTGCATCTCGCCGATCTTCATCTGCGCTTCAGCGTGTTGCATCAGTGCAGCTTTTTCATACCAGGCAAGAGCCTGCCCGGGATTGCGGTCAATGTCGGAGCCGTCGAGGCCGTGGCGGTAAAAATCAGCCAGCTCCACCTGCGCCTGGACATGCCCCGCCTCTGCGGCCTGCGTCATGTATTTCGCCACCTTGCGCGGCACATTTGAGACGCCGTGACCGCCCTCATACATCTTGGCGGCAAGATAGGCTGCAGTCGCATCGCCATCGGCAGCGCCTGCTTCCCACTCAGCTGCCGCAGCCGATATATCACCGGCAGTATAGGCCTCAATGCCCTTTTCAAGCGATGCCACTGCCGGACCGGCAGCAACAAGACCAAGCGCAAGTGCGGCGATCAGACCGAGACTAGATATCCGCATAAACATGCGTTTCTTCCTTCGCGCCGGGATGCGTGACAGCACCGGCATAAGCAGGCCCCACAAGCTGAACATATTTCCACAATGTGCCCGAATTGTAGTCGGTCTTGCGTGGTGTCCACTTCTTGCGGCGTTCCGCCAGCACGTCCTCAGCAACATCAAGGTCCAGCGTGCCGACTTCGGCGTCGATGGTGATGATGTCGCCATCCTCGATAAGGCCGATCGGGCCGCCTTCGGCAGCTTCCGGGCCCACATGGCCGATGCAGAAGCCGCGTGTGGCGCCTGAGAAGCGGCCATCGGTGATGAGGGCCACCTTGTCGCCCATGCCCTGCCCGTATAGCGCTGACGTGGTCGACAGCATCTCGCGCATGCCCGGGCCGCCCTTGGGGCCTTCGTAGCGGATGACGAGAACCTCACCTTCCTTGTACTGACGGTTTTCAACCGCCTCGAAGGCATCTTCCTCGCAGTCAAAGCAGCGAGCGGGGCCGGAGAACTGCTGCTTCTCCAGACCGGCCACTTTCACAATGGCGCCGTCTGGTGCGAGTGTGCCCTTGAGGCCGACAACGCCGCCGGTCTTGGTGATCGGATTGGAGACCGGATAGATGACTTTCTGCTCCGGGTTCCATTCAATCTCTTCAAGGTTCTCCGCCAGCGTCTTGCCGGTGACGGTGATGCAGTCACCGTGCAGGAAGCCGCCATCAAGCAGCGTCTTCAGCAGCATCGGCACGCCGCCTGCCTCATACATGTCCTTGGCGACGTAATTGCCACCCGGCTTCAGGTCAGCCACGTAAGGCGTCTTCTTGAAGATTTCAGCGACTTCCATCAGGTTAAAATCAATGCCTGCTTCATGCGCCATTGCAGGCAGGTGCAGGCCTGCATTGGTGGAGCCGCCGGAGGCTGCCACAACCGTTGCCGCGTTCTCAAACGCCTTACGCGTGCAGATGTCGCGCGGGCGAAGGCCCGTTCTGATAAGTTCCATGACGGCGCGGCCGGAAGCTTCCGCGTAAGCGTCGCGGCTTTCATAAGGAGCCGGTGCGCCCGCTGAATTGGGCAGCGCCAGGCCGATGGCTTCGGAGACACAGGCCATGGTGTTGGCCGTAAACTGGCCGCCACATGCGCCCGCACTTGGGCACGCAATGCATTCAAGCTCATGCAGGTCTTCGTCCGACATATTGCCGGCGGAGTGCTGGCCGACGCCTTCAAAAACGTCGAGCACCGTCACGTCCTTGCCCTTGAAACTGCCCGGCAGGATGGAGCCGCCATACATGAAGACGCTGGGCACGTTGAGGCGCAGCATCGACATCATCATACCCGGCAGGCTCTTGTCGCAGCCCGCGAGACCCACAAGCGCGTCATAGCAATGGCCGCGCATGGTGAGCTCAACGGAGTCGGCGATGACATCCCGGCTGACCAGCGAGGACTTCATGCCCTGATGGCCCATGGCGATGCCGTCGGTCACTGTGATGGTGCAGAACTCACGCGGGGTGCCTGATGCTTCCAGGACGCCGCGCTTCACCGACTGCGCCTGACGCTGCAGGGCGATGTTGCAGGGTGCTGCTTCATTCCAGCAGGTTGCAACGCCGACGAAGGGCTGGTCGATGTCCTCCTGGGTCAGCCCCATGGCGTAATAATACGAGCGGTGCGGCGCGCGCTGCGGACCCACTGTCACATGGCGGCTGGGCAATTTTGATTTGTCGAACGAGTTTTTAGCCATGAGACGCTCCGTTTCCCCCTGGATGTTGCGATGGGAGGTATTGAATTTGAGGCGGATACTAGAGGCAAGCCGGGCTGTGATCCACCGCAGCGGCGGAAACCAGCCTTGCAAGGTAAATGGGGGTGCCGATCAGGGGATATCTGCCTGGCGCAAACTGCCGATCATCGCCAGATAGGCCGTGGTGAAGGCCTGCTGATCCAAAGCGGCATGCTCCGTATTCCAGGTTGCCGTGACGCACCACTGCGTGCCGGTTTCATCCGTCAGGTGGGTGGTCATGTTGAAGGCCCCGAAATTGGAGCCACCCTTATAGGCGACCTGCTTCCAGTCATTCGGGTTTGTAACCCCCGGATTGACCTGCATGGCGGGCTGATCGGCCACATCGTCGATCAACGCACACAGCGCCCGTGCCGGAATCGGCCAGCCGATTTCCGGCGACGGACTGTCGTCAAGATCGGATATGGCAGGCACTGGCGATGCCGCAAGATCGGCGAGCACCTGTTTGCGCGCCGCATCATCCGCCGCCCGGAAGCGGGCCCGGGTATTGTTGACGTCAGCCTTGAGCTTGAAGAATTCAGCAGTGGTCAACAGGGGGGCCTGCGGCAGATGCGCTTCAATCGCGCTGCGGCCGAGAATATCGATCAGCGCGTCACTGGCAGTATTGTCAGAAATTGAGATCATCAAGGTGGCAAGGGTTGCCAATGTCACCGGGGTATCTTCGGGCCATGTCTGCAGAATGCCCGAAGGCAGCGAGCGCCATTCAGGCTTCAGCGTCACAACGTCGGCCATGTTGACCTTATCCGCCTCAACTGCTTCCACCAGCGCCTTGAGAATGGCCATCTTGAAGGTGGAGCCCGCATCCAGCGGCGCGTCCGGCGCAAGGGCTACCTGATCCACACCGTCGCGGGTGACGAGCACGGATATCTGCCCGCCGCCGGAGCGCTCAAGCCGCACAAAGCCGCCCAGTGCTTCCTGCGGCGTCAGGCCCGCAGCAGTCGGCTGACGGAAGAACAGGAAGGTGACTAGGCCTGCATCGTCGAGCTGGATTTCAGCAGGCACCCTGCCGCGCTCAAAAAACACCGTATAGGTGTTCTGGCCGTCCTTCTGGACGCCGCGAAAGCCGCCAAGCGTGCCTTTGAGGCCGCGCACAATGGCGACGACTTCTTCCACATTGGCGCGGTTAAGCAATGCCGGTGAAAACAGCGACCGCTCAACAGCTTCCGCCGTGAAGATTTTTTCCAGAACCTCTTCTTCGGCAGCCAGCGCGGTGCCGACGAAAAGCAGGCAGGTCAACATCCCGGCTGCCAAGCGTGACAGCATCATCTTCGTGGTCATTACGCGGCCCCCTCAAGACGGCCCAGCGCATCGCTCAGCTTGGCGCGGGTCTGTTCCGCGTCGGCGCGCCGTGTGCGTTGCTCCTCGATCACCTCTTCAGGCGCCTTGGACAAGAATTTCTGGTTGCCGAGCTTGCCGTCGATCTTGGCAATCTCGCCATCCATTTTCTTGATTTCCTTGGCAAGGCGCGTGCGCTCCGCATCAAGGTCGATCACATCCGCCAGCGGCAAAAATACGGTGGCTTCGTCCACGACTACCTGAATAGAGCCGGCAGGTGCCGTCTCAGCGGCCTTGAGGCCGGAGAGCCTTGCCAGCCGCTCGATCATGCCGCTGTTGCGTTTCATGCGATCGACGGTTTCGTCAGATGCCCCACGCATCACCAGCGGAATCTTGGCGCCCGCAGGCACATTCATCTGTGCACGGACGGAACGGACTTCCGTAACCAACCGGATGATCCAGCTGATTTCATCGTCTGCTGCCGCATCGCCAAGCGCTGCGTCATAGTCCGGCCAGTGCGCCGTCACCAGCATGGTGTCGCGTGCCGGGCCGTCGAGACCGTCCTGCCACAATTCTTCGGTGAGGAATGGCATGATCGGGTGCAGCATCAACAAGATCTGGTCGAGGGTCCAAGCCGCCGTGGCACGGGTCTCTGCCTTGGCGGCTTCGTCGGTGCCGTTGAGGATCGGCTTGATGAGCTCCAGATACCAGTCGCAGAAAACATCCCAGACGAACTGGTAAAGTGCGCCCGCTGCTTCATTGAAGCGATAGGCTTCAATGGCCTGTGTCACTTTTTCAGCCGTGCGGCGGGTCTCTCCGGCAATCCATTTGTTGGGGGTGCCGGAGACGGTTGAAATATCAAAGCCTTCAATCCGTGCGCATTCATTCATCTGGCAGAAGCGCGCGGCGTTCCACAGCTTGGTGCCGAAATTCCGGTAACCTTCAACCCGCGATGTGGCGAGCTTGATGTCGCGGCCCTGCGCTGCCATCGCGGTCAGCGTGAAGCGCAATGCGTCGGCACCATAGGCGTCGATGAGTTCCAGCGGGTCCATGGCATTGCCCTTGGACTTCGACATCTTGGCGCCCTTCTCGTCACGGACGAGCGCGTGGATGTAAACATCACGGAACGGCACTTCCTTCATGAAGTGCAGGCCGAACATCATCATCCGGGCAACCCAGAAGAAGATGATGTCAAAGCCGGTAACCAGAACGTCGGTCTTGTAGTAGCGCTGAACTTCCGGTGTGTCCTCCGGCCAGCCAAGTGTCGAGAACGGCCATAGGCCCGACGAGAACCAGGTGTCGAGAACGTCTTCGTCCTGATTAATCTCGGTTGGCTTGCCGTAATGGGTGTCAGCCATCTCCTGCGCTTCGGCCTCGTTGGCCGCGACGAAGATTTCCATGTCGGGGCCATACCACGCCGGAATGCGATGCCCCCACCACAGCTGGCGCGAGATGCACCACGGCTGGATGTTCTTCATCCACTCAAAGTATGTCTTTTCCCAGTTGCGCGGCACGAACACCGTCTCGCCGCGCTCCACTGCTTCAATGGCGGGCTTGGCCAAGGTCTTGGCGTCCACATACCACTGGTCAGTCAGGAAAGGTTCGATGACATCATTGGAACGGTCGCCATAGGGAATGGCATGTTTGTGATCGTCGATCTTGTCGAGCAGGCCTAATGCATCAAGGTCCGCGACAATCTTCTTCCGCGCGTCGAACCGGTCCATACCGTCATAGGCGGCAATGGCGTCGGCACCGTTGGGTGCGGCTTCCAGAAAGGCTTCGTTGCTGTCGAGCGTCAGCTTGCCGCGCGTATCCAGCAGATTGATCATGCGCAGGTCGTGGCGGCGGCCGACTTCAAAGTCGTTGAAGTCATGCGCGGGCGTGATCTTCACGGCACCGGAGCCTTGCGTCGGGTCTGCATACTCATCGGCGACGATGGGGATACGGCGGCCGACCAGCGGCAGCACCACATGGGCGCCGATCAGATGCTTGTAGCGCTCATCATCCGCATTCACCGCAACGCCGGTATCGCCGAGCATCGTCTCGGGACGCGTGGTGGCGACAATGATGTAGTCGCGGGTTTCAAACGCCGTCGGGTTGCCGTCCTCATCATGTTCGATGGGGAATTCGTATGTCTTGCCATCGGCCAGCGGATAGCGGAAATGCCAAAGATGGCCGTTGACGTCGGTGGGGACGACTTCGAGGTCTGAGATCGCGGTCTCAAGCGTCGGGTCCCAGTTCACAAGGCGCTTGTCTTTGTAAATCAGCTTTTCGCGATAGAGCGACACGAACACTTTGAGGACGGCGTCGGACATCCCCTCATCCATGGTGAAGCGCTCGCGCGACCAGTCGCAGGACGCACCAAGGCGGCGCATCTGATTGGTAATGGTGTTGCCGCTCTCGGCCTTCCACTCCCAGACGCGCTCGATGAAAGCGTCGCGGCCCATTTCGCGGCGGCTCTGATGGTCGCCCTCTGCTGCAAGCTGGCGCTCGACGACGGCCTGCGTGGCGATGCCCGCATGGTCGGTGCCCGGCTGCCACAACACGTCCTTGCCGCGCATCCGCTCGAAGCGGACGAGAATGTCCTGCAGCGTATTGTTGAGCGCGTGGCCCATATGCAGTGAGCCGGTGACATTGGGCGGCGGGATGACAATCGAATAGGGCTTGGCCCCGGCGGCGACCCGCTCAGGGTCGCCCGCCTTGAAGGCGCCGGTTTTTTCCCATTCGGCATAAATACGCGGCTCAACCGCCTGCGGCTGGAAGGTTTTTTCAAGCATGGTGTTTTTGATTGCGCACTTGGTTGGTGGTGGAGCTGAAACGAAAAAGCCGGTTCCTGAGCAATTCCCCGTTTAAGCGGGATAACTGCATAGGAACCGGCTGGTTTTAACGCAAGCAGGGCCAATAACAACCTGTCAGGAAGTCGCTGGCCCGGATGGGCGTTGTAACTACCGCCGGCGGCGGGCTACCCGCTCAACCTCTTCGGCCACGGCGGCCTCAACGATGGTCGGCAGATTGTCATCAAGCCACTGCTTCATCATCGGCCGCAGCAGATCCTGCACCAGATCCTCCAGGGTGCGGGACGAACCGTTACTCGAGGTGCGCATATTGTCCGTCAGCCGGTCAAAAGCAGCCGCAGCGGCTGCCGATGCCTCATCGGACATAAGCCCGGAAGCGGCAGGGGCCGGTGCTGCAACCGGAGCCGGTGCCGGTGCTGCAACCGGCTCAGGCTCAGGTGCCGGAGGTGTCCGGTCGACGGCCATCAGGTCGCTGTCTTCGCCGGTATCAAACGGATCGGACACAGGTTCGGGTTCAGGAGCAGCGGCTATTTCAGGCTCAGGCTCTGGCTCAGGTTCCGGCTCGGGTTCCGGTTCTGGCTCGGGTTCAGGGGCCGCAGCCACTTCGGGTACGGGCTCTGGCTCTGGCTCAGGTTCCGGAGCAGCGGCCATCTCGGCTTCCGGCTCATCTGCTTCTTCAGCAACTTCGGTAAGCTCAAGAACGTCGTCTTCACCCTCTTCTTCGAGAATGTCCTCAACGGAAATGACGTCGTCATCTTCGGGCGCGGCAGCTTCCGCAGGTGCTTCAGCCTCTGCAGCCTCCGCGGCGGGTGCAGCACCCTCTTCCTCACCATCTTCGGAAATGATCCGACGAATGGAGGCGAGAATTTCCTCCATTGAAGGTTCTTGCTGCGTGCTCTGATCGCTCATTTTGTACTCACCGCATCCTGCGCCGCGCGCGTCATTTCAGGTCTGGGGTCTGCGTTAGCCATGCAGGTCCACCATTCCACCCCGTATGGTTTACAAGCCTAGCCCAGCCAAACGGCCAATTAAAGGCAAGCTTGCCATGATCTGTTTCCGGTCTGAGTGTGCCGTAAAAGGGTTAACCCACCACCAATTCCTGCCGGATAGAGGGTTAAAGCTGCGAAGCAGCGTCCGTGCCTGATTCAGGCGCAAGCTCAGCAGGGTCATCATCAACCCCATAGCCGAACCACTGGCCGCTCACATCCTCGTAGTTTGACTCGGGCTGATACTGCTCCACCGGCAATTCCAGATATGCCGCGTTGAGGCGGCCAATGGCTGCCAGCAACTGATAGGCGGCGACATAGGCATTGCGTTCAGCGGTCACCAGGGAAACGCGTGAATCAAGCAGTTCCTGCTCCGCATCCAGCACATCAAGTGTCGTCCGCGAGCCGACCTGCGCTTCCTGCTGGACGCCGTCGAGGGCGATTTCGTTGGCCCTCACCTGCTCCTGCGAGGAGGCAATCTGCGCATTGGCGGCGCGATAGGCTTCCCAGGCGCTGGCCACACCCTCTTCCACCGACCGCATCGCTTCACGAATTTGAAGCCGCGACTGGCTATTGAGTTGCTTGGCCTGGCGGACCTGGCTGTAAACTGCGCCCGATTGGTAAAGCGGGACCGTAAGGCGGCCAGTTACTGTTGCTGATTCGTTGTCCTTGACGCTGGCGCTGGGGTTATCCGAGTAGGCGTAATCGCCCTGCACGGTCAGTGTTGGGAGCAATGCGCCTTTGGCATCACGAATGGCATGGCGCGTTGCTTCTTCGGCAAACCGGGCTGCCTGAAGCGTCGGATTATTGGCGACTGCGATGGCACGGGCTTCGTCTTCGGCTCCCGGCAGTGGCGGCAGCGTGCGCTCGACATCAAGTGTACCCGGCGCTGACCCGACAATCCGCTCATAGGCGGCACGCGAATTGGTCAGATTGGCCTCTGCCTGAATCAGTGCAGACTGCGACCCGCTAAGGCGGGCTTCAGACTGGGCCACGTCGGTACGGGTGATTTCGCCCACATCAAACCGGTCCTGCGATGCCTGCAACTGGCGTTCAAGAACGGTGACATTGTTGCGGGTGAGCTCGACGGTAGCGGTATCGCGCAGCACGTCCATATAGGCTGTGACGGCGCTCAACAGCACTTCCTGCTCGGTGCTCGATAAGCTGGCGCGACCGGCGGCAACCAATGCCTTGGCCTGATTGGTCTCAGCCACTGTCTGGCCACCGCGGAAGATGTTCTGCTGCACTGTAAGGCCAGCCGTATTGGTCAGCCGATCATCCTTGCTGGTCAAGGAGCCAAAACCGGCGCCCGTCCCGGTCGTCAGGCTGCTTTCCGACTGTGTGAACTGGCTGGTGCCGGTCGCGGAGACACTTGGACGCCAGCCGCTCAGGGCCTGCGCCACATTTTCGTCGGTCGCCCGCAACTCGGCGCGTGCAGCCTGCAATGTGGGGTTTGAGCCGTAAGTAGCGGTCAGCGCATCGACCAGCGATTCAGCGGATGCGGATCCGGCAAAACCCGTCACCACAAATGACATGGAAAGCGCCAGAATAGACGCGCTGGAGCGGAGCCGTTTGGCAAGAAAATGTGCAGATTGAATGCTCAAAACATCCCCCGTACGCGCCGCAGCGCTACTTATGTTGAGTATCTCGGACCTATATAGGGTGCCAAACGAAGCGGGTTCAATGATGCAACCAGTGAAATTCCGGAAAAGTCCCGGTTTTACTCAGCATCAGTGTCCGCTCTGCCACCCGAACAGGCAGGCAAAAGGCCGTTGTCCATTTGTATAACGGCTAAAAACAAAAAACCTGTCACCAAGCGGATTAAAACACGAAACCCTGAGGTTTTTCGAAGCCTGGCATCGGTGCGACGGCTGCGCTGAACTCCGCGCGGGAACTGGCAGTGTCGCCGCTGCGTTCAAAAACATGGGCTTTTCCGGCCAGACCAGCGCCGATGACACAGACGAGCTTGCCGCCGTCCTTGAGCTGGGTGCACAGGGCATCCGGCGCCTCGGGCAGCGCGCCTTCGATGATAATCGCATCGAACGGTGCCTGATCGGGGCAACCATCCTTAAGCGGCCCTTCAATGATGGCCACATTGTCGGCGCCTGCTTCACTCAGGTTTTGCCCAGCGGCAGCTGCAAGCGCCGGTTCGCTTTCCAGCGCCACGACGGTTTCAGCAAGCTTTGAGACGACAGCCGGCCCATAACCAAGCCCCGCCCCTACATAAAGCACCAGATCACCTGCTTCGATGTCGGCAAGTTGCAGCAGTCGGGCAAAGACGCGCGGCTCCATAACATGTCGAACAATGCCCGCATCCGACGTGTAGATGGGCAGGTCTTCGTCGAGATAGGCCACGGACCGCTTGGCTGCAGGGACAAATCGTTCGCGCGCGGTCGATCCGATGGCTTCCAACACGGCCTTGTCCGTCACATCATTAGGACGGATCTGGCTCTCAATCATGTTGTATCGGGCGGAAGCAAAATCGAGCATGGCGGGGGCCTGACTGATGAAATGCGCAATAGGGGCCAAAAACCGGCCCTAACCGCCTTATAGTCAGCGGTTTGAGGCCTGACAATGCAAGTTTGGCTGCGGCAGTCGGGCACATGTCGGGCGCTTTGCATCAGATCCGCGCAGATGCGGATTGTTTGCCGCCCAAGCGTCTGCTATAGCCCGCCTCCTTGGATGGGGCGTCAGCGCTCCCATTCATGTGAGGCCACGTGGCGGAGTGGTTACGTGCCGGACTGCAAATCCGTTTACCCCGGTTCGATTCCGGGCGTGGCCTCCAAATTCTCCATCTTCTTGTTGTGACTGCCCCAAGCCCGACACAAGTCAGGCAATGCGGGCCTGTGCCTCGGCGGATTTCTTTGCGGCTTTTGCCTGCTTGCGGCGTCCGCGCCAGACTTCAAAGCGCCGCCGCCACCGCCGGACCCGGAAGGAATCGACGGACAGGATCAAAAGCCCGAGCGGGATCATCCAGAATCCCACGACCGGCAAAAATCCAACCATGCCGGACATCACCAGCACCACACCCAGCACCAACCGCACCGGTTTGGAGCCGGGTACTTTGTAATAAC
>Ga0307929_1000261_pt1 | contig 55923 bp, 34 predicted proteins | sample AceLakmetage1330_FD_203160 | JGI IMG/M metagenome (GOLD analysis project Ga0307929, IMG submission 203160) | Saline water microbial communities from Ace Lake, Antarctica - #1330 | ecosystem: Environmental > Aquatic > Non-marine Saline and Alkaline > Saline | place: Antarctica: Ace Lake... | reverse complement strand
TAAACATGATTATTTCTTAAATTTGAAGTCTATTTTTTGGAAACAAACTTAAAATTAGAATAGAAATAAGTAAACATGATTATTTCTTAAATTTGAAGTCTATTTTTTGGAAACAAACTTAAAATTAGAATAGAAATAAGTAAACATGATTATTTCTTAAATTTGAAGTCTATTTTTTGGAAATAGACTTAAAATTATCGGAGATCCTAGAAAGTTCAGATACATTCTCAGTAAAAACAGGTAAAACTTTAGAAAATACTTTCTCCATAGCTTTAACTTCGGCACCAACATTTAGAATATTCTTGTCATACTCGCCAATTTTACCAATAACAGCATTATGAAGCTTATCAAACTCTTCCTTTAAACTGTTAAAATCTTGTTCAATAGTAGAAAGTTTAGATTCTACTTTATTTTTCCAGCCAATGATTCTATTAATATCCTTTGCAATTTCTTCCCATTTCTCTTCAATGATAGACTCAACAAGTTCTTCAATTTCAGCTTGTTTATCAGTCATAGGTGGTAATGGACTATGACCTGCATGTGGAGCTGAAAAATTCATTTGAGAAGATGAAGGCTCCATTGGACTTGTACTTGCAGGTGTAGAATTAAAATTAGGATTAGAAGAATTATTTTGCTCTTGAGATATTTGACCAGATGAAGCGCCGCTAACAGCAGGATTCATATCTGCCTGATTCATAGCTTCAAAAATTTGAGATGAAGAAAAACCATCTCTTTGTAAAGATTGAATTATTTGATTATTAGATAAACCTTGATCTCGCATACCCATTACCTGTGAAACTGGAACGTTACTTTTGCCAGGTTTATTAGATCCACTAAATAATGCCATTTTAACAAGTTTAAATATGAGAGCTATTTATATAAATGTTTTTATTTATTAGTAGTTTATTCTCTGAAGATTAAATTATTTCTTAAAATGTCTTGCTAATATTTTATCTAATTCTTCACGGGTAACAAAATTCATAGGTTGCCAAATGTCAACATACTTTTGAATAACTTTAAATTCAGATTGGCGAACAACATGTTGAAGTTCTGAAGCCATATTAATAAGATTCTCGTTCATTGAACTGATAGTTTTCTTAACATCTAAGAATTCTGAAGATAAATTTTTAAATTCTAAAGTAAGATCTTTTTCAAATTCTAACAAATTTTCATCAGAAAGCTGAATTTTCTTCCTGAGATTCGTATAACGCTCCTCAATAACTCTTAATCTTGAACCTAAAGTTGTAACTTTCTTTGAAACAGATTCAAAAGGAGAATCAGAAGGTTTAGTTGAACCTTGCGGGTTCTTAGTACCAGTATTCGAAAGAAAATCTTTTGCCATGGTTTTATAGTTAAAAAAATATCTTATATTTCTTTATTTAGAAGATAAAACACCTCTAAATTGCGGAAAAGTTTATATAATCTACAGTACTAAAACTAATATAAATCTTTCGCTTGAGGTGAGGTCGTTGGGAGAAGAAGCATTTTCTTATGAAACAGTAAGACAGGGAGAAGACAACATACTTAGAGTTAACTGCGAAAATGCTATGCGTGTACCGTCAATAGAAGATGACGAAATTTATATGGCAAAAACTGCCGAATTATTAATTGAAAACCCAGGAACTACCAAAATAGTCTTTTCACAAAAAAGAGATTATGAATATGATTATCCTCAAACAGTAATACTTGCAGAAATTGCACATTTATATAACGAATTAGTAAAAAATAAAAAATTATTTGCACACGAATCATTTTCTCGATATGATGAAGGTGGGAAAAAAGATCTTAAATATAATGAAATAAGAAATACGGTCTTTAATTTACTAAAAAAAGATCCAATAAGTTGTTATGTTTCATTAAAAAGAATTGCGAGAAAAGAACACATTCTAAATGATAAAACAATTAATGAAAAAGCGATAAAAGCACATAAAAACTATTTACAATTATTAGAATACCTTGAAAGACTTCTTGAAAATACTAAATTAATAGCTGTATTAAAACCATTCATAGCAGGACATAGAATAGGAGATAGAGCAATATATAGGAAAGTCTTTGCACCGACAATAAAACCTGATTTTATGTTTACAAAGCTTATGGCTTCATATCCTAAAGGAGCAGTAGAAAAAGACAGCTATAAAGCAGGTGAAAATGAAATTATCATGTTTGAACTCGAAGACAACATACAGTATTTGTATCATTTAACTCCGCCAGAATTTGAACTAGATGAAGACCAATATGAACTACTTGATTTAGCAAGAAATATTATGGCAGAACACAAGCCCGAAAAACAAGACTTTGTAGATCCTGAAAGAATGAGAGAAGTCTTTTACAATGTAGGGCACGACTTAATCGAAGAACTTGCAAATTATAAAAACCTAAAAATTACGAGTAAAGATTTAGATAAATTAACTAAAATTTTGATAAGATATACAGTTGGATTTGGACTTATAGAAGTATTACTAGAAGATCCAAAGATACAAGATATCACCATTAACAGTCCAATGGGACAAATACCAATATTCATTGTACATCAAGACTTTGGAGAATGTAGAACAAATATAATTCCAACAGTTAGTGATGGAGAATCATGGGCTTCTAAATTAAGACTTATTTCTGGACGACCATTAGATGAAGCAAATCCAATATTGGATACGGAACTTGAAATACCAGGAATTGCAAATGCGAGAATTGGAGTCATATCCCCTCCACTAAATCCAACAGGAATAGCTTATGCTTTTAGAAGACATAGAGATAAACCATGGACTTTACCTTTATTTATTAAAAATGGGATGATAAACACAACTGCAGCAGGATTACTTAGTTTTCTAATAGATGGAAATAGAACCATGCTTATTGCAGGAACAAGAAGCGCAGGAAAATCATCAGTTTTAGGTGCAGTACTTGTTGAAATAATGAGAAAATATAGAATAATCACTATAGAAGATACATTAGAATTACCTTGCGGATCACTAAGAAAAATGGGTTATAATATACAACAAATGAAAGTTGCATCAGCACTATCAAAAGGTAGCGCTGAAGTTCCTGCAGATGAAGGAATTAGAACAACATTACGTCTTGGAGACTCATGTTTAATTGTAGGAGAAGTAAGAAGCACAGAAGCAAAAGCACTATATGAAGCAATGAGAGTTGGAGCACTTGCAAATGTTGTTGCAGGAACAATTCATGGAGATAGTCCTTATGGAGTATTTGATAGAGTTGTAAATGATTTAGAAGTACCAAGAACATCATTTAAAGCAACAGACATCATAGTTGTCGCGAATCCAATAAAGTCTGCAGATGGACTTCACAAATGGAGAAGAGTAACCCAAATAACCGAAATTAGAAAAGAATGGGAAAATGATCCGCTTCGAGAAGGAGGATTTGTTGACTTAATGAAATATAATGCTAAAACAGATGAATTAGAAGTTACTGATGCACTAATGAACGGAGACTCAGAAATAGTAAAAGCAATAGCTGGCAATGTAAAAGATTGGGCTGGAAATTGGGATGCAGTATGGGATAATATTATGCTTAGAGCAAAAACAAAAGAAACAATAATGAACATTGCAGAAAAAACAAATGATCCAGACATATTAGAAGCACCATTCACAATAAGATCAAACGATGAATTTCATAGAATAAGTGAAAGAGTAAAAGCAAAAAGAGGAACATTAGATTCAAAAGAAATATTCTTTGAATGGAATGAATGGCTTAAAAAAGCAGTGAGAAAAAAGCATGGTTGATATTGATACATTAAAAAAAGAAATCAGTTCAAAATTAAAACAAGAATTGAGAGGTGAGAGTCTCAAAGCAATAACCACTAAAGATTATACTAGTTTTAAAAATCAATATTTACCAAAACACATGGATTTCTATGAAAAAGGATGTAACTTTGCAGAAAAAATACTCAAGGTAAAACCGGATAAAAAGAAAGAAAAAGAATTAGCAGAAGCAATAAGCATTTGTCACTTAAATATAACTCCAGCAGGAGCAAGTAGTTTTCCAATATTAGTCATCTTAATTTTTTTAGTACTGGGATTATTTTTTGGATTAGCAGTACCAACAGTTCTAGGAATGGAACCAAGTATGTTTATGGTTCTATTAGCGGTAGTTTTAGGATTAATGACCTTAATACCACTTCAGGGTTGGCCATTCTTCTTAGCAAACAGTTGGAGAATGAAAGCAAGTAACCAAATGGTACTATGTATATTCTATATTGTAACTTATATGAGACACTCATCAAATTTTGAATTGGCAGTAGATTTTGCAGCAGAACATCTAGGACCGCCACTATCGTTAGATTTGAAGAAAATTATATGGAATTTAGAAACAGAAAAGTTTTCATCAGTAAAAGAAGCAATGGACCACTACTTAGACAGCTGGCGAAAGTGGAACATGGAATTCATTGAAAGTATGCATTTAATTGAATCATCATTATATGAAACTTCAGAATCAAGAAGATTAGACTCATTAGACAAATCATTAACAGTAATGCTTGAAGAAACATACGAAAAAATGTTGCATTACGCTCAAGATCTAAAAACTCCAATTACAACATTACACATGTTAGGAGTAATTCTACCAATTCTTGGATTAGTTATTTTACCACTAGTAGTTAGTTTTATGCCAGAAGTAAAATGGTATCACTTATTTGCATTATATAACATAATACTACCCGCATCAGTATTCTATATGGGTAAAAAAATATTATCTGAAAGACCCACTGGTTATGGGGATTCAGACATTGCAGACATAAATAAAGACTTACGAAAATATCGGAATATAAGAATTAATATTGGTGGAAAAGAAATTCTAATGAGTCCAGCGTATATATCAGCTATAATAGTTATTGTAATGTTATTTATCGGATTCTCACCACTAATATTACATGCAGTACTTCCAAACTTTGATTGTAGTTTAGGATCAGGACTGGACAGAACTTATATTATGTGTGCAAATAGTATAACTCACCCTGGAGCAGAACATTATCTGCTTGGATATAGGGAAGAATTAATAGATGGAATATCGACCGGAAATATAATTGGACCTTATGGACTAGGCGCGATAATGTTGAGTTTATTTATTCCAATGGGACTTGGTTTTGGAATAGGATATTATTATAGATTAAGATCAAAGAATTTAATTGGAATTAGAACTAAAACTAAAAAACTAGAACAAGAATTTGCATCCGCAATATTTCAATTAGGAAACAGATTAGGAGATGGTTTTCCAGCGGAAATAGCATTTAGTAAAGTTGCAGAAGTAATGGAAGGAACAGAAAGTGGAAAATTTTTCTATTTAGTAAGTCAAAACATAACAAAATTAGGATACAACGTTGAACAAGCAATATTTGATGAAAGAAGAGGCGCATTACAAGAATTCCCATCACCATTAATTGAAAGTTCGATGAAAGTGTTAGTTGAATCAAGTAAAAAAGGAGTATTGGTTGCAAGTAGCGCATTAATTAATATTTCAGGTTATGTAAAAGAAATGCATAGAGTTGATGAAAGACTAAAAGACTTAATGGCAGATATTATTAGTTCAATGAAAAGTCAAATTAAATTCTTAACACCAGCTATTTCAGGAATCGTAATAGGTATAACAAGTATGATTACTAGCATCTTAGGAAGCTTAGGTGAAAAACTAGCAGTATTATCATCAGAAGCTGATGGAATGGCAGGCGGAGGACTACTGAGTATGTTTGGGTCTGGAGTTCCCACATTCTACTTTCAGTTCATTGTAAGCCTGTATGTAATACAAATAGTCTATATCTTAACAACATTAGTAAATGGCATTGAAAATGGCGTAGATAAGCTAAATGAGCGTTATACTTTAGGAAAGAATTTAATAGGAACAGCAATTACTTATACTGGAATTGCTTTCGTAGTAGTATTAATATTTAATTTAATCGCAGCAACAATATTAAGCTCAGTTGCGACAAGCATGGTATAAATATAATGACAACATACATAATAGAATCAGAAGGTTCAAGGATACATGGAGCAGACATAAGATTTAAGTTATTAAAAATCGCAGGCGAACATGGTTTTAAATTAACATCAAAAAGCATGCCAGATAACAAAGTAAGCTTTACAGTAAAAAATGATACTGATATAAAACCAATAGTAGAGTTCATAAAAGAATTCAGACCTGATGCAACTGTAAAAGTTAAATGAAGCTTTTTTAGAAAAGATAATAATCTAATTGTAATATACTCAAAAGTATATAATAATACTAAGTTATAACACAATTCTTAAAGTAGCTGATACAACAAGATATAGCGTGAGCAGTACGATGAAATAAGTCATAGATACAAACTAATTCTTTCAACATTTAATGCTTAAATAGAAATATAAATGGTATCCTGGGGATTCGTTCTCAAAAACAAAAGTTTTTGGAGACACGAAAACAAAACAAGTTTACGTTGAACTACGTTCAAATCCCACCATCAAGGTCTTAATCAAACATGAAATAATAGAAATATAAATGGGATCCCGGGGATTTGAACCCCGAACCTCACGATCTTCAGTCGTGCGCTCTCCCAGATTGAGCTAGGATCCCATAATAAATAAATAAATAAAAATAAATTAATTTATTCTACTTTAGTGATTGTTCCGTTTCTACCGGAAGTAATTTGAAGATTGCCTTGCCATTCATTAACATAACCATCTTTAATTTCTACTTTATCCCCTTGTTTGAACTCATCAACTTGTTCATTCCATAGAGTTAAAGTAACATCACCAGTATCATCTTTAAGTTTAGCATTAGCCACTCTTCCAGGTTTACCAAATTTTTGGAATTCTCTTGGTTCACTAATTTCGACAATTTCACCGACTAGATTTACTCCGCCTTGTTTTCCTTGTAATTCGCTAATATTCATCTTAAGATAACGAAAAAAAGAGGAGTATTTAAAGTTTATGCATAGAAGAATGTTTTAGAGGATGAACATAAGAATCTAAAACTTTAATCATTTGATCTTTTGTACGACACATACGAAGTTTAACAGCTAAACCATCAAAACCAAATACATGTTCAACCCATGAAGCAAAGTCATTACGCTCAACAGTAACATGGTAAGAAAAAACTGTTTCAGGCATAACTTGTAGATAAGATACAAAGTCTTCAACACAAGTTAACTTTACATTATTAACAAGATGAAAGTATTCTTCCGGAGTTGAAGGTTTAGTCTTAAAAACTTGAGTTTTATAATCATTAAGAGTTTTCTGAAGCGTTTTATCCTTAGACTTAGAATTAGGTTTTGATTCAGATTTAAGCGAAGATTTAGAAATTGGTTTAGATTTAATTTTAGTAGGTTTAGATTTGAATTTTTTAGATTTAAGTTTAGATTTTTGTTTTACAATATTCAAACTTAAAGTATGTATAACTCCGTTTTTTGATTTAAGAGATTTTATTTTTTTTGCTAAAGCAGAGTCACCAAGGTGTGATTCAATAAAATCAGATAATTCTTCACCTTTAATAATATCAAATTGATCTTTAGATAAACTTTCAATAAATTCTAACAACTCATTCTTTGAACTTATTAAATAAGGAATTTCAGATATAACTCTGTTAGATAAACGATTATGAGCAAAAACTAAACTAATACTTAATAATGCCATAACAAGTAAAACAATAATTATTACAAACCAAAAATTATAATCTCTAACTCTTGAAGGACTTTCAATAACAGGCTTAATAACCTCTAAAGATTCACATTGCGTGTACAAAGTATTGTTAACATATAAATCCGTACAAAAATTATAAAAACCAGAATCCAATTCAAATTGTAATTCCTTATTTAATTTTTTATTAAAAGAAGAATCAAGTATAATTCGTTCTTTTTTTAATATTTTTTTTACAAACGCTCCATCTTTTAAATAGAAAATAAGTTCACCCTCTAAGCCATATAAAGATTCAAAATTTACAAGTTTATAATTGAAATCAAATTCCTCGCCTGATTCATATTGTTTATCTTCAACAAATAATTCAGTCGTTGTTTTATTTTCAATAATGATTGCAGAAATATTTATTGTGAACAGTACTTCTTTGTCTAAAATAACTTTCAACTTAAAATCATAATCTTTTAATTCTTGATTTTCTGGAACATTAAAATTTAAGTTAAAAGATTCTTCTTGGCCGGGTGAAACCCTAATTGAAGACTTGCTAATAGAAAGGAAAGAATCAGCAGGTTCTAGTTCCAAAAAAAATCTTAAAGTTTTATCTGCATTACTAAAAATGGAAATTGGATAAGATTCTTTGTCATTTGGAAACAATTCTATTTTAAGACTTGCAGGCAAGAAAGTAAATGATTCTTCAGATACATTATTAGCATAAAATGTTGAGTAAACAGGTGATGAACCACCACAAGATTTACTAGTTATAGGTTTTGATAATTGAGTTCCACAAGAGTTTTGATCAGTGCAAGATCTAGTTCCACATTCACTACCTGACCAAGCTGTACAAGACCAAACTTCACTACAAAAAGCTTCTAAATAAAAATATTGAGTTGAAGTATTAAAATTACTAAGATTAGCTAAACCATCACTAACTTGTAAATTATAAGAAACTGTTTTATCAACATAAGAATTGCCATCAAACCAATATAAATTGTAAAGAGTATGATTTCCACTTATAGGAATACTAGCACTAACATTAGTAAAATGATTAGGTGAACTCACAGTGAAATTTGAAGCAAAATAACCAGGATTACTTTGAGTATGAGTAATATTAAGTTTTGGAGGAAGAACTTTAAATTCAGCGTATGAATTATTAAATTCGCTTGAAGTCCAGAAAATATGTGTTGCGTTTTCAGTTACTAATAACTCAGATCCATTCTCAAATATTCTCCAAGAATGAGACTCAGACCAAAAAAGATTTTTGAGTAAAGACACGTTAGAAGTTAAATTTATATTATATATTAATGGAATTCGAATAATTACATCGGAACCATTTACTTGAACAAATGAAGATTGAATATAAAGATTATTATCTAAAGAAACGTCAGGAGTTACAATCTGTATCCCAATATCAAAAGATGCCGCAGACAAAAATATAATCAACAACAAACTTATGCTTATTAAGAATTTATTTTTCAATTTCATCTTGAATAACTTTTCTGAAACTAGCTTTGTTTTTACATTTACGAAGTTTAGCTGCTAAAATTTTAAAATTAAGTACACCTTCAATCCAATTAGCAAAATCATTTTTATCTTTAGAAACATGATAATAAAATGAACTATCGGGCATTACTGGAAGATAATGATAAAGGTCCATAACTGATTTTAAACTTGTTCCATTATTGAAATGAAAGTATTCATCGGATGAGCTTACTTCTTTTGATAAATCAATTTTAGATTTTTTTCTTGAAGAAGTTTTCTTTTTAGTTGAAACTGGTTTTGTTTCTTTAAGTTTAACTTTAATTTTTTCTTCAATTTTGACTTCTTTTGTTTTCTCAATAATTTTTTCTTTTGATTTAGGTTTGAATTTAGGTTTAATAGATTTAACTACAAGTTTAGGCTTTTTCTGTATTGATTTCTTTTTTGCAGCTACTTTTTTCTTTTCAGGTTCTAAGTCTGTTTTCGCTTTAGATAATTTCTTTGTAGCATCTTTTAGAACTTTATCAGAATCATCATTTTCTTTTCTTACAACAACTAATTTTAAACCAATTATGTTTTTAGTTGTTAAAAGACTTTTTCTTGCAAAAATAGCCACAATGCCCAATAATGCTAAGATACCAAGGATTATCTTTGAAGTTTTTGAAATTAAAATACTCCATGTATGTCTAAAAAAGTTTCTTATTTTAATCATCGTGTTTATTCCAACACCATCCTCATTTACAATTAACACATCAAAACTTTGAGATATTTTCATAACCATTCCTAATTGTCCACCTTCTTGTTCTTGAAAAGGCATCATAGAATATCGCACTTTAAAAGAATCACCAACAAAGGATTTCTTAGGGGCAACAACTTTTACTTGAATATTATTTTTAAAAGATTTTGGGGGGAGAATATATGTTTCATTATGATCAACAATTTCAGCTACATTCTTTTCAGAAGTTAAATTAAGCGTTACGGATATTGGCTCATCACTAGGATTTTGCATAACTAAATCAAAATAATAAGTTCCGCCTTTAATAAGACGTAAAGTACTATTTTCTAAGTATTCTTGTGCAATTCCTAAAGCAGAAACAGGTGGAGTCATAAATAGCACTAATAATAGAACTAATAACGAAAATACTACTACACCCCTCATTTTAATTAAAAATAGACTAGATTCTTAATAAACATTTTGATTTTTGAGGGTAAAAATGAACATAGTAACATTTATAAGCTAATACACACAATGTAAGACTAGAAAAGAGAGATTAAAGAAAGCATTAAATACTCAAACATACAGTGTAGGATAAAAAGTGCATAAAATAGTAGAAAATGGACTAAAAAATAGAGATTTTCTGAGTGGACAATATCAAATTCTAATACCAAGTTGCATCTTTTTAGACAGGGAAGTTGCATTTCTAGAAGCAATAGTTGAATATCTGAAAGAAGAATACAAATTAGGATACTCACAAATTGCAGATTTACTAAAAAGAGATCAAAGAAACATAAGAACAACATATCTTCGAACAAAAGACAAACGAATTCTAAGAAAAACATTTGTTGATGAATCAAATATCCACATCCCACTAGATGTAATTGCTAATTCTAAATTCACAGCATTCGAAGCAATTGTTTTACACATGAGAAATAGTGGAGCAAGCAACAAACAACTTTCTGTAATTTTCAATAGATCAGCAAAAACCTTGTCAACAATCTACACAAGAGCAAAAAAGAAATCTGAGGCAGATGAAAAAGCAAACTAAACAAAACGGAATAGAGAATAGAACGTCCGACATAAATAGTTTGAATAGCCACAGCAATAAAAAGCATAAAAATATGCAACTATTATTCTTAGTAGCCTTAGTCTTAATTTTAGGATTATTAACAAGCATAGGATTTGTTGAATTAACAGGATTTGCAAGTTTAGATTACAAAGGGACAATATTAGTTGAAGAATTTAACTTAAGCATAAAAGAGAACTATACAGAAATAAATCTTAATAGAACCAATATATCAGGAATAAGCATAAATGGTGAAATTATAGGACAAGGAAGAACTAAAGTAATACTAAATATCAATGGAAGTTTATTTGATGTAATTGATATAGATACGAACACGAGCGAAGGATTAAACCTGATTACAGGATATGCGATTAAGAAAATAAAACCAAGAAACCCAGTTATCGAAATAGAGTTAAATGAAAGTACGAATGAAACTACTGACACAAATATAGAAATTAATTCTAGTCAAAATATTAGTGAAGAAATTAATGAAAGTATTAGTGAAAACATAAGCATAGTAATTGATGAAGAAAATAATTTAACCAACAATAGCAGCGCAAACATAATTAATGAAACAAACAACACAATAGACGAGAACACAAGCATAATAATTGAAGAAGAAAATAATTTAACCAACAATACTAGTGCAGACATAATTAATGAAACAAACAACACAATAGACGAGAACACAAGCATAGTAATTAATGAAGAAAATAATTTAACCAATAATACTAGTGCAGACATAATTAACGAAACAAGTGGCGAGAACATAAGTATAATACTTGAAGAAGAAATTCTAAATCTTGAGAATATTAGTCAAGAAATAGTTCTTAATGAAACTTACGAGAACGAAAAAATTACAGAAGTAATATCAGGATGTGTAGAAACTTGTAATCTTGAAATCATAAATGAGAACATTAGTTTAATTATAATACTAGAAGGAACAGAGTTTAAACTAAATTCAATTGAATATAAAATATTAGAAGAAAATAATGCACCAATACAAATAAAAGTAATTGATGATATTGTACTAAATAAATTCTACGAATTGAATGCTAGCGAATATTTCATTGATCCAGATGAAGATGAACTAATTTATGATAGCAGCAATATTGAAAGTATAAATGTAAGTGTTAAAGGAGAAATAATAAGATTCGAATCAAATACTCCAGGCGAATATGAATTACATCTTTATGCAACAGATGGATCAATGTTAACAACAAGTAATAGATTCAATATTAGTGTTGTTGCACCAGAAGAGTATGTGGAAGGATATGTTGAAGCACTTGAATTAATTAAAGAAAAAATAAATGCTAGATTCATGGTGAAAACTAAAGAAGGAATTGAATTAATACAAATAACAAACGAGACAAGTATTGGAAAAATAGCACCTACAACTACGAACATAAAAGGAAAAGATAAAATAAAAATAATTGACAAAGAAAAAATAAAAAATAAAATAAAACCTAGTAAGCGAAAGCAAAGAACATTCATTAATGAAACAACTAAAGATGGAAATATAATTGAGATAAAACAAGAAGTAAATAATTACAAAGCAGTCGACTTAGATGAAACTGGATTAAACAATTTAATAGAAAACAAAATAATTGAAGAAATAATAATAGATCAAGAATTCGCAGTTTTAATTGAAGAATCAAAAAATATAACTAATGCAACAACTGTAATCGCCCAAGGATTTAATGGAAAAGGACAAACAATATGTATCCTGGACACAGGAGTAAATACAAGCGTTCTTGGAGTTACAAATATAACAGGATATAATTTTATTGATAACAATGACAACTTTTCAGATGAACATGGACATGGAACAAAAGTTGCATACGTGTCAACAAGAATTGCCAATGAAAGCAAATACGTAATTGCAAAAGTTGTGTCAAATAATGGAATTGCTTATTCTTCAGATATAATAGCAGGACTAGAATATTGTGAAATACAAGAAGCAAATATAATATCCATTAGTTTAGGGGCAGGAAGATATGAAGGTTATTGTGATGAAGATTTAGTTGCACAGAAAATAAACAACTTATCAAACAATGGAATACTAACAGTAGTTGCAAGTGGAAACGATGGATATACAAATGCTGTAAGCAGTCCTGCATGCGCAAGAGAAAGTTTAGCAATAGGTGCTTCAACAAAAACAGATGAAATTAGCACAATTTCAAACTACAATAACGCAACATTATTAGTTGCGCCAGGAGAGAGTATCAATACAAAAGATCAGTATGGCGTGGATGTAATTGCGAGTGGAACAAGTATGTCAACACCAATAGTTGCAGGAATAACAGCAATTATTAGCGAGAACAAAACAATTAACAATACAGAACTAAAAGAATTATTAATCCACACAGGAAAAGTAGTTGAACATAGCGAAAGATATTTCTCAAGAGTAAATGCGTACAATGCATTAACTGAAAATATAACTAATAATTTTACTCCTGGAAACTTGAGTTTTGTAAATGGTAGCGAGATTGAATTTAGTCCTCTTGCAACAACTATATGGGTGGATGATTTTAGTGACGGTGAATGGACTAATAATTGGACTTTATTTACTGGAACAAGTAATCAAGTCACTGTTGTTTCTGAAGAATTAAAGATTGCCAGTTATCATAACAATTGGTTATATGGTGGAAATACTAGTTGGGGTAACTATACTTATACTGCTAAATTAAAATGTGATGCTGTTAGTAGTAATTATAATTGTAACATTATTTTTGCTTATGGAGGCACCACTGATTTCTTGCAATATGGTCAAAGAAATGATGAAATGAGAATTTTCACAGATTCTTATTCAGACTTAGCCGCTTCTAGTTCTGGTCATGATATCGCTAATGATGTTTGGGTTTGGTATAAAGTTGTGTTAAGTGATGATCGTATCTTGGCAAGACATTGGAATGTTAGTGATTCTGAACCATCAACATGGGACTTTAATATTTCAACCCCTTCAGATAAAAAAACTGGAGCAGTAGGAGTTGTAGCACATTCATTAAGTGCTTCTTATTTTGACGATGTGACAGTTACTCAAGAAGAGGTTGGCGAGCCATATGATGCAAATGTTACAGCAACAAAATTCAATGGAAGCACAACAAACTTTGATAGTTTAACTCAAGACTTGAATAACAACATAGTTCTTGAAATTGCAGATTATGGAAAAATTGAATGGAACGATGAATTAAATGTTTCAAATCAAAATTATGATTCGTATGTTAATATAACACAAAACAACATTAGTGTTGCAATTGGAAGTTTACATTCAACTCATAATTCAAGTGCTAATTTATCATTATATGGATTATCATATCTTGACCCAACTCCATATAAGGATGGTTCTATTTGTACCGATTGTACAAGATTTAGTTATAATGGAAGTACAATGACGTTTAATGCAAGCGGATTTTCAAGTTACACTGCAGTAGAGAGTGTAAAAACTTTAGAAATAACTGATCCAATTACTGCAATTCCGGAATCAGTTGAAGATGGAGATAACATCAGCATCCTATTTAATTTCTTAAGTGATAGCGTAAATGTTACAACAGGTATAACAACAAACAATGTAACAATTAATGGAGAAGAAGCTACAATTATTGGATCAGGTTTAAATCCATTTGAGAATTTTACAACTTTCACTAGTGATCTTGGAGATTGGGCTTCAAGCGGAGATACAGAATGTTCATGGGCTAGAGATGTTTCCGGAACTGGAAGTGGATCAACAGGCCCTTGTTCAGGAAGTGCTACTTGCACTGTAGATGCAGGATATGATAATAACATGTATTCCTATGTTGAAACATCCTCAAATGCTTGTGATGGTGCAACTGATCATGCATATTTAACATACACAGGAATTGATCTTGATAATTATTCAAATACTAAAATTAGTTTTGCATATAACATGTATGGAGCGGAGATGGGGCAATTAAATGTTCAAATAGATGATGGAGCTGGAGGATGGGATACCTTATGGAATATATCAGGAAATCAAGGAACTAGTTGGTATACAAAAACAATTAATTTTTCAGGATATTCAAGTACAAGGAATATAAGATTTGATTATTATAGAAATGGTTTTACTAGTTTCACTGGAGATGTTGCTTTAGATGTGTTAAACATTAGTGGAAGTTCAGAAGGTCAAGAAGTAGTTTATATTCCAGGAGTTGGATGGCAAGTTAATGTTACTGTACCTTCAGGATTAACTGGAGATCAAGATTTATTTGTTAATGCAACACACAATTCAGTATCTGTTACAGATACAGAATCTAACGCAGTCTCGTACGGATGGGATCCACTACAAGATATTTCAACAACTCCAAACACACAAGGTTTCGGACAGAACATAACGATACAAGCAAGTACTGCTGGTAGCAATGGAGTGTCTGAAGTATGGGTTGGAATTACAACACCACAAGGAACAGAAACAAACTATTCTATGAGCAACTATACAGCAGACACATGGACTTACAATTACACAAACTACATCAACGGAACATACAATTACACTATATATGCTAATAATACAGAAGGATCAAACACTACTTCAAGCATAAACAATTTTAGCATGAATGTAAACTTCACAATAGAAATCAAGACATTAAAAGATAGTTATACCAACAATGACATAATCAACATAACAGACCCACCAGACTTCCTAACATCATTAATAGAACAAGTAATAGAAGTAAATGAAAAAGAAGAACAAACAGAGATAGTTGAAGAAACAACAACTAATATAGACGTAAAATCAGGAAACAGAATTACAGGGGCAGCAATAGCAATTGAAACACACATAATATCAAAAGAAAACACTTGGACAAAAATTTGGGATTTAATAAAGAGTATTTTTGCAAGATCAAGTATTACAGGATTAACAATACTAGAAATAGAACAAGAACCAAGTGTTCTAAACATAACTATTAATGAAAGTATTCTTTCAATCTTAGAGAATTCAGACAAAGTAGATGAAGAACTACTTAATAAAATCAGAACAGAAGGCAAAGCAAGAACCATAATCAAAACTCCAGAAGGAATAAAAATTATCGAGATCGAAGAAAGAAAAACACCACAGAATAAAAAAGAAATACAAATACAAAGTAAAAAAGAAATAGAAACACAAAAAACTAAAGATGAGATTACAAAAGTTAAAGAAAAAGACATTAAAGATAAAATTAAAGAAAGCAAAAAAGAAAATAGAAAATTCTTGAATAAAACAAACAAAGAAGGAAAACTCTTAGAAATAAAACAAGAAACAAAAGAATTCAAATCAATAGAGAACATAGATCTAGAAACATTGCTAACATTAATTCAAGATGAAAAAATAGAATCAATAAGTTTAGATCAAGAATTCACCTTATTAATAGAAGAAAGTAAAAATATCACCAGAGCAAATGAAGTAATAACACACGGACTAGGAGGAAGTGGGCAAACAATTTGTATATTAGACACAGGAGCAAATTCAGAAGTTCTTGGAATCAATATAACAGGATATAACTTCGTCAACGACAACACAAACATAAGCGATAATCACGGACATGGAACAAAAATAACATATGTAGCAAGCAGAATTGCAAACGAAAGCAACTACATAATAGCAAAAGTAGTTTCAGATAACGGAACAGCTCATTCATCAGATATTATCGCAGGACTAGAATATTGTGAAGAACAAGGCGCAAACATAATATCAATAAGCTTAGGAGCAGGACAATACAATGGTTATTGTGATGAAGATCCAGTTGCACAGAAAATTAATGATTTAGCAAATAATAATGAAACACTAACAATCATAGCAAGTGGAAATGATGGACATACAAATGCAGTAACAAGTCCTGCATGTGCAAGAGAAGGATTAGCAGTTGCGGCAAGTACAAAAACAGATAATGTTTGGATTAACTCAAACTATAATAACGCAACAATACTATTAGCACCAGGAGAAAATATTGAAACTAAAGATGAAATAGGCAACAATGTTTTAGTTTCAGGAACTAGTATTTCCGCTCCAATAGCTGCAAGTATAATTGCAATTGGTTTAGAAAATAAAACTCTTAATACAAGTGAAATAAAAGAATTAGCAATACAAACAGGAATTGTAATTGAAGAAAATGCAAGATACTTTTCAAGAATTGATGCACCTAATTTCTTAAATGAAAATATTACCAATAATTTAAGCGCAGAAAATATGATTACAGTTAATGGAAGTGAAGAAAACTTTACAACATTATTAAGTGCTTGTGGAACGTTAAGCACAGCAGATACGACTTACACCCTAACTCAAAATATTAGTAGCAATGATTGTATTGCAATTACTGCATCAGGAGTAACTTTAGATTGTGATGGATACACAATAAGTTCCACACCAAGTTATACATCAACAATTAAAATAACTGAATCAGATGTATCTATCTTAAATTGTAATGTTGTGGGTGGACACGCAATTGATTTCTCTACAGGAAGTTATGATGGAATAGTAAATAACAGTAATTTCTCAAGTGCAACAGCAGATGTCGTGTACTTTAGTACTACAGGAGGAGGAGAAAGAGCTTCATTCACAAACAGCATATTTAATGGAACTTCAACTTCAGGACCAACATTCAGAGCAGAAAATGGATTTGTAGATATTGTAATTGACAATTGTGACTTTGAAGCATCAACTGCTAGAACATTTTATATGAGATATGGATCTGGTTTGAACTCATTTACTATGACTAATAGTAGATTATATCAAACAGGAAATGGCGATGTAATGCAACTAGAATACTTTGATTATGCCATAATGGATAATGTAAATGTAAGTACAACAGGATCAGGAAAAGGAATTTACGTTACAGATAGACAATGGAGTGGAGCTTTAACATTAAACAATGTAAATGTGCTTGCAATAAGTGATTACGCACTTCAAGTATTAGCTTTAAGCATTAATGCAGCAAACTCATCTTTTGAATCCGGAGGAAATGTTGTAGCCTTAGGAGCTTGGAGTGGAGGATCTTTTTACAATAACAGTATTAATTCAACTGATAACAATGATATCTTAATATCTATGACTAGAGATCAACACACTCTTTGGTGGAATACTTTTGGAGAAACTAGTGCGTTATACGTTTCAGATAGTATTGGAAGCAACAATTATTACAAATCAATCTCAGGACATAATGAAGGAAACTACTGGTACAATATTGGTGGCTTAGACTTAGTTGAAACTGGAGATGCAGATTATGGCTCAGGATTCCAATACTCTGCAAGCGGAACCGATCACCCATATAATAATGCAAACTCAGGCGGAAAAGTAACTGCCACAAATGTAGTTGATCAAGGACCGTTAATACCTGGCGCATCAGGTCCAAACAGCGAGCCAAACACACCAACAGTCAACATCCAAAGCATTGGTGGAACAAACGCTACAAGTGAAGATTTGAATTGTTCAGCAACTTTGATAGATAATAACTCAGATGATATGAACCTAACTATTGTGTGGTATAATAACACGAACACATACAGCACAACAGCACTAGCAGGACCATACAGTGACGGAACTTTATTCAACAATACAATAAGCAACAGCATAACAAATGCTGGAGACAACTGGAGCTGTGCAATAATAGTAGATGATGGAACAAACACGAGCGAATGGGGATACAGTGAAAATATAACTATACTAACACCATTTATTAGCACTTGGACTACAAGTTTAAGTGGAACAAGCAACAGCACCCAAATAACATTGCCTTTAGAAGCAAGTGGAAATTACAATTTCGCAGTCAATTGGGGTGACAGTTCCAGCGATAACATCACAGAATATAATGATTCAGCAGTAACTCATGATTATTCAAGTTCAAGCACTTACACAGTTACAATTACAGGAACAATTGAAGGTTGGAGATTTAATAACGGTGGAGATAAAAGCAAAATAATAGGTCTGAGCCAATGGGGACCATTAAAACTAGGAAATAATACCGGATATTTCTATGGAGCTATTAATTTAGATATTAATGCAACTGATATCTTAAATCTTGAAGGAACTACAAATTTATATGAAGCATTCAGAAGTGCAGATGATTTAATTACAGTGCCAAGCATGAATGATTGGGATACTAGCGAAGTTACCAATATGAGTGGAATGTTTTCATACACAAACAAGTTCAACCAGAACATAAGTGGCTGGAATACAAGCAAAGTAACTGATATGAGCAATATGTTTAATCGCGCATATGAATTCAACCATACACTGAATAACTGGGACACAAGCAAAGTAACAAATATGAGCAACATGTTTAATTATATGCAATACTTCAACCACGAACTAAACAACTGGGACACAAGCAATGTAACAGACATGAGCAGCATGTTCAAAGATATAAGCGACTTCAACCAAAACATAAGCGGATGGAACACAAGCAAAGTAACAAACATGAATAGTATGTTCGAATATGCAGTTCAATTCAACCAAAATCTAACCAACTGGGACACAAGCAGCGTAACAAACATGAAAAGCATGTTCGAAGATGCAAGCTATTTCAACGGGAACCTAAGCGGATGGAACACAAGTCAAGTAATAAACATGACCAGGATGTTCAATGATGCAAGCAATTTTAACCAAAACATAAGTGAATGGGACACAAGCAAAGTAACAGACATGAATAGTATGTTCGAATATGCAAATATCTTCAATCAAAGTCTAAACAGTTGGAACGTAAGCAAAGTGACAGATATGAGCTACATGTTCGGTGATGCAAGCAAATTCAACCAACCACTAAATAACTGGGACACAAGCAAAGTAACAAACATGGACAGCATGTTCAGATATGCATACGACTTCAACCAAAGTCTAACCAACTGGGATACGAGCAACGTAATAGACATGAATAGTATGTTCTACGAAGCAAGCAGCTTCAACCAAAACATAAGCGGATGGAACACAAGCAAAGTGACAGATATGAGCTACATGTTCGGCGAAGCAAGCGACTTCAACCAAAACATAAGCGGATGGAACACAAGCAAAGTAACAGACATGAGCAACATGTTCGAATATGCATACGACTTCAACCAAACACTAAACAACTGGGATATAAGCAACGTAAAATACATGAATGAAATGTTTGAATATGCATACGACTTTAACCAACCACTAAACAACTGGAACACAAGCAAAGTAACAGACATGGACTACATGTTTTATGAGGCAAACAAGTTCAACCAACCACTAAACAACTGGGACACAAGCAAAGTAACAAACATGGGCGATATGTTCGACGCTGCATACGACTTCAACCAAAACATAAGTGGATGGGATACAAGCAACGTAACAGACATGAACTACATGTTTTATGAGGCAAACAACTTCAACCAAAACATAAACGGATGGAACACAAGTAACGTAACAGACATGACTGGTATGTTCGGATATGCAAGCAACTTTAACCAACCACTGAACAACTGGGACACAAGCAAAGTAACAAACATGCCATACATGTTTACAAATGCCACTAGCTTCGACCAAGATATTAGTAATTGGAATGTATCAAGCGTGTCAACTGCAGATCAGATGTTTAAAGATGTAACACTTTCAGTACTGCATTACTCTAATCTATTGATAAACTGGAATGAATTAAACTTACAAACATCAGTCACATTCGATGGTGGAAATTCAAAATTCAACCCTGATACTGCAGCAAATGCGAAAACTAACATGGACATTGCCTTTAGTTGGACAATCACCGATGGCGGTCCTGCAACTGCACCAACAATCAGTTTCGAAAACCCTACAACCAATGAAGGATCATTCAGCCAAAGAACAATCACAGTTAATGTTAGTGCAATAAGTAATGAAGGAAGTATCGTAAATATCACCGCAAATTTATTCAACAGCTCAGGAGATTTAATAGCAAGTAATACTTCAACAGATAATCCATTCTATTGGGTCATAACTAATTTAGATGATGAGAATCAAATATATTACTTAAACGCAACAACTATTGATAATCAAGAATTAATAAATAAAACAGAAACAAGAAATATTACTTTAACACCTTATGCCATATTAACAATTAGTTCAGTAAAAACAAGCAAAATAGGCACAACAAGCAGCACAATTATATGGGATACTGATGAAATAAGTAATAGTACAATTAATTATGGGACTACGACCAGTTTAGGAAGTGCAACCAATAACATCACAACTACGACCACACACCAAGTTAAACTTTCAAGTCTCGCAAATAACACATTATACTATTATAATGTAAGCAGTTGCAAAGATAACGAATGTATAACTGAAGGACCATATACTTTCAAAACCGCAATACCTGCAAACTACAGCAGCATGAGTGGCAGTACAACCGAATTTAATAGCGAAGAAAATATGAGTAGTGTTTGCCAATCAATAGTTGAAAATAGTGGTTTTGGAAAGATACAATGGAATGAATGTATTAATGCAAGTGCTGCGAATATTGATGATAATATTATAATCAGCAGAGGAAGTGTTTACATGAATACTGCTTCAATGCATAGTTCATTTAATTCATCTGCAAACTTAACAATGGTTGGATTAAATAACATAAAACAACCTGCAATTTACAAAGATGGAAGTCTTTGTTCTGATTGTGAAATAATAAACTGGAACCAAGCAACAGAAACACTAATCTTCAATGTGACAAGCTTTAGTAATTACACTGCAGCAGAAGCAAACCAATCGAAAATTGTCAACAACGGAACAACTAATTCAACATTCAGAATTTTAATGAAAACACAATACAACAATTCAGGAACGTGGATAGATGAAGATGTAGTATACAACAGCAGCCACACATTAACAACATCCAATCAAATAAAACTAGACACTTTATGGAACCCTACAAATTACGCTGCAAGTAGCTTAGATAATGGAAACGGAACATATAGGGTATGGGCTGCAATAACAGATCCAAATGGCAACATATTAAATAACACAAATGGAACACAAATACTAGCAACATATAACTTCATATACGAAATATCATCTGGAAATAATGCTCCAACAATTACAAATGTGCAAAGTTTAAGCAACCAAAATCCAACAGAAGGAACAATAAATAGTGTGAATATAAAATTCACAGTAAGCGATACAAATGGACATTCAGATTTAAATCATAGTGCTGCAAATGTAAGTTTCATTAAAGATGCAATTACTAGAACTGGAACTTGTTCAAATAATACAATTGATTCAACAACAACTAATTACAGTTGCTCAGTAAATATGAATTATTATGACTTACCAGGAACATGGACGATAAATGTTAGTGCAGAAGATAATTCGGCTGAAACAGTTTATGATGATGCAAGTAGTTTCACATATAACAGCCTGTATGCGTTTGAATTAACAAAAGATGACATTTCGTTTGCAAGTGCAACAGTAGGAATCAATAATATTAATGCTTCAGATGATCCTCAAGTATTAAGTAATACAGGAAATGGCGCATTCACATATATCAATTTAACAAGTTATGAACTATCAAACGGAGTAGACACAATTGGTTCAGGAAACTTCACAATAAATGCAACAAATGATGCTAAAGGAATAAATACAATTGGAACTATATTAATTCCAGATGCAAGTTTAACTGTTAGTGGAACACAAAACTTATTCTTATGGGTAGATATACCAAGTGGAATAAGTAGTGGTTCATATACAACAAACCAAACAACTCAATGGATAATTGAAGCATATAACTAAAGCTTAAATTTTAACTAATTCTTCGTCAAAACAAGCCTATAGTTAATCATAAGGTCAAAAAATGAAAACATTTAAATAGTCTAGTATACAAAAGTATATACTAGAGTACATCATAATATAGCAGGTTGATTCAAATGGAACTACAAAAATTTAAATTATGGAGCATCGCTTTTGCAATGTTTATAGTCACTATAGGACTAATAATATTACCTAATACAAATCTTGCAATAGGTGCAAATAACGATCAAAATAGCTTCAATGTGAGTCTTGTAATTAGCAATACAGGACCAAGTATAAGCGGAGTTGCAGCAGCATCAGGGACACCTTCAGAAGGTACAACTAGCGCACTACACGTTTATTTCAACGTTACAGACGTTAATGGATATATAGATATAGATCCAACAGACTCAACTGCAAACGTTACTAACGGTGGAACAACTAGATCCAGCACAGGATGCGTAGATTATGCAGCTTGGACTGGCGGAGATATTCGAGGAGTAGATTGTACAATCTTAATGGAGTATAACGATATACCTGGAGCAGTTTGGGATATAAGTGTTACAGCACAAGATAGCAACCCTACAAGCGCAAATAGTGACGATGCAGCAACCATGACTTACGGAACTCTTTGGGCATTCACATTAACAGAAGCTTCAATAGGATTCTCATCAGAATCACCAGGAGCAACTAATGTTAACTCAACAGGAGATCCACAAACATTAAACAACACTGGAAATGGAGCATTCACAACCATCAACTTAACAGGTTATGAACTATCAAACGGAGTAGATACAATAGGAGCAGGAAACTTCACAGTAAATGTAACAGATGCAAAAGGAGCGTCAGTAGACGGAACAATTACAATTGCAGATGCAAGTCTAGCTAGAAGTGGAACTCAAGACCTATATGTATGGGTAGACATCCCATCAGGAATCAGCGACGGTACATATCAAACAAACTCAACAACTCAGTGGGTAGTAGAAGCATATAACTAAAGCTTAAGTGCTTAAAAGCTTAAATTGAAATAATTTATTTTTTTCTTCTTTTCTTTTTTCATTCTAAATTCTATCTTAAAAAAAAAACTAATAAGAATTAAATTAAAATATATGAAAATTATAAAAATAAATATAGAAATTAAAAAAAATTAATTTAGTAAAGATTTAAGTTTATCTTTTAACTCAGAAACTTTAACTCGTTCTTGTTCTTCAGTATCTCTATGCCTGATAGTAACTGTATCATCTTCTAAACCATCAAAGTCAACTGTAACAACATAAGGTATACCTGCTTCTGAAGCTCTTAAATAACGCTTCCCAATTGATCCACGTTCATCATATTTAACCATGAAATCTTTGCTTAAGTCTTTGTATAACTTTTTTGCAGGAAGAGCTACAGCTTCTTTTTTAACAAGAGGATAAACTGCTACTTTGTAAGGTGCAATTTGGTTAGGAACTCTGAATACAGATTTACCATCACCATCTTGTTTTTTATCATAGAAAAGATCAAGAATTGCAAAAGTTAATCTTCCAGTACCAAAAGCAATTTCTAAAATATGAGGTATCTTTTTATCGCCAGTTTCTTCATCTAAAACAGCAAAATTAGTTTTGGAATGTATACCATGCTGAGTTAAATCATAATCAGTTCTATCATGAACACCACAAACTTCAGTCCAACCAAAAGAATTTAGATTAACTTCAATATCCCAAGCATCTTCAGCGTAAAAAGCCATATCTTTTGGAGAATGTTGAGTCATACGCATTCTATCCAGTGGAATTCCAACACGTTTGAAAATTTCGAAAGTTAACCAAAGAGTATAAGCATAAGCTTTGTTTTTTAGAACTTTATTTTTCATTGCATCTGCTAAAGACATAGGAATCACGTTTCCTTTTTTCTCTTGCTGCGACCATGGAAAGAAAGGAAGTGAATCTGCTTTAACTTCATCAAATTTAGGATAATCCTTTTTTTGATGATCAAAAATAAATATTTGACCTTCAGCTTGAGTAAACTCTCTAGTTCGCAAAAGATGTTGCCGAGGACTAATTTCATTTCTGTAAGCATTACCAATTTGAAAGATTCCAAAAGGCAATTTCTTCCTATAAAAATCATGATATCTTAAGAATTCTAAATAAGTGGTAGTTGCAGTCTCAGGACGATTATAAGCTTCAGTATCAAGTCCTAACTGAGTCTTCATCATAAGATTGTGTGCTTTAACAACCGCAGGCATTCTAGCTTTACAAGAAGGACATGCAACAATATTATCAGTGAAGAATTTTTCAAAATCAGAAACCGCAGGAGTTCCAGCAAATTGTTCTTCAATTAAAGTTTCAGCTTTGAAAGAAGATTTACATTTAGCACAAGAAACCATGGGATCAGTAAAGAAAGTACCTAAGTGACCTGAAGCTTCCCAAACAGCGCTAGGCATAATAGTTGGACATTCAACTTCACCAAATTCATGCTCATAGAAAACCGATCTAACAGTATTTTCAATATTATTTTTTAGAAGTTTCCCTAATGGAGCATAAGTATAAAATCCTGCTGAACCACCATAAATCTCAGGAGTAGGACCCCAAACAAAGCCCTTTTGCTGAGTGAATGAAATTAAGTCTTGTAAAAATTCTTTAGTCATGTACATATAGAGAGAATATTCATTTAAAAAAGTTTGTCTTATTGTGAAAGCCAAGCAACTTCTTCAGAAGATAAATCAAGTTCATTAGTTAATTGATCTTTATTTGCTTTGAAATAAACCTTAAGATAAGGAACATACTTGAAAGCTTGTTTTTTACTAAGATGGGATGCACCTGCTAGTTTTTCTGCAATAGCTTTCTTTTTAGCATTTTTATTATTATAAATCCACATACTTAAAATTCTAGAATTCTGTTTGAAAGTTGGAAAGCCAGGATACTTTTCTTTTTTAGCAATTGCAACACCTGCTGAGAGAAGATTGTAACAATAAACATAGAAACGATAGTATTGCCACCGCCTAATTCTACCAAAAAACTTATCAGCTAAAGCCACATTAGCAAAGGCTTCCGCAAGGTCTGCGGGTTTAGTATATTCTTTTCCAAGGTTTTCTTCAACCCATAAAAAGATAGTATCTAAATCTTCATTAACTTCATCAAAAGCATTCAGTGCTGTATCAGCGCTAGTTGTTTTGAAAACACGTAAAAGAGCATTAGTAATTTTCTCAGTGTGATCCCTACCATAAGCTAAAGCCAAATCATCAACAGTAAGAGCTCCCTTGTAAGAAAAAGATTGAAGATCATTAATTGCTGCTCGAAGATCTCCTCCTGCAGAACGTGCAAGAGATGTAAGTGCTTCTTCTTCAACAATTAAACCTTCTGCTTGAATAACTTTTTTTAGATAAGTTACAATAGAAGGATAAGCTAAAGAGTGAAATTCTAATAATTGACATTTCTTTTTTATAGCCTTAAGACTTTTTTTGTAAACATCGTTAGCTACAAGAATAACTGGAAAAGTACTACCTGAAATAATTTTATTAATAGCTGCAGCGCCACCACGGTCTTTGTTTCCAGAAAGACCATCAATTTCATCAATAAGTACAATTTTCTTTTTGCCAAATAAAGACATTTGATTAATGGCTGCACCAACAAAAGAATTGATAGCATCAGCATTTCGAAGATCAGACGCATTAAGCTCTGCAACCTCATAATCACCATCAACAGACAGAGCATAAATCGCGGAAGTCTTACCAACGCCAGTTGGACCATGAACTAAAAGGGGAGCTGTTCCCTTCTTGTAATTCTCCACATAATCTTTAAGTTTTTTAGTCGCAGTATCTTGACCTTGAACATCTGCGAGAGTTTGTGGAGCATATTTATGAATCCATATAGACATAGAATTAAAGAGACAAGACTAGTTTTAAAAGTTAATGATTATTTTTTGTGTATACAATTATCTTAATCTTTACAAGTAGGACAAGTTGCACGAATAAGCACCACGATTTCGCTCGCGGGTAACGAAAATCTCCCGTTGGTCAAATAAATAATAGAAATTATTTTTTGTGTATACAATTATCTTGATCCTTACAAGTAGGACAAGTTGCACGAATAAGCTCGAATTCACTTACATCAAGCTTATTAGCGAGTATAAATTTATGAATTTTCTTAACATCTGAGCAAACCATAAAACAATGATAGTGATTGAGCTTTTTATAATTAACCATTAACAATATTTAAGTCAAAATTTTGTTTGAATAAAGCACATTATGAAAAGCTTTAAAATATACTCATTCTTTTCAAACACTAAAATGTTAGTTGGAGTCGTAGGAAAACCAAATGTGGGAAAAAGCACTTTCTTTAAGGCATTGACCTTAGCAGATGTAGAGATAGCAAACTACCCGTTCGCAACAATAAAACCAAATCATGGAATAGGCTTTGCAAGAGTGGAAGCAGTTTGCAAGGAATTTGACACTCAATGTAACCCAAGAGAAGGCTTTTGTACTGGCGAGACTAGATTTGTACCTATTGATGTAATAGACGTTGCAGGAGTCGTTCCTGGAGCTCACGAAGGCAAAGGTATGGGAAGTCAATTCTTAAATGATTTAAACCAAGCAGATGCACTTATACATGTGATAGACTGCGCTGGAACAACTAACGAAAAAGGAGAAAGCGTACCAGCAGGAAGCTATGATCCAATAAATGATATAAAATTTCTAGAAGAAGAACTAGATTACTGGTATCTAAACATACTAAAACATGGCTGGGAAAAAATTGCAAGACAAGCACAACAAGAAAGCAGAGAAGTAGAAAAAGCAATAGAGAAACAAATGTCAGGAGTTGGAGTTACAGAAGAAATTGCAAAAAGAATAGTAAACCAACTTGATTATGAAAGAAAAGTTCCAGCAGTATGGACAGAAGCACAATTATTCAGACTAGCACAAGAATTCAGAAAAGAAACCAAGCCAATGATAATAGTTGCAAATAAAATAGACATACCAGTTGCAGCAGAAAATCTTGAGCGATTAAAAAAAGAATTTCCAGAACTAACAATTATACCCTGCAGCGCAGAATCAGAACTAGGACTAAGAGAAGCTGCAAAACATAAAATGATAGATTATGTGCAAGGAAATAAAAGTTTTAACATCACAGGAGATTTAAACGATAAACAAAAAGCAGGATTAGAATTTATTAGAACAAACATATTAGAAAAAAGACCAGAAGGAACAGGAGTCCAAGAAGTAATGGACAATGTAATGTTCAAAATATTAAAACGAATAGCAATATTTCCAGGTGGACTAAATAATCTAACAGACCAACACGGAAATGTCCTTCCAGATTGCTTCTTAATGCCAGAAGGATCAACAGCATTAGACTTTGCATATAAAATTCACACTGATTTAGGAAAAGGATTTATTAGAGCAATAGATGTGAAAAGTAAACGAACAGTTGGAAAAGAACATTTATTACAACATCGAGATGTAGTAGAAATAATAAGTGATAAATAAAAATAATTAGAAATTAAAAATTATTTTTTAGAAGTAGGTCGCTTAGGTGAATTCTGAATTTTAGCTTTAGATTCAGTTTCTAAAACAGGTTCATCTTTCCCTTTAATTAAACCATATTTTTCTAAAATAACTTTATATTGAACAAAATCATCAGAAGCCTTAAATGCTTTTAAATATCTAGGAGATAATTTAGTAATCCATGAATGCGTTATCTTTAGAACTTCTTTAACATCTTCATCAATAACAGGCTGCGGCTCTGCTTCGAAATCTTCTTCGAATTCGTCTTCAAGTTCATCAGGCGATCTTCTGTATAAACCAAGCATACGCATAATACCGGCTAAAATACCAGACTTTTTCTCTTCAAGTTCTTCTTCCATTTCATGAAGTTGTTCTTCTTCATCTTCAATCTCTTCTACTTCTTCTTCCATGGCGTGAAGTTTTAATTTTTCATCATCAGAAAGCTCATCATCTTCAATATCGTAACGTCTTTTCCATCGGAAAATCTTTTGAAAAAAAGAAGGTTCTTTGTACTCTACATGAGTTTCTGTATCAGAAATCTCAGGAACATTCTCATCAGGCTTTGATTTAAGAAAATTAATAGTTTGAGAAAAAGACTTTGGAGTACTCTTTCTAATCTTACCTAAATACTTGTCCATATCATCATTAAAATTTTTTTGACTAATAATAACCACCCTGTGTAAATGAATACAATAGAAATGTTTTCAAAATACTATATAAATCTTTTGAAAGAAAATAAAGAATTGGATAAAATAAAAGATAAAAAAACGGGATGCTTGAATTCAAAACAAGTTCTTGCATCTGTACGCGCCAAAAAATAAGATTTACAATCTTACAAATAAGACCTAAAAAACACGTAGAAAAGAATAAAAAAATGGGGACACTGGGCGACACAAAAATTAATTATTGATTTTTGGGCTTAGAAAAACAAAGTATTTCTAAGATTCAAACTCGAATCAACAGAAACTCTAAAACACATAGAAAAGAATAAAAAATGGGGACACTGGGATTCGAACCCAGATCTAAGGCTTTCTTCAAAGGTTGATTTAAGTCACAGATCAATTAAGATCTCGTTTTTCCACTTACTGGAGGCCCCTATTCTAGCCAGGTTATACTATGTCCCCATAATATAATTAATTTAATAAAAATAAAGAAAAAGAAATAGTATTTAAAGCTTATCTTCGGCTTCGCTTTGCTTTTTTAGCTGCTTTTTTCTTAGGACCAGGAACAAATCTTAGAGTTTTGTACCCAATAACACCAACAAAGAACACTGAAACTAACAATAAAAGCCAGTTAATGTGCCAGCAAGCTTGAACTAAAAAGTCACGAAGGCTAAACTGCTCTTTTTTAACAACAACTAAAGTGATGTCTGGACTAACAGTTGTAGCGTTTTGAGAGTCTGAAGCAATAATGTTGATATATTCAATACCATACCAATCAGTATCAGGAGTTAAAACCATTTGTTCATTATCGAAAGCTACAGAGATATTTTCAGGCTCCATAAAAATAGATAAACTTAGATTATCAGCATCTGGATCGACAAATAATGAATCTAAATCAACAGCAAAAGGTTTATCTTGATCCCATACAAAATAAGTATCATTCACATCATCATAATTAACAGTTTCAGCATCATAAGGAGTTCCTCTAAGTAAATAAATTACCATAAGAGCAAGAGCCATGATAATTGCTAAAGTAACAATTAATGAAGTAAACTTCTTAGCTTTTAATCTGCCTTTTCTTGGAATAACTAATGCAACTATCAAAAGAGCAATTGCAGCTAAAATCAATAATAATGAAACGAACTGACAAGGATATTCCTTAAAGTATAGATAAGCACGCTCAAGGAAAGGTTTATCTTGAAGCTTCACAATTAAAGGAAACTCATAAGCCAAGCCATCAATTGCTAAACCAACACTGATAAGATAATCTCCTAATCTGTTTTCTGAAGTATGATCTGATATAATCATAATTTCAGCAGATTGACCAGGTTCTAAATAAACTTCGGATTGATTAAGTTTCATAAAGAAATCAGGGTAAGAGTATAAGTCATATAAACCGCCTTTTAAACCCTCATTTGTTAAAACAAAAGTTGTACTATTTTCAGTTTCTGATCTAAAAGCGAATTTCTTTTTATTAATGTCAACTAAATAACAGTTATAATCTGAAACAAGTTCAATAGATTTACTTTCAGATTGCTCTGAAAAAATAACAGTCTCACCATCAGCATTTTCATGAAGTGCTTTTACTAAAACAGATAAATCATGAAATTGATTATCAGTTCCAAAATCTTCAAATGCGTCGATTGAAAGAGTAAGATTTAATTCTTCACCTGCTTTAATTGATAATTCAGATTCAGACAATTCAGTAAAATCAGGACTAGCATAAACAGCCAAGTATTCATCAAAAATACCATTGTTATTAATGCTTAAAACAAATTCTTTATCATCTTCTGTACAGAAAGTAGATTCTACATTATCAAGAGAAAATGCAATGTTATAACAATCTAATACATCAATAGATAAATCATACGAACTTGAAATATTTCCATATTCTGAGTGTGTGTTTAAAGTAAAATTATAAGTTCCAAGATTTGAACCTTCAACAATATCAAAATTTAATTGAACCATGACATCATCTTCAACTAGAACTGAATCATTACTTAAAGAAATAAAGTAAGGTGCATCAACAAGTTCTAAATTAATTATATTTTCAGTAGAATCATCAAGATCAATTATAATATTAATTGACTCAACTTTGTCTTCACAAACATAATCAGAATACAAATCTTCAGATACTAAATCCTTTCCAAAGAAAAGATCATAATCATAATCATAAGTAATAAGATTTTCTGATTCAACAGAAGTAGCTAAACCATTATGTTGAGCTAAAACATCAAATCTAGCAACAAAGTCACCATATTTTGAACAATCAAATTTAAGTTTTGCAGGAATAACACCTTCTTGCCCAGGCTCTAGAACTAAATAGTTCGTATTTGGATAAGCTGCGAATTCCTCAAAGTTTGATGAAACAGAATAATTCTCTTCAAAAGAACCCACATTAGTTACATGAAGTTCATAATCAAAAGGAGTACAAGGAAGTTGTTCGCTTGTAGGTGCAGTTAAACCAACTTCTAAATTTTGACAAGTGCCAAGAATTAATTCTTTTTTAATAACACCACTTGCGCCACTACTACTTTTTACATAAATCTTTAGAGTTTTATCAAATACATCGCATGGAGCAGAAATAACAAAATCTATTTCTTTTGATTTTCCAGGCATTAACTCAAAGATAGAATCTTCAAAATTTACATAATCTAAGTTTGAAGAAAGCTGATAAATGTTCTTTGAAGAACCATCATTTTTAATCTTAATAGAATCAGTGAATTCTGCGCAAGAACAAACTTTAAGCACTTCGCTCAAAGCAAAAACACTAAATTCAGCATCAGTCTGAGAGTTTGATTCAACAGGAACATAAACTATTTTTTCTTTTACGTCTGAAGAACCATCCATATGAATTAGATTCACATCGATAATTTCAGCACTAACGAATATTGATAGGAATAGGAATAATACTAGAATAATTGGAATAAATTTTAATTTCATGGTTTTGCACCTAAGATATTTTTTTTATAAAAATGTTTAATAAATAAATGTTAAGTTAAATGAAAAAAAATAAGAAAAAAAAATAAAATAATTAGACTTAGTAATAAGTCTGTGTATCGTCTTCTTCATCACGGCCTCTTAACTTGTTGAATCCAACAATAAGTCCAATAATGATTAAGATGATTACTAAAACGATTAATGCAATTTCTAAAACTCTTTTGAAGTCTGTTGATTGTGCATCATCTGCTTCATCTACTTCGTCACCATCAATGCTAACAGTTAAAGGGACTGTTTCAGTTTCGCCGCCAGTAGCAACAGTAACTAAAAATAATCTTTCTCCATCTGCGTCTGCATCAGTTTCGATGTTTAGGTAAGCAACTTTAGTTTCTCCACCAGCTAAAACTAATTGAGCGCCAGGTGAGATTGTGCTTGATCCCCATGAGTCAACACCAGAAACAACTAAAGTGTAGATTTTTGTTGAATCTCCTTTATTAGTAATAATAATAGGGAATTCTACATCTTCACCAGCGTTAGCTTCTTTTCTATCAGGTGCAGTAACAGTTGTTCTTTCTTCTCCGTAAGTTCTTTCGGAGCAAGCGTCACCTTCTAAAACTGTGATTTGAGTAGTTTCTTTTGAAGTTTCAAATTCGTCGAATTCAGCAGTGATTACAACATCGTATGTACCAGGTTCAGCACAGTTAGGAATTCTTAGAAGGAATTCTTCTAAAGTTTCTTTTTCGTCTGCTTCTAGTTCATCTAGATATTCTGAGTCTTGAATGTTTAGTGCAGGAACTGCAACTGTAACTTTAACATCATCAAGGTCACTATCTCCAATATTTTCAACTTTAACTGTAGCTGTAAATGCTCTTCCAGCGTTAACAGAAGTTGAAGGACTGAATGAATAGTCTTTAATTTGTACTGCGTCTTCTTCGTCAATACCAACAACATGAAGTTCAACTCTTTCTTCGAATGAAATACCTTTTTCATCTCCAAGTCTTAATCTTAAAGTTGTATACTTTTTATCCATTTTTGTTGGAACTTCTAAGTTCAGTGTAAATGTTTTGTAGTCGTTTTCTGCTAAATCAAAAGTTCTTGTTGCATCTGATACAAGTGCACCCTCTTTATGAGCGTATTTGTAACCATAGATGTCTGCTTCGATTTGAGCATTCACAACGTCACCAGTAGCTAAAACTCTTATTTTAATGTCTAGCTCTTGGCCTCTTTCTACTTCAAGGCTGTAAGTATCATCATAAAAATCAACAGCTTCGCCGTCAATTAATACATCAAATACTTCTAAGTCTACAGCACTTGCAAATGATGATGCAGTTAATAGTACTAGCATCACAACAATTAGTTTACCAAAGTTCATTTTTTTACCCCCTCGGTTAATGTGTTTTTTTTTAATATCAAGACAATTCCACGACGGAACCACCAGATAAACTCTTAATCTAAACGAGTATTTAAAGGTTTCGCTTATTTTTCATTTAAGAGTGAAAACTGTTTGTCTTTATTTCCGAGTTATATAATTCTGACAGGTATCTGTTTTTGTCTCCATAAATCAGAATCGCTAACGAAAATACTGAAATAATAGTCTCCAGGTTGTACGTGATCAGGAATATATACCCAAGATTTAACGTGAGCTCGTCCGTGCGCGTCAACATCAACAGTGCCAAGAATTTCTTTAACACCATATTCAACAATCATAACACCAACAGTTAAATCTTCGAAATCATGACTGATGTAATTACTTAAAGTTACACCAACAAGACTATATTCACCTCTTTCAACAGTATTATAATCAACACCAAAAATTTGAGTGTCTACAATTTTAATACCATCTTCAACGTTGTTATTTAAATTAAACTCATCGTTGTCAAGAGGACTGTCACAACCAGGATCTTCAGGATAATCTGTCAGACCGTCATTGTCATTGTCAACCCCATCACTACAAATGTGTTGGGTGCGTTCTTTAATTCTAATGCTAAAAATAGCTTGGGAAGTATATAATCCATCATAGACATATACTACGAAATTGTGAAGTCCTAACTGAGGTTCAGTTGGAACAAAGCTAATTATGCCAGTGTTCGAATCTATATTAAAAAGATTTGTACTATCTGAATAAATTAGAGTGTCATTATCAGGGTCGCTTGCAATTACTTGATAAGAGAAAGGTTCTCCAACATAAGCAATTAAATCAGCTCCTTGAATAATAGGTCTTCCAGGTGCAGGTAAAACTGTAAGCATGAAAGTATCAGATACAGATTTTGAACCAGCACTACAAGTAACAGTTACTTGGTAAACGCCAATTTCACTATGTACAGGCGTAAATGAAATTACACCATCATAAGTGCCAATATCAAATATAAAAATATCATCTACAAAAGATATTATATCACCATCAGGATCATAACACATTACTTGATACATAAAAGGAACGTCTTCTGTTGAAACCATATCAGGAATTGGATCCATAATTAAATCATCAGTGACTTCTTCAACATAAATTTGGAAAGTATCATTTGTAGAAAATTCCCCATCACTAACTGAAACAGTACATGAAGCAACACCAGTCCAATCTAAGACTGAATTAAGTATTAAAGTTGTGCCATTTAATTGGCAATCGACTTCACTAGTGTTTTCTGAAACAATTGTGAAAGTTAAATTATCATTTTCCGCATCAGAAACTAAAGTTGTTAAGTCAATAACATGAACAACTGAACCAAAATCTTCTAATAAATAAGCATCAGGAATAGTTAAATTCCATTCAGGCGCAGTATTATTATTACAATTTTGAACTGTAAAAGTTGCACTATCAACATCAAAATATTGATTTAAAGTAACATCAGTAGCTTTGAAAGTAATAGTTTCAGAACTTAACAAATTAACATTATAAGCAATAGTAACTAAACCATTAGCATCAATTGATACAATTAAATTTGAATTGTTTGAATAAGACCAATTGATTAAATCGCCATCAACTTCAGTCAAATAATCATCCAAATCAAAAGTGCTGAATGAATCATATGAACAAATAGTTTGATCAGGAATGCCTGAAACATTAGGCATATCATCAACAGGTAAAACTTCAATGTTAAAAGTATTATCTGCAAAAGCACCAAAAGTATCAGTTACTCGAATAGTACAAGTAGTATTACCATTCCAATTAAGAACAGAATACAAAACTAAAGAGTTATTCTCAATCTGACAATTAACCTCTGAAAGATTCTCATCCTGAACAGCGAATGTTAAATTATCGCCATCAGCATCAAAAACCATAGTAGACAAATTAACAACATGAGTATAAGGATCAAAGTCTTCTAATAAAGTAACATCTGAAATATTAGTGGTCCACTCAGGATCATTATTACCGCAATCTTGAATTGCAAAAAATGTGTGTCCATAAGCAAATAATTGATTAAGAGTTTCATCAGTTGCTTTGAAAGTAATAGTTTCATAACTAATAAAATATGTACTTGGTGAAGTAACTGTTACAACATTATCTGAATCAATTGAAACAGGAAGATATCCATTACTAATATAAGTCCAATTAATAGAATCACCATCAACTTCAGTCAAATAATCATCTAAATCAAAAGTTGCAAAAGAATCACCAAAACAAATTGTTTGATTTGGAATTCCATAAACTACAGGCATATCATCAACAGGTAAAACTTCAATGTTAAAAGTATCATCTGCAAAAGCACCAAAAGTATCAGTTACTCGAATAGTACAAGTAGTATTACCATTCCAATTTAAAACTGAATAAAGCACTAATGAATTGTTTTCAATCTGACAATTAACCTCTGAAATAGTTTCATCAACAACAGAAAAAGTTAAAATATCACCATCAGCATCAAAAACATTATTGTTTAAATCAACAACATGAGTATAAGGATTAAAATCTTCCAATAAAGTAACATCTGAAATATTAGTAGTCCACTCAGGATCATTATTACCACAATCTTTAGTTGAAAATACAGTGTAATCTTGACTAAATAATTGATTAAGAGTATTGTCTGTAGCTTGAAAAGTTATTGTTTCTGAACCAACCCAAGTAGGTGGAGTAACGGTTACAACATTATCTGAATCAATAGATACAGGAAAATTACCATTACTAAAATAAGTCCAGTTAACAGAATCACCATCAACTTCAGTCAAATAATCATCTAAATCAAAAGTAGTAAATGAATCACCTAAACAAATAGTTTGATCAGGAATGCCTGAAACATTAGGCATATCATCAACAGGTAAAACTTCAATGTTAAAAGTATCATCTGCAAAAGCACCAAAAGTATCAGTTACTCGAATAGTACAAGTAGTATTACCATTCCAATTAAGAACAGAATACAAAACTAAAGAGTTATTCTCAATCTGACAATTAACCTCTGAAAGAGTTTCATCAACAACACTGAAAGTTAAAATATCACCATCAGCATCAAAAACATTATTGTTTAAATCAACAACATGAGTATAAGGATTAAAATCTTCCAATAAAGTAACATCAGAAATATTAATAGTCCAAACAGGATCATTATTACCACATGATTGAACTGTGAAAACTGCACTATCAACATCAAAATATTGATTTAGTGTAACATCAGTTCCTTTGAAAGTAATAGTTTCTGAACCTAACCAATAAGCAGGATGAGTAATAGTAACTAAACCATTAGCATTAATTGACACAATTAAATCTGAATTACCTGAATAAGACCAAGCAACATCATCACCATCAACTTCAGTCAAATAATCATCCAAATCAAAAGTGTGAAAGTTTTCATCAATACAAATTGATTGATCAGGAATACCAGTAACATTAGGTACATCATCAACAGGTAAAACAGTTATTTCGAACGTATCATCTGCAAAAGCATTATCAGGATCTGAGACTCTAATGGTGCATTTAGTTATGCCATTCCAATTAAGAACAGAATAAAGAACTAAAGAATCGCCTTGAATCTCACAATTAACTTCTGCAGTGTTTTCATTCTGAACAGCGAAAGATAAAACATCACCATCAGCATCAAATACTAAATCGTTTAAATCAACAACATGAGTATAAGGTGCAAAATCTTCTAATAAAGTAACATCAGGAATTTCAATAATCCAAACAGGAGCAGTATTATTATTACCATTACAATCATCAACTTTGAAAATTGCAATATCTGAATCGAATAAAGCATTTGATGTTAAATCAGTAGCTGTGAACTTTATAGATTCAAAAGAAAACCAGTTATTTGGATAAGTAATAGTTACAAGATTATTTGTATCAATTGAAATTGATAAATAAACATTATTTGAATATGACCAGTCAATAGAATCACCATCAACTTCAGTCAAATAATCATCCAAATCAAAAGTAGTAAATGAATTACCAGCACAAATTGTTTGACTAGGAATGCCAGTAACATTAGGCGCATCATCAACAGGTAAAACAGTTATCTTAAAAGTATCATCAGCAAAAGCACCAAAAGTATCTAAAACTCTAATAGTACACTCAGTAGCCCCATTCCAGTTTAAAACTGAATAAAGAACTAAAGATTCGCCTTGAATCTCACAATTAACTTCTGCAGTGTTTTCATTCTGAACAGCGAAAGATAAAACATCACCATCAGCATCAAAAACCATAGTAGACAAATTAACAACATGAGTATAAGGTGCAAAATCCTCTAATAAAGTAACATCAGGAATTTCAATAACCCATTCAGGATCGGAATTTGAATTATTTTTTAATACAGTATATTTAGCATCATCAGAATCTGAAAGTTGAGCTAAAGTTACATCAGTTGCAGTAAATGTTATACTTTCTGAACCAAACCAAGCCACAGGATAAGTTATACTAACAACATTATCTGAATCAATAGATACAGTTAATACTGAAAGAATTGTACTTGAATAAGTCCAAACAATTGCATCGCCATCAACTTCAACTAAATAATTATCTAAGTCAAAACTAGTAAAAGTATCTCCTTGATAAATAGTTTGATCAGGGATATCTAATACGATAGGTGCATCATCTACAGGTAGAACTTTTATGTTAAAAGTATCATCTGCAAAACCACCAAAAATATCAGTTACTCTAATTGTACAAGTAGTATCTCCGTTCCAATTAAGAACAGAATATAAAACTAAAGAATCACCTTCAATTTGACAATTTACTTCTGAAATAGTTTCATCAACAACAGAAAAAGTTAAAATATCACCATCAGCATCAAAAACATTATTGTTTAAATCAACAACATGAGTATAAGGATCAAAATCTTCTAATAAAGTAACATCTGAAATATTAGTAGTCCACTCAGGATCATCGTTACCACAGTTGTTAACTTCAAAAATTGCATCATCAAAATTAAATAGTGCATTAGTAGTTACATCAGTTGCAGTAAATCTAATTGTTTCTGAACCAACCCAGTTCGAACCTGGAGGTGTAACAGTTACAACATTATTTGAATCAATAGATACAGATAAATAAGTATTACCTAAATAAGACCAATCGATAGAATCACCATCAACTTCAACTAGATAAGAATCTAAATCAAAAGTTTGAAAGTTTTCATTCTCACAAATTGATTGTCCAGGAATATTATTTACAACAGGAGCATCATCAACAGGAAGAACTTCAATATCAAAAGTATCATCTGCAAAGCTTTCGCCATCATAAGCTCTTATTGTGCAAGTAGTATTACCATTCCAATTAAGAACAGAATAAAGAGTTAATTGATTTCCATCAACTTCACAATTAACTTTGTTAATATCTTCTGAAACAACACTAAATTGAATTATTTCAGTATCAGGATCAGTAATTAAATCTCTAAGATTAGAAACGTGTAAATCTGAACCAAAGTCTTCTAATAAAACAGTATCTGCAATATTAATAGACCATACAGGACCATCATTACTTGAATTTACAGTTATATGAAATTGAGTATCATCAAATGCACCATCAGGATCTTGAACTCTCACAGTACAAGAAGCAACACCAGTCCAATCTTGAACTGAATGAAGAACTAATTTAACATCCCCTATAGTTTGAGATGAAGAAGAAGAAGAAGATGAAGAAGCCATAACAGGCATCATAAGATTAGAATCATCTAATAAATCAATAGCATCCTCAATTGCGCCAACAATACTGATTGCACAATTAACTTCAGAAGTATCTTCTGCAACAATTGAATAAGATAAAGCACTATCAAAATCATCAACATCAGTTGTATAATCATCTAAATCTTGAACATGAACTACTGTTCCAAAATCTTCGTCTAAAATAGCATCCTCAATAGGAGTGTCCCAAAAAGGAGCATCATTAACATTAATTACTTCAAACCATGCATTATCAAAATCAGTAGCACCTTGAGAATCAGTAGCAGTAAATGTAATAAATTCAGAACCATACCAATTAGCGTTAGGTATAGTAATAATTGCAACATTATTAATTATAGATATAATAAGATCATTAGTTCCTGAATAAGTCCAATCAATAGTATTATCAGAATCGTCTAAATCTTCTACAAAATTATTAAGAAGTACAGATACAAAAGTTTCCCCTTCATTAATAGTTTGATCAGGAATACCTGAAACAACAGGAACATAATTTCCAATAGTTACAGAATCAGAATCTACAAATAAACCATTTAATTTAGTATCAGCATTACAAATCCATTCTTGACCTCTGAAAGTATTATCAGATGATTGAAAATTTCCATTGTTTGTAACAGTTGTACTTGATTGGTAAACAGAATCTTTTGTCCAAGTTAATAAATAGTCGCCTGATCCGCCTGAGAACACACAATCTAATGTGTCGCCTGTGACAGCAGAATCAGTTACTTCAACAGTTCCTTGAACTAATGAATCAACTAAAACTAGATCTTCTCCAACAAAAAAGTTATTTACAGGAGTGTAAGCTTTACAAGTCCAATCATCACCATAAGCTAAAGTTTGACTTAAAGTTGATGAAGTGCTTAAATCTTGTTGGTAAAGATTTCCATCTTTAAACCATTTGAAAATATAATTTCCCGCACCATTATTAACAGTACAAGAAAGAGAATCTTGAATATTAGGATTTTGAGGAGTTATTGCAACTGTAACACCATTAATTTTGCTATCAACAGTAACACTTACACCAGCGTAAGGTGGAACTTGTCCATTGCCAGGATAAAATGCTTTACAATTCCAAGTATCACTTTGTGAAACAGGCACACTTAAAGTATAAGATACTCCACCACCTGATTCAAAGAAAACTCCATTCTTGTTCCATTCATAAATGTAGTTTCCACCATCATTCAGGCTACAAGTTAAAGTATCACCATGAGTTGGAAGACTTGGTGAGATTGATAATGCAGCTTCAGCTGAAGCAGTCATTGCAAATAAAAGTATAAAAAACGCGAAAGCAAATGTTATTTTTTTTAGTGAGTTATTCAAGTTCATTCCTCCTCAAAACTTATTTAGTAGTGTATCTTAAACCGACTTGTATTTCTCGGTCGCCTTTGTTAATATCAAGAGTTCCATTTTTGATAATTGCATTTTCAGCAGTATTACCAATACTTAACTTAGTGAAAATTTCTAAACCTAATTTCTTTAAGAATCCAGGTTGTCCAGAAAGACCTGCTTGGATATTATAACCATTTTCAGATCCTTGAATCATAGTTCCTAAGATGTAAGCTGAGAAATCACTTCCAGGAGCACCAAAAGCACCAGGTCCGAAAGCATTTCTAGGATTAGTTCCTAGTTTATCACCTGTTGAAAACATTAAGCCTGCATTGAATAAGTCTTGATGTAGACTTTCTTCTAGACCAGAATTTACAACTCTATTTCCAGTTGTTCTATGATAACCTAAATCAAAATTAATTCGTGAGTTCTCACCAACATTAAATTGACCAACTAAGTCCCCACTCCATTGAAATTGTTTATTAAATTGATAAAAGCCACCAACATTTTGTACTTGCGAAGGTTCACGCTCATCTTTAACACTCTTAAAACCTGCAACTAAACCCATGTTAAATGCATCATAAGCACCTAGAGCAATAGCAGCGTATACATCAGTAAAACTTCCACCTTCATGACTTTGAGGGAAAGTACTATTATATGACATATCAGTATCAGCAGTTTCTTTTCCACCAAAACCACCAAATGATACTTCTCCAGATAAATCTTTTATGTTAAAAGGAATATTAAAATTAGCACCTGCTTCAATTAATTTTCTTGAACTAGTCTTGGAAACTTGACCAACTTTTTCTCCTTTAAGATCGAATATTTCTCCGCCTAAAACAAGAGCATAGTCAGAACCATTAAAATAAACATTAGCAATTGAACCAACACCATGAGAAGTTTTACCTAAACCTAAGTTTACTGAAGCTCCAAATCCTCTCCAACCACTTGAACGATCATTTCCAAGAGTCATATTGGTTAAATTTGTAACAGTATTATGAATTTCATGTTTATATGAGCCATTAGCTGCAATCATTGCTTTAAAGAATGAATTTTTTTCAAGTTGTTTTTTGTTTTCTCTTTTTTGACTATAAACAGTATTACTTAAACGATCAATTTTATTCTCGAGTTCTGCGAATTTATCATCAGTATATTCTTTTGAATCAGTACGAACACCATGAAGTGAAACACCAACATGATTTACTAATGCTTCAATATCAAATGAACCTTCAGTATATAATTCAGTAATTTCAGTTTGTGTACCAGGTGAAGAATTCATAGGATTTTTTTTAACTAATTCTTGAAATTCTTTTGTAGAAGCAATTTTTAGAGTGATTGTCTCCCCGCCTAAAACCCAATAATCAGTAACTGTTTCAACTAAAGGTCTTAGTGTTTCTCTTACTTGAGCATCTCTCAAATTTTCAAGAGATAAATCTAAATCGTCAGGAATTAAATTTAATTCAGCACAATAATCAGGATCATCTTTTAATACAGATAAAGCATTTTGAAGTTTTTTTTCATTTCCGTCTTTTAAAAGGTAATTTGTGAATCGATCTTCATGTTTATCTTTTAATTCAGGATTTAAAGTTAAAAGTTTTTGAACTGTTTGTTCAAGCCATTTTTGTTGATTTTCATCAAGAGTACAATAGTCACAATCAGTTGGTAAAATTGTTTGACCAGATTCATCTTGAATCATACCGCCTAACATTTTTGCTGCGCCCCAGAAATATGAAGGTCCGCCTAAATCACCAGGTTTAAATTCAATTGCAATTGAACCATCTTTTGTTTGAACGATTTGCTCAGGATTGATTGAACTTAAATCATATTGTTCTAAAACTTGTGAAACTGAACTTGTTCTTGTTTCACGCATAATTTGTTTTGTTACAAACTCTAAGTTCATTGAAGATTCATAGGTTGATAAGTCGCTTTTAATTTTAGCAATATCTCTTCTATCAGTAATTTCTAACTGACCAAATTTATTATTTATATCACCTGCAACATCTACAAGCATAGATGAATCAGTTTCAGTAAATTGGAATGAATAGATAAAAGGATCAATTTTGTTTAAATCAAATTTATCAGTTTTATTATTTGAAAGAACATTTAGAATTCCATCAAGACCGGATTTTAAGTCGTGAGAACTTCTTAAATCATACATGTCAAATGGTTTTACGAAAGTACTTTTTGATTCATTAAAGCCATAAAGGTCAGATAAGAAATTGTTAAAATCTTTAATCATATAAGTAGAATCTTTAGTATCGTCTCCATCGCCACCCTCTAAAGGATTATTAAAGCTAGCAGCTTGGTTTGGATTTTGATAATTTGGCTCTGCGACAGTTATAACAATTTTGTTTTGATCATCAGAGTTAAAGAAAATTTTATCAGCAGTTCCAGTCGCGTTTAATACTACAGGAGCACCAAGTGCAAATGCACCGATTGATTTTATAATTGTGGTAGTTTTGGTCATTTTTTACCTCGAGATATTGAAGAGTGTAAGTTTGGATTCAAGTCGACAAATGAATCTTTTTTTGCTATTTTATACCTCTTCTTTTCCCAAAGTAGGTTAGTGCAGTTTATAAACCTTGTGTTTTTTAACTATTGTACAGTGATTAAATAATTTAATTACTTCTGAGTGTACTTTATTCTGGAAAATGGTTAAATAAGTTTAAAAAAGAAAGAAGATAAAGAAATATCATGATAACAATTATAGGCGCAGGACCAATAGGAACCTATACTGCTTTAAAACTTGCCAAATATAATGAAATAATAATATATGAGAAAAAAAAAGTTTCAGGAACGCCAATTCAATGTACAGGAATATTGACAGACAGTATAAAGGAACATATTAAACTAAAAAAAGAAGTCATTGCAAATAAAATAAACACCACAAGAATATATGCGCCAAATAATAAGTATGCAGAAATAAACTTTAAGAAACCAAACATAATAGTTCATAGAGATTTATTCGATCAACAAATAGCAAACGAAGCAGAAGATAAAGGAGTTATTATAAAATATAATTTAGAATATAGAGATTCAAAAATATATGATAGAGACAATAATAAATATTCTAAACTAGATTCAAAATATTTAATTGGCGCAGATGGACCAAACAGCATGGTTGCAAAAGAAAATGGATTTATCAAGAATGAATTTCTACAAGGAGCACAAGCAGTAATTAAAATAAAAAACGAAAACATTGTAGATTTTTATCCGCACATAGGAACATACGCATGGGCAGTTCCAGAAGATGAACAACATTTACGAGTAGGAGTTGCAGCAACAAAGAACGCCAAAAGAATTTTAGACCTTGTGTTAAAAAAATATAAAGGAAAAATAAAAGAAATACAAGGAGGAATAATACCACTATATAATCCTCAAAGACAAATTCAAAAAAATAATGTTTTGTTAATAGGTGACGCTGCAGCTCAAATAAAAAATACCACGGGAGGTGGAATCATCCCAAGTATGAGAGCAGCAGATACGCTTGCAGAAGCAATAAAAAATAAACAAGATTACCAAAAATCAGTAAAGAAAAAAATTGGAAGAGAACTATGGATCCATTACAAAGCAAGACAAGTTGCAGACAAATTTAAAGATAAAGATTGGAATGAAATAATTGCTATTGCAAATGATGAAAAAATTAAAAATATACTTGCTAAACGTAATAGAGATAATATAACTAAAATTGTTTCTGAAGCAATAATAAGAAAACCAAGTTTACTTTTGTTCGCAAGAAAATTAATTTAACGAAGAAGTTTTCTAAAAATCATTTTAAGACCAATATTAATACTATTCCAATTGCTTTGACCTCGGGCAATAGAATAATCTGAATAAGTAATTGTGACTGGAACTTCTTTAAAATTTAATTTTTTAACTTTTAACTCTTCAACAATTTGAGATGCATGCTCCATACGATCAGAAGTAATATTGATGGCTTTTGCTGCTTTTCTTGAAAGAGCCCTAAAACCATTATGCGAATCTGTGAGTCTAACCCCATAAAAAATCCAAGTAACTAACACCCCAAATTTTAAGAATAAACGTCTTAATAAAGGCACATTAGTTTTATTATTTGTTTTTAGAAAACGAGAACCTAAAGCAACATCAATCCCAGGTTTACTTACAACAGATAACAAATCTTTAATTTCTTCAGCTTGATGTTGACCATCAGCGTCAAAAGTTACAATGTATTCTGCACCTTGTCTTAAAGCAAAATCAATTCCAGTCTTTAAAGCAGCACCTTGACCTCTATTAAGAAACATCTTTAAAGCATGAACTGGAAGCTGCGAAATAACTTTAAAAGTATTATCTGAAGAACCATCATCAACAACAACGATGTTAGTATAATTATATTTTCTAAGTTTAACTATAACATTAGAAATAGATTTCTCTTCATTAAAAGCTGCAATAACAATAAATGTTTTCTCTAAACTCATTTTGTAATAAAAAATACCCCTGCAATTATAAGTACTATTCCAACCCACTTATAAGAGTTCATACGTTCATTTAAAAATTTAATTGAGAGAAAAGAAACCCACACATAAGTAAGTGAAGTAATAGGATAAACCAAAGATAAATCTGAAAGCGATAAAGCATAAATATAAAATACTGATGAAAAGGCAAACAAGCCAACACCAATTAATAATTTGTAATTCTTAAAAATATTTAATATATCTTTTAATAAATTTCTAGATAAATTTGCTGAGCCCATCTTTAAGAAAAGAGAACCAAAAGCACCAATAACAGTTGCAATTAAAATTAAGATGAAAATAAAACCAAAGTTCATTCTTTCGCACCTCGTCCAATAAATGCAACTCCAAATATAATTAAAACCAACCCAAACCAGTTAACTAACAATATGGATTCATGTAAAATGAAATGAGATATTAAAAAAACCCACACAAAACTTAAAGCAATGAATGGATATAAAACTGAAAGCTCACCATACTTAAGTGCAATAATTAAGATTAAAGCACCAAGACCATAAAGAACACAACCAGCAATAAATGCAAAATTTAGAAGGGTTATGATATCCACAATATTAGCAGTCCCTATCTTAATTAAATACTGGGCTGCAGACGTTATAAAAGTACAACAAACAACCAAAAATATTGCAAAAAAAGAAGTCTTTCTCATTAATAAAAGAAAAAAGAATTGAGTTTATATATTTTCTCAAAAGAGAAAAAAAGAATTGCTCAAAAGCAATAAGCTTTTGGCACACAGAATAAAAATCTCTATTCTGTTGTAAAAAAAATTAATTCCAGTTAACTTTCCAAACTAAAATTCTATCGCCAGTAATTGAACTCTTTTGACTGAATTGTTCAAAGTGCTCAGTATATTTACCGTTGAAATAAAATAGTTTTGTGAAAGTAGATGTTGATAATGCTGGATCTGAAACTAAAATTGAATTTGTCTCATTGTTGTAAATCATATCTAAAGAGAAATCAGATTCAACAACAGGATATTTTTCAAGAGTATCACCAGCAAAAATGACATTTGCAGGAGAAACTGGTTGATTGCCAACAATTGCACCAGTACTAGGATTTACAAAATTAAGTACAAAAACTGAGTTCTCAGGATTGGTTTTATTAATAATCGCACCAGAGATAACTAAGCTATAACCCTCGCCACTAGTTCCAACAGTGAATCTTAGATTACAAGCAGTCTCATCACCAATATTATTACAAGCAGACCAGCTACTAGTTGCATAAGTAGGCCAAGGAGCAATCCAATCATTAACTTCTCTGTCTGAAGATAAAGATTGAACTTGATAATAATAATCAAGAGATCTATCTTCATCAAAATCAAACTTAGATGTTAAAATTGTAACTGCTTCATCCGCATCAACATTTTTAACATGATTATAAATGTAAGCTCTATCAAAGTTCCAACTACCAAAGTGAGCCCAAACACCTGATTTTCCAACCATGTCGCTAGAAGTAATAAGTAGCGCTTGAGGAGCATCGCAATGAGTTAAAGATAAAATCTTATTTGTTTCTTCAGATGAAAAACCATTTTCAGATAAAAATTCATTTGCATTATTTTTTTCTAATAATATTAACTGATTAATTAAATCAATTGAGTCTTTAGTATCTTGAATTTTCTTATCAATTTCATCAAAAGCAGTATGTGCACCACAGTCAAGCATTCTTAAAATTCCGATTGTTTCTGCTTCATTATCACTCATAAGAAGTTTTCCAACCCAATGAGCTTGAGGTGTGTTCTGACTTCCACCATCAAAAGTTACTGCACGATCAGCTATTGCTTTAAACCAATGACCAAAGTCCCACCAGGAAGTTATAATTGCATCTTCTGACGAACCAGTTCGAATACCATCTAAAGTATTCCACCATGCATCATTCATACTTGGAATCTCTCCATTTGCAGTTAAGTGAGCGGCTTTCATAGGAGATACATAAGAACTGCTTCCTGAAACCATTTGAAATGGAATGAACAAGAATGCGCAAAGAATTACGATTATGATTCCTGAGATTAACTTTTTATCAGCATCTAATGCATTTGAGATAGCATCAGATAATAATCTAGTAATTGCACTAAAAGCAATACCAATAGCAATTGCAAAAGCAGGAACCATCAATAAGATAAATCTGACTCCTTTAGTACTTGCATAAATTGTTCCCACAAACCATATTGTTAAAAATAAAGCATATTTGATATCAATATCACGTTTATCTTTAAGCAATAAGACAAGTGCTAAAACAATAGGTATAATGAAAATTATAATATAAGTTAGAGGATTAAATCTGATTAGAGTATTAGAAATTAATGCCAAATAAGCAATTAAACTAACACCAAAAACAATCCAATCATTTCTTGAAGGTTTACTTGCCCTAATTAAAGATAAAGCAATACCAAAGCATGCAAGGAAGAATAATAGTTTCCCACCATTTTGTGCAATGACTGAAGCAATTGAAGCAGGATTAAGCTCTGCAACAGTAGTATAAACATTAGGCCAAAGATTAACCTTGGCAGCATCCTTTATAACTTTAAAACTAATAGGACCAGTGGCTGCTTGTTCAAAAACAGCAGTGCCTGATATTAAAGTTACAAAAACTCCTGACATAACTAAAAATAATACAAAAGATAATATTGAAACTTTAAGTTGACCAGACCATAACTTAGATAATTTTCTTTCTTGAACAATATTTCTTACAATGACAAATAATATGTAAGCTCCAATTGCACCAACTAAGAAATCAAAAATGTACCACCAACCAGACCATGCAAAACTGTAAAGTCCAACCATAAGGCCACTCAAAGAAAAGAATAAACCTTTCTTTTTGATGTCACTTGTTTCAAAGCCTTCAATGAAGAACCATGCAATCAACAAAGGGAATAAGATGTTATATGCGTCTGTATCTGCAAATCCACCTGCAGTTCTACCAATAAAGGTTGAATGAAGAGCAATGATCATTGCAGTGATAAATCCTCCAAGTAAACCCGCTTTTTTTCTAGCAATGAAAAAACCAGGAATAACTGCAAGAGCAGATAATAAAATAGGAAGCATGAAAAAAGTTTGAAGTAAAGATTTTTCTCCGAATAAATTCATAAATTTATGCCAGAATAAACCAAGATAAGGATGAAAGTGAGTTGGCATAGGCCTTCCAATAGGAGCATACATGTGATTATCATAAGATTCGCCATCAACTAATTCATCACCATAAATGCCTGTTTCTAGAAGGTTTCTAGTATATCGATAATAGAAGTATGGATCTATTGCAAGCATATAGGTTTGATTGTCATCGTCTTGAAATGCTGATTTCAAAGATTGAGATAAAGTTTTAGCTTGAGTTTTAACTTCTAAGGATTGGTCAGATAAAATTAAAGCTACTTGTTCTTCAATCATGACATTTTTATTCTCAGCAGGAAGATTTGGATATTGAGTATTTATTTCATTTGTAACTTGTGACTTAACATTATTATATATGCTATTATAAGCCCAATCATCAGTTACAGGCAGAGAATACGGATACGCTCTAAAAAATATCGAAAAGAACATCGGAATTAAAATCAATAATACGATTAACCATGCTTTGTTCTTAGGTGAAACTAACTTTGTAAACCAATCTTTAACCTTTGATAGGTCAATAGAGAATTCTTCATCTGAATGTTTCTTCTTTGTCATAACAAACCCCTATAGCAAAAGATAAATGCTTGTTTTATATAGTTTTTGCTTGTTTTGAAGATAGTTCACATAATTTTAATGAAAATTATCTTTAAAATATGAAAATAAAATTGTTTTCCATGTTAGAAGAGGTTTTCGTCTTCTAACTTGAAAATTTCAAAAATTTTCTTAGTTAGAAAATGATTGTATTTTCTAAGATAAACTATTAATTGATTAAGAACTAATCATTAGCTAAATTCTCACAATCCCACATATCTTGAGGATTATCATCACGCTTGACTAAAAAGTTTCCAATAACAAGATAATCAATGCCTGTTCCCATCATACACTTATACGCATCAAAAGGAGTGCAAACTATTGGTTCTCCTCGAATATTAAAAGAAGTATTGATCATAATAGGAATGCCAGTTAATTTACCAAATTCTTTAATTGAATCATAATATAACTTATTTTGATGACGTCTGATTGTTTGAAGTCTTCCTGAACCATCAACATGAGTTACAGAAGGAATTTTTTTATGCCATTCTTTTTTTATTGGATAAACCATGAGCATATAATCAGTAGGCTCAGGAACTGGAGTATCACAATCAAAATAAGTTGGTGCATCTTCTGCACATATAACAGGAGCAAAAGGTCTGAATTTCTCTCTGTGTTTTACTTTTGCATTAAGAAGCTCTTTTGCTTTTTGATTAGAAGGGTTTGCTAAAATACTTCGCGCACCAAGAGCTCTAGGACCCCATTCCATTCTATCTTGGAACCAGCCAACAACTTGATTATTTGCAACTAGTTTTGCAGTTGTTTTAACTAATTCTTTATCAGACTTGAATTCTGTGTGAATTATTTTGTTAGATTTAAGGAAAGTCTTTATTTCTTTATTTGAATAACCAGGACCTAAAAATGCATTAGTCATCGGAGCTACACGTTTGTTCTTAAGAATTGAATGATAAATAAAACTTGCAACGCCAATACTAGTTCCACCATCAGAAGCATTTGGTTGCATCCAAATATTTTTGAAAGGAGTATTTCTTAGTATTTTACCATTATATACACTATTTAATGCGACCCCGCCCGACATAACCACTGAATCAAGCTTTGTTTCTGCATGAAGATGATTAAGCATTGCAGTCATGACTTCTTCTGTTACGAGTTGTAACGCAGCTGCAATATCTTGATGACGCTTAGTCATTGGAACATCACGTTTTTCAATAGGTCCGCTCAAAAGTTTGCACATTTTTTCTGAAGGCATTCTATCTGAGAAATGATATTTGAAATATGAAAGATCAAGTCTATAACTACCATCATCTTTGATGTCAATAACTTTTCTTAAACGTTTATAATATTTATTAGTCTTAGGATCCATATCACCATAAGGTGCAAGGCCCATGACTTTGTATTCTGAATTATTTACTGAAAAACCAAGATAAGCAGTTATAGTTGAATATAATAAACCAATTGAATGAGGAAAACGAATTTCTTTTTGTAAATCAATCCTATTATTTTCTCCAACACCAAACGCAGTTGTAGTCCACTCTCCAACACCATCAACAGTTAAAATTGCTGCTTTTTTGTAAGGACTAGTAAAGAAAGTACTTGCTGCGTGAGCTTGATGATGTTCAATGAAAAGAACTGGACCTTTATATTTGAGTTTCTTCTTAATAGTTTTAGTAATTCTAAGTTTTTCATTGATCCAAGAAGGAAGAGATGAAAGAAATGATTTGAAAGTTCTAGGAAAATATTGCATGTGCTGAGAAAGAGCTCGTTCAAATTTTAAAAGAGGCTTTTCATAAAAACCAACATATTTCACTTGACTAATATCAATATTTTGACTTTTAAGACAGTAATTAATAGATTCTAAAGGAAAAGAATTATCATGTTTTTTTCTACTAAAACGCTCTTCTTCTGCAGCTGCAACTATAACACCATCTTTAAGTAAAGCAGCCGATGAGTCGTGATAATAACAACTAATTCCAAGTACATACATTTGTTTTCCTCTAAAATGTTCTAAAATAACTTTTAAGCGATTTATCTTTTAAGTCGAGTTTTGACCAATAAGATTTTCTTTTCTTTGAAATCTTTGTTTGAATAAACTTTTTTCCTCCAAGACGAGTAAAAATTGAAGTTAAACCAACACCAATTATGTAAGTGATTGATAAGAGAACAAAGTTAATGATTGCAGCAATATTATCTCCAAAGAGTTTAACTCCTTTCATGAAACCTTTGCCGAAATTCTTTATGACTTGAATCATTTAAGCCACCTCTTAAGACCAAAACCAATAAGAGAAATAATAGCTGTTAAAGCTATAATATGATAAATTGTCCACGATCCAATTTTGTTTGAGAAAGATAAAACAAAATATAGAATAGTGAAGAATAAAGAGAATGAAAAAATAAAGCCTATAAATTTACCAAACAAAATGCCCGATGAATTAGTTTGAAACTCCATAACAAAGAATAAAAAAATAACTTATTAATAAAGTTATAGAAAAAGTTTAAAAAAGCAGAAGAATAAATAAATCAAGATGGAACCTATACAAATAATAATTGCACTATTCTCATTGTTTGCATACAGTAGAATAATATTAAGATTTAAAGACAAAAAAATCAATAATGGAGAATTTATATTCTGGACATTTATATGGGTAGGTTTGATAGTATTCTCATTATTTCCGCAGATATTAACACTACTTACAAAACCATTCGGCGTAGGAAGACCAATAGATGTATTAGTATATCTTGGAGTTATAGCATTATTTTATCTTGTGTTCAAATTATATGTAAAAGTAGATGAAACAGAAAAAGAGATAACTAAAATTGTTAGATTTAATGCAATTAACAATGCAAAGAATAAAAGTAAAAAGAAATAATTACCTGAAAAATGAAACTATTATTTGTTACAGAATATTTTCCCACAAGTAAAGATGGAGAAATAACAGGTGGTGTGGAAGCAAGATGCTTTTATATGACCAAAGAACTTTCTAAAAAACATGATATTAAAGTAGTTTGTTCGTGGAGAAAAGGACTGCCAAGAAAGCAAAGGATTGGCTCTGTTCTTGTTGAAAGAGTGGGGGTCAATCATGAATATAGTAATAAAGGAGGATTTATTTCTCGACTAAGATTTTCTATTGCAGCATATAAAGCGGTTTGTAAAAGTGAAGGATATGACGTTGTAGATGGATTTGCGTTTTCTAGTTATTTACCAGCATATTATGGAGCTCAAAAAATTGGTGCAAAAGCTATTTGTACTTACCATGAAACATGGATTGGAGATTGGGTGAAGAATAAAGGTTTGATGACAGGAATTGTAGGTGAAATTCTTGAAAGAATGTCAGCATATAAAAACTGGGATCTAATAATACCAGTATCAAACTTTACTAAAAAAGAATTAGTTAAAAGAAGAATAAAAAGACCAATGGAAGTAGTATATAATGGAGTTATACTAGATGATTTCAAAAATTTGAAAGTTGCAAAAGCTAAAGAATTTAGAATTGTATGTGTATCAAGATTAGTTAAAACAAAAAGACAAGAAACATTATTGAACGCGGTTAAGCATCTTAATGATAAAAGTATAAGAACAGTCTTGGTTGGATCAGGAGATGACGAGAAATACTTCAGGCAAAAAGTTATTGAAATGGATCTTTCCAAACAAGTACGTATGACTGGGTTCTTGAAAACAAAAGAGGAAGTAATAGCGGAGATAAAAGCTGCATCAGTTCTTGTTCACCCATCAGCAGTAGAAGGATTTGGGATAACAGTAGTAGAAGGAATGGCTGCAGGATTGCCTGTTGTGGTTTCAGATATCCCTCCTCTTCGAGAAGTTGTGGGAGAAGGAAAGTATGGTATGGTGTTTAAATTAGATGATTATAAAGAATTGGCGAAGTGTATAAAGACGTTAAAAGAAAATAAAAAGAAGTATTTAGAAATGATTAAGTTGAGTGAGAAGAGAGCTAAAGACTTTGAATGGAAAAATGTGTGTAAAAAATATGTTAAAGTTATTTCTTTCTAGTTATAATTAAAAAACTCTGACAAAAATATTTTAAAGGCGTTAACATCAAAATTTTATCAATGGATAATATTAACCAATAAAGCTTATCTGATAAAAAACCTATTTTTTTATTAATAAAATGAAAAAATGAAGGAATAAAATATTCTCTATCAAATAATTCAATTTGAAATTTATGCTTCTCTAAGATAGAAAATGCTTGTTTTTTAGTATAAGGATGAATATGATGTCTCAACTTAAAAAATTTAGCTAAAAACTCATTAAAAGAATATTTATTTGGTAAATGACATACAAAAAAAGTTCCCTTCTTCTTTAAAACTCTATTAACTTCGTTAAGATAAGCGGTTTCAGCATTTCCTTTACCTGTATAATATTCATGAACATGCTCCATCACTCCAAATGAAAGAACTACATCAAATGTTTCATTATTATAAACTATTCTTGAAGAAGTGCCTTTTTTGAACTTTACACCATAATATTTATTTATTATAGGCCATAAAGGTGATGGATTTGGATCTATACCAATTATATTCAGATCAGGTCGTAAATGGTTAAGAGCTGCAGCGATATGTCCTGAACCACAACCTAAATCTAAAACCTTAGCATTCTTTGGAACATGTTTTATTAGAGTTAGCAAATACGACTGGTATCTTAAACGACTAACTTTAGTTAAAGTTACTGATTGAACCTCAACGGATTTGTCCAAAACAAATTTCAAAGGTTTTTCAAGATAAATATCTTTCATCGATAATAAATATAACCATATAATTTAAAAAGTTTTTTAAATATATGAAAAAATAAAAAAAATATGAAAATATGTATGTTAATAGAAGCATGGAAACCAATTTGGGGTGGTGGACAAGCACATGTATGGGAACTTGCAAATGCATTAGTGAAAAATCATGAATGCAAAGTTGATATTTTTGTAATGGATATAAAAGGAAGTGATGAAAAAAAATATCAAGAGTATTTTAACGGAAAACTTCGAATATTTAGAGTAGGAAATAAAACTAGATTTAATTTTATTGATAGAATCAACTGGTGTTATAAAATAAAAAAGTTAATTCAACTAGAACATAAAAAAGAAACGTATAATTTAATTCATGCACATGCAAATCTTCCAGGATGGCCTGCAAAGAAAATTGGTAAAAAATTAAATCTACCAATTGTATATACCGTCCATGGATGCGGAGTAAAATCAATAAAAGACATGTACAAAAATCCAATTATTAGTACTGTTCTATACTGGTTCGAAAACTATCTTCAAACAAAAATAAAATATGATTACGAAATTACAGTTGATAAAAGTTTTTTAGAATATAAAAATAAAAATAAACAATTGAGTATAATTCCAAATGGGGCTTCTGTTGAAAAATTTGATAAAATTAAATCTTCTAAAAGTAAAAATTTCAAAATAATATTTGTTGGAAGATTACATCCACAAAAAGGTTTAAGTTATTTGATAAAAGCTACAAACCTTATCAGAAAAGAACTTGGAAATTCTGAAATACATTTAGTTGGTGGTGGTCCTGAAGAAAAAGAACTTAAAGAATTAACTTCAAAACTGAAACTTCACAACATAATTAAATTTAGAGGGAAAATATATGGTGATGACTTGGTAAAAGAGTATAAGAGTGCAAATTTATTTGTTTTACCATCACTATATGAAGGTCAACCTTTAACTTTATTAGAAGCATGGGGTGCAAAACTACCAGTTATAGTCACTAACGTTGGTGGAAATGAAGATTTTATAGAAGAAGGGAAAAATGGATATATGATTGATGCTAAAAATATAAAAACATTATCTGAAACATTAATTAAAGCAAAGAAAAATAAAAACTTAGCTAAAATGGGTTTAGAAGGCTATAAACTTGTAAAAGAAAAATATAGTTGGAATCAAACTGCAAAGAAGACATTCAAAATATATAACAAGGTATTAAAAAATGAAAAATAAAGATGAAATAAAAAATTACTACCAGGATAAGAAAGTAGCAAAAAAATACATCGAAAAAAGATTTAAAAGCCCTATTTACTCTTATGAGCATAAAACCCAAATAAAATTTATTAATGATAATATAAATCAAACTAAATCAGAAAACGTTCTAGAAATTGCTTGTGGACCTGGAAGAATAACTTCAGAAATTAAAGTTAAGAAAGGAATCGCTATTGACTCAAGTGATGAAATGATTAAAATTGCAACAAAAAGAATCAAAAACAAAAACTGGAAAATTACTAAAAAAGATGCATTTAATCTTAATTTTAAAACTAAGTTTGATTTAATCTTCACTTTCAGATTCTTATTTCATTTTAAAAAAGATGAAAGGAAAAAACTAATAGGACAAATTAAAAACAATCTTAAAAAAGATGGTTATTTAATATTTGAAGCATTAAATAAAAACAAAGTAACTAAAATTAGAACGTTAGTTGAACAAATAAAATTAAAACAAGATAATTATCCCGTATATGATAAATTATATCAAAAAAAAGAATTAGTAACTGAATTAGAGACTGCAGGATTTAAAATAATAACCATTAAACCAATTGTTCAACACTTTTGGACCCAAATAATAATTTCAAAAATATTTGAGTTAATAGGAATGAGAATGTTTGCAGAAAAACTCATAAATAAAATCGATACATTTAACTCTAAAAATCCTATGCAATGGTTAATAATATGTCAAAAGAAATAACTATTTATAGTCAAAACTTCAAACCAGATAATGAAGCAGTATCAAAAGAAATAAATGTTATTCTTGAAAACATAAATGGAAAAAATGTTTTAAAATTATGGAATATAGATTTTAATAAAATAAAATTTAAATTCACCCCAAAAAAAATTTCATATTATTTTTTAGGACATATATTGTTACTGCCAAAACTAATATTTAATAGCAGAAAAGGATTTAATCATATTTATACTTCTCTTGGTGACACATTATTTTTGCCATTCATAAGCAAATATAACACAATTTTAACATCTGGTGCGAACTGCATATTTGATAAACAAAAAATAATGAGAAGAAAAAAATATCTTGATAAAATAAAATTAATAATAATAGAAACTGAACTTGAAAAAAATAAATTAGAAGAATGGGGATTTAATAAAAATAAAATAAAACTAATAAGACAAGGAGTTAATCTGAAACATTTCAAATATAAAAAAGAAAAGGAATTCAAAGTGTTATTTGCAACTTCCCCACCTAAGAAAAATAAATTTGAAGAGAGAGGTATATATTTATTATTAGATGTAGTACAAGAAATGAAAAATACTAAATTTGTATTTGTATGGAGAAATAAACATTACAAAAAACTAATGTTTGAAGTTAAAAAAAGGAACATAAAAAACTTAGAAATAATAAATCAACAAACAAACATGAAAAAGATATATGAAAATATAAGTTGTACGATTGTTCCATTTACTAAATTTGACAATCATCATAAATTAATTCCGCTCACATTAATTGAATCATTAGCATCAGGAAAACCTATAATTAGCACCAATAAAACAGACATGGTTAATATAGTAAATAAAGAAAAAATTGGTCTAATTACTAATCCTGACAAATTAAGTTTAATAAATGCGATAAATAATTTAAAAGAAAATTATGAACAATATCAAAAAAATTGTGAACGAACAGCTAAAAAATACTTTGATGAAAAAATATTTTTAAAAAAATATAAAA
>Ga0307929_1000258_pt1 | contig 56165 bp, 28 predicted proteins | sample AceLakmetage1330_FD_203160 | JGI IMG/M metagenome (GOLD analysis project Ga0307929, IMG submission 203160) | Saline water microbial communities from Ace Lake, Antarctica - #1330 | ecosystem: Environmental > Aquatic > Non-marine Saline and Alkaline > Saline | place: Antarctica: Ace Lake... | reverse complement strand
GGCGATCCATTCTGAGATGATATTATCGGTTCCCGGGCGATACCGGAACCGCCAGAAATTCGTTCCGTCGTATCCGTTTTTGCGTTGCCAGTTGCCGCCCATCTGCCGAATGCAGGTAGACGTCGGTGAGGGGGTGGGAGTCACAGACGGCGTGGGCGTAACTGATGGCGTTACACTGGGGGTCACGGACGGTGTCGGCGTGACCGATGGAGTCACACTGGGGGTCACGGACGGCGTGGTCGTGACTGATGGTGTCGGCGTAACACTCGGCGTTGGTGTGGCTAATGTCGTCGGAGTTGGTGTGATTAAGTAGCCGGTCCAGGATAACTTGCTGACAAAAGCATCGGGCAAGGTGTTTCCCCACTCATCTGTAGCTTCAGTCCAGGTTGCCTGGTAGGGATTTTCGGTGGGGAAGTCGGTTGAATCCGTACTACCGGAGAGATACACCGCCCCGGAACTGTCGACGGCGACGGCATTGCTCCGATCAGAACCACTCCCCCCGAGATAGGTCGAGTAGACCAGCGCCGAGCCGTCTGAGCTCAGCTTGCCGGCAAAGACGTCATTATTTCCGCCGCCTTGACTCGCCTGGTAGGGGTTTTCGGTGGGGAAGTTAGTTGAATCCGTATTACCGGAGAGATACACCGCCCCGGAACTGTCGGCGGCGAGGGCATTGCCGAAATCAGAACCGCTCCCCCCGAGATAGGTCGAGTAGACCAGCGCCGAGCCGTCCGAGCTCAGCTTGCCGGCAAAGACGTCATTATATCCGCCGCCGTGACTCGCCTGGTAGGGGTTTTCGGTGGGGAAGTTAGTTGAATCCGTATTACCGGAGAGATACACCGCACCGGAACTGTCGGCGGCGAGGGCATTGCCGAAATCATAACCGCTCCCCCCGAGATAGGTCGAGTAGAGCAGCGCCGAGCCGTCCGAGCTCAGCTTGCCGGCAAAGACGTCAGCATTTCCGCCACAACCCGCCTGGTAGGGGTTTTCGGTGGGGAAGTTGTTTGAATCCGTATAACCGGACAGATAAACCGCCCCGGAACTGTCGGCGGCGAGGGCTTCGCCGGAATCATAACCGCTCCCCCCGAGATAGGTCGAGTAGAGCAGCGCTGAGCCGTCCGAGCTCAGCTTGCCGGCAAAGACGTCATTATATCCGCCGCCGTGACTCTCCTGGTAGGGGTTTTCGGTGGGGAAGTCGGTTGAAGCCGTATTACCGAAGAGATACACCGCACCGGAACTGTCGGCGGCGAGGGCTTCGCCGGAATCATAACCGCTCCCCCCGAGATAGGTCGAGTAGAGCAGCGCCGAGCCGTCCGAGCTCAGCTTGCCGGCAAAGACGTCAGCACTTCCGCCACAACCCGCCTGGTAGGGGTTTTCGGTGGGGAAGTCGGTTGAATCCGTACAACCGGAGAGATACACCGCACCGGAACTGTCGGCGGCGAGGGCTTCGCCGGAATCATAACCGCTCCCCCCGAGATAGGTCGAGTAGAGCAGCGCCGAGCCGTCCGAGCTCAGCTTGCCGACAAAGACATCAGCAGATCCGCCACAACCCGCCTGGTAGGGGTTTTCGGTGGGGAAGTCGGTTGAATACGTATAACCGGAGAGATACACCGCACCGAAACTGTCGACGGCGAGGGCATTGCCGGAATCATTACCGCTCCCCCCGAGATAAGTGGAATAAGAAAGCTCCAGGTAGCAGACATAATTCTCCGGAGTGGGTGTGACGGATGGAGTTGGTTTTGTACTGGGCGTCGGAGTCGCCGTGGGCGGAGGCGTCGAAGTTGGTGTCGGAGTAATCGGTGTCGGAGTCACCGAGGGAGTCGGCGTAATCGGTGTCGGTGTGACTGATGGAGTGGGTGTGACTGAGGGGGTTACTGGAGCATCTCTTACTGCTCGAAGATATTTTATTACAGGCCCACCGGCCTCTTCTGATGAACAATCACTAAAATCTACCGTCCAATAGTCCACATTATGTGTCGCAGACCAATAAGGACTTGATTCATATGATTCCAGAATTGCTTTATTCGCACAAATCGTAGTTAGTTGTGACCAAGAAGGAAGATACCAATCATCTTTGGTCAACCAATCTAAGTCATTTGAATACTGGTTAGCTGCTGCCCAATTAATTGATCCATTAAAATCACACCCTGTATATTCTTTCCAAGTTGCCACAAACATTGAGCTAATCCAAATCACTTCACCAGTACCATCTGGGCCATAGGTAGCATACCAATCTTCTTCCGTTGGTGTCACCGTTGGCGTAACCGTTGGCGTCGACATTACCAAGGGTGTTGGAGTGACCGAAGGTGTCGGTGTTGGCGTCGGAGATATCGGGGCATCACGCACTACACGAACCCCGTAGCGACCGGTGGTTTTATTGAAGTAGAACGGGACACAATCGTCGAAGGGCACGACCTGGGCACTCGAAAGTGTCCAAACAGACGACCAATAGCCAGTTAATGTATATGAGCCTAATCTCTCTTTGTTCTCACAGATCACAAGTAATTGATCCGTATCAGGCAAATACCAATCAGATTTGTCAATCCATTCCAGATCATTACCCCATGTATCAGCAGAATCCCAATCTGTCGTGCCATTGAACATGCACCCTGTATATTCCTTCCAGCTCGCTACAAACATTGAACTAATGTGGACTACTTCATCAGTGCCAACCGGACCGTACTGCAAGTACCAGTCCTCTTCCGTTGGTGTCGCCGTTGGTATAACCGATGGTGTAGGTGTAATCGAGGGTGTAGGTGTCGGCGTCACACTCGGAGTCGGCGTAACTGATGGCGTGGGCGTCACACTGGGTGTCGGCGTGACTGATGGCGTGGGCGTCACGCTGGGCGTCGGTGTCACAGATAGTGTGGGAGTCACACTCGGGGTCGGCGTAACCGAATGGGTCGGAGTTGGGATGGGGGTTTTATACCCTTCCGGTGTGGGTGTGGGTGTAGGTGTTGGAGTTGGAATCGGAACGTCACGAACCGCCCGAACACGTTGCTCGACGTCCAAGTTCTCACCGTCCTGCTCGCAAGGATCTTCATCAGATATATACACGAGCCACGCACCCTCCTCGGAGTACGTAGTGGATGACCAATATCCTGAATCATCATATTCACCCAAATCATCTTTATTTGCACATATCGTAAGTAACTGAGCCAGCGTAGGTAAATACCAGTCTGCCCTTCCTGTCCAACTTAAATTATCCCCCCAAGCAACCGCAGTATTCCAATCTGTTTCACTATCAAAACAACTCCCTGCATTGTCGAGCTGACTTGCCACATACATCGAACTAATCCGGATTACTTCATCGGTCCCATCCGGGCCGTACTGGAGGTACCAATCTGCATCTGTTGACGTTGGTGTTGGAATCGGAGTTTTATAACCAATCGGTGTTGGAGTCACTGATGGAGTCGGGATCATAGTCGGCGTAGCAGATGGAGTTGGAAGAGGAGTCGGAGAAATAGAGGCGTCACGTACCGCCCGAACACGTTGCTCACCAGTCCTGTCCTCGCTATCCTCCGCGCAAGGTTCGCCATCCTCTATATCCACGCGCCACGCAGTATCCTCGTCAAGGCCTTCCGTGCTGGATGACCAATATCCTGAATCCTCATATTCAGCCAAATCATCTTTACTCGCACAAACTGCAAGTAACTGATCTTTGGTCGGTAAATACCAGTCTGCCTTTCCTAGCCATCTTAAACCATCAGCCCATGCAACCGCATCAGCCCAAGTTAGTTCACCATCAAAATAACTCCCTACATCTTCGAGCTGACTTGCTACATACATCGAACTGATATGGATTACTTCCTCTGTTCCGTCAGGTCCATAATCATCATACCACTCTTCTTCTGTTGGAGTTTTATAACCAATCGGTGTCGGAGTAACCGATGGCGTTGTTGTTGGAGTTACCGACGGCGTCGGAGAAATAGAGGCGTCACGTACCGCCCGGATATAGTGCTCTCCGGACTTAACATCGTTGTCCAAGTCACAAGGATCGCCCTCCGAGAGATACACGCGCCATGCATTATCCACGGAGTACGTATTGGATGACCAAACATATCCATCTGCATAGCTACCCAAATCATCTTTATTTGCACATATCACAGATAACTGATCCTTGGTCGGCAAATACCAATCTGACTCACCTAACCAACTTAAATCATCGCCCCATGCAACCGCAGCAGCCCAATTTGTTTGATTATAAACATCACAACCTGTATCCCAGCCCTGACTTGCTACATACATCGAGCTGATGTGGATTACTTGCCCTGTTCCATCCGGGCCATAAGTAGAATACCAATCTTCTTCTGTTGGTGTGGGGGTTGGTGTCTGAGCAAACGAAATTACGGGAACCATAACTAACGTCACCAACAACGACAACACCACCCAAAAACACAAAAACTGCTCTTTCATCATCTAGACGCCTTATTTGTTATTAATACCTAAATTGAGCGGTTCTTCAGTAAAAGTACTGTTGGTTGATTCAAATAATCAACCAACAATGTAAAAGTCCAACTTTTCCAGCTATCGCTTGAAATAGCACAGGTTGATAGTTGCAATATTGATAATTTAAGCGTTTATTTGTACCAAAACCCTAGGTTTGCCTGTCTGCGGACAAACTCCTCCTCTAACTTTTTCTGCTCTCATGTCTTATAGGGGGTGAAAATCTACAAGCATATCGGCGGCGGACTCTGGCAACGCAACCAGAGCGTATCTACCTTTAATCCATCCATCACCGCCTGAGTAACCTTTAAAATATTCTGCCCCTCAGCGGGTTACTGGAATATCGCCCGGCGTACCGAAATAAGCCCGGGTAATCCCCCGGATCGCCCAGAGTCCGCCGGAGGGACGGAAGATGGCAATATTATCGAGAAGGCTGCCGTCAAAGTCGCCGACCGCCGGGGTGTCTCCAGAGGCCCCAAAGTAGACTCGGGTGAGGCCTTGAACCGCCCAGAGGCCGCTGGCCGGCCGAAAGATCGCGGGCTGGGTCCGGAACGGTCCAGTTGTTTTGTTGGACCCGTACCGCTGGTACATCCCCGGGACCGGAGTATCACCAGCGGCCCCATAGTAGACTCGGGTGAGGTCTTGAACCGCCCAGAGACCGGATGAACTCCGGAAGATTCCGATGTCGGAGATGCCCTCCCCATCGTAGTCGCCCGGGACCGGAAGATCACCCTCTCCTCCAAAGTAACACCGGGCAATATCGCGCACCGCCCAGAGACCGGATGAACTCCGGAAGATTCCGATGTCGGAGATGCCGTCCCCGTCGTAGTCGCTCGGGACCGGGATGTCATCCGAACCACCGAAGTAGAGACGGGTGAGCTGCTTGACCGCCCAGAGGCCGGAAGAAGGCCGGAAGATGGAGACATCGGCGATGCCGTCTCCATCGTAGTCCCCGCTGACCGGAATATCCCCGCTGGTGCCGAAATAGACCCGGTCTAAACCCCTCACTGCCCATAAGCCGCTATTAGGCCTAAAGATGGCAATATCTGATGTCCCGTCACCGTCATAGTCCCCTGCCGCCAGGACCAGATATTCGGGTGTGGGCAATGGGGTCACTGAGGGCGTTGCCGAAGGTAGCGGAGTCGGAGTGGCGGACGGTGATGGATGAGGGGTAATTGTGGGCGTTGCCGAAGGTAGCGGAGTCGGAGTGGCGGACGGTGATGGAGGAGGGGTAATTGTGGGATTTAAGTAAAAATCGGGAACAATATCGGGGTCATCAGTAGTCAGTTCATAACATAGGATTCCGGATTCGCCGTTGGCCAAGTTTTGAAAATTCACCTCCAGTTCTTCTCCCGCACTCCATCCAGCATTAAAATTCCCCGTGTTTATCTGCCAGTAACCCCCCGCATACTCGCACCCCCCAGAGGATTGGTTTAAAATATCGGTGGGCCGAAGAGTAATAAACGTGATGAAGCTGATATCTTCGTCCGCCGGAATACTATGATCGGAATTGAAGAGTTCTCCCGCCACTAAGTGAGGAATACCGCCTTGTTGGGACGTCGGGGTAAGGGTGTATCGGGATGACTGAGTTAGTGTTGGAGGTAGAGTCAAGGTAATATTGATCTCAGCGTCCGATTGATTGTTTAACTCCACGCTTATCTCATAAATCCCGTTGCGCTGCCGTTGATCCGTCTCGACCGAAAAATTAATGTCCATATAACCTTCGGCCAAAATAGAGGAACTGAACATCCAGCACATAACTGCAATGGCTATCGACCATAATTTATTCTTGAAGATAATAATTTTCATTGATCATTCCTCTGTTTTTGCCGAAGCAAGTTAAACCTGCTGAAGAGATTTTTTATATAAAGAAACATGAACGGGTAAAAGAAGAGAAACTTGACGATGTACTGCAATATGATCTGAAAAGCGTTTGGGCGTATCTGTTGAAGCAAAGTTTTTAACTTTTTTGGGAGTACAAGAGTCCGTACTGAGCGTCTTGGTTCCTGAATAAGTGGTGTGCCCGAGCTATGCGTTCAAGACTGGAGCCGATCAAAAACTTCGTCCGGATATTGCGTAATACACGAGCCGCTTATAATGAACTGGTTCAAGGCCAACGAGAAGTATTCAAACAGCATTGTTGAGGGTCTGAATCGCACAATAAGTTTGGTAACAAGAAAATCCTACGGTTTTCGGATTTTGGTGCCTTGAAGTGCTCAAGATCGCCTTATTTCATACGATGGGCCAACTCCCTGAACCTGAATTCACCCACAGATTCTGCTGAAGAGCCTTTTTTCTTTGCGTTCTCTGCCGAAAATACTGAGCGAAGTCGAAGGGCGTCTTTGCGGTGAATTTGAATACCTCGCCTCCAGCAGAACTCCCTTTGACAGGGTCTTATAGAAGTCCTGTACTTTGAGTTTGCTTAATTTTTCTTTTGTCTTATTCCAAAGTTATATCTTTGACTATCTGAGGGTCGGTGTTGTTCAATTCCTGCTTGAGGATAAATGTTTCGCCGCCGGAGGCAGTTGAGAATTCGATCTTCAGTGTTTCGCCTTCCGACCAACTGGTGAGGAAGTTGCCGATCCCGATCTGGAACCAACCGTTTTGATAACCGCAACCCGATGATTTCTCGGTCAGGACTTCGGCCGGACGGTTGGCGATATAGACCTTGAAAGCTATTGCTCCATTCGCCGGAACGGTTCCATCCTGGTTAAAGATCTTTCCGCAGATGGTGTGTGGATTTCCGCTAAAAGCCGGGCTAACTATTAAAAATACTGAAACCACAAAGATGAAATACAATGACTTTTTCATTTACTCGTTCCTTTATTTTTTTACCGCAAAGACGCAGAGGTCGCAAAGGAAATTATAAAAGTAATATACTAAGCTTATTAACTTAGTTATCGATTCTTCTCATTGAAATAATAGATACGTTTAATCTTTACTCTCGTATTGTTTTTCTTTGCGCTCTTTGCGGTTCAGATTTTTTAAGGCCAGGAGGATTCCGCATCAACCGAGATGAAGTACGGCTCCCAGGCACGAATTTTGAAGTTATTGGTCGGCAAACCCGTGATATGGCCATCGTAGCACTGCTCCTCCGCGTTCCAACGGTAGATGACCGTGCAGTTGGGTATATCCTGGGCCAGATCCTCGGCGTTTTTAAGATTGAGCTTATCGGTCGGGAAGACGATGGCATTGACGTTGGTTCCTTCGGTGGTGATCAAGTTATAAGAAGGGATATCTAATCCGGCGTCGGTCTGGGTCCAGACGCCGGGTGCGCTGACTGAGACGAAGTACGGGTAATAAGGCTTAACCTCGAAGTTCGCGATCGGCAAACCCGTGACATGGCCATCATAGTACTGCCCTTCCGCGTTCCAACGGTAGATGACCGTGCAGTTGGGGATCTTGTTCGCCAGATCCTCGGCCGTCTCTATCCCTTCCGCATCCATCAAGGTAATCGCGGTGACATTGGACCCGCCGGTCGTTCGCAGGAAAATAGTCTCTTTCAGTCCGGAGCCGAGATAATAATCCTCCATCTCTTCCGGATCGACGCCGCTGAGAAGATATTCCCAGGAGCCGCTCTCGCCGTTTTGGATATTGAGAAAATTCATGTGCAGTGTTTCTCCTACCGCCCAGCCGCTCTCAAAGTTTCCGACATTGATACTCCACCAGCTATTTTCATAACCGCTCTCCAGGGAATCCTGATCGAGCATATCTTCCGGACGGGTAACAATATGACCGGAAAAGATCATATCCGGCGGTGAAGTCCCATCCTGGTTGAAGACTCTCCCCGTCACCAGGTGGGGAACCTTCTCCGGAGGTTCCGGCGTGGTGGTAGGACTGGGAGTAAAAGGGGTAACAGGCGTCCGAGTAGAGGTGGTTGGTGGTGGTGTCGTCGGCGTCGTCGACGGAATCGGAGGCGTCGGCACATAGGGTGTTGATGTCGGTGTAACGGTCAGAGGCGGAATCACGGAAGGGGTCGGAGTTGGCGGTGTTGGTGTAACCGTTGGAGTTGATGGGGGCGTTATCGGTGGTGGAATGGTCGGTGTTGGTGTTATTAAATAAATCTCCAGATGAGCAACGGCAGTAGAAAACTCTGCCCAACCAAAGTTTCTTGCAAAGTTGTTTCCTTTCATAATAAAGGCAAGATCTGAATTAGCTGACCAACCCGCGCTGGAGAATATTTCATTCACCACATTCTTGACGTCTGTTTCTATCCAACCCGGAGAACAGACACAGGAACCGCCAGTTTCTGTTGTTTGATATAATTTCTTTCTCCCGAGAAGATTCCATGCACTCGAATAATCCGGTGCATCATGCTTTTCTCCCCAAAGATAAATGCCACAAGAGAATTCGAAATAATCCGTACAATAGAGATGTAATGTAGCCGTCTTAATATTGCAGGATGAGTCCAGGTCCACCCCTTCAAACCGCACTCCGGCGGCATAGGATTTAGAAGGAAAAAATGCATATTCTATTCTATAATAAGTCTCATCTGCTCCGGTCCAATGTATCGGAGGTGGATCTACAAACCCATAATTGCCACATTCATCTAAATCACTTTGAATGATATAATTCCTATAATACGCAGGAGTGGGGGTAGCCTGGGCCAAGGCCACCCGGCTGATTCCCAGCAGTAATATTATTCCCGCCGTTACTAACAATAACTTCTTCATATTTCCCTTCTTTTTGACGATAGGTTAAAAACAGGTAGAAAAAACCGGGTAGGAAGAAATAATCCATCCGGTGATATATGTTGTTTCTTAGCATAAAGCAATATTTTCATCTCAATGTCAAGTAAAAAAATAGGTAAAATTATACTTCGTATTTGCTTGATGCTCTTTTAACGTCGTCAGCTTCCTCTTCCCTCCTCCAACGTAATAGGAAAGGCAGGGAGATCTGTGCAGTTCTCCCCGCGTACATCGACAATTGGGGTTTCCGCATTTCCTTTTTAATTCATAAACAATATCTCTCCCCATCGGGGGCCTGCTTAATAAAATTTTCAAAGGGCACAGGGACAAACCTTGGCTATTGAAAGATAGGGGAAATTGTGGGATATTTCTTACATGGTTAGACCATTGAGAATTGCCCTCCAAAAGTACCGGCGGGTAAAAATATCCGGGGGCATGGTATCACGTTGCCTGCCGGGGGAACCGAAGGTCAAGGATCTTCGGGGACGATAAGGACCGGCTAAGATTCCTTACAGCCTTAAAAGAAAGTGTCGAAGCGTTTAACGTGGAAGTGCATTGCTATGTGATGTTAGATAATCATTTTCACTTCTTATTGAGGACCCCGGAGGCAAACCTGGGCCGATTCATGCAGCGCTTCAATACGGCCTACATTAACTATTACAACCTGCGCCACCACAAGAGCGGCCCTCTCTACCAGGGACGTTATAAGGCCATCCTGGTGGAAGCGGATGAATATTTACTGGAACTGAGCCGCTATATTCACCTCAATCCGGTACGATTTAAGAAATATCGCGATACTCCCATTGAAGAGAAGAGCAAGATCCTCAAGGCCTATAAGTGGAGCAGTCTGCCGGGGTGTATAAAGATAGCGGGCAGAGATGATTTTATGTGTTATGGCGGAGTCCTGGCCTATATGGGGGGTGACAATAAGAAGGGGAGGATACGGTATCGGGATTTTGTTTTGCGGGGGTTATTACAGAAGTTGGATAATCCGCTGGAGGAAGCAAAAGCGGGCGCGATCCTGGGATCGGATAGTTTTGTGATCTGGGTCAAGGAACAGTTTCTGGATATCAAGTCATTAAAGAATCAGGATTACTCCGGCCTGAAAGAGCTGAAGAGATTGGTACCGTCGGAGGAGATTGCCGGTCTGGTAGCGGAAGAATACGGGATAAAACCGGAAGATATCCTGAGGGCCCGGTCGAAGTGTCGGGAGGCCCGGCAGGTATTGATTGAATTGAACTATCAATTGAATTTTCGGAAGAAGAGTCTCCGGGAGCGGAAAAAATGAATAAGATTTTTCCAACAATAAAGCAGAGAAGTAATACAGTCATCTACTGTCTAATCGCGATAATCCTGCTGGGCGGTTTCTTGCGGTACGCTTACCTCCGTGAGATCGCGGAGGAGCCCGAGTTCTCCCATCCGTCAATCGACGGCGCTTACCATGACTACTGGGCGAGAGGACTGGCCGGGGAGGGCTGTACGGTTCCTATGGGCTGGCCCGATTCCTTCATCCGGGAGCGTCCTTTCTTCCGGCCGCCCGGCTACCCTTACTTTCTGGGCGCAGTCTATCGAGTTTTCGGCGGAGATTACCTCGCCCCCCGGATCGTCCAGATGGTAATCGGTCTACTCTCTATCCTGGTTGCTTTTCTCTTCGCCCGGCGATGGTACGGCGTTCGCGTAGCCCTCATCTTTGCCGGGCTTACCTCCTTCTACTGGACCTTTATCTATTTCGAAGGGGAACTGTTGGGGGTCAGTCTCGCGGTCTTCTTAAGTCTACTTCTGTTCGTGGCCTCTTCCTCCTGGATAACCGGGTTCGGTTTCGGGCGAGGGCTTCTGACCGGTCTCATCCTGGGGGTCTTCGCGCTCTTCCGTCCCAATTTGCTGGTCTTCGCCCCGGTCCTGGCGGTCTGGGCGGTCCATCTCCGCCGCGCGGTCTCTCCCGAAGGCCGCCTGTCTCTCCTCCTGGTCGGGTTCTTCCTCGGGATCGTCCTGGCGGTCTCTCCTGCCACAGTGAGGAACTGGTACGTCGCGGGCGAGCCCGTCTTGATCTCCTCCCAGGGCGGGATGAGCCTCCTGATCGGGAATAATACCGAGGCCGACGGCTCCAACCATCACCTGCCGGGTTACGGAAAGTTCAGTTCCCCTTTCGATTACCCGTCGGCGGTCCGGAAAATGGAGAGGAATCTAAATATGGAGAGGGGTACTCTAACATATTCGGCCGCTTCCCGGCTGTACGCGCGCCAGGCGCTTGAGTTTATCCTCCATCATCCGGCCCGGTTCTTCCGCCTTCTTGCCCGGAAGTCCGCCCTCTTCTGGGGGCCGGCCGAGGTGACCAACAACCGGGAGATGGAGACCGTTCGCCGAAAGTCGGCAGTACTGGGAAATATCCCGCTCGGCTTTTCTTTATGCTCGGCTCTCTTCGTCGTGGGGTTTTTGATGGTCTTCTTTCAAGGAAGAAACGGGGCCGGATATAGCCCGGTGAGGGAGGTCTCCATTATGGTCTTCCTCTTCATCATCACCTACTTCCTCTCGGTACTCCCCTTCACCGCCGCCGCCCGCTACCGGATCCCGGTGCTCCCCGGCCTTCTCCTCTTTGCTTCTATTGCCATCTCCCAGCTCGTCTCTTTCGGCCTCCGCCGCCGCTTTGCCCCTTTGGCCCTCTGGGGGACGGTCACAGTGGTTCTCCTGGTTCTGGCCTCATTCAATCTGGCCGGCTACCGGTCATCGCCGGCCAAATGGTATTACGACCGGGGCGTGGCCTATTCCGCGGAGGGCGCTCCATCCCGGGCGGAGGCCGAATACCGTCGGGCCCTGGAGCTGGAACCCGGCTACGTTCCGGCGCATATCAATCTGGGAGCTCTCTTGCTGGAGGAGGGGGAGGTGGAGGCGGCAATCACGCATTATCGGGTCGCGGGGGAGCTCGAGCCCGACCGGGCGGAGGTACTGAGCAACCTGGGGGACGCCCTCTCCCGGAAGGGAGACCTGGACGGAGCGATCTCCTGCTTCCGGAAGGCCCTGGAGCTCGACCCCGAATGCGTCCCGGCCCACAACAACCTGGGAACTGTCCTCACGCGGCAGGGGAAGAACGAGGAGGCCCTGCACCACTACCGGCAGGCCCTTCTGATCAGGCCGCACTACGCCGAAGCCCACTACAACCTGGGACTACTTCTCAGCGAACTGGGGAAGCCGGACGCGGCGATCGATGAGTACCGGGAAGCGCTCCGCTTTAATCCGCGCGGGCCCATGATCCATAACAACCTGGGTAACGCTTTGGCTCTCCGGGGCGACTATGACCGGGCGATCGTTCATCTCTCCGAGGCGCTGGAACTCAACCCGGAGCTGGCCGCGGCCCACAACAATCTGGCCAATATCCTGGCCTTCCGGAAGGATTACCGGGAGGCTGTCCGTCACTACCGGGAGGCACTGCGAATCGATCCTGATTACGGAGAAGCCGGATATAATTTAGGGTATACTCTTGATTTAATGGGGGAGAAGGAAGCGGCAGTTGGGGAGTATCGTCACTCAATCCGGATCGATCCGCTCAATGCTTCGGCCCACTATCGCCTCGCGCTTATCCTGCTTAAAGATAATCAGGAAGCGGAAGCCGTCCAGCATCTCCGAAGAGCACTCGCCATCCGTTCCGATTTCAAGGAAGCGCGCCGGGCGCTCGATAATATTTAGTTTATATTTAAGTTCATGCTAAAAAAAAGACTGAAAACCCGGTTCATCATCGGTGTGATTATCCTCACCGCGGGGGTAATACTGGCCTACCTCCCCGCCCTGCGAGGGGGCTTTGTCTGGGACGACGACTTCTGGGTGACCGCCAATCCCCACGTAACCGGGGGCAAGAGCATCTGGAAGGTCTGGTATACCCGGGAAGTCCCCGGCCAGAACTATCCGTTGACCTACACCTTCTTCCGGGCCCAGTACCTTCTCTGGGGGCTCAACCCGTTCGGATTTCATCTCAGCAATCTTCTGCTCCATATCCTCAATGCTCTGCTCTTATGGCTCATCCTCGTCCGGTTGAAGGTGAAAGGCGGATGGCTGGCGGCGGCTTTCTTCGGTCTCCATCCACTGATGGTCGAATCGGTAGCCTGGATTACCGAGGCCAAGAACACTCTCTCCGCTTTTCTTCTCTTCTCCTCATTTCTCTTCTTCCTTCGTTTCGAGGAGGATGAGAAGAGGGGCCGATATGCTCTCGCTCTATTTGTCTATCTGCTCGCGCTCTGCGCCAAGACGTTTGTCGCGCCTTTTCCCCTGGTGATGCTGGTAATTCGCTGGTATCAGGGGCGCCCAGTGAACGGCAGGTATTTGAAGCGGCTAGCCCCGTTCGTCGTTTTATCACTCCTGGCGGGAGGATTCACCTGGTGGTACGAGGTCGAACACGTTGGGGTGACTGGCGCGGAATGGGCGCTGACGCCTCTTCAGAGAATGGTGATCGCCGGCCGGGCGTTCTGGTTCTATCTCGGTAAGATTGTATTCCCGGTTCGGCTTACCTTCATCTATCCGCGCTGGAATCTCGCGGGAGTGAGATGGGAAAGTTTAATCTGGCCCCTGGCCGCGGTGATGGTTCTGGTCATCCTCTGGAAACTTCGGCGCCGGATGGGGAAAGGGCCGTTTGTTGCCCTGGCCTGTTATGTTGTCTTTCTCTCCCCCGCCCTGGGTTTTATCAGTTTTTATGCCCAGATATATTCCTTTGTCGCCGACCACTACGTCTACCTGGCTTCGATCGGGCCCTTCGCCCTGCTGGCCGCCCTTCTTCTCCGGATAACCGGTTCGACCCGACTTCGTCCCGCTGCCGTGGCGGTGCTGCCGGCCATTCTCGCCGTCCTGACCTTCCGGCAGGCTGCCAGTTATCATTCGATAGAAACTCTCTATTGTGATACTATTGAGAAGAACCCTGGTGCCGATATGCCGTATAACAACCTGGGGACAATCCTCTTCAATCGGGGTCGGGTCGAAGAGGCGATGAAGTATTACCGTACGGCGATCCGGCTCCGGCCCCGGAGCGCCTATGCGCATAATAATCTTGGCGTAGCGCTGCTTCAGGCCGGGCAGGCGGAAGAGGCTGTCTCCTCGTTTGAGGAAGCAATCCGGATCAGGCCGCAAACCGCCGGTTTCTATGTAGGATTGGCGTCGGCTTTGAAGGCACTGGGGAAGACGAAGGAGGCGGTTCCCCAGCTTCGGGAGGCGGTCCGCCGAAAGCCCGATTTAATATCCGCCCGGCTCGACCTGGGAGATGCTCTGGCCGATCTGGGGCGCCCCGGGGAAGCGATCGAGGTATACCGGGGGGCCCTGAAAGCTGATCCCGCAAGTGTTGAGGCCCGGGCCAGTCTGGTCAACGCGCTGGCCGGGCAGGGCGAGTTCGTCGAGGCGATCCGCTTCTACCGGGAGTTGGTGGAGGCCGATCCCGGTAACGCCCGGGCCCATTATAATCTGGGAGTGGCCCTCAAACTGAAAGGAGAGAGCCGGGAGGCGGCCCTTCAATTCAAGAGAGTGATTAAGCTCAAGCCGGACTACCCTGAGCCCTTCATCTGGCGCCGGGACGACCTCAATTAATCACCGGTTCGAGAGGTTTTTTGTCAGTAGAACCGCATATAGACCCCGAGGTTATAGTTCTTGAAGATCACCGAAAAGCTGGCATAGTTATTTTTGTATATCTGATTGTTGTTGGCGTCGATGATGCTGGTATAGATTGTTCCATCGATGATCCAGGGAGTAAGGGCGGTCCCGAACCCGAGCAGATTGTCTTTCGCGCCATTGGCCAGGAAGACGGCGGGTCCGGGCATCCCCTCGAATTTGAGGTTTTCAAGCATGTTTCCGGCCGTATGGATTAAAACAGCCGGTCCGCTTCCGTAAAAAGCACCCGGTCCCGGGACAATGGCTACGCTCTCACCGCTCCCTCCGGTAATGTAGAGATGGCTATCGGTTATGTCCAGCGGTCTTTCAAGTTCGATTGAGGCCGAAGATAAGGAGGTCTTATCGAAGGTGATTTTATTGTAATCATCAGATAGATAGAAGAGAATCTGACGGAGTGAAAGAGAACCGTAATTGATGTTACCGTCGAGAGGATTATCCTCTGAGGTGGTGACGGTGAAGGTCTGGTTCGGGATGAAGGTTTCCGGATCAACGCCTTGATCGAATGAATATGATTGGGAAGATGGAAGAACCGCGGCCGAGATTCGCGTTCCATATTCGGCGTGCCCGGCAAAGCAGAAACCGGGGTCCGGGTTTTCATCGACCGCGAACGGGCTGTCATCCAGGTAAAGCCCCTGGGTAGTCCCCATGAATTTCACCCCGGCTTCTTCCGGAAGCAGGTTTTTATCGGAGAGCGAGAAGCTGCCGGAACCGCTGTGGATAATCAGTATATCGACATTGTCGCCCACATTGATATCGTTGTTCCTGATGATGTTGTCCCGGATGTCATCTCCATCAAGCAGGATTCCGGTTTCAAAGTTAAAAAAATCATTTTCTTCAATCAGGTTATTCGAAGCCTTCTCCACGAGCATGATGCTGACATTATAGCAGTTGGTTATCTTCAGGCGCCGGATCACGTTTTTTGACCCGGTGATCTTGAATACCGTTGAGGTGTCGATTTCGCCCGCGTCAATGGTAACCTTCCTCTCACCGTCAATCGTAACTTCATCTTTGTCAATGATCAGCTTATCGGAGAGAACAATACGGGAATCCCCCAGGGGGAGGTCAAAACGAATTGTCCATCCCGGCAGGGTGATCTCGATCGCTTCCCTCAGGGAAAGGCCGGTTCCGAGAGGATTATCCGGGTCGGTTTCCGGGTCATCCTCATCCTCGGCCGTGGTGACAAAGATATCCCGTTTTGTCTTCGGAGTGGGTGTCGCCTCCGGCGTCAGAACGGGAGTGGGTGTCGCCTCCGGCGTCAGAACGGGAGTGGGTGTCGTCTCCGGCGTCAGAACGGGAATGGGTGTCGTCTCCGGTATCAGGACCGGTGTAGGGTGCACGGTATCTCCGTCTGATCCTCCACCGGAAGGAGACGGTGTTTTCTCCGGTGTGGGAGCGGGGGATGGGGTTCCGATTGTCTTCTCGGTTTCCTCCGCCGCTGGCTTCGGAGTGCGGGTCGTTTTCTCCTCTTCAAGTTCTCCTCCCTCCGACTCTCCTCCTGTTTCCGGGGAAGTCGACCCCGGCTCCTGACCTTCGGGGCTCACCGCTGCGCCCGGGTCCGCTTCCCCTATCGATGAGACCCGTGATCCATCCGTCTTATTGGCGGACTCTGGTATCACAATGGCATTGAAGACGATTTTATTTGAATTGCCGGCCTGGTCGGCCGCGTCGACTTCGAAGCCAAGGTAATAGCCCTCCTGTCCTTTCTTCGGTGTCCAGCTCAAGACCTGCCGTTCAGGATTGAAAAAAGCGCCTTCGGGAAAATGGTTGGTCCGGAAGGTGATGCTATCTCCATCAGGGTCGACAGCGGGAAGAGCAAATTCCACCGGTCGCCCTATCTGGAAGACACATGTTTCGAGTGGACATCTTTCGAAAGAGGGAGGATGGTTGACCTTGCAGCCTGCGCCGGCTATTCCCGGATTAATAGCTATGCCGCTCCAGGAAAGTTGAAGCAGGAACGAGGTAAGCAGGAGTATTTTCCCGGAACCGATGATGGTGTGTGCTTTTTCCATTCTCTCTGTCAAAAAATTATAGATTCTTTGTGAGTCCTTCATTCTAAAAAATACTATATTATAAGCAAAAAGTAAAGCGGGTTAGATTGATTCCGGCGTTTGTTCACCCGCCGGCGGTTAAAAAAAACGCACCCTACAAGCTCTCAGTTCCAAGAAGAGGGGTGTTACATGAAAGGCGATTCTGGTATGAGATGGTCATCAGGACGGCAGGAGAGAGAATTAATTATTCTTTCCGGATTTCGTGCTTTTAGAGAGTGTATCAAGTCTCTCATTGGCTTTAACCGCGTCTACACCTGCCTGGTCCATATCGAGCACCTTCCGGTAGCTTTCTTCAGCCATGCGTTCATGAATCCGGGCGATTGCGATCCGGGCCAGGCTGCTCCAGCGGGGGTCTCCTGAACGGGCTACGCGATCGAAGATGGCCAGAGCCTGTTTGGGCAGGTCCAGGAGGCCGTAGTAGTAAGAACCGAGGAGGAGCTCAAGGGTCGAGTTGTAGTGCCGGTCCGGGTACTTGTCGAGTATCCGCCGGAGGAGCCGGACACTGCCCGTGTAGTCACCCTTCCTGACCAGTTCTCCCGCCTGTACCAGGAGGTCTTTTACCTCCGGGGGGGTGGAGGGGCCTACAAAGAGGACAGGCTTCTTCAACAGTTCGTCGACCCGGTTCGGAGTATCGGAAAGAATGAGGGTGAGGAACTGCTCCCGCAGTGCCCCCTGATCGTCGGTGGCGATCAGTTCCGGTCTTCTTCCGAGGTCGTCCAACTCTTCTATAAGAACTTTGAGCTGACCGGCCGTCATCCGGCGCGGTTTCTCCGGATATGATTCCTGGTGGAGGGCTGAAGTCCAACCTTCATTAACCTGGACCGTGGCGGGAGTATCCTTCTGCCGGTAGAAGCTGATAAGCACGACCAGGTCTTCGGCCACACTCAGGTTGGTCATACCTTCGGGCCCAACCTCGAGTTTGAAGGCTGTGCCCCTGACGATCGACCGTCCAAGCGGGGTGTCGATGGAGAGTACAGACCCCTCGAACCCATCCATTGTCCGGGTTGCCATTGATCCCGTTTTCAGGGCCAGGGTGGTATCTCCCGTTCTCCGGCTGCGGACGACCCTCCGAACCACCAGTTCGCTATTGCCCGAAATTTTAAGGACATAACGGGTCGCGGAGGCAAGTTCCAGGCTGGAGGCGCCGGAGGTACGGAGAATATCTCCCGCTCGAACCGTCATCCCCGCGGATGCCTTTATCCAGTCCGCTTCCCGGGCACTGTAGATATGGGCTGTTCCGGTCACGGTGCCGATCCGGGGTAGAGTCCCCCGGGTTAGGAAGGGGAGAGCGATCACGGCCCCAGCCAGAAGGATCAACATTGCCGCCACCCGGCCTATCCGGGCGACAGTCAGGGGCAGCATAAAATCCAGCCAGGTCAATCCCTTTGCTTCCTCTTCTTTTTCCGGCCAGGGCGCTGGGATTGCTTCCAGTTTTTCCCGGAAGGTTCGGTCATAGGTGGAGGATACCGGGAAGTGCCCCAGGCGTCCGAGCTGGGTGTCGGACTGACGAAGGTAATCAAATTCCCGCCGGGCCCGGTCGGAGTCCTCCAGCAGGTGATCTGTCTCCACCCGTTCTTTGGCAGAGGCCTCACCGTCCAGGAGACGCTGGAGCAGTATTGTTTGTTTCCGCTTATTCATTGACAAATTCGTTTATTGATTGGCCCGGTTTTATCCCCAGTGCCTGATTAAACTTATTTCGCGCTCTTATCAGCCGGGTGCTGACGGTCCCCCGGGGGATATTGAGTGTCCTGGCCGCTTCCAGATAAGATTCTCCCTGGATAACGCAGAGGATCAGGACTTCCCGGAGCTCCGGCGAAAGCCGCATCAGGGCATTCTGTATTTTTACTTCGAGGTTCTTCTGACGGAAGATACGGTTGGGATCGCGTTTGTGGTTAGCGATAAAATCATGGATGTTTATCTCCTCCCCGTCGTTTTTAACGAAGAGCGAATTGAGAGAGACCACTCTTATAGGCTGCCGTTTCATCTTCCGATATTCCATCCGCAGGCAGTTGTGAGCGACCGCGTATATCCAGGCGCGTATATTGTCGATCCGGCGAATCCGGGGAAGGCTCCGATAAACCTTGATGAAGACTTCCTGAGTCAATTCTTCCGCTCTCTGGTAGTTTCCCAGACCCCGGCAGAGATAGTTCAGTATCCGGCCACGGTAGCGATTGTGGAGGACATTGAACGCTTCGACATCCCGGCCGAACTTGAACTGCGCAGCCAGGGCTTCGTCGGAAAGAGAATTTATATCATTCTTCATTATTAGTAATGCCAGAGATGGGGAAAAAACTCATAAGCGTATAATATAAATATCATGGTCTCCTTGCTTTCTCAAGAGAAAAGATATCGGTTTAGTAATTGCTTTGGTTGTAAAAAGGAAAAATTTTTTTATTTTATCTGAGCAAACTGATTGCTGTCGGCATTAATTATAGAAAGATCGTCCTTTCCGATGGGGATTGGATCGGACTTAGACGTTGCTTTCGGATTGTCCAACTTATTAAACCGCGGATTGCACGGAGTATACTGATTTAAAAAATCAAATAATCTGTTTAATCCTTTTGATCTGCGGTTTGTTGGGTATTTCGAAGCAAGGACTTAATCATAAACAATAACGGCAATCTGCAGAAATAACCCCCACTAAAATAATGAAGTATTTATAAGCAAAACTATTTCCGGCGGCATTTATATTAATGATTACCACAATAATTCAGTAACCGAAAAAGAGCCCTAATGCTCAGAAGAAGGAAGAAATGAGGAGAATGATAAGTTTTTCAGGAGGTATCCTGGCGGTGGTCTGGCTATCGACGATTTGTCCGGCCATGGAGATCCCTATCTCTGAACCGGCCATGGAGATCCATATACCCGAAGATTATTCCACCATTCAGGAAGGAATCGATGCCGTTCCGTGTACTGGGGCAAAGGTTATTGTGGCCCCCGGCATATATTCCCCGGATACCAACGGCGAACAATACCCCCTGATTATGGAGAGCGCTGTTTTTCTGAAGGGAGAGGAGGGGGCCGAACTCTCCGCGGGCACCAACGCAGTCGAAATCCAGATCTCTCCCGATTCGGGCAAACCGGGATCCTAAGCAGGCCCCGGCAATGAAACCCCGTAAAAGGGTGATGTTAATGGATAAGATGAATCACTCAAGAAATATGATACGAGCGGTAACAGCCATCATCTGCGTATTATTTACAGGATCGGCCCTAACTCCGGGCGCCTGTCGTGCAGGCGGGGAGACCTCACCGGAGATAATCGTCGATCTGCCCCGGGACACGTTTGATCGGATCCATTCCGGTGCCATCCCCTTTTTAAAGATGGGGCGCACTTGCGGCGCCCGTGCCGATGTATCACCCGCAGGCACATCGGGTCCGGGAGAATACCTTTTAGGTGAGGGCAACAGCGGTATCGTTACTCTCACCGGCGATCCACGTCTCCGGGGAGGGGGGTGGGACGAATATCGCTACCTGGTATATGATCCTGAACCGGGACCCCGTGGCCTTCCCTCGGCGACCGAGATCTCTTTCTTTGCCCGGCGGAGCGCGAAATTTACCGCGTCGACCGAGGCTTTGCTCAATCCGTTCCTCCGCCCGATTGACGATCTTGCCTACTATGGAAGCGGCGACGCGAACCTCGACGATGTATTAAATGCTGACGATCTCACCGCGATCGAGGAGATCATCGCGGAGACCCGGGATCCGAACGAGCCGGCAGATACCACGCGGCCGACCGCGATCGACACGCGTGATTACAACTGCCTCCAGAATGCCCTGGAAGGCACCTCGCTCCTTCCCTCCGCCTGGGTATACCAGGCGGGGTATCCCCGGAACCAGTGGCTGAGTTATACGATCGAGATCGACACGGTCAACTCGATATCCTATGACCCTCCCTGGGTCTGCATGTGTTTCGCTTCACTCCTCCAGATCAATTACGCCGGCTACTCCGGGAGTCTGGAGGGAACAGCGTATGACCCGGATGACCCTGCCATCCACGCCGCCGGGCATATCTTCCCGGGCCGTTTTAACCTGCCCCTTTATTACGTCGGACTGCGTAACGACAGCTACAGTTATGGTCATGCCATCAACGCGATTCTGATGGGTGATGATCCACGAAATTTCTCTGACTGGAAGTTTATCGAACCCCAGAATGACGGGCTTAACATACAGCCCGGGGACTATAGCATGCCTCTGGATTACGGTGACCTGACCATTAGTATCTCTTTCCCTCACGGGTTTGCCGGCGGGGCGCCGCGGACGACGATTATTGTCCAGTTCACGCTCTTTACCGATGCCACTACCGAACTGATCTACACCCATCCCGACCTGATCGTCGATCCCCCCGCGGCGCCGACACCATCTTCAAGCCCCACTCCGACAGGATCACCGTCGCCCACACCCACTTCCAGCCCCACCCCGACCGTTTCTCCGACGGCGACAACCATCCCCGTGAAACCGGCGCCGCCGACCGCCACGCCGACGATTGTTCAGCCGGCAACACCCACGCCCTGGGATCGGGTGACTCCCACCCCCGTGAACCCGGCGACGCCGACCGCCACGCCGACGATTGTTCAGCCGGAAACACCCACGCCTTCGGAGCGGGTAACTCCCACCCCCGTGAAACCGGCGATGCCGACCGCCACTCCGACCATCCCTCCACAACAGCCCCCCACGCCGAGCCCGTCCCCCTCTCCCGCGCCAACCGGGGTTCACTATCGGGAGAGCGGAGACTATGACGGCGATGGTACCACCGATATAGCCGTCTTCCGTCCCGGTTCCGGCCTCTGGGCGGCGCGCGGTACTACCAGAGTCTACTTTGGAGGGGTGGGCGATCTCCCCGTTCCCGGAGACTATAAGGGCGACGGGACGACCGGGATCGGGATATTCCGCCCGGCTTCCGGCCTCTGGGCAATCCGGGGGGTGACCCGCTCCTACTTCGGAGGTTTGTCGGATACGGCCATCCCCGGTGACTATGACGGGGACGGGTCCTGCGACATCGGAATCTTCAGGAAGGGAAGCGGTCTCTGGGCGGTCCGGGGGGTGACCCGGGCCTATTTAGGCACCACCGGCGATACACCGGTTTCCGGCTACTATAACGGCGATGGGCAAAAAGTTATCGGGATCTTCCGCCCGGCATTGGGCCTCTGGGCTCTGAGAGGCGTCTCCCGGTTCTACTTCGGGAGCCCGTCCGACGGGACCATCCCCGGGGATTACAATGGTGACGGAACCTGGGAGGCGGGAATCTTCCGTCCTTCCTCCGGCCTCTGGGCGATCCGGGGCATGACCCGAGCCTACTTCGGGGGATCGACCGACACTCCGGTTCCGGCTGACTACGACGGAGACAGAGCGGATGAGATCGGTGTCTTCCGTCCGGCATCCGGCCTCTGGGCCATTCGCGGTCTATCCCGGGCCTACTTTGGAAGAACGGGAGATACGCCGGTTGTGAGGTAACTTTAGTAAAGAAAGGGAATTGCCATGAAAAGAATAGGTTTCGCACTTATGATCGCTCTCGCCGCGAATTTTTATACAACTGAGATCTTCGCGCAAGCTTTAGAGATTAATTACTCCACCTACTTAGGAGGCGGAGGGGGAGCCGAAGAAGAAGGCTACCGGGTCCGCGTCGATACCGGTAACTGCGCCTACCTGACCGGACGCACCTTCTCTTCAGACTTTCCTGTCGAGAGCCCCTACCAGGCGAGTAACGCCGGGGAAGCGGACGCGTTCATCACGAAACTGTCATCCACCGGTTCCACTCTTGTTTATTCGACCTTCTTGGGAGGAAACCTGAACGATGAAGGGTGGTGCGTGGCGATAGACGAACTCGGCCAGGCCTACATTACCGGCTATACTGCGTCTTATGATTTTCCAACCACCAATTCTTACCAGGCCAGCAATGCCGGGGGAGTGGATATTTACGTCTCCAAGCTCTCTTCTTCGGGGACCTCATTGATCTACTCCACTTACTTAGGAGGGGGAGACGCCCAGGCCCCGGATGACCGCGGTTTTTACATCGTAGTCGATTCCTCCGAGAACGCTTATCTCACCGGGAATACCCATTCCGCCGATTTTCCCACTGTGAATCCCTATCAGGCGGTCCTGGCCGGAGAGCAAGATGCGATCATCAGCATACTTTCGTCCAGCGGCTCATCTCTTCTGTATTCGAGCTACCTGGGTGGGTCCCAGGAGGATATAAGCGAAGCAATCGCCTTAACTACTTCGGGGGAGTTCTTTCTGGCCGGGGAGACCGACTCCCCCGATTTCCCCACTAAAAATCCCTACCAGTCGAGTTATGCCGGGGGCACGGGGTCTGATGTTTTTGTCTCCGGTTTTTCCTCGACCGGTTCAAACCTGCTTTACTCGATCTACCTGGGAGGGACCGGGGAGGATCAAGCTCACGATATCGCCGTGGATTCATCCGGCAGGGTTTACCTAGCCGGCAATACGGCTTCCGCTGATTTCCCAACCCTGAACTCCTACCAGGCAGGACCGGGAGGAGATAAGGATGTTTTTCTTACCGGGCTTTCTTCTGCCGGATCTTCCCTCCTCTATTCGACCTACCTGGGCGGGACCGGTTCTGAGCGAGGCTGGGGCATGGAGATAAATACCGCCGGCCAGGTGTATGTGACCGGCAAGACTGCTTCAACGGACTTCCCCACGGAAAATCCTTACCAGGCCAGCCTCCGGGGCGTTACCGACGCATTTATAACCCGCTTTTCCTCTTCCGGCTCCTCACTGATTTACTCGAGTTACCTGGGGGGAAGCGGCCCTGACGGCGGTTTCGGCGTTGACGTGGTTTCTCCGAACACCGCTTATATCGTGGGCTGGACCTACTCAGATGATTTCCCAACCATGGATGCTTACCAATCTAATTGGAGCGGTACCACCGATGTATTTATCGCCCGGTTGACCTGGACCACACCAACTCCCTCAACGACGCCGACGGGAACACTGACTCCCACACCGTCAGCGACGCCAAGCGCGACACCATCCACAACACCGAGTTCGACACCGAGCGCGACGCCGTCCCCGGCACCGAGCGCACCACCACCACCGTCCCCCACTCCGTCTCAGCCGCCCGCGACTACGCCGACAATGACGCCGGGTATCACTCCCACTCCCGGGGCCTCGCCGAAACCACAACCATCCGCCACGAAAACTCCGGGGGCCAGCCCGAGCCCGCTGAAAACACCCACTCCCGCGAAGCCGCCGACCCCCTTGATCACCTGTACCCCGACCCCGACCCCGACCTGCGGCCCGGCCATACCTCAGCCTGACTTCATTCTCGATTCAGGAGACTATGACGGGGACGGGACCGCCGATCCCGCTATCTTCCGGAAGTCGGTCGGAGTCTGGGCGGTTAGGGGGCTGTCCAGGGTTTATTTCGGTGGTGGAAGCGACCTCCCGGTCTCCGGCGACTACGACGGGGACGGAACCACCGATATCTCCGTCTTCCGGCCGGCCTGGGGGATGTGGGCGATCCGCGGGGTCTCCCGGGTCTACTACGGCACCTCCGGCGACTTCCCGTGCCCCGGAGATTTTAACGGTGACGGCACCACCGATCTCGCCGTCTTCCGGGGTGGTATCGGCCTCTGGGCGATTCGAGGAGTGAGCCGGGCGTACTTCGGTACCGGAGGGGACCGGCCCGTCCCCGGTGTTTACGGAGGCTCCGGGACCGCCTCGATCGGCATCTTCCGGCCCGAAAGCGGCCTCTGGGCGCTGAGAGGAGTCTCCCGTTGCTACTTCGGGGGGGGCGACGATTGGCCCCTCCTCGGAGACTATAACGGCGCCGGTACCGCCGGGGTCGGAATCTTCCGTCCCTGGTCGGCCGGCCTCTGGGCGCTCCGCGGGGTCTCCCGCGTTTACTACGGCAAGTGCGTTGATCACCCTCTCCGTGCCGATTTCAACGGCGACGGGACCATCGACCTCGGGATCTTCCGGCCCGACTACGGCCTCTGGTCGATCCGGGGGATATCGAGATTCTATTTCGGCGCGTCCGGGGATATCCCGGTGACAAAATAAGCCGGCGTAATGTCGCAATAGCAGGATTTTACAATCCAAAGGAAAAGTATGATGAAATATTTAACGGCAGTTGCCTCCCTGGCAATACTATTTGTTTGGGTAATGGAGGTACCGGGGGCCAATCTCCTTGACAACCCGGGATTTGAAGGTGAACCGGAACTGGTCTCCTGGACCAAGGTAGGAACCGACAGCAAAATTGGGCGGTCTTCCAGCGTCGTCTATGAAGAACACTATTCCTGCCGTTTCCAGGATCCCACCAGCAGTTATGGCGACTGCGGGGTGCGCTCCGACCCGATCCCCGTCACCCCGGGCGGAATGTACGGTTTTTCCGGTTTCTTTTATGTGAGCGATGAAGGAGGGGGCTCGATTGACGAGACCCAATTCCGGTTAGAGCTTGAGTTCAGGGACAGCTCCCAACAGCTGCTCTTTTCCTATCCCCTGGATACCGGTGACCCGGGAATGATCGACTGGAGTCTGAATTCCTTCGATACCTGGGAAAGCCACGCGCATACCAACATATCCCCTTGGGCGGGAGTTGCGTATTTCACCATATGGGTGGCCTGCCGGGAAACGGCGGATAATAATAACGACGTGTACATAGATTCAATCGCATTATTTGAGATGGGGAGCGCGACCACCCCGCCTCCGCCTACTCCCCCCCCAATCACTACCCCGACTCCGTCACCAACCGCGACCCCATCGGTCACACCGACACCATCGGTCACACCGACACCATCGGTCACACCGACGCCTTCGATGACACCGACGCCAAGTATCACGCCCACCCTCACGCCAACGCCTTACGAATACAAAACTCCAACTCCGACACCTTCCCCCACCCTCACGCCGATTCCCTCGCCCACCCCCACCTCCACTCCCACCGTAACACCTTCGACCACGCTCACGCCAACACCCACGCTCACGCCGGAGACCACACCGACCCCGAGTCCTCTAACCCCCACGCCTTCCCCGGCTTCACCTCCCTGGATCTATGACTACAACGGGGACGGCACCTCGGATATCGCCATATTTCGGGGAAGTTCGGGGTTGTGGTCAGTAAGGGGCGTGACCCGTTCTTATTTCGGTTCCTCTTCCGATCTTTCTGTCCCCGGGGACTACGACGGTGACGGGACGACCGAGATCGGGATCTTTCGTCCGGCATCCGGCCTCTGGGCGGTTCAGGGTGTCACCCGGGTCTACTTCGGGGCGCTGGCCGACCAGCCGGTTTCCGGAGACTACAATGGCGACGGCTTCTGCGATATCGGTCTCTTCCGGGAAAGTTCCGGTCTCTGGGCTATCCGGGGGGTGACCCGGATTTACTTCGGCGGCTCCACGGACAGTCCGGTTGCCGGTTATTACGACGGTGACGATAGCAAGGATATCGGGATCTACCGGCCTGCGTCCGGCCTCTGGGCGATAAGGGGGGTAAGCCGGGTTTACTTCGGATCTTCCTTGGATACCCCGGTTCCAGGCGATTACGACAAAGATGGCATCTGGTCGGCGGCGATCTTCCGGATGTCATCTGGTCTCTGGGCGGCCAGGGGGGTGACCCGGCTCTATTTCGGGACTGCGGAGGACGAACCGGTTCCCGGAGATTTTAACGGCGACTACATGGATGAAATCGGCATATTCAGGCCTTCGGTCGGCCTCTGGGCGGTGCATGGGACGACGCGGGCGTATTTCGGCTGCTCGGATGATATTCCGGTTGTCCGGTGATACTCCGGCTACCCGGTGATAAAATTTTTGAGTAAATAGTGTCTGACCGAAAACCCTAAAATTAGAGTCATTGCGAGGAGGGACGACGAAGCAATCCGTTTAGTTTGTGAGGAGATTGCTTCGTCACTTCGTTCCTCGCAATGACAAATTCTATGCGATTTAGGGTTTTCGTTCAGACATTAAATAGTACCGGAGAACCCTATGAAGTCCTCACCGGTATAATAGGGAGAAAATTGCGGTCTTGAGCAAATCATGCGATTTTTACCATCTCCGGCTGCCTTGGCCACCAGAAAACATTAACCCAACTTTTTGCCCGATTTTGAGAAAAAAACAACAAAAATCGAGGGAGATAGAACCTCTGAATGTAATTTTTCTATGGAAGAAGGCAATGATAAGGTTGAACGTACTGATTGTTGACGACAATATTGTTGTTAGAAGGTGAGAAGGAGAATTGATGTGATGCATTTTATTGAAACAATCCCTTTAGCATTTGGGCTGTCGAAGACCGGGTATCTTATGAAAATTTTGGTCTTTCTGACGTTCTCTGTCGTGGTATGTGTCTCCGGGCCGGCTTTTGCCGTGGGCAGAAGTTTCCCCGGGGGAGAGGACCTGTCGCAGGCTCAATCCAGGTTCCCGGGCCCGGCCCTGATCCGAGACAAGGGACGCATCGTATATACCAGGGCCGATGCCCCTTCCCGGGTCGAGGCGGAATCCATTCCGGGGGAGTTGGTGGTAAAATTCCGGGGCGGTCTTTCTCTTAAGATTCGGCGATCCGGAGAAGGTGTTCTTTTTACCGGGATCGATTCCGCTGACCGGTTGAGCTCCCGGCTCAGCGTGAACTCGATGGTTGAGCTTTTTCCCAGTCTGAAGAAATCCTCGAAGTCTTCGGGACTCCGGAAAACCTATCTGCTTAAATACGGTTCCTCGATATCTCCCGAGGAGGCCGCGGCTCTCTACGCGGATTCACCGGAAGTCATCTATGCCGAGCCGAATTTCAAGGTGGAGGCCTGGCTGACGCCCGACGACCCGTATTTTTCCACATCCGGCTCCTGGAGCCAGGATTACCGGGACATGTGGGGGCTCGTAAAGATCGGTGCTGAGGATGCCTGGGATATAACCACGGGAGATAGCAGCGTGGTGGTGGCGGTGATTGATACCGGAATCGACTATGATCATCCGGATCTGGCTGCCAACATGTGGACGAACCCGGGTGAAGTGCCGGACAATGATATCGATGATGACGGAAATGGGTATGTGGACGACTACTACGGGTGGGACTTCTTTAATAACGACAATGATCCGCTCGATGACTTTGGTCATGGGACACACTGCGCCGGGACCGTTGCCGCAGTGGGGAATAACGGGTTGGGGGTAATCGGAGTCGCCTGGAATTGTAAAGTGATGGCGGTAAAATTCCTCTCGACGGAGGGGGGGAGCAGTTCGGGTGCTGCCCAGGCACTCGTATATGCGGCTGATAATGGCGCCCAGATATTGAGTAACAGCTGGGGCGGGAGCGGCCACCCCTCGATTACCCGGGAGGCGATCGAATACGCGCATGAATCGGGCTGTGTCATTATAGCCGCGGCCGGAAATGACAGTGAAGATGTGTCCGACTATTCACCCGCGGGGGAGAATCGGGTGATAGCCGTTGCTTCAACGGATCATAATGATATTCGCTCCGATTTTAGCAATTACGGGGAGAAGATTGATGTAGCCGCGCCGGGAGGTGACAGCGAGACGAGTCATATTGGCAGGAATATCCTCTCTCTCCGGGCCGATGATCTGGATTTATACGGTGACGGCCTCTGCATTGTGGGGGAGGATTACTACCGCTGCCGGGGAACGTCAATGGCCTGTCCCCATGTGGCGGGACTGGCCGCGCTCATCCTCTCCCACAGTCCATCGTTCTCGAACGAGCAGGTGAGACAAGCGCTCCACCGGGGAAGATATCAATCATGGGATGAGCGGTGGGATACGTACCTCGGCTTCGGCCGGATCGATGCCTGTGAGTCCCTCGGCGCGGAGAACCCGGCGGATGCCCTCATTACCTCCCCCCAACCCGGTGACGTCCTCAGCGGCGCTTCCACGATCATGGGCAGTGCTCTGGGACCGGGCTTCCAATCATATTCCCTGGCCCTCCGGATCGAGGATGAATGGATCACCCTCCACGAGTCGACAACTCCGGTTGATGACGGGCTTCTCGGCAATATCGATACCACTCTGGCCGACGATGGAGAATATACTTTGCAACTCCTCGTACATAATTCAGATAGTTCGGAGGATGTCTTCTGTATGAAGGTTGAGATTGATAACTTCGAAATAAGCTATCCTACTGACTGGGATTGCATCTCTCTGGGAGAGACTGTGTCAATCGAAGGCAGCGTGCCGGCCACCGATCTCGACCACTACACGCTGGAATGGTGTCCCTATTACACCTTCAGTTGGAGCACGGATGGGGTTGTGCTGGCCGGCGGCGGCCTGGAGCTCGTGGAGGACGGTATCCTCGGCACATGGGACACCGGTGTGGTAGGTGAGGACGATCGATACAGGATCAGGCTCACGGTGTACAGAGAGAACGGTAATTCCTTCAGTATTACGGTTACCCCTGTTGTGAGTTCGGGGTTTCACCAGGGCTGGCCCTGGAGCATGGGTAGGTCGTTCTATGTGAGTGAGGGAATTTATATATACTCGAACATACACGCCGGGCCGGCGGTAGATGATATATCCGGTTCCTGCGGCGCGGAGATTTTTATTCCTGGTTCTTCCGGGGATGACAGTATCCTCAATGGTTTTGACGCCGACCGTGAATCGCTCGCCGGATGGCCGGTCCAGGTCGAAAATGGCGGTCCCTGCGTAGTGCTGGCCGATCTTGATGGTGACGGAGAGAAAGAGATAATTCTGAACGCATGGGATGAGGATATCAACATCTTCAAGCCGGACGGGACTGTTTTCCCCGGGTGGGCGAGCAGTTCGGTGAGATTTCGCGTACCCAGTGTGGGTGACGTTGACCGCGACGGAGAGCCGGAGATTGTTGGAAATATACAGACGGGTGAATCACCTGACCTTCGCTACTGGATAGGAGTGTGGGAGAGGAACGGAGATCCCCTCCCCGGATGGCCTCAGGAGGTCGCCGCTTCTGATAGGATGCCTCCCGCCCTGGGTGATCTGGATCTGGATGGTGATCTGGAGATCGTCGTTGCAAACGGCGATAGTATCTATGCCTGGCATGCTGACGGAGAACCGCTTAGCGGCTGGCCGGTACGCGTGGAAGATAATGCCTTCGAGGCACCTCCGGTCCTGGCCGATCTTGATAATGACGGAACCCTCGAAGTGATCGCGACAACGTTTTATGGAAATGTGTATGCGTGGGATTATCAAGGGTCGGTCTACTGGGAGGGGGATACCTCGTGGATCGTGTTTTCTCCTCCCGCGGTGGGGGATTTGAACGGCGACGGCTACCCGGAGGTTGTGGTGACCTCGTATAATTACACCATTCACGCGTTTCAACCGCACGGGGGAGGAGAACTCCCCGGGTGGCCCGTTGATGATTATTATTCCTTCTACGGCGGCATGAGATCCGCCCCCGCCATAGCGGATGTTAATGGTGACGGGAGTCAGGAAGTGGTAATCGTCTTCACGACGTTTCCAGAGTCGTATCTCACTTCCCTCGTAGCGATAGATTCGGGCGGAAACATTCTCGAAGATTGGAGCAAGCTCATGGGGGGATTTACGGGCATGTACGATACGACACCCGCCGTCCTCGACCATGACGGCGACGGACTTTTAGAAGTTTCCTGCCTCGATCAGGGGATGATGTATATGTGGGACCTTGCGGAAACGGCCGGGGGAACGGTTGCCGAGTGGCCCCACTATCAGCACGATGCTTCTCACAGGGGTCAATATATACCGAAAGGGCTCTCGTGTGGGACGTGCTATCCCGCCACCGGCACCGTCCTCACACCATTCGTCTTCTCGGTGACGTACCGGGAGGAGGGAACAAGCCAGCCGGAGAGCGGCGCGGTGGTCATCGACGGTTCTTCGTTTCCCATGCAGGGCGAAGAGCAGAAGATCACGGGGGAGAGAGTATTTAAGGCCTCTGCGGGCCTGGCGGTGGGAGAGCACAGTTATCATTTTGAGTTTTCCGAGGGAGGGAGCGCGTATCGCTATCCCCCCGCGGGAGAGCTTCCCGGCCCCTGTGTAGAGGACTCGCCCACACTTACACCAACGCCGTCGCCGACCACTACAGTAACGCCGACATCAACGCTGATGCCCACTTCCACACCGTCGCCGATACCCCCGGCAACGCCGACAGCAACGCTAACACCCATGCTCACGGCAACGCCTACAGTCAGTCCGACTGCCAGCCTTACCCCGGTGCCGTCACCCTCTGCCACCGCTCGATCCTGGATCTACGATTACGATGGTGACGGTACCTCCGACATTGCCATCTTTAGATCAATCTCCGGTCTCTGGGCGGTCAGGGGAATAACCCGAACTTACTTCGGGAGAGGGGGCGATCTCCCCGTCCCCGGAGACTACAACGGCGACGGGACGACCGGGATCGGGATCTTTCGTCCGGCCTCCGGTCTCTGGGCGGTCAGGGGTGTAACCCGGTCTTACTTCGGGAGCGGGGGCGATCTTCCCGTCCCCGGAGACTACAACGGCGACGGGACGACCGGGATCGGGATCTTTCGTCCGGCCTCCGGCCTCTGGGCGGTCAGGGGAGTAACCCGGGCATACTTCGGGAGCGGGGGCGATCTCCCCGTCCCCGGAGACTACGATGGAGACGGCCTGAGTGATGTGGGGATATTCCGAGATGCTACCGGCCTCTGGGCGCTCCGGAATCTCAGTCGTATTTATTTTGGTGCGAGCAGCGACCGGCCGGTGCCGGGTGATTACGACGGAGACGGTGTCTGGGAGTGCGGAATATTCAGACCCTCTTCCAGCCTCTGGGCGATAAGAGGAGTGACCCGGTTGTATTTCGGAGGTGGTGGAGATCGGTCCGTACCGGCTGACTATGACGGTAACGGACTTGATGAGATCGGGATCTTCCGGGAGACCGTAGGACTGTGGGCTTCACCGGGGCTGCCCCGGGTTTACTTCGGGGCAGCGGGGGATATTCCAGTGACAAGATAAGGCAGAGATCATTTGTTGCCCACCAACGGAACAACGATCGAGCTTTACTGGTAGCGGAATCTCTCTTCTTTTCCTGGATGGAACTGCTATCTATGCGAAATATCTCGGATATGGTCTCCAGAAGGAGGCCCAAGCTCCATCCGGATTGTTTATGCCGTTCTTTTCCCGTGAGTTTATCATCAGCCTCTAAGAGAACATGGCGGACGAAGTCACTGTCACCAAGTATTCTTTCATCTCCCCACTTTTTCCCCACTTTTCCTCTGGGCGATTCGGGAGATCAGCCGGGTCTATTTCGGGATTTACGGTGATACTCCGGCTACCCGGTGATAAATTTTATAGAGTAAATAATACCAAAATCCCTGTTTCCCCTACTCTAAGTGGTTCATTTCATAAATAAGGTTATGTATCGAGGGCGTTGAGGCGCCCGGTATGCATGGCGCGAGGAGGAAGAATACTATATCAGTATTTGACCGACGAGCAACATAGCAGACCGGGATGCTTCGGCAGCCGATCTGTCCGCCATAGCTTTAGCGAAGGCGGAATGCCACCTTATTTATGAAATGGGCCACTAAGGATTACCTCTCTTTCTCAGCTCCGATCATTGGATTGTGGAGTAATATTCTGCTCTTTCCTAAAAAAAAAGTTTTGCGAGCAAAACCGTCTTCGATGGCATTATATATTTACAGGATTTGGATATTTAATGTAGTCAATTTTCTTAAAATGGAGGGGCCTTATGTTAATTGCCAATGTTATTGTTAAGTCAGTAGTAATGGTTGTCCTGCTTTCAACCGCGACATATCTTCCGGCGGTGACGCTCGAATATTCCACCTACCTGGGTGGGACATCCGATGACTACGGACAAGACATCGCGGTTGACTCCGCCGGCAAAGTCTCTATAACTGGTTTCTCAAGGTCTCGGTGTGATTTCCCCCTTGAAAATGTGTACCAGGAATTTCTGGCCGGAGAGCAAGATGCTTTTGTTGCCCAATTCGACACCTCGGGATCGGTTCTTATCTACTCCACCTACCTGGGGGGAAGCAGCGAGGATATGGGATATGGTATTGATTTGGATTCCGCCGGCAATGTATATCTAACCGGTTATACAAACTCTGGCGACTTTCCTCTCAGGGATCCTTATCAAGAATCAATGGAAGGTACCCGTGATGCTTTCATAACTAAATTAGACATCTCGGGCTCGGTTCTTACCTACTCAACCTACTTAGGAGGGAGTGGTTGGGATGAAGGCCTCGGTATTGATATTGACCCGGGAGGTAATGTCTATGTAACCGGGTTTACATTTTCCGATGATTTTCCCATTGAGAACGTGTATCAGGAATTTAGGAATGGGGAAAATGATGCTTTTGTCTCAAAATTTGATGTTTCGGGATCAACTCTTGTCTATTCCACCTACCTGGGAGGAAGAAGGTCGGATGTAGGTAGAGATGTGGCGGTGGACCCGCATGGCCATGCTTATGTGACCGGCACCACCACCTCCAGCAATTTCCCCATTCGCAATTCTTATCAGCCGGGATATGCGGGTTCAGGTGACACCTTTGTCACCAAGTTCGCTATCTCAGGCCAATCCCTTTCTTACTCCACTTACCTGGGGGGAGGAGGACTCGACGAAGGCATGGGGATTGCCGTAGTCACAACCGGAGAGGCGTATCTTGTCGGAGCTACGTTATCCGATGACTTTCCCGTCTGCGATCCATATCAAGGTTCTCACAAAAAGGGCAAAGATGTTTTTATCAGCAGGCTGGATCAGTACGGCAATTCGCTCTTGTATTCCACGTACTTGGGGGGGAGTGGAACTGATGTAGGTTATGATATTTCCGTGAATGCCGGAGGGCGTATCTGCGTGGCCGGCTTTACCAAGTCCACAGACTTCCCTACCTTCAATCCCTACCAGCCGGGCCATGGAGGGCACTATGATGCTTTTGTCAGTGCGTTTGATTTCATTGGATCTGGATTAACCCAGCTCTCTTATTCCACATATCTTGGAGGAGGTGGACTGGATGGAGCTGAGGGAATTGCCGTCGGATCCGGGGGGAGCGCGTATGTGACCGGTTACACTTCCTCCTCCGATTTCCCGTCCATCAATCCCTATCAGGGATACAGTGGCAAAGCAGATGCGTTTGTCAGTAAACTGATTAGTGATTTCGAGGTTGAGATTGAATTGGGCATCACTCTGGAGATGCCGGTTGATTATTTCACCTTGGGGGAAGAATTCCGGCTTGACGCGACTGTCGTGAACTGGACCGAAGAGACACTCTATGATGTCCCTCTGGTGGTCTTCCTTGACTACGGGATTGAAGAATACTGGTTCTGGCCCAGTTGGTGTCATTTCCCCCCTCATTTTGACTATGAGATAATAGATGTACCCCTCGGCGAGACTATCATCGAGATCATTCCGCCATTTACATGGCCTGACGGTATGGGCTCCGGATACGCCTCGTTCTACGGCGCCATTCTCAACCCGGGGATGACCGAGATCCTGGGCGAGATCGGTTACGTGGAGTTCAGCTGGGGGCCGGGGAAGGGAGCCGGCGGCGAGGTGAATGTCACTCTGCAGTTTGAACCCCGGGAAATGTTTGATCCCAACGGCGAAAACCGCCTACCGGGGGAGGTGCTGGAGGAAGGAGACTCTTTAATGCCGAAGATTATTTTCAAGACAATCGGGGAGGAAAGGACGCCTCCGCCTAATGATATCCGGCCCGGAGAATGGAAATAGTTTTTCGGGACCAGGTTATGAATATGTGTCGTTTAACAGCTATCCTGAGCCTGGCCGGAGTGATGGTTTTACCCCTGGCAGGCCGCGCCCGGGAAACGTGGGTCAACCAGCTCACCGTCCCGGTGATAGTCTTCCGTGAAGCCAACGGCGTCCGCCTGGAAGATGAAACAATCGCCGGGATTGAGGTGGCGGCCGGAGAGCTGCGGGAGTTTTTCTTCCGCAACAGCGGCTGCCGCCTGCTTCTGAAAGAGGCCGGGAAGGGTTTTGACTACTTTTATATCGATGAAGAACCGGTCGGGGAAGAAGAGCTTATTGACGGCAAGATCTTTGCCGAGGAATCCCTGGAAGACCGCCTGAGGAGCTATGGGTTCGGGGAGGGCTCTCTCGATTCGATCGTTCTCTACCTGCCTACGCGTAACGGAGGCGGCGGCCTCTCAGCGGGCGCGAATTATCTCGGCGCCAACGGCGCCGCCCATGTCTTCGTTAATAACACCAGAAACCGTTACTGGTTCTTATTCGGGGCGATCCATGAATTCCACCACCAGGTCGATTCCATCTTCAACCGGGCCGGACACTCCGAGTATCTCTTATGCCACTACCACGCCAACGCTTTCCACTGGCCCTTCTGGGCCGAACCCTTCCCCTGGTACTTCGGCGAGCGCTTTGCCGGTGACGGCGAGATAGTGCGCCACTGGCCCGATGATCTCTGGATGGAGACTGGCGAATTCGGTACCGTCCGCGCGCTCCCAGATCGTGACGGTGACCGGGTACCGGATGACGGAGAGCATGAACGATGGGGGGGCGATCCGGACGATCCGGACGGGGACGGAGACGGCCTGGATGATCTCGCCGAGGCGCTGGCCGGCTATGTGGGGGGGAGCAATCCGGCAAGCCCCGATACCGACGGGGACGGTCTCCCTGACGGCACCGACCCCCACCCCCGTTACCCCTCTGCCCTCTCAGTCCCCTATCTGCAAAACGGCATTATCGAGATCGACGGCATTATCAGCCCGGATGAGCCCTGGCACAAACTGATAGCAGGCTACGAGGATCCGGCCCTGAACATTTCTGAGGGACTTAATCCGTCAGTTTACCTGACCTGGAGCGGGGAGTTCATCGCGCTCGCGGTTGCTTTCGAGAAGCCATGTAATTTGACTGTAAAGCTGGACACGGCGGGGGACAGTTATTGCCGTGGCCAGGATAACTATCGCATCATCTGGAACGCGAACCAGGGCCAATCATCCGCCCCCGAGGCGGCAGTCTACATTGGTTCGCTTGATGTGGTGGAGATGACCTCTTACGGAGATTATGACCAGCAGGACCGGTATCCCTTTAATCGCCTGATCGGTTCGGATGATTGGGAGGCGGCCGCGACCATTCGGGGAGGTCTCTATACCCTGGAAGTCCGCATCAACGCCAACGCGCTCACGGGTTGTCTTCCCCGCGACGGGGGCGAAGTGGGCGTTAACGTGTGTTTTCAAGAAATTGAAGACGATTCCTCGCGGTCGGCGACCGTCTTTGAATACGGGGACTTCGTCCTCTCCCGCCTGGAACCGCGCTCCGGGCTTTTTATGGAGAAGGCGCGATTCGGCGACGGCGATTTTGGTGACGGACTACCGGGAGAGGGAGAAGAAGGAGACCTTGTCATAACCCTGAAAAATGGGAGCGGGCAAGATTTCCCGGAGGTCATCGCTACGCTCTCGTGCCCGCCGCCGGGGATTACGATCCTGGACGGTATGGGTTCCTTCAGCGAGATCCCCGCCGGCCAAAGTGCGGAGAATGAAAAAGATCCTTTCCGGCTGCGGGTGGAGGATGAATTCGGAGCGGATCCGACGGTGGTCTTTTGCCATCTCGTTGCCTCCGCGGAAGGATCTCCCCTCTTCGATGGGATGATCGGCCTTCCCATCAACGGGTACGCCGACCGTGGTCTCGGGATCACCCCATTCAGCGTGGAGACCGGTATCGGCCCCGGAGAACAAGGGAACCTCAATCTCAATATACGAGGCAATTACACCGTCCAGCCGGTGACCAATGCCCGGGCGACACTTGTGAGTCTCGATGACCGCTTGGAAGTTATAGAAGGTTCATCCGACCTGGGATCGCGCGACCCTTACCAGTTTGGCAGTTTTATCTCGGATGATCTTGTTATATCGATCAGCGAGAGCGCGCCCCGGGGCGAGTATTTACAGGCGGGCCTGATCGCTCAGTATGACGAAGGAGAGCCGTGGGCCCGGCTGTTCCGGTTCCCGGTGTCTTTTGATTCTCTCCCGGGATGGGATACCCCCGATCTTGGTTTCCAATGGTCGTTGATCCCCGCCGACCTGGACGGCGACGGTGACCTCGAGATACCGCAAAGCAATATCTCAACGGGCGAGATCCTGCTTTTTGACCACAAGTTGGGGGTGGTGTGGGAACGGGAGGGCGAGAGCAGGAAGTGTGTACCGGCTGTGGTGGATCTCGATCTCGACGGGGTGCCGGAGATCATTGGTACGATCTGGGAGGAGGATTCGTTCTCCCTCCATGTATACACGGCGGACGGAGAGGATATGGCTTCGTTCCCCCTGGAAGGAACACGACCCTACCCGATCCAGGTGGTGGTTGAAGATATGGACAACAGCGGCGAGTACGAATTACTAATTTCCAGCTACCTCGGTATAACAGCGCTGACCCTGGATGGCGAATCCCTGGAAGGCTGGCCCATCGAGGATGAGTTCTATGTCGACCCATACTGTGCGGTGGGAGACGTGGATGGTGATGGCGATGCGGAGGTTGCCTATGCCAGTGATTCACCACCACTCATCCATTGCCGACACCATGCCGACTTCGATGGGGACGGCCTGGCCGATGAGCTTCCCGGTTGGCCGGTCTCAATCGATATGCCCGGACCCGTCAGGATAGGGGGGGCATCGGTACTTGTCGACCTGGATGGGGACGGGGATCGGGAGATAGTGCTCTCGGTTCTCTATGCAGACCCGGAGCATCCCGAGCCAACCTATTATAGGGAGAAGGTCCTCGCCTACCATCACGATGGTTCCCGCGTCGCGGGGTGGGGCGAAGAGGATATCGCTGTCGGATATTCTTTCCAGGAGCTCGCCGCCGGCGATATTGATCGGGACGGTCTCCCCGAGATCATTGCCTGCTGCGCCTGGGGGATCTACGCCTTCAATGGGAGCGGCGCGACGCTTGCCGGCTGGCCCGTTACCGCGCATGGTTCCGGCAGCGGTTGTTTTGTGGGAGATATGGATGGTGACGGGATTCCGGACGTGGTATTCACGGCCGGTCCGACAGCGTGGTTCTGTTCGGCGGATGGAGCGCTCGACTTTATCCGACCCATCGGGAGAGCTTTTGGGAAAGATAGTGCGATTACGGATATCGACGGGAGCGGAACGGTCGATTTTTTAACCTGTTGCAGTACGGAGCAGTTCGGCTATGACCTCGATGCTGACTATGACCCCTGCACTATGGAATGGCCTCTTCGCCACCATGACCAACGCAACACGCGCTGCTACCGACCGGGCGGGAGAGTCCACCTCTCCTTCCCCGACGCGGGGGGTGAATTCGCGGGTGTGATCCGCCCCCGGGCACGTATCTTCAGCCCGAACGAGCGACCGCGGGAGGTCCGCTTTGAAGTCCACCAGGTCGGCGGCGAATGGATATCAGCAGGGACGGTTTTCCACGAACCCTGGAGCGCGGCCTGGGACACCACGGCGGTGCCGAACGGGGATAATTATGAAATCCGGGCGGTGCTCATCCTGGAAAACGGGAAAACCTGCCATGACGCCTGCGACCGGCCCTTCAGCATCTTTAATGAAGTATCCTGCCTCCCGGGGGTAAGGCTGGAAATGCCGTCTGATTACTACACCCCGGGAGACTCCATATATCTCAACGCGATTATCTGCAACGGCACCGCCGCGGATCTTGAGAATACGCCCCTTGTCGTTCTGCTGGATATAGGAATGGATAAATACTGGTTTTGGCCGAGCTGGTGCGCTTGGCCGGAGGAGGGAATAGACTACCTGTTCATGACTTTCGAACCGGGCGAGACTATAGTCCCGATCATCCCGGAATTTATCTGGCCGGACATTTATTATTCGATGTCCGGTCTTCAATTCTATGGCGCCATCCTCAATCAGGAGATGACCGAGATACTGGGTGAACTCGGCCAGGTAGAGTTCGGTTACGGGCCGGGGAAGGCACTCGGCGGGGGAAACGGACCTTTCCCGTTTGATCTCCGAAAGCTGTTCCGGCCTGAGGAAAAAAGAAGCCGGGAAGATCTGAGGTCGAAGACTCTTCCCCCGGGCCTTAAGAGATTGATTTTTGAGAGCCAAAAATAATGGTTCTTTAGTGATCTCAACGCTCATCCCCGCCATCCGGCCGAAATTTTTGGAGTAAGCATTCGGTAAACCAGGGTAAGTTCTGTGGGAGGGGTTTTCAACCTCGATCAAGGTGGCCCGGCAATCGGGGTTGAAAACCCCTCCCACAGCACCGGTGTACCTGGCCCCCCGGTCTACCGAATGCTTACTTTTTGAATTCCCGGATTTTCCACTCAAATCCTTCGCGCTCGGATCATCTAAACGAATTTCCCTTGAAATAATTATTTACCGTGAGCAAATCCGCCGCGTACGGCATTGTAAATGTATAAATAGAATACAATCTTATGAACGAATACCATAATCAGGAGATGAAGATGAAAATGAAATTATTGCTGAGTTGCGCGTCGCTGGCTTTGTGTCTGCCGCTGGCACCTCCGCTCCTGGTCGCGGATGCTCCCCAAACCGCCTGGACCCGGGTTATCGGAGACAGTCAGCATCTGGAAGAATGCTACTGCGTGCGTCCGACCGCGGATGAAGGATACATCCTGGCGGGCCGGAAATCCCTCCCCACCCATGGGGCGTATTCCGATCTCTACCTGGTCAAGACGGACGCGAGCGGCGCGGTGTCGTGGGAGCAGTCATATGACCTGGGAATCAACGGTCACGCCCGAGCCAACGCCGTCGAGCAGGCGCCGGACGGCGGATATATCGCGGCCGGATGGGCGGATAACTCGAATGGAAATACGGATGGCTATATTATCAAGGTAGACTCTTCGGGTGACCTGATCTGGCACTACCTGTATGGCGATCAGGATGAGAGAGATGAATTTTTCAATGCGCTGGCTCTGACCGCCGACGGCGGACTGATCGCGGCCGGAAGCACGGACACCGCCGAGGGAGATGTCGGGGCTTATATTGCCCGCCTTAACGGAACCGGCGGAATCGTTTGGCAGTATTATTATGGAGCGGAAGGGAATGAATACGCCAACGCGGTCGAAGAGACAACGGACGGAGGGTTTATTTTCTGCGGTTCGACCAGTTCCGAGGAGGGTTACGGGATCAATGATGAGGCGGTTTACCTGGTCAAGCTCCAATCAACCGGATCCGTTCTGTGGGAGAAAACCTTTGATTACTCTGAGTATGGTGACGAAGTCGGCGAATCCGTGCGCCAGACCACCGACGGGGGCTACATCCTGGCCGGGTGGTATGAGCAAGGGGCGGACCCCGGTAGCACGCTGCTGTTAAAACTGAACGCATCAGGGATCGGGGTCTGGGCTCGTGGTTATAACTGGTCGGGGGCGGATATTTTTTCATCCGTCTGTCAGTCAGCCGACGGAGGATATACTGCCTGCGGCCGGACCAACTCATTCGGGTACGACAGTTACGATATGCTTGTCTTTCACGTGGATTCCAGCGGTGATTATCAGTGGATGCTGAATTTCGGTGGTTCGGACTATGACGCGGGGTACTCCATCCGCCCGGTCGGGGCCGACGGCTGCATCATCGGGGGCAAGGAGAACAACCTGGGCGGTCAGACGGGGACGGGGATGTACCTGGTCCGTCTGGGAACCTATGATCCTCCTGTTCCGACACCGGAACCCACATCTATGCCCTCACCCACCCCTCCCCCTTTTTCCCGGTCCGCGCCCTGGATCCACGATTATAACGGTGACGGCACCTCCGACATTGCCGTCTTTCGGGAGGAGGCGGGTCTCTGGGCGGTCCGGGGTATCACCCGGGCCTACTTCGGGGGTGCAGACGATATCCCGGTTCCGGGGGACTATAACGGCGACGGAACAACCGAGATCGGGATCTTCCGTTCCGAGACCGGCCTCTGGGCCATCCGGGGAGTGACCCGCTGGTATTACGGGTCGGGAGAAGATCTCCCCCTGGCCGGTGATTACGACGGTGACGGAACCTGGGAGCCGGGCATCTTCCGGGATGTGTCCGGTCTCTGGGCGATCAGCGGTATGACCAGAGCCTACTTTGGAACCGGGGGCGATATCCCGGTACCCGGCTATTACCGGGGGAATGATACGGGGCGTGATCTTGCCCTGTATCGTCCCGCGCTCGGCCTCTGGGCCATCCGGGGGGTGAGCCGCGTCTATTTCGGAGGTTCCGGCGATACCCCGGTCCCGGGAGATTACACCGGATCGGGTTCCTGGACGCCCGCCGTCTTCCGATCTTCGACCGGCCTCTGGGCGGTTCCGGGTGTCACCCGGGCCTATTTCGGAGGTTCTTCCGACATGCCGGTCCCCGGTGATCATGACGGCGACGGGACTGACGAGATCGGCATCTTCAGAAGCAGTTCAGGTCTCTGGGCGGTGCCGGGGACGACCCGAGCGTATTTCGGCGGTTTGTCCGATATTCCGGTCGTTCGGTAAGAATCCTCTGCCGAATTTTTATTTAAATCCGCCGCGTTGGCCCCCCTAAACAAATTCCCCTGAAAAAAATTATTTACCGTGAGCAAAACCCTTCTTTCCGGCATTCATATAGATAGAAGTAAGGTTTTACAGATTCGATCGGATAATGATTATCAAGATGATTTAACAACGCGAGGATGTGTAATGATTGCTGAATGTATGGATAAATTACTGGAATTCCCGGTGAGAAATGATCGGCCTGCGTTGGAGATGACCAGACAATGCGCCTGGTGCGGAAGAATCCTCCAGGATGGAGAATGGCTTCAGATCGTACCCACCGGCTTGATCACTCACGGGATCTGCCCGGAATGTTTGGCCCAGATACATGAGGAGCTCCGGCGTTTCCGGCGGAGAACGAATATTACCTTTTCTTCCTTTGTTGGTTAAATCGGTTCATAGAGACTACCTATAATCCATAGTGCCGTTGCCGACCCAGAGAGCAGTTCAACCTCGAGCGGGAGAAAGAGAATGAAGGATCCTCCCGGTACGCAGACGCCTACATTTTGCTCGAAGTCTGGTGTAGCTATACTTTACTCTAAAAACTCGTAACCTCTCAAAACCTAATCTCTAAATACTAAATCATAAACAATATCAAAGTAGGAGGAAAATTAATATGGGCCCATTGAAAGAGATGGTCGGATGCGTGATTATACTGCTCTCGATTTCCCTGACCGGAGGTATCCTCCGGGCGGCGCCGCTCCCGGTTTCCGCGCAGGACCTTCCCTCCGTTTCCCTGGAGTCGGGAGGGATCAACACGTTCATCCAGCCGCGTTCAGGCGAATATTGTGCCCGCGAACTTGTTCCCGCCACCGCGCTTAACGTCCCGGCCGGGGTTTGCGTGGGTGACGACGGCAATATTTATGTCAGCGCGGTCGGGGTCTCCCGGATCCTTCCCGATGGCTCCGAGGTGGAGCAAATCTGCAATTTTGGTAGTTTTTTCCTGGTCAAGGGGCCGGAAGGAAATTTCTACAGCGAACAAGGTAACGGCATCATAGGAATTACGCCCGCGGGAGACTGGTGGACCGTAGCTGAAGATGTAGTCGCTGGCGTACTTCGCCATCTCGCCTCTTCTCCCGACGGGTTTATATACGTGGATGCGATAGGGGAGGGGGAGGTTCGTCTGCTCAAAGTAGATATCGACAGTGGAGACGTTGAAGAAGTAGAAGGCGGGGTGGACGGCCCCAAGACTTTCGACAGCGCCGGGCGGATGTATGTAGTCAGGGGAGGTACGGTTTATTGTATGACTGTTTCGGATCAATTTACTCCGGTGGTGACCTTCAATCTCCCGCCGGACACCCTGGCGGGCGAACCGGGCGGCTTGGCCCTGGATTTGAACGACGATTTTTTGGTCATCGAGCCATGGATCGCCGCGGGTTGGGAACCGGCCCCGGCGGATGGGCGGATCGGCACCCGCCTGTTTCGCATTGACCGGGCGACCGGAGCGGTCACGACGGTTACCGATGATTTAATCGGGCCGTGCGGTTTGGCGGTAAAAGAAGACGGTAATCTGCTGATAACCGAGGGAGTATCAACCGCCCTGGTAGAGATCGAATATGATCCCTCAACCGGGACCGGGAACCGCGTAGTCCTGGTCCCGGGGAACTTCCTTGGCAATAACTGGGACCAGTCGTTCACCCCGGATGGAGACCTCATTATTCTCTGCGCTGAGAACGGGATGCTGATGCGGGCGGCGATCTCCCGTCCCGAAAGCCTGGTCACAATTACGCCGTTGGCCATAGGGTTCGCCATGTACGGACCAAACTTCTTGGCCGTGAACGGGGAGGGCGTTATCTATCTGTCGGAATTCGAACCCGGGAATGAGGTGACTCCCCGGAGGGTAAGCAGGGTGTCGGAAGCCAGCGGGGAGGTAGAGGCCGAAGTATTCATCCCCGACAGCGGAGAGGAGGAATTCAGTCCCTCCGGAGTTGCCGTGGACGGGGAAGGATACCTGTGGGTGGCGCACTATCTGGCGGGTCAGCTTCGCCGTTACGATACGTCCGGGGTTGAGGTAGGCCGCACCGCTGCCGATCTCCTCTCCCTGCCCATGGGAATCACCTGGCATAACGGCAGCGTGTACGTGGCCGAAGAAGGGAGTAAGCAAATATCACGGGTCAGTTCCGGCTACGAAGTCTCTACTTTTGTCGATCTCGATTCATACTTCGAGGAAAGAGAATACCCGGTGGACCTGGCCTTCTCCCCGGGCGGCACATTCGCATATGTCAGTACCAGGACGGCGCTTTACCGGGTGGAGGCAATCTCCGGTGATGTTCGCGTTCTGGCTTCGGCCCGGGGAGGGGCGTTCTTTGGCGGGGTGGATCTTGGCCCGGACGGGAACTTAACCTGGTCTGACGCTAAAGGGTCGGTAACGAATATCTGTGGCCCCATTCCTCCTCCCACTGGAACGGGAGACTATGATGGTGACGGGTATTCCGATATCGCCGTTTACCGGAGAGAAGAGGGGTTATGGGGGATCCGGGGGATTACCCTTTGTTATTTCGGGGGAAGGGACGATTGGCCGGTCCCCGGTGATTACGATGGGGACGGGACAACCGAGATCGGGATCTTTCGCCCGGCGTCCGGTCTCTGGGCGATCAAAGGTGTCACCCGTGCCTACTTTGGAGCGCCGGCCGACCGGCCGGCCCCCGAAGATTATAACGGGGACGGGATTTGCGATCAGGGTATCTTTAGATCCGGTTTGGGCTTGTGGGCGGTTCGCGGTGTGACCCGGGTTTATTTCGGTTCCTTCACGGATGAACCGGTCCCCGGGGATTTCGACGGGGATGGGACCGGCGAGATCGGGATCTTCCGAAAAACCACCGGCCTCTGGGCGCTCCGGAGCATCAGCCGGGTCTATTACGGCGCGGCCGACGATATCCCGGTTCAGGGGGATTATCATGGCGACGGTACCGATGGACCAGCGGTCTTCCGCCCGTCGAGCGGCCTCTGGGCGGCGCGAGCTGCTACCCGGGTCTACTTTGGGGCTTCCTCGGATCAGCCCATCCCGGGCGCCTATGACGGAACCGTCAGGTGTAATGTCGGCCTCTTTCAGGAAATTTCCGGTCTCTGGGCCGTGAAAAGTATTACCCGGGTATATTATGGCAGACCAGGTGATATTCCCGTCACCAGGTGAGAGAGCGTGGCGGGGGGTTATTCCGTTAACAGGTAGCTTTATCTGAATCCCTCCCTTACTCCCAACAATCCTGCAGATCGACGTGGAATATTCTCTCCGGCAGATTCACATTATTTTCTTGCCCGGGTCGTGCGATCCGACATTGAAAAAGGCCCGATCTTCTCTTTTCTCCCGCAGGTGTTTTTATTCCAGCTTACGTCTCTTTTTATTCCCGATCACAACCGGTTGATTTTACGATTCTTCACCGCCGCGTGACCCCCCTCCCTTTTTCCTAAAAAAAGTTAATTTTTTATGAGCAAATGCGATCTCGCCGGCATTCATATAGGTAGAAGTAAGATTTTCTTGAAGAGCTTGGATAATAATTAAAGGAATGAATTTAAAACGCGAGGGTTTTCAAATGATTGCCGAATCTATGGATAAATTATCGCAGTTACCGGTGAAAATAGATCGGCCTGCGTTGGAGATGACCAGACAATGCGCCTGGTGCGGAAGAATCCTCCAGGATGGAGAATGGCTTCAGATCGTACCCACCGGCTTGATCACTCACGGGATCTGCCCGGAATGTTCGGCCCAGATACATGAGGAGCTCTGGCGTTCCCGGCGGAGAACAAATCTTACATTTTCTTCTCTTGCCGGTTAAACCGGTCAGGTTGTTTCATATAAAACGGGTGACAACGGCTGCTTGCGGAACTTTCTTCCAAGAGAATTTGATATGACCATTTTTGCACGAGTTGGTGCGGGAGTATATTTCATGGTTGTTGTATTGCTCCTGCCGGTTCCCGTCCTTTGCCAGCCGACCCGGCCAGTTCTTTTCCTGGATCCCGGGACGCTATCCGTCATCCGGAACAAGGCTGAGAACCCCGGCGCCGATTTCCAGGCCCTTACAGATTATGTCGGCGACCGGATGACTGAAGAGAGCCTGCCCGACCCCTGGAATATGCCGTTCGCGCCCGGGAGCAGGGAGGGATACCGCGGCAGCCATTACCTCGACCGGGCCCTCTCTTTTTCCCTCCTTTATCAGGCTTACCGAGAGAGCAACCCGGTTCTGGCGGATCGATACGGTGAATGGGGTATTCGGATTCTGGACGAGATCGCGGCCGATTTTACTATCGAGACCCTTCCGGGGGCGTCTTCCATCACCGGTAACACAGGTCTGGAAGCCATCCGAGAGTTCGCTACTACCAACAATGCCGAGTTCACCATCTTGACCGAGAGCGGGTTTTATCTCGCCAATTTCAACTCTCAACCCGCCAATCCGCCCGGTTATAAGAATGGCTACACCGCCCGGAACTTCGGCCTGGCCATGGCGGTGGGATATGATTGGCTCTATGACCACCCTGATATGACACCGGTCCGGCGAACGCTTTACCGGGAAGTTATGTACCGGTGGATCGACTGGTACCTGGGGCGTCGATCCGTCTTTAACACCGGGGCCTGCTATGACGGCACCTATTATCATGAGGACCGCGACGGCGAAGACGGCCCGAACGACAACAGCGATATCGCAGGTCCCTGGGGCGATCGAACCTCCTACGGATACGGGTATTATGCTGAATCGGGTAATTTTTTCGGGGGGTACATCCTGATGCATGGGTTATGCGCGTACGCGGTCCAGGGGGAAGACGCGTACGCGTCGGATTATCTGGCCACCTTCCAGGAAGCGCTGGCCCGGCTGCGGCGCCGCCTCTCGGACCCTGATGACCTGGCCGGGGGGGACTGTCCCGAAGGCTGGCAATACGGAACCGCGTATCAGTCTTATCTTTTTCAGCTTCTGCTGGGGGTCGGGCCGGTTGCCGGTGACCTCTTCTCCGGATTGACCTGGCCTGAAGATACCCTACGCTGCTACATCCATTCCACCAAGCCCGGGCTCGACCGGGTCCACATCCACGGGGAGTGGACCGGGAGCTATCCGGGGTTGTACGATAAGGGGATGCTTCCCCTGGCCGATTACCTCCGCGGCAGAGGGAGCGTATTGGCCCCGCTGGCCCGGTATCACCTCAATCACGCCGCCTATGTCCCCGAGACCCGCGCTCCCGCCTGGGCCCGGGTGCTCTTCTTCGATCCCGCCGCTCCCGATGAGGACTTTGATTCACAGTCGCTTCTGCATCATTCAAGCGGGACCGGCCTGGTCCAGGGAAGGAGTTCCTGGGCGGATGAAAGTGATACCGTCTGGTGGGCCTTTCAAGCGGCCGGCCGGGTGTACGGGGATCACGAGGGCCGCGATGCCGGTCATTTCACCCTGTCCCGGGGCGCGGACGACCTGCTCTTCCGAACCGGTTCCATCTATGCTGATGACCAGAACACGGTCACATTCAGTGAACCGGGGATATCGGAAATTTCTCAGTACCCTTATCCCTCTGCTATCGGAGAGAGAAACGTCCGGGCGGCGGAGGGTGTCCGGTTTGTCTCCACCGATCTGACCGAAAACTATGTCGACCCGTGGCATCCGGAAAATACTCTGGCTGAACACTGGGTCCGTAAGATGGTCCACTTCTCCCCGGGCCCGGTCTTTATCTTCGACCGGATGATCTCGAAAGAGGGGATAACCCCGGTCAAACGATGGCATTTCAACACCGCGGCCGATACCTCGATTGACCAGGAGAACGACAGGATCACCGTCCGGTCCGGGACCTCGCAGGGGGTGATTACGACCCTTTATCCCGAGAACTGCCTCTATGAGGCGTCGGACCTGGGTGGTGCCTGGACCGGGGCCATCCGGTCGGCCTCCCCTCTGCAGGAAGATTTTTTCCTCAATTCCATCGTTCTCTCCGATCGGAATGAGCCCACCGATTATGATTATGGCCTGATCGAGAACCCTGTTTTGATAGGAGGAGAGGTCAGACATAATGGCCTGGTCCATGCCGCGGTCTTCGGACGTCAGACGGACCTGAATGATAACGTGGTCTTCCCCACCGCCCTGGAAGGAGATAAGATTGTGCTGGTCTCGGACCTGGCAGCGGGGACGTATAATGTTTTCAAAGATTCTCAGCTTGTTGCTGAAGGTATTACGGCTGGAGACAATGTGCTCTGGTTTACCGATACCGGCCCGGCGGGAACCTATACCCTGGAGCGCTACTATCTTCCTTTTACGCGTTTTGAGGGTGGGGCGGTTGGGTTGGGAGAGCAGGAATGGGGTTTTGGTGTCGCCCTGGCCGACTACAACGGCGACGACTATCCGGACGTAGCTCTGCTCGATCACAACACTGTCGATGGTGTAGGATTGAGCTTATGGAAGAACAACGGAGGATTCACCTTCAGTCCCGCCTGGGAGCTGAACTGCCCGACTAATGCCGCCAGTATCCTCGACTTTGACGGGGACGATCGTGAGGACCTCATTATCACCGCCGATGGGATGCCGGTTCGCGTCCTCCTCAACCGGAGCACCCCGGACTTTATCGATTTTACGGATACGGAGACCAGTTTTGGAGTCAACCCGGCAGAGATAACCGGCCTGGGGTGGGGGGATTACAGCGGAGACGGGCTTTTAGACGCCTACGGAGATAACTCGAAGCAGGGTGTCCTTGATTACCCCTGGCGTCGGACCGGCTTTTCCAGCTTTTCCCGGGCGGATGTGGTCGAACCTGTCCCTAACGCCGTCGCCTCCCGTTTCTTCGATCTGGATGAGGACGATGACCTCGATCTCTTCGTGGGGGAATGGACTTATGGCGCGCCCATCCGATCACACTTCTTTCTCAACCAGCTGGAGGAGTCGGGTCCGGGATCGAACTTTATTGAGTTCACCGGCATCGATGAGCCGGTCTGTAGCGGGAGCTTTGCCGACTTCGACCGTGACGGAGACCTTGACTGCATAATGTGGGCGCTCCAGGCCCGCTGCTACCGGAACATGCTCCAGGAAACCGGAGTTCTGGAATATCGAAATGTCACCGATGGCTCCGGCCTCCCGACCGGAACCAACCTCAAGGGCGAGCCCACCTTTGCCGACTTTAACAACGACGGATACGTTGATTTTGTTATCAGTTTCTACCGGGGTGATTTTCAGGTCTTTCTAAATGACGGGGCATTTCACTTCACCCGGCAGATCGCTCTGGACGACCATTTTTACTACGCCGGCGTGGCCGACCTCGATCGGGATGGAGACCTCGATATGGTCGTCCAGGATAATTACGATGGAGATAACTACCTCCTCCGTAATGACTATTCGGGGGTCAATAGTTGGATTAACATCAAGATTCGAAGCAGTGTGCCTACCAATCGTTCCGCGGTTGGCAGCAAGATCTGGATTTATCGGGAGGGAGAGCTGGATCAGCCGACGGGGCTTATCGCTTACCGGCAGGTAGGCCGGTTTTCGGGATCCAGTCCGGGCGCGGACGAGCACTTTGGACTTGGGAGCGCGGATCAGGTCGATATTCGGGTTCGTTTCCCGGACCGGCAGGAAACTGTTCGGGTGGAAGTAACCGTCCGCCAGGATATCTTGATCAGCCAGAGTTCCAGTGGGCCGACCCCGACGACTGTATCTCCAACCCCCCTGGCCACTCTTACTCCGAAGGAATTCAAAACTCCTCCGCCTACTCCGGCTGGATATGGAACATCCACTCCATCTCCATCTCCATCTCCATCTCCATCTCCATCTCCTCCTCCATCTCCATCTCCTTCTCCTTCTACCGCTACTCCGCTGCCAACCTTGACTCCATCCTCCACTCCCTACTTCCCACTCCCTATCCTCGATTTCAATGGTGATGGAACCTCGGATATCACTATCTTCCGCAAGACCGTGGGATTGTGGGCGGTCCGGGCAGTTACCAGGGTCTATTTCGGGGGAGGTGGGGATGAGACGATACCGGGAGACTATGATGGGGATCGGACCACAAATATCGCTATTTTCCGGGCGGCTTCCGGTCTCTGGGCGATACGAGGTCTAACCCGGGTTTATTTTGGATCATCTTCCGATATGGCAGTGCCGGGTGATTATGATGGGGATGGAAGCTGTGATCAGGGGATATTCCGGGAGAGTTCTGGATTGTGGGCGGTCCGGACTGTGACCCGGAGTTATTTTGGGTCGTCCGGTGATGTCCCTGTCCCCGGATACTATGGCGGGAATACAGCGAAGGATATCGGGATCTTCCGCCTCGAGACCGGCCTCTGGGCGATCCGGGGGGTGAGCCGCGTCTATTTCGGAGGTTCCGGCGATACCCCGGTCCCGGGAGATTACACCGGATCGGGTTCCTGGACTCCCGCCGTCTTCCGGTCTTCGACCGGCCTCTGGGCGGTTCCGGGTGTCACCCGGGCCTATTTCGGAGGTTCTTCCGATATGCCGGTCCCCGGTGATCATGACGGCGACGGGACTGACGAGATCGGCATCTTCAGAAGCAGTTCAGGTCTCTGGGCGGTGCCGGGGACGACACGAGCGTATTTCGGCGGTTTGTCCGATATTCCGGTCGTTCGGTAAGAATCCTCTGCCGAATTTTTATTTAAATCCGCCGCGTTGGCCCCCCTAAACAAATTTCCCTGAAAAAAATTATTTACCGTGAGCAAAACAGTTCTTTACGGCATTCATATAGATAGAAGTAAGGTTTTACAGATTCGATCGGATAATGATTATCGAGATGATTTAACAACGCGAGGATTTATAATGATTGGCGAATATATGGATGAATTACTGGAATTCCCGGTGAAAAATTCGAAACTTAAAATGGGGAAGGAGGACCCTGGAAATAATCAGTGGGCGTTTCACGAGTCTGCAAATGTGTAAGTGCAACAAGCAAAAGGGGTTTTAGCCCCGGAAGGAGGAATAAATATGAAAAGAAGTGTGATGACAACTGTGATTGTAATTCTCTGCGGTGCGGTTTTTCTGCCGACGGTAGTTTTTGGTCGGTTTGTCAAGGATGGGCTCCCGATGGATTGGGAAGGGAAGCTGGAAAATCTCCTCAACCCTGATTGTTGGAATGTCGATCATCATTTCTATGATTTCTATACCTTTGAGTTGGAAGAAATTCACATGCGGCGCTTGATGAACGGCGACCTGGCCATACTTTTTAAGTGCGGTGAGGCCATTGGCGAAGATACCATTAGAATGATGGATGGATTTTCGCAGGATTATGCCGGAGAAGAGGGCGGATGGTTTTTTGGAAGTGCTTCGTATAACCTCAGGATGATATTTGAAATATACCGGGGGAAAAAGAGAGATGGGGATGAAATAGCTTTTGACTCAATCCCATATTCGGTAATTACAGAAGGGGATTGGGCCGGAAACTGGAGGGAGGTCGTTTTTAACCTGGATTTAGGGGAGGAGGGCGATCTGCTGGTGGATATAACCATAGAAGGGAGTTCACCTAATTTCGATCCCTGGACCCTTGCTGAGTTGAATGGCGAAATTTATTTTGACTGGGAGAATACGGGAGTCAGTGAACTTATTCAGAGTACGAACTACAAGACCGAAAAATAGCAAAGGGTTGAATCGCCGACTGCGGATTCTCCACGGGAACACGGTCTGAGAAATACATGTTGCTACCTGCCGGCCGGTAGAGTTCATCACAAGGGGTCCGAAAGGAGATACGGGCGATACAGGTTCTCAGGGTTTGCCAGGCGCCACCGGCGATACCGGTCCCCAGGGCGAAACAGGTCCGGCCGGTCCGGTGGCCGGCAGCAACGGGCAGTTTGTTTATAATGACAACGATTCCGCGGCGGGCGCCGAAGTGTATTACAGCGGTGGCAACGTCGGGTTGGGAATAACATCGCCCGGAGAGAAGCTGGAGGTTGATGGTAATATCAAAGTAACCGGATCGGTGACGGTTGAACTCCCCAAAACAGGTCAGACATTTTCCTATCAAACTGGCGACGACGGTTACCTTCAGGAGGGCCAGGATGTGCTGGTTGATAATGAGGACGGAACGGTTACCGATATCCGGACCGGCCTGATGTGGCCGAAGGACGGAACCGGGAGTGGATACGCGAACGGGATGAAAATGTCGTGGAATGATGCTGTTGACTGGGCGGAAAGTTTAGTTTTAGCCGGTTATCTTGATTGGAGGCTCCCCAACATCAATGAACTGAAGAGCTTTCAGGAGGCAACCTGGGGTCATTATATGTCTCAGCCGAAAGGTTTCTATTTTTCTTCTACAACACTGGCAACTTATGGTGGATCAGCACTGGGAATTAATTTTTCCTCGGGCGACCTGACTTCAGTCGAGAAAGAGACTGTGTATAATGTAGTGGCAGTTCGCAGTACTAATTGAATATGAGTACCTTAGAATAAGCGAACCGTGAACGCGTCCTCTCTTAGCGGTGACGAGTTCACGGTTCGTTTGCCTGGGATTCCGATAAAAATCAGATGGTCTACTATGACGGCAGCGTTGGCGGTGATGGTTTTACCGGCCAGCGCCTCCTGGGAGAGGCGAGCGGGCTGTATGACTTTCGGGCCCGCGCGTACACGCCGGCCCGGGGACTTGCCTCCCATCTTATCCTGGGGGAGCTGGCTCTCAACGGTCAGGTTCGCCCCGTCAAGGGTGTGCTCTCGATCGCCATGTGCGCGAGGAAGATGGGGGTGAAGTCGCTGCTGGTCCCGGCGGGAAACGCCCAGGAAGCGGCCATCGTGCGGGGTCTGGAAGCCCGGCCGGTGAGGAACCTCTCCGAAGCAGTGAAATACCTCGCCGGCGAGGAGGATATCCCCCCGGTCCGGGTGGATCTTGATCAGGTCTTTCAGGACTCCGGCCGATACAGTATGGACTTTGCCGATGTCAAGGGGCAGCAGGACGTCAAGCGCTCGATCGAAGTGGCGGTCGCGGGCGGCCACAACCTGATCATGATCGGCTCCCCCGGGGCCGGGAAGTCGATGCTGGCCAAACGGATCCCCACGATCCTGCCGGTGATGGGTCTGGAAGAGGCGCTGGAGACCACCCGGATCCACAGCAGTGTGGGGCTGCTCCGGAAGGGGGAGGCGCTGATCGCCACCCGCCCGGTGCGGAGCCCGCATCATACGATCTCGGACATCGCTGTGTCACAGTGGGGGGGTTGGATAGTAGCCTGAGGGGATTAATAAGTTTGACCTTGAGTCCGGGTTGAGATAACCGGATTTTTTTGTGGAAAGATTTAATCTGAAAACCAGTTGTGGACAATTACCCCGACTGAAGCCCGGATTCAATGAAGGAATTTTACAGGTTACTGAACAGGATTTTGTGACTGTAAAGGAAGGGCCGGCTCAGTCAATAAGTTGAAAAGAGCCGTCCCTTTTTAACCTTGAGTTATGTTCTTCTCTACCGTGTCACCGGAATATCGCCCGAGGTTCCGAAATAAGCCCGGGTAATCCCCCGGATCGCCCAGAGTCCGCCGGAGGGACGGAAGATGGCAATATTATCGAGAATGCTGCCGTCAAAGTCGCCGACCACCGGGGTGTCTCCAGTGGTCCCGAAGTAGAGGCGTTGATAACCCCGAACCGCCCAGAGGCCGCTGGCCGGCCGGAAGATCGCGGGCTGGGTCCGGCCTGAGCCGACTTCTTTCCCGGTGCCATACCATTGATAGAGACCGGGGACCGGAGTATCGCCGGCGGTCCCATAGTAGACGCGGGTGATGTCCTGAACCGCCCAGAGACCGGTGGTCGGCCGGAAGATGGCGATCTCCGATAGACCGCTTCCGTCATAATCTCCCGGAACCGGAAGATCACCGGCCGTCCCGTAGTAGGCCCGGGTTATATCCCGCGCTGCCCAGCGGCCTGATATCTTCCCAAAGACGGCGAGATCACAGGTGCCGTCCCCGTCGTAGTCGCCAGGGACCGGGACGTCATCCGCGCCGCCGAAGTAGAGACGGGTGAGTTGCTTGACCACCCAGAGGCCGGAAGATGGCCGGAAGATGGAGACATCGGCGATGCCGTCTCCATCGTAGTCCCCGCTGACCGGGCAGTCCCCGCTGGTCCCAAAATAGACCCGGCCTAAACCCCTCACTGCCCATAAGCCGCTATCCGGCCTAAAGATGGCAATATCTGATATTCCGTCCCCGTCATAATCCCCTGACGAAAGCACCAGATATTCGGGTGTGGGAGGCGGGGTCACAGCGGGGGTCGAGGTGGGAGATACTGAGGGGGTCGTTGTCGGAGTGGTAGTGGGTGCCACCGACGGCGTAGCCGTCGGGGTGGCTGACGCCATCGGCGTAACCAAGGGCGTTGGTGTCAAACTTGGTGTGGGAGTAGAGGTCACTGATGGCGACGGAGACGGAGTCCTCGTAGGCGACGGAGTCGCCGTAGAGGTCGGCGTAGCTGTCGGCGATGGTGTCGGTGTAAGAGTCGGAACCAGCTTGGCCGGCTCGCATAACCACCGGTCATTGTAGGTGCTCCCATCCGATCCGATAAAGTAGTAAGTGTCAATATCCCCACTCAATGCCGGCGGGTAAACATTTACGGTCTGATCTCCGTCATAAGTAACCGTAAGGTAATCCCCCTCCTGGATGTTCACATCTTCACTTACTCTGCTGATCCGCAATGCGATCGGCTGATTAGAATAATCGGTCTGATCGACAAAAGTGTCGGCATTATCATAAATAGTTCCATAGATATCAGAGGTTGGGTCGGCTCTGGTAATCCCGTACCTCCAGCCGTCAGTAACCGTAGCCCGGGTTTGGGCCAGCCACAAGCTTTCCAGATCAGCGATTTCTAAAGCATCGTTACAATAGTGCGGAGTAGACGTAATCGAGGGCGTGGGAGTGGGAGTCACTGAGGGCGTGGGAGTGACCGAAGGTGTTGAAGTCGGAGTTACACTCGGAGTCGGGGTTACCGACGGCGTCGGAGTGATCGGTGTTGGCGTGACTGATGGCGTGGGAGTGACCGAAGGTGTTGAAGTCGGAGTTACACTCGGTGTCGGAGTTACCGAGGGAGTCGGTGTAATCGGTGTCGGTGTGCCTGAAGGCGTGGGCGTGACCGAAGAAGTTGGTGCCACCGACGGCGTAGCCGTCGGGGTGGCTGTCGCCATCGGCGTTACTGATGGCGTGGGAGTGACTGACGGTGTCGGAGACGGAGTCACGCTCGGAGTCGGAGTCACCGACGGTGTCGGAGTAATCGGCGTCGGCGTGACTGAAGGCGTGGGCGTGACCGATGGTGTTGGTGTCGGCGTCACATTCGGAGTGGGCGTGACCGATGGCGTGGGAGTGACCGAAGAAGTTGGAGTTGGAGTCACACTCGGTGTCGGGGTTACCGATGGAGTCGGAGTAATCGGTGTCGGCGTGACTGATGGCGTGGGAGTAACCGAAGGTGTTGGTGGCGGTGTCACACTCGGAGTGGGGGTGACCGAGGGAGTCGGAGTGATTGGTGTCGGCGTGACTGATGGCGTGGGCATGACTGAAGGTGTTGGAGTTGGCGTCACACTCGGTGTCGGAGTCACCGAGGGAGTCGGTGTAATCGGCGTCGGCGTGACTGAAGGCGTGGGAGTGACCGATGGTGTTGGTGTCGGCGTCACATTCGGAGTGGGCGTGACCGATGGCGTGGGAGTGACCGAAGGTGTTGAAGTCGGAGTTACACTCGAAGTCGGAGTTACCGAGGGAGTCGGTGTAATCGGTGTCGGCGTGACTGAAGGCGTGGGAGTGACTGACGGTGTCGGAGTAATCGGCGTCGGCGTGACTGATGGCGTGGGCGTGACTGATGGCGTGGGCGTGACCGATGGTGTTGGTGTCGGCGTCACATTCGGAGTGGGCGTGACCGATGGCGTGGGAGTGACCGAAGAAGTTGGAGTTGGAGTCACACTCGGTGTCGGTGTTACCGATGGTGTCGGAGTAATCGGTGTCGGCGTGACTGATGGCGTGGGAGTGACCGACGGAGTCGGAGTTACCGTGGGGGTCGGAGTGATCGGTGTCGGCGTCACTGAAGGCGTGGGCGTAACCGAAGGTGTCGGTGTCGGCGTGACTGATGGAGTGGGAGTGACTGTCGGTGTTGGAGTCGGCGTCACGCTCGGAGTCGGAGTCACCGAGGGTGTCGGAGTGATCGGTGTCGGCGTCACTGATGAGGTCGGCGTAACCAATGGCGTGGGCGTTGGGGTCACTGATGGTGTCGGAGTTGGAGTGTTAGATGGAGATGGACATTGATCTTCAAGTACAAAAACTAAACCATCGGTACTACAATCAATATAAAGTGGCATTGAATTACTCACGAATGGACAGCATGCCGTATATTCTGGATCAGAATCGCCGAACCATACTGCACTAAAATAATATGATCCCTCCGGGACACACTCATCGGCATCAGATGACCAAGTATATCCAAGTTCCAACTGCCCTTTCGTCGGCTCACGACAACTACCAAGATATTCATATTCTGACCAATCAGAAGTCGTGCTTGCCAACCAAAAAGCATCACGAGCCTCCCCGGGATTCATCCATCCAGTATAGTATAGAGTGCCTTCTATCACATAACAGGGTGTAGGCGTACTGGACGGCGTGGGAGTGACCGAAGGTGTCGGGGTCGGTGTCACGCTCGGTGTCGGAGTTACCGTGGGGGTCGGAGTGATCGGGGTCGGCGTCACTGAAGGCGTGGGAGTGACCGAAGGTGTCGGGGTCGGGGTCACTGAAGGCGTGGGCGTGACCGATGGCGTTGGAGTCGGTGTCACACTTGGTGTCGGTGTTACCGAGGGCGTTGGCGTGATAGGTGATGGCGTGACTGAAGGCGTGGGCGTGACTGACGGTGTTGGAGTCGGTGTCACACTTGGAGTCGGTGTCACACTCGGTATCGGCGTTACCGAGGGCGTTGGCGTGACAGGTGATGGCGTGACTGAAGGCGTGGGGGTCACCGAAGGTGTCGGTGTCGGTGTCACGCTTGGAGTCGGCGTCACCGATGGCGTCGGTGTCATCGGCGTCGGCGTGACCGACGTCGTGGGCGTCACAGACGGTGTTGGTGTAGGCGTCACACTCGGCGTCGGGGTTGGAGTCACACTCGGCGTCGGGGTCG
>Ga0307929_1000257_pt1 | contig 56406 bp, 36 predicted proteins | sample AceLakmetage1330_FD_203160 | JGI IMG/M metagenome (GOLD analysis project Ga0307929, IMG submission 203160) | Saline water microbial communities from Ace Lake, Antarctica - #1330 | ecosystem: Environmental > Aquatic > Non-marine Saline and Alkaline > Saline | place: Antarctica: Ace Lake... | reverse complement strand
CTTTTCAGAGGGAAAAGACAGCTTCCCTTTTTTGTTCCCTAAGGCTAATTATGAAGTCTCAGTGGAAAGGGTCTTTTCGACTAATAATTCAATGAACTTTTCTAATTTTGCAAACATACGAGGGTTTGAAACCCTGTCAGGGTTAAACACAGGTTTTTATCTGGTGGTGGCACAAACTAATGAAGCAATGAAAGTGAAGAAAGTTTTTGTCAGGTGATTTGACGTTTAGGGATTGGAAAGTCAGGGTTTCACTTTAAGTGAAGCCCTGACAAAATTCGATAAACAAAAAACAATACAAATATGAAAACAAGAAATTCATCATCCAAACATCAATCCTCTAAATTCATTAAGCTATTAATGCCGGGCTTCGCCCGAGTCCCGAATTCAATTATCCGGGGATTAAAAACATGCACGATGCTTTGCATCGGCACCATTACACTAATAACAATTAACCCCCTTACATCCTCCGCCCAAAACGGCGACCCGCCACCACCACCCGGCGAACACGGACAAAACGGAAACCAGGTTCCCGGCGGTGGAGCTCCAATAGGAGATGGCTTGCTGTTGCTTGTGGCCATGGGAACGGCTTATGGTTTGCGAAAAAGGATGGCCGGAAAAAATAAAGGAAATTGAAGTATTGAATAATTTGCGGATCCAATATTTTATAAAAGAACAAGCTATTCTTTCAGGAAACCCTTAAAACATCAGTGCCTCAGTGCGCGTTTTTTAAGCCTTGTACGGTTTTTCTGGTACTTATCCCAATCGCCATTGATGGGTATTTTTATTTTTATCGATCCAACGATAGCACCTACGCCCGCACCCACGACCGCTAGCGTACCTCCGGCCATCAAAGCTTTGCGCTCAGCAGTAAAAATAACAATGCCCGGGTCATCATCGCCTGAAATTAGCCCTATCACTGCACCAATCACAAATCCTGAAGCAGCACCAATCAGGGTATTATTACCTGTTTTGTTGTATCTTCTAAGTTTTATGACTTCAATATTGCTGAAATGAAGATTCTCCATCTGAAAATCTCCGCTGGTATAATCCTTGAAATTTTGTGATTTAATCAGCGCAATAGAAGAATCCTGAATGTGAAATAAAAGCCCTTTCGCTTTGTAGGGAGGAACACTTAATGATAGCCATGCTTTGTAAGTCTGGTTTTTCTTGATTGTGTCCTGTGCCGTGATCGATTGGAAGCAAGACAAGATAAGCAAAACCAGTATGGCTATTTTAAACTGAACTGCGTTATTTGCCGACATATCATTTTAATTTTTGTTAATATTAAAAATGAATTCTACTTTAAACGAGGCGTAAAAATACACCAAAACGCATGGGAATGCAAATCTGTTGATGGGATCAGTGCTGGTCAGATGAATCGGGAGGAGAAGGAAATGAATATTGTTATCGAGGTGTAATCGACAGAGACGCGCTGATAGCGTGTCTATACTTTTAGTTAAGGTAGCGAAGATCCATTAAAAAAAGGTATTAATTCAGGAGGCCGGAGACAATTAACGATTAACAGATAACAATTTACGGATAATCCCGCCTTTGGCGAGGATTTCGCTGCGCTCAACAATTAACTCCTCCCCTGTCTCCAAAAAAAAATCCCGGAATTTCTTCCGGGATCTTTAATCAAAATATTTTATCGCTTACCCTTGCAAGGTAAACTTGATAGGCATGTTGAACTGCACACGAACGGGCTTACCGCGCTGCATACCGGCTTCCCACTTGGGCATCAACTTAATTACGCGAATGGCTTCTTCGTCGCAGCCACCGCCAATACCACGCAAAATGCGCACATCCGTAACATTTCCCTGACGTTCAACCACAAAGGTAACATAAACGGTTCCCTGGATTCCAGATTCGCGAGCCATTTGGGGGTATTTAATATTATCCTGAAGGAATTTCATACGAGCAGCATCGCCGCCCGGAAAGGTAGGCATGGCTTCCACCACCGTAAAAATTTCCATCTCTACTGCTGCTTCCTCTTCTTCTACAATCGGAATAAAATCATCTACAATAGTTTCCTGGTCGGCTTCCACATCAATTTCGATGTCGTCTTCCACTTCCACATCATCCTCTACAATATTAATAACGGTTACTTGCTTTGGGGGCGGGGGGGGCGGAGGCTTTACCTCCTGCTTGGTAATGGGGATAATCTCTTCGGGGGTATCATCTACCTGCATCTGGATATTGAGTGTAGATGTTCGTTCGAAGGTTTTGTAGCTGAAAGCCAGCAGTATTAAACCGAGTGCAACGATAAGCCCAATTTGCATGAAGACTCCTTTTTTGCTTTCAAGGTCGGCTCTTTTACTTTTTTTTAATTCCATGATATTTGCTCCGCTTTGTTTATACTTTATTGCTAACGAGGATAGTTAGTTGCATATTGTAAGGTCGAACTAATGAATTAGTCCGACCCTGACAATCGTTTAAATTAATTCCTTGTACGCTGCCGCATCCAGCAAGTCATCGAGTTGGGCAACATCGGTAATCTTAACTTTAACAATCCAGCCTTCGCCGTAGGGATCATTGTTTACTGTTTCGGGCGATTGCTCCAGTTTTTCGTTAAACTCCACAATTTCGCCACCCACAGGCATAAACAAATCCGACACCGTTTTCACGGCTTCGATGGTTCCAAAAGTCTCCTCCCTGTCAAGGGTCTCGCCTTCGGTTTCCACTTCGATAAAAACGATGTCGCCCAGTTCGTTTTGGGCATAATCTGTAATCCCTATCAAGGCTTCGTTGTTTTCTACCTTGATCCATTCGTGATCTTTGGTGTACTTTAAATTATCCGGAATATTCATTTTTTGAACTTTTAAATTATGGGGCAAATGTAAAACTTTTTTAATACATACTGCTTTGTCAAAGCTAAATTCATTATAAAATTACCATACAAAAAAATCAATGGTGAAAAAGTACCTGCCCACTATTTACTATTTCTTTTTTTGATGCTTCAGATACATATTGTGTATTAAACCATCAGCAAGGCCAATTTTTGGGGCATGTATCGATTCGGCTTTGATGATACGGCTGATAAACAAAAAAACTTCGGCTGCCGGCACAATTACGTCAGCGCGGTCGGGGCGCAGACCCAGCTCTTTGATACGTTGCTTAAGCGTGAAGGACTTAAGATACTTCAAGGCATTTTCAAGTTCTTCCAATTTTATCCTTCCCAAAACAGGATTACCAAAAATCTTGGTGAGTTTATTAATATTACCCCCCGAGCCGATAACATTAACCCTCCCAAAATCTTCCTTAAAAGAATCCAGCCATTCGGCCATCGCACCCCACTCGCTTTTTGCCACCTTTTTACTCAGTATCCGCAATGTACCAATTTTGAACGAGCGGGCATCGACTACCTGATCGTCAGCAATCACCGATATTTCGGTACTACCGCCGCCCAGGTCGATAAACATGGTTTTTGTTTTCCCCTCGGGTAGGTCGAAACTTTCGGTAGAGCGGATAATTTCGGCCTCTTCCAGCCCATCGATGGTACGAATGTTAAGGCCTGTTTCCTTTTTTATTCTCTTTATTATTTCGCGGCCATTGGTGGCTTCGCGCATGGCAGCAGTAGCGCAGGCCGTGTAAGCCATGGGTTTGTACACATCGATAAGCAACCTAAAAGCCTTGAGGGTTTTTATCAGATTGTCGGCACGTTTGTCCGAAATTGTATTGTTTTTATACACGTCTTTTCCCAAGCGGATGGGAATGCGTATCAGGCTGGCTTTTTCGACCATTACCCTGTTTTGCTTTTCGTAAGCGTTAGAAAATAAAAGCCTTACGGCATTCGAGCCAATATCTATTGCACCAAATATCATAAACTAATTTTTTCGAAGTATTTATAAATTTCAAATTGTGCACGTGTCTTTTTGGTTTCGCTGGTTTTGCGGTATTGATTTATGTTTTCTTTCCCCAGCAGTCGTGTTTTACAATTATCCCTAATTTGAATCTGCAACATGATCCAGAGTTCTTCCTGAATATCTTTATCAAAAATGGGAGTAGTTACCTCGATGCGGTGGTCGAAATTGCGCTGCATCCAATCGGACGAACCGGTGTAGAAAACCTTGTTGCCACCATTACAAAAAACATAGACACGCGAATGTTCCAAAAATTTATCCACAATGCTAAAGGCCTCGATATTTTGGCTAAGGCCGGCAATGCCGGGTATCAAAATACAGATGCCTCGCGCGATGATGGTAATTTTAACCCCGGCCTGGCTGGCCTCGTAAAGTTTCTTCACAATTTTCTTATCCACCAAACTATTCATTTTGATGATAATCCAGGCTTCTTTTCCGGCTTTGGCACTTCGTATTTCACGATTTATCAATTTAATAAAAAAATCGCGTGTACTGAAGGGCGAAACAACGATGGCCTTAAATTTTGGGATATGATAACGGGATTCGAGCATCTCAAAAACTTTATAGACATCGTTGCCGATGGCCTGGTTGGCGGTAAGCAGGCTGTCGTCGGCATACACTCTGGCCGTTGACTCGTTGAAGTTGCCGGTGCTAATATTGGTATAAAAGCGATTGAGGCTGTCTTCTTTTCGGCGGATAAGGATGAGCTTGCTATGCACTTTCATTCCCGGGATGGTGGGTAGAATTTTAACGCCTGTTTTCTGGAGTTTTTCGGCCCAGTAAATATTGGCTTCCTCATCGAAGCGTGCCTGCAATTCCAAAAACACGGTTACCGACTTGCCGTTGCGGGCGGCGTTTATCAGTGCGTTCATCACGTTGGAGTTGCTGGCGGCGCGATAAAATGTCATTTTTATCGAGCGCACATTGGGGTCGATGGATGCTTCGCGGAGCAAATCGACAATATAATGAAAGGACTGATAGGGAAAATGCAACATGATGTCTTTTTTCTTTATCAGATCAAAAATACTTTGGTTGGGCTTAATATCGGGGTGCTGCAAAGGTGGCGAAGGCGGATACACCAGATGATCGGCTCCCACCTTGGGGAAGCTCATAAAATCTTTAAAATTATGATAACGGCCACCGCCGCGCTGCTGGTCATCCTCGGAGAGCAGGAGTTTTTTGCGAATCCGCTTGAGAAAGGGTCTGGGAATGGACTGATCGAAAACAAAACGCACGGGTGTTCCCCACTCCCGCTGCTTCACGCTCTCGGACATGATTTCCAAAAAACTCTTGTGTACATCGTTGTCGATATCCAGTTCGGCATCGCGGGTAATTTTTATAGTGTAGGCATCATACTTATCGTAACCCAAAAGCGAAAACACATAAGGCAGCCCATGACGAATCACATCTTCGAGAAGCATGATATAGATTTTACCCTCCTCCTCGGGCAAAATCAAAAATCGCGACAGGGGTGGCGAGGGAACTTTTACAATCGAAAAGTCTTCTTTTTCGGGTTGGCTGCCCGACTGCAAATGCACCGCAAGATAAATCGACCGGTCTTCCAGGCTGGTAGGATCGCTCAGATTGTCGAGCATAATTGGAAAAAGCAGGGTACGCACATGATTATGAAAATAATCGGTAACAAAGGCCGACTGGCTTTCGCTAAGGACATCTTCGGCAATGATAAAGACATTTTCACCTGCCAGTTTTTCCACAATCTCCGCATAAGTTTGCGTAAAAACCTTTTCCTGTTCAGCCACAATTTCCTGTATCTGCTGAAGGACATCGCCAGGCGAAATTTTTAGGGTATAATCCAGCTCCTCAACATTAAGCATGCGGTTGTGCGTGGCCACCCTAACGCGAAAAAACTCATCGCGATTATTGGAAAAAATCCCCAAAAACTTCAAGCGTTCCAGCAGCGGAGTGGTTTCGTCCCGGGCTTCCTGTAACACACGCTCATTAAACTGCAACCAGCTTACTTCGCGGTTCAGCATCTGATCTTTATATTTTGCCATCGTTGTTCTGTTTATTTTTTCAGCATTTTAGGAGTAATTACAAAAAGGACTTCATGTTTGGCTATTGAAAGTTCTTCCCATTTTTGGGTATCGAAAGCAATACCCACCAGGCCTGAAGTAGGCAGCCAATCGATTTTATCATTTAGATAATAATTAACAAAATTGGTAAGCGTTGGGTTGTGCCCTACCAGCAAGGCCGAGCTATGATCGTTGGGCAAATCGTAAAACTGATCGATCAAATCTTCGGCATCGGCATGATAAATCGCAGGGGCAATACGAATTTGATCTTTTGGAAAATCCAGGACTCCGGCAATAAGTTGAGCAGTTTCGTGCGCCCTGATCGCATGGCTCGAAATTATCACTTCCACTTCGACCCTATTTTGAATAAGCCAATTACTGATACGGTCGGTGCGCTTGATCCCTTTATCAATTAGCGGGCGTTCGTGATCGGCACAATGAGGAAAGTCCCACGATGACTTGGCATGACGTACAATGTAGATGGTTTTCATAAATTTGATATTTAAAATCTGATTGCTCAAAAGTACAATTATTCTGCTTTGAGCCTTTCTAAATTATCACCATCCTCATATTTACATACTAAGATTTGTAGATAATTGTTTTAATTTGTAATCAAAATGTTTCAACCTCAACTACTAATCAACAAACTATAATACTTATGAAACGCATTTTCACACTACTATTAATCAGTCTTCTTACCCTGCAAACTTTTGCTGCCGACCTGGTGCTCATCCCTACGCGAAACTTCAATGAAACCAAAATTGCTTTCAGCAATCCGGCTTTGCAAGTTAATTTTTACAAGGATGAGTTTGTAATTGCCACAGCGCACAGCCCCCTAAAAATGGATTATCTTCTTTTGGATAAAAATCCATGGCAGGAAAACTACAGCTATTACCTGGTGTATGTGGACGAAACGGTGGATAAGAAAGCCTATTACGATCGCATCAACGAAGTGGCCGATGTGCTATTCGATGATGGCAACCGCCTGGTGTTGCGCATCGATGAACAGATTTACGGACAACTGCCCCCGGCCAAAAACGATGGCACTGTTCGGATTAAAAACCGTAAAGTAGTGCTGCCCATGCAGATGTTTTACAACAACACCGGACGTTTCGACCCCGACCCTCTTATCGTGAATCTGCTGGCCGAAGTTTCGGGAACCAACATAACAGCCACAATTCAACACCTTCAGGACTACGGAACGCGCAACTGCTACAAACCCGAAAGCATTGAAGCGCAAAACTGGATTAAGAGCCAATTTGAAAATATGGGTCTAAGTGTGGAGCTACAGGATTTTACTATGCCCAATGGCCCGGCCAGCGACAATGTAATTGCCACACTGCCCGGCACTAAATACCCCGATGAGTTTATCGTCATTGGCGGCCATTTCGATTCGATTACCTACTCGGGACTGGAACCAGGAGCCGATGATAATGCCTCGGGAACTTCGGGTGTGATGGAAATAGCCCGCATCCTGAGCCAGTACGAATTTGACCGGACACTGATTTTCTGCGCCTTCTCGGGCGAAGAATACGGCCTGTATGGCAGCGGAGCTTATGCCGATCGCTGTGCGCAAGAGGGCATGAATATTCATGGTTATTTAAATTTGGATATGATTGGCTATCTGGAACCTGGCAGCTACATCCACACCGACTTGATGTATCCTTCGTCGGCGCAGGAGCTGGCCAATTTCTACACCGAGGTGTGTGGCGTTTACCTCCCCGATTTTCCGGTTGAAACCGGAACCTTGATTGGTGGCGACAGCGATCACACCTCGTTCAACAACGCTGGCTTTATGGGCATCTTCCCCTTCGAGGATGGCAACGCTTACAGCCCATACATCCATACTTCCAACGATATTATCGGCCCCAGCTTCAACAACGAAGACCAGGCCGTTATCTTTACCAAGGCAATTTTGGCTACAGCAGTAAGCATGGCCAACCGCCTTACGCCACCACAAAATTTGGTAGCCCTGCCAGGCGACAGCGAGGTTACCTTGCAATGGGCTGAGATGTTTGATATTGATTATTACAATATTTATAAAAACAATGTATTGCTTACCACCACCACCGAGGCCAATTATCTGGATCAGGATGTGGCCAATGGAACTTTGTACGAATATTACCTTACGGCAATTTACAGCGATAGCGGCGATGAGTCCGATCCCTCCAATGTGGTGTCGGCTACGCCCATGCCACCGCTTGCACTGCCACTAAGTCTGAATTTTGAGAACGGAGCACCTTATTGGGATTTTGAAGACGACTGGGGGCTAAGCACCGGAGCAAGCCACTCGCCCTCGCACGCCATCACCGAAAGCCCATCAGGTAATTATGCCAGTGAGGTAGAAAATTATGCCACACTCACGGCCTTTGGCCTGGAGACTTACACCAGCGCATCGCTTTCTTTCTGGACAAAATACAACCTGGAATCAGGCTACGACTACATGTGGCTCGAGCTTTCCACCAACGGTTCGACCTGGATCGAGCTTGACGAATTTAATGGCACGCAAAACACCTGGATCGAAAAAAGCTATTCGCTGGATGAATATTTGGACGAAAGCTATATTATCGTCCGCTTTCATTTTGAGAGCGACTACTCCGTTACTGAGGATGGCATGTACATCGACGATTTTCAGATTAATGCCCTTGGCGGTATGATGAGCCAAAATCTGGTAATTCCGGCGGGCTGGTCGGGACTGTCGAGCTATATCCAACCCGAAAATGAGGCTATCACCAATGTACTTGCCCCGATCGAAGGGGAGCTTATCATCGTACAAAGTATGAATGGAATGTGGTATCCCTCCAATTCGATAAACACCATTGGTAACTGGGACGGCCATTCGGGTTACAAAATTAAACTTGAAAATGAAGAAACGTTGCAGATAGCAGGTATTGCCGAAGTTGACAAAACCATGACCCTTAGCAGCGGCTGGAATCTGCTTCCTGTTTTATCAAACACGCCAGTGAGCAGTGCCGATTTATTTGAAAGCAACTGGGATGATTTGATTATTATCAAAGAAATTGCAGGGTTGGAGATATTATGGCCTGGCGAAGATATCACCACGCTGAATAACCTTAGTCCGGCCAATGCCTACATGGTAAAAGTAGCCAACGATATTACTATCTCCTTTGCAGGAATGGTTGCACAAGCACTCGAAAAACCAAAACCGGCGTTTCGCGAAGGTTGGGACTTGCTCCCGCCCAGCGGAAATTCGCATATAATTGCTTTGCCTGCCGACTTGCTGAGTATTTTTGAAATTGGCGACCAAATTGGCGTATTTAACGGCAACGGAGCCTGTGCAGGCTACGCCGAGGTAGAATCCTTTGACAACAATATAGCTATGGTAGTTTATGGCGATGATATGACCACTACCGAAACTGATGGCATGGACGAAAACGAAGTATTTAATTTTAGATTATACCGCTCGTCCACCAACCTGGAATATGGGCTTATTGCCAGCTTTGATGCCTCGATGCCCAACCAACAATTATTTGCCATCGAAGGAATCTCAAAGCTCGAAACCCTCGTTTATGACAATACTGTCATTGTCGAAAATCTGACCCGCACTGCTATTTATCCAAACCCGGCCACCAATCAAATACACGTTGCTGTGGAAGGGTTGGAAAAAGCCCGTTTGGAAATAATCAATATTCAAGGGCAGTTAATCATGGATAAAACCATCGCTGATGATGAATTGATAAACACCGCCGATTTCGCCAAAGGCATTTACACTTTTAGGATTTCCTCCAAAGATTATATCGAGACCCAAAAGGTGATTGTTAATTAGTGTCTATCCATAAAGTCGATGCTTTGAATTGCCCCGGGTTGAAACCCGGGGAAAAATGAACTTGCCAATAACCCCCCGCAATTTCGCAACGCCTACGGCGTTGCGAAATTGCGGGGTTTTTCCTCTTTTCCATTTAATCCCCCCTAAAGGACAGCCTGTCCCGCTTTTGCGGGAGGGCAATTCATAATTCAAATACCTTACTAAAAAGACAGACACTAATTAGTTCATTGTTTGACCTATCATAGTATTGGTTTACAAAAAAATATTAACTTTTAGTTTACATAATGTACTTTTGGAAGCTGATTGTAAAAACGCTTGAGTATTTTTTTTCTGTTAAACACCATATTTTAAATGGTAAGATTTCAAAAGGCAATATTAACATTCTTCTTTCTATTTCCGATAATTCTTCCAGCGCAGCACGGTTACTCTGCATAATTTCTTGCAGAGGCAAACAGGTAATCTCCGGTTTTTTTTCTCATCTCCTGAACAGGATTCTGGTGGATAATTCAATACTCCTGCGCAAACCCGATAGAATGAAGTTAATGTTTAATATGTGATGTCCAATTAAAGATTATATTTTTGCATGAAATCAAAATAATATAGACCAAGAAAAAGTCATTACGCAAATACTCCCAGACGAAAAAATTGTAAATAAAATTTTTGTGATTAGGGGGCGAAAAGTAATGATAGACCGTGATTTAGCAGAATTGTACGGCGTTGAAACAAGGGTGCTGAACCAAGCAGTAAGAAGAAATCCAAAACGTTTTCCTGAAGACTTTATGTTCATGATGAGCCCTGAAGAATTTACCAATTGGAAATCACAAATTGTGATATCCAATAAAGAAAGGACATCGAACAGGATGATAAAATAATGTTGATTTTTGAGTATATAAAACAGTTTGAGGAAGCCAAACAACAAGAGTTAGAATACAAAGACAGAAAACGTATTGGATATAATCAAACTGATGAAAAATAAGGTAATACTGCGAACTTAATGGATAGTTATAAATTAGTCAAGGGTAATAAAATAGATTTCTCCCGGCAAAACTCCACTTCACTGCGTTTTTTGGCACCAATGACAAAGCCCCGTGTTGTGAATGGGGGTGTCTGATCGTGGGTGCTTCGCGCCCACGATCAGACACCCCAACGAAACCGCCAAAACTTTGTCTTTTCGAGAAGCGAAGCTACTGAGAAACCTATTTCACTTGATAACCATTATTTACATCCACGAAAATTGCAGTAGAACTAAAAATAATAATACTGCTCGCTCGGCTCCGATACAAAATCAGGATGTAACCGGACTACCTAAGTACTTAGCTTGACTATTCAACATTCCCTATTTAAACGTCTTTAATTCATTCGCTGGAATAAGATTGTGAAGGCTTTCAGGGAAAGGTTTTGCCAATCTGGCATTTATTATTTACTTTCGCTGTAAAGATTTTTGTTTAAATAAATGATCATTTAATGTTGAGGAAATTTACAAAAGGTATTTCAAAATATGGTGTAGCAATTGCGGTATTTTTTTTATTAACCGTTTTTTTTTCTTTATTTTTTCTTCATAAACACGATAGTTTAAACTTCGGTTTTGGAGAACAGGTTAGAATAGGGCAGCGTATTGTACAGCAAAAACAAGTTGTTAATAGCAATCATTTTTCCTATGCTGATTCTGATCGAAATGGTGTAAATAATCAATGGGGAGGTAATGTTGTTTTTTATTACGTGCACAAATTGTATGGCTTGAATGGCCTAACAGTACTTGCCCTACTGTTAAACCTACTCTCCTTTTTTTTGATTCTTAAATTAACTATACACCAAAACAATTATTGGCTCATACTATTTTTATGTTTATTGGTATTGCCATTACTGGTGTTTAACACCACCCCGAGCCCTGAAATGTTCAGTCTCTTATTTTTTACAATTTCTACTTTCATTGTTTTTAGTTGTGTTAAAGACAAAAGCAAACGCAAACGCAGGTATTTGTGGTTTCTACCAATTTTGCAGCTGGTGTGGGTAAATTTTGATGGTCTTTTTTTTATCGGTATTTTTCTCCAGTTTCTGTTGCTCATACATTTGATTATAAACAAAGGGGCAAAAAGAGAGATTTTAACTTTCTCATTTATTTTTGTGCTTAGCCTTGCAGCTTGTTGCGCCAATCCATACGGCCTTAGTGGCGTTTTGTTTTCTTTGAAAACCTTAACGGGTACTATTCCTCATCATACAAATGTGTCATTCCCATTCCTGTATGCGCGATTAAGCAGTTCGCTTTACCTTTTCTATTTTGAACTGGTGTTTTTCTTTTCTATCATTTTGCTCTATTTTTGGATTAAGAACGTCAAACTGGTAAAACAAAACTTCTTGATTATTGCATTGTTCGTAAGTGCTTTTTTGCTTGTGTTCTGGAGAATAAATATGGCTATGTTTTTTGGCTATGTTTTTATTATCATGGCTACAATCATCGCTGAACAATTTAATTTTAAAGCTGTGAAGCGAACAAGCATTGTATCAATTATCTTACTGCTTGTTTCGGTACTTAGTTTTAATGTCTATTTCTATTCACCGTATCGAGCCTACAGTCCGGGTACAGGGATTGAGAAAAATTTAAGCGGAGTTGCAGATTATTTTATCAAAAGCAAATTGCAAGGGCCGATTTTTAATACACCTGAAATGGGGGCTTACTTAATTTATTATCTGTATCCTGAACAGCAGGTTTTTGCTGATAACAATGCTTACACAAATGGATTTATGGAAAGCGTAGTAAGTCCTGCCCTTAAAAACCAGAAAAGGTGGCTTGACCTCGATAATAAATACAACTTTAATGTTGTATGTCTTAATTACGGTAATGAACTTAAAGAGTTTACCAACAACTTGCTTATGGACAGCAGGTGGTTTTTGGCCTATCATGACAATTATTGTGTTCTTTTCCTAAAACGAAATAGAAACAATGACCCACTGATGCGAAATGAATTGCTGAGCAAAAAATCATTCGAGGAAATGATGGACAGGTTTAGTAAAAATGAATTCCAACTTCTGCAATGGAATTATTCTAAAATGGATTAAGGATTAAAATACTTCCCTCGTAAATTAACGCATCTACCGAAAATATTGACCAGCGTGCAATAAGTACCAAAGCAATAAGTACAAGTTCATCAGCACCAATCCAATTCCAGTTTTTGGTGTATTGCCTTCCCCAAAGCCGGGTGTGGTTTAATACAAACGCTGATAATAATGCTATTGCCGGATAGGCTCCCATGGCAAGCCTGTGTTCAAAATTATCTGCAAAAATTATAACTAAACCAAAATAGCTGAATATCCAAAAAAATAAAAAAGGGAACACAAATCTTTTTTGGGAATCAAGTGTGAAACGTAGTTTTTTTGAAATCAAAGCCCACGACAAAATAAATAATGGCGACAAATAGGGCATTCCAATTAAAAGCAGAAGAAAAGCTGAGGGGCGCTGAATACTTAAAATTTCGGGAGCGTATGCCTTAATGGCTGTTATATAATTAAACATTTGCAAGCCCATGAAACTATGGGTGAGTGCAAAGTGCCATAATGCATAAGGTATGATTAGCCCAAGCATCAGCAACAACATGCTTGGATTTAGAAAAATAACAATGGTGCTTTTTAACGAAGTAAACTTGCTTTTTTGATTCCAATAATAGAATAACAAAAATCCAACAAAAATAAAAGCCGCTGATGGAGTGAATAATAAAGCAATGCCCAAAATAATGCCCGACGCTAAAGCAATTATTAAAGATTTGTGATGATAGCCCCTGATAAAAAGCAGAACAGAAATCAATATAAAAACTGCGGCAATTTCGTCGGGCCAGAGTTTTTGCGATACAAAAATACTAACAGGATTTGTAGCCATTAAAAACGCGGCAACTAATGCTGTGCTTTTCCCAAAAAGCCCAACTCCCAACAAATAGGTAAATAAAACAAGGAGCAGGCTAAAAATAAGAGGTAGCACTACGGCATAAAACTGCGCATAAATAAGGGTGCCGGGTTTAAAATATTTAACCTGCCTCCCTAATTTTGACGATGAAACAAAATAGCCATTGTTTTTACCCATTGTTTTTTCTGAAAGCATGAGTAAGTATGGAAAGCCTGGAGGGGTATTCATTGATAAACCATCGTTGATGCTCAGTCCATTTTTTCGCATTTTATCCAGCACCATTCCCTGTTGGTTTTTGTGGCTTACAGTCAATTCGCGTATGGTAGTTTTGCCGTCAAGGCTAAAATCTTCGTAATCAACATTTTTAAGGTTATAGCCCGATAAACCAAAAGAATCGAGTTTTAGGGCAAGGCTTAAATTTTGAAATTCATGGTTTGATACATGAGGCAGGTAAAAGGTATCAAGGCGCAATATTACGGCAATTAGTATTGTTGCTAATAGTAATGCGTAGTGAATGTATGTGTTGCTTGCTTTGTTTTTCAAAAGATATCTACTAACATTTTGGATTCTTCAAAAATAGTTAATTGTGGGCAATACCGTTTACTATTTGAAATACATTCTGGTATATTCTTCCCTAAAACCACTTCAAATTTGCTTTGCAAACTAAATGTACTTTCATAATAATTAGATTGCTACTATATTTACTCCATTCTCTCCTTCGCTCATTCACTTCTTCGTTTCTCTCTCTTTATCTTTCTTATCTCGCGTTTACTTAATGCTATGGTTTGGGAGGGATCGTAAAATGTTGGCGGCTTAATTTTTTCTCTAATCCAGGTTTTGAGCTTATGCCCTACTTTAGCTTCTTTTCTTTCTTGGGCTGCAATTTCTTCGGGTGAGAAAATAATTTTTGCCATCTTCATAACTCTTGAAGGAACTTGATCGATTGGATAGGTACCCTCTTCAATTATTTCACCATCAATACCAACAGCTTTGTAAGTTAAAACTTCATTTTTCTTATTTTTTTTGTCACTGTCTTCAGGATACCAGGTTAGTACTTCGTCAGGTCTCATTTCCCAATCGTATGCGTCTTCGCCTGTTATTGTAAGATTTCTATAGTGTACTTTAGCTCTATCAAGCATAACAGTTGCACAGTCGTAGTCGTCTTGTGTGTAAGATTCTGATCCTGCTGGATCTGTAAATACACTTGTATAAGTTGAACTTTGTGATGGTTCGAGAACTGCCCCGAAACAAGAACCTAATTCTTGATTGAAAGTAGATATGTCTGGGCCATTAAGTCCAATATAGTCTCTGTATGCAGTTGCACACTTATTCATTACTGGTCCGTTGTAGATTCTAGTTACAACTCCATTTCCTGGAATACTATTGTCAAAATATGCGCCCATTTCATTATCTTGTAAAAGATATCCGAATTCTTCGTGTTCTATAATATTTTCTGGGTTTACATCTCTTGGATTAAATGTGGGTAAGATATTACTTATGTTGTAAATTAAATTTCCGTATTGGATTGTAAGGTCTTCTCCTCCTACTTGTGAATTATCTGAAGAAGTGTGCATGTTTGGTGGTGAGAGCCAGTTCCTTGTTGTTTGCATATATTCTGAAGGGAATTCTGACCCTCCTAATCCCTGAATGCTTCTAAATCCTGCGCTATACAAATCCCATACAAAATCACTTGGAATGATTGTGTAGTCTTCGCTTACATCATTGCTTCCGGCATCCAGCGTAGCCCAGGTATGAAATGGCATATAGCCTCCATTAGTTATTGTGCAAACATAATACGCAGTATCGCCAACTGCGGGCAATTGTATTTTATAAAAGCCATTTTCGTCGGTGGCATCCGAATAAAAAGTAATGCTGTCGAGGGTCATTTCAATTACTGCACCTGCTAAACCAACATTAAGTGTATCGAACACATTGGTAATGTAACCGCTTATGTCGGGCATGGGGTTAACAGCAACTGTAAAATAAACGGTGTCAACATCGCTGGTGCCGGTAATTTTAATACCCACGTAGCTACTTCCGGCGCTGTCGGCCTGCAGGTTGTTTATCAGTATTGTGCTGTCTTGTACTGATAAATTGATAAGCGTGCTATTGCTCTGGCTCACCATTGTATAGCTTAGGCTGCCCTGGAAACTTGGGTTCAGGTATTGGTTCAGGTTGGCAAAAAGTGTATTGCCCTGGTAGTCTTCAATAATATCTGTATCCGGAATGTTTATGGTGTACTCGATGTTTATAATAACTGATATTTGTGCTGTCAGGTTCCCGTCCTGCGCATCGGTAGCCGTAACGGTTGTTGTGTATGTTCCCTCTGTGTAATTACTTAGTTCGAGCAAGGTATCCTGAGTAATTGCGAAATCATTTCCCTGGATTGTATAAATGCTTTGGTCGTCGTTACTAAAATGTGCATTCAGGTTCCAGCTCAGTAATCCATCAATGGTATGGTAGGTTTCGCTAATATGGCTTACAGGTGAAGGCCCAATATTGCCTGTAATTTCACCAAAAGTGGTATCTGCCAATGGTGTGGTAAAAAATATCTCAAGCTCGGTGGTATTACTTTTTACAAAGCTTATTTTATCCAGATTTGTATCGGTGGTAACCACTGCCATATTCCAGTATCCGCTTTCGGTAGTTCTTGTTTGCGCACAAAACACAGTTCCATTTTCCCAGTAGCTTATTGTGGCTCCGGCAATGGCTTGCTGCAAATTGTCCAGGTAGTAACCACTACAAGTAAATATTTGCTGGTTTGTAACAGTAATTTGCGCCTGCATTTGCATTGTTAATGTTTCATCTTGCAAATCGGTGGCCACAACATCAAATGCAAAGGTTCCCAAATCGGAACCTGCATAGCTTAAAATACTGTCGTTGCTTATGATAAAGTCCGGGTGATTGGTGGTGTAAACACTCTGCTCGTCGTTATAAAAATAATCATTCAAATTCCAGGTGTTGGTACTGTCGATATGTACGGTTGCTATTAGCTGTCCTGTTTCTTCAGGTCCTGCATTTCCGTATATCATTCCCAAGGTGGTATCGCCTGCAACAGGGTTGATAAAATAATCCAGTAAGCTGGTGTTTATTTTTGAAAAATTAATTCTATCCTGGTCTCTTCCTACGGCTTTAAAATTATTGTTGTCTGCTACTCTTTCAGATCTTATGCGCTGCGTGCCACTAGCATTAAAGATAACTTTTTGACTTATGGATTGATTGTTTGTAATAAGCGAAACATTGTATGCACCCTTATTTACTTGTTGCCCTATTCTGTTTTTTCCTCCCCACGTACATTGGTAAACCCCCGGGTTTTTTATTTCATGTTTATCAACCATCAGCCCCTGCATATCGCTAATTAATATTGTTGTTGTGCTGTTTATGTTTACGGTAAAAGAATAAAGTTCGCTAAATGGGTTTGGATGTGGTTGTTCGAGAAAAGGATTATTGCTTTGGTGGTTTTGTATTCCTGTAAGGTCGAGTGTAAGTTCAAAATTCCCATCGGCAAGGCTGCGGGTCGAGTCGATTAGTACATCTGCACCATCAAAATAACTTACTAGTGCATTGTTTATGGGGTTTTGTTTTTTATCGAGATATTGGCCACTTACATTTATTGTTTGGGCATGCAACAGTACGCTAAATAACAAAAGTACAACTGTGAGATAGATTTTCTTTAACATAGCAGCATGTAACATTATGAAAGATGATGTAAAAATAAGAAAATATCTATCTTCACAGCCTAAAAAATGAAAGAGATGAAAAGGACTTTTTTACTTTGGGTATTGGCAATACTATTTAGCAGCCTTGCAGGGCAGAACCAAAATAGTTTATCGGGAACAATCAACTACAGGGCATTGGGCCCCTACCGCGCCGGTTCGTGGGTGTCGGCCATTGCCGTGCCGGAGACTGATAAGCCGGATTTTAAATATACCTGGTATGTGGCAGGCCGCAATGGCGGCGTGTGGAAAACCGAAAACAATGGCACAAGCTTTTTCCCTGTTTTCGATTCCACAGGCGTGAGCAGCATCGGGGCAATAGCTATTTCCTCCACTAATCCTGAGATTATATGGGTGGGAACCGGCGAGGCTTACAATGCGCGCAGTTCTCATGCCGGTAATGGCGTGTTTAAATCGGTGGATGGCGGCCTTTCCTGGCAAAGCAAAGGCCTGGAAGATTCGCATCATATCTCTACGGTAATCGTACACCCAACAAATCCCGATGTGGTTTGGGTGGCTGCCATGGGGCATTTATTTACACCCAACGAAATGCGGGGCGTTTTTAAAACCACCGATGGTGGCGATAGCTGGAAAAAAGTTTTGTACATCGACGAAAATACTGGTGTCATCGACCTGATTATTAATCCTGATAAACCCGATGTGCTTTTTGCGGCAGCTTACGAAAAATACCGCTATCCCTGGCATTTTGAGGCTGGTGGTGTAAACAGCGGGATTTATAAAACCCTGGATGGCGGCGATAGCTGGGAAAAAATTGAAAGCGGCCTGCCCTCCGGAAAATTGGGAAGAATAGGCCTGGCATTGTGCCACAGCCAAACGGAGACCGTTTATGCCGTGGTCGAAAACCTGAACCCCAAGCCCGGCACCGTAATCGATGAAAGCGTGGGCATGACCCACATGCGCGATGCCTATTTCGATCAGATGATCGGGGGTGAGGTGTATCGCTCGGACGATGGCGGCACAAACTGGGAAAAACGTAACGATACCACCTGCAACGTTTCATCCAAAGCGGCTTATTCGTTCAACAAAATCATGGTAGCTTCTGATAATCCTGACATCATTTACATCACCAGCGATGGCATGCAATATTCGGAAGATGGCGGAATTACCTGGCTGGATTGCCTATGGCCTCCAAAGGTCTTGAGCACTTCCATTTTTGGCGATCACCGTTGTATGTATATGGATCCAGCCGATGGTCGTCATATAATGTTTGGCAGCGATGGCGGCTTGTACGAATCCTTCGACCGTGGGAAATCTTTTACGCATCATGTGCAAATACCGCTGGGGGAGATTTATAATGTGGAAACCGATAATGCTTATCCCTACAATATTTATGTAGGATTGCAGGATCACGAAGCCTGGAAGGGGCCATCGAATGCGTGGAGCGGACAAATTACTTCGGATGACTGGGTAATTACCGGCATGTGGGACGGCATGTACACCCGCGTAGATCCGCAAGATAATCGCTGGCTTTATTCTACCACACAGTTTGGCGCGCACCTCAGGGTGGATCAGCTCATGGGCGAAAGGGTAAGTATCGAACCAAAAGCTCCCGAAGGATTTCCTCCCTATCGTTTTTGCTGGAACACGCCCCTGGAACTTTCGCCGCACAACCCGCAAATTATTTATACCGGCGGACAAATGCTTTTGCGCTCCCTCGACCGTGGCGATCATTGGGAAGAAATTAGCCCTGACCTCACTACCAACGATGCCGAAAAAATTGCCGGCAAGGGGCACATGATGTATTGCACCCTCACCACCATTGCCGAATCGCCGCTAAAGGCCGGAGTTATCTGGGCTGGCACTGATGATGGCCGCGTGTGGCTTACACAGGATCATGGGAAAACGTGGGAAGAATTTACCGACAAAATCGCAGCTCTGGGTGGTGATAAAGATTTTTGGCTAAGCCGCGTTGTAGCCTCGCCTCATCAGGCGGGCAGAGCCTTTGTTTGCAAATCCGGCTTCCGCAATGATGATTTCAGACCTTTGGTTTTTAAAACGGATGACTTTGGCCAAAGCTGGAAAAACATTGGCGCAGGTTTGCCCGATTCTCCAATCAACACAGTCCTGGAAGATCCTGTAAAAGAAAACCTGCTTTATCTGGGCAACGATCAGGGTGTTTATATTAGTTTGGATGGCGGCGAAAGCTGGACATCTTTTAAAAACAACATGCCCGCCGTCCCGGTAAAAGACCTGAAAGTTCAGGCTGCTGAAAGCGATTTGATTATTGGAACCTACGGGCGCGGAGCCTATATTGCCGACATCTGGCCACTGCAACATTATAACGATAGTATCGCGAAGCAAAACATGTTTCTGTTCCCCGTTCAGGATAAACCACAGCACAATTATTCAGAACGTGCCTGGTGGGGAAACTTTGAACAGACCGGCGACAATTTCCTATTTTCGCCCAACGAAGCCAACGGCCTGGCCTTGTATTATTATATCAAATCCACACCCAGCAAGGATGCGTGGATACAAATTTGCGATGAGGATTCCAAGCCCTTGGATACTTTGCTTATCGACCAGAATCCCGGATTTCATCTGGCATATTTCGACACTTACGTTACAAATCCCGGGATTTATCGCGTCAAGCTAATTGCAGGAAAAATGATGCAGGAGCAAAAAATTGTGATTAAACCATCACCGGTTTGGCCGGTGGGAAAATTGTAGAGACGCGATGCATCGCGTCTTAGATATGCGTAACACATCATAAAAACGGAGACGCGATGTGTTAAACAGAGGAGACGCGATGTGTTAAACAGAGGAGACGCGATGTGTTAAACAGAGGAGACGCGATGTGTTAAACAGAGGAAACGCGATGTGTTAAACAGAGGAGACGCGATGCATCGCGTCTATACAAACCGATCCATCACATCAGACGTGGGGATCATACATTGCGGATTTTTACCAAACCAGACATAACGATGGCGGGCAACAATATTATAAATCGCATTGCTAAGGAAGTTTGGTAGGATGCGAAAAATCAAAAGTATTTTATACGGATAAGGTAAATGCCTGATAATGGCGAACACTGCGGATGATTTCACCAAAATTTGGCCGTCATCTATTACCACCACACTGGAATAAAGATCGGGTAATTCGTTTTTGGTAATGCTACCACCTTTCAGTTTTATGGTTTCGAGTTTCTGCAAGGCAAGGAATTTTATCTTTCCCGCTTTGTCGGCTTTGATAATAAAATTGACAAAACGGTTGCACAGGCGGCATACGCCATCGAAGATCACGATCGGATATTTTGTATTGCTGGGTTTAGACATAAAAAAAAGGCTTCGATTATTTCTTAACGGAATCGAAGCCTTTTTGTTGAATCTCTATTCGGCAGGTTTTTGCCCATCGTTATTCTTATCCGGGCGGTTTGGCCGGTTGTCTTGGTTTGGCCGGCTGGGTCGCCGGGGTCTGTTATCATTATTCCGGGGTCTGTTTTGTGCATCGGGACGTTGTTGCCTGCCCCCCGATTCATGATTGCGTTCCGGTCTATTGCGTTCGGTGTTATTACGCCTCTCGCCCTGGTTATTTCTATTTTGATTGTCATTACGCCTTTGCTGTTGAGGCCTTTGCCCTTCCTGATCGCGACCCTGCACCTGGTTAGGTGTTCCGGGTTTTCTTCTGCTTTTTTTCCGTTTCTTACGTTTTTCCGATTCGGGGTCATCCATTTTATCAAATCTGCTGATGTCTTCCTCGGTAAGGCCGGCATTGCCAAAGTCGGTTTTTATTTCGTGCGTCAGCGCAAGATCTTCAAGTTGCTTGGGCAGTTTCCCGCTTCTGTTGGCAGCGATAATTTCGAGTACCCGATCCACACTCAGTGCCATCATATTGGTATAATCGCCGGTGTAGGCGTACCACATGATGCGTTTGAACACATCTGTTTTCTGGTGGTTGGCTTCTCCTTTTTCAGTTTTTAGGGTAATATTTGAATTGGGAAAGTCTTTGAGAGCATCCAGATAAACATCATTTTCGTAATTGAGGCAGCATTTCAGCTTTCCACATTGACCTGCTAACTTTTGCGGGTTAGGCGACAGTTGCTGGGTGCGGGCGGTAGTGGTAGTTACCGAGGTAAAATCGGTAAGCCATGTAGCGCAGCACAACTCACGGCCACAGGAGCCAATACCTCCTACGCGCGCCGATTCCTGCCGTGCACCAATCTGCCGCATTTCTATCCGTACCTTAAAGGCATCGGCCAAATATTTTATCAGTTCACGAAAATCAACGCGCTCCTCGGCGGTGTAGTAAAAAATAGCCTTGGTTTCATCGCCCTGATACTCAACATCATTTATTTTCATGGCCAGTTTCAGGTCGCGAGCAATGATGCGGGTTTTTATTTTCGAGCGTTCCTCGAGATCCACAGCGTTGAGCCATTTTTCGATGTCCAGCAGCCGCGCCCTACGATAAACCTTTTTGATCTGGTCGCTTTGTGGATCAGCGTTTTTATTCCTCATCTGCAAACGCACTACTTCGCCGGTAAGCGAAACAATGCCAATATCGTGACCCGGCGAGGCTTCCACCGCAACAATGTCGCCAGCCTTCAGAGGTGCCAGGTCGGGGGGGAGCCTAAAGAAATCTTTTCGGCTGTTTTTGAAACGAACCTCAATGCAATCGAAGGGCTGCTGACCCTCGGGTGGCGTGATATCTTTAAGCCAGTCGTAGGCATCGAGCTTGCAGCAGCGATGCTCGGCAATAGTGCTGTTGTCGTGGTAAATCTGAGGGGCATGGCAACAGCCACGCGACAAAAAAGTATTGGTGGGCTGCCTGTTATCTTGTGTATTATCTTCCATTATTAATGTGGGGCCTAGCGTGAATCGAACGTATAAAAATATCTGCAAAGCTAAAAAAAACTATCATGCACTTACCTTTTCCTTCATTCTTAACAAACGCGAAACCGTGAGGGATAAGTCGAGCATGATGATTCCTCCGTTCACGTTTCGATCGATGTCGTGGATGGCTTTGTCAAATTCTTCGGCAAAGAGGGTAATATTTTCAGTGTGAATAAAGGGGGCAAATTTCTTATAAAAATTTTGCTGGGGGGCGAGTATGCGCAACAGATTGGTCTGACCCAGATGTATCATCAGGCAGTTGCGCAAAATCTCCATCCCAAACTGCAAAAAACGCATGGCCTGCTGGCGATTTTCCTTTCCCTGTGCCGTGCTGAAATCCATGATAGCCTTTACATCAGGGGTGTAGCACATCCGCATCCATTCCACAAAACGGCCAAAATCCTTTTCGATAGTTTCGGTTTGATGCTGTATGATCATCGCCTGCTTAAAACTTCCATTGGAGAGACGAACGAGCTGGTCGGCTTTCTCATCATCCAGTCCCAACTTTTGCTTACACGCAAGCCGGAATGCTTCATCAGCAATTTTGGGAATTTTTACCAGATGCAGGCGCGACAATATCGTGGAAATAATCATGTCGGTTTGTTCGGCAATGATAAGGAATACGGTTTTGTCGGGAGGTTCTTCCAGTATTTTTAGCAGGCGGGGAGCCGCAGCATAATTTAGCTTTTCCACCATCCATATCAGCATTATTTTGTACTCCGATTCGTAACTGCTGTAATTTAGGGTTTTAATAATGCTGCTGCTGTCCAGGGTATTGATGGCAGCCTGCTTGCGCTCGATGTCGAGTTTTTGATACCAGTCGTTGAGCGAAATATAATACCCGTTTTCAAGAATCATCTCGCGCCATTGCGGCAAAAAATCATTACTAACAGCCGGCCCTTTTTTGGAGTCTTTTTGTGCCACCGGAAAAATAAAGTGCAGGTCGGGATGTATGAGTTTATTGAATTTGATACACGAAGAGCAGATTCCACAGGAATCCTGATGGTTGAATTTTTCGGAATCCCTGCAACTGATAAACTGCGCGTAAGCCAATGCCAGAGCCAATTTGCCATGACCCGTATTGCCATAAAACAGTTGGGCATGAGCTACTCTGTTTTCGGCAACCGTGTTTATTAGCTTTCGCTTAATATCTTCCTGTCCAATAATTTCGCTGAATAACATGGGTATCTAATAAAATGATGTGGGGCAAAAATACGTCTAATCTTTCAAGCGGATCAATCGCAAGGTGGAAAAGTAATGCTTTTGTTGCTAAATATTTTCACGAAATAGGCTTTGCCCGGCTGCATCACCGGCAGGGTGTTTATCCCTTTGGATGGCCAGTAAACGCCGGTTCCGGCGGCATCTTTAACAATGTACACATTGGCCGTGATATTACTAAAAAGGCTCACGGTTTCTACCTCGCATTCCGAAAGTACCGAAATCAGATTCCAGCCATTGCCTAGCGCGATGCTGCGATCGTTGGCCCGATAACCATGGATTTGCAAGTTGCAATCCTCGTCCACCTTAATCATATACCCTTCATGCCGTTCCCATGCACCGATGGTATTTATTTGTCCGGCAGGATAAAAAATTTCCGTATTGCCAATCATCATCACCATAGCATCCATAATCGGATTAGCCACAGTTTGAACGTCGGGATCGATGGGCAAGATCAGGCTCGAAATACTGTTCCATCCGGCTTTGAGCGGATAACTTTGGCTCAGCATACCCACGCTTACGCTAATGGTATTTCCCGGGGCAGATTCACCGGCATTATTTACAGCGGTTACATAATACGCATAAGTCCCGCCTGCCAGATTTTCGTCCATGTAGGAATTGGCATTCACAAGCTCCTCGTTTATTTTTTCGCTGTTGCGATAAATATTGTATCCATTAACGGCTCTGTTTTGATTTCCATTAAAAGATACAGGCGGTATTAAATGTTTGGATTCTATTTTTGAATTTTGCACCCATCGGGGGTGATTACTTTGATTCAGAATTTTAGCGGTTGTTTTAGCTCCGGGTGAAATATCAACGAAGGCCTGAATATTCCAGTTGCAATCGATACCCAAAAGTTGAAGTTCAGTCCAGTTAACTCCGTCAAACGAAACCATGTCGCCACGCCCGTCCACTGCAGGCCCTGCATCGCGCCCCAAGGGATAAGCTCCCGCCGGTTGATTAAGAATAGAAAAACCAATATAGGTATCTTGCGCGGCATCGATCTGCACCGGATTATCTAATTCGATAAGATTCCAACTCTGCGCTGTTAAACCCGACAAGGTCTGGCTATAAATAAGCGTATTGGCGTTTGTCCCCTTCCATATTTTAAGCTGAAAACCGGGCAGGGTAGAACCGATAAAGGCCGATACTTTGGTGATATACAAATCATCGTAGTCCGTTAGTTCGGATGAAGTCCAACAGGCAGCCGCATCAAAGTTGCCAGAGCTTATTCCCAGCATGCCCACCGAAACGCCATCGTCCCAGTGCATCCAAAAGGGTTCAAAAATCTCATCCCAGGTTAAGCTTACATCATCGTCTTCTACCAGTGCTTGCAGTCCGGTGGGAGCCTGTGCCGTAGCTTCGCCGGGAACAATGCCCATGATTGCAGCCTGGTTAGCGTTAAGCGTAATATTGGCAGGGTTGAGATTAGTAAGATAAAAATAACCATTGGCATAGCCGCCCCAGCCCCAGTTCATGTGGAAATAATTGTTGGCCGAATAGCCATCGCACACCCAGGCATGACCTTTTTCGCCCTGCCCGCGGTAGATAACCGGCCTTCCACTATTAAGCTCCTCGCGCAACATGCCTTCCCATGCCGTGGGTAAATAATCGCTTTTTATGCGATATTGAGCCTGATTGTCGTAGCCAAAATAATTGATTAAAGCACTTCGGGAATCATAAGTGGAAGCCGATGAACCACCCGGACCAAAATCCATATCCACACTCACCGCACAATGGTAAATCAAGGTGGCCACATCGGCATTGCTGCTACCTAACGAGCCGGGCATATTATCCCATTGGTAGGTCGTGTTTCCAAAATTAGCATATTGGACACCATAAGGGGCTGCATTGTACGAATTCGATCCGGTTCCGAAAAACGGATATTCCCAGTATTTCATCACCTGTGCCATAGCCAGGGCAACACAGCCCACGGGCACATGGCCGCAGTAGCCGTAGGGTGCATTCTCATCTTCGGGGCACAATTCGTTGTAATAGCAGTCTTGACTCCAATTTGTAGATAAGAGAGGACTTACCGAGCGAAGGTTTGGTTTATCGCCTTGCGGCATCAAATACTTATCCCACACCTGCGCGATTTCGGGAGTAGCTGGAACATCATTAATGATGAGCGAATAGATCTGGCTTTCGTATTGCTCAAGCATCTCTACAAAACCCATGGGTAAACCGCTTACCGAAGCAGGAAATATACCATCACAGGAAAAGGCAAGCACCGGAATGGAGCCATCCCAGGATGAAACAATTACATAGCCCAGGCTATCCACATTATAAACCCTGAAAAGCTCATAACCCTCTTCAAAGCGGGTTTCGATCAAATTCAGTGTAAGCTCCTCGGGCAGGTTAAGCGAATCAGGGTAAGCATGGAGCCGGTAAAAATTTTTGACCACAGTTTCAGTATCGGTGGTGGGAGGCTTTGCAGCAAACGAAACCTGAACGAATATAAAGCAGGCCAGGATTAAGACAAGATTGTTTTGTGAAAGTTTATTAAAGAGGGTTTTCATAATATGGAGTTTTAAATTTCGGATTAAGAACCATAAAAGCAAGGTAGGGCAAAGGTAAAAAAATTTAACTTGTGAAATTCACCATGCCATCCCACACCTCTCTGGATCCCTGGAGGAGAGAAGCAACCAGCGCACTGGCATTAAAAGATTTAGAACTCCTTATCCAGCATCTAAAATCATCCGGGAAGATATGCGCAAAATAGGAGGGCTGAGATACAAATGATAGAGGGCTGAGACGCTCATGCCGGACGGATGAATGTCGCAAACCGTAATACTGAAACGTGCATGATGGAGAGCTGAGACGCGCAAATTGCGCGTCTGTACGAATCATGCATTTTTTACTACAGATTACACAGATGGCCACAGATTTTTTTTCTTCTCTGTGTTTATCTGTGCAATCTGTGGTGCTTCATTAAAAAAATTATCCGTGGTTATTTGGCAGCGGAGAATTGCTTTTTCACCTCTTTTACCAATTCTTTCATCGACATGTTGCCCACCGCCGAGCTGCGCAACTGTCCCATAGCCCAATTGATGGCATCATCAGCCTTATCAGAAATCCGAATCTTGTCAAATTTCTCTTTCAAAAAGGGAATCTTAGCACGTATTTCCGTTTTGGGATGGCGTTTGAAATTGATGGTAGTCAGCACCGATTCAAACTCCATCTTGGGATGCTCATACACTTCAGCAATCATCGCCTTGGCCAATTCCACATCCAATTTTTCATCCAACAAAAATTTGAATAAGGAATAAATAACATCGTAGGTAAAAAGTGCCGTGGACTTGTAATGACCTTCCACATATTTCATGGTATGGCCCATGAAAGTGCTTGCGAACACCGGATCAATCTTCAGTTCGTTTACGATGCGTTCGATGAGCGGGAAAAGGTTTTTCTTAAAGATAAAGGTGTAGGCATCTTCGGGCACCTTCCATGATTTAAGTTTACGGTAGCGTTCGCTGATATCTTCGGGCAGGCCTTGGCGCAGGCGTTCTATCTGTTCTTCGGGCAGGGGTATGGGCGGCGAATCGGTGTCGGGGTACATGCGGTCGGCACCAGGCAGCACGCGCTCGAAGATGGTAGTCCCGTCCTCAAACGATTTGCGGGTTTCGTTGGGCACCCCCTCGAAGGCCATGCGGCAACGCTCCTCGATAGTTTCCAGGGCGGTAAGCAAATCTGCATCAGGCCCCCAGATAATGATTTGGGCATCGTTGTCGCCAGCTTTAAATATTTCGCGTATCTGGTTGAAATCCTTTGCCGAAACAGCGGTTTCGAAGGCTTCGCTATGCACCATGTTTGGCTTCTCCAGGCAGGCAATCACCTTGAGGCGGTCGGCAAACTCATCGGCAAACATTTTTCCGGGCTGGGTAAAATGTGAGAGTATGCCTTTGAAATGCGGCAGGTTGATGGCCATAATCCGCATTCCCGATTTTTTGGCCAAAACCAGCGGCTGGTAGCTGAAACCAAAAGAATGGTATTTGAGATATTCGTGTTTTATCTGCCAGGTTTTTGGGGCTTTGATGCGGTCGATCAACTTATCTTTGATGGCCAGCAAGGCCCATTGCCTGAAGCACTCGATGTGGGTAAGCTCGGGAATCCAGCGGGTATGCGCAACGCCTTTAATTTCTACGCGACTGCCTCCGCGACAGCTTACATTTACATCCTCGCGACCGGCTCCAATACCGGTGCGCACCATGCCGGTACTTCGGTTCAAAAAACGAATGTAATCGCAGGCTTCCTGCACCTCATCGGGGTTGGTACACTCGGGATAAGTTACCGTTTCGATGAGTGGCATTCCCAGACGGTCGGTTTTATAGGTACGCACATGGCCTATGTCGGATATTTCGCGGCACGAATCCTCTTCCAGGCTCAGTTGAATCAAGCGGATTTTTTTATTCTTCAAGGGAATCACTCCCTCCACACCAATAATTGCTGTACGTTGAAAACCCGTGGGGATAGAGCCATCCAGATATTGCTTTCGTGTGATGTGAACCTCGCCAACAATGTTGAGCTTGGAGAGCAGCGAAATGGCGATCGAAATATCCAGTGCCTGCCGGTTGAGTGGAAAGGGCGGCGTATCGTCCACCTCGTAGGTGCAGGTGGTTTCGTTTTTGATACGATAAATAATTTCCTTTTTGGTTTTAAACTCCATCAATGCGGTGCCATCGTACTCGCCCAGCTCGCTAAGGGTAGGGCGCATGTGCCGTATCAGCTCGGCATCGTAGTCATCGCTTTGGTGGTAAAGCCCTGCCGGACAGTTGCAAAACAACTTTTTGTCGGTGAGCAATTGCTGGTGTACTTCCAGACCCGATTTAAAACCTATCCGCTTGTAATCGTCTGCGGTAGCTTCTTTGCGGGTAACGTATCCAATATTTTTGCGACTTTCGTCGTAATTCTTTTTCGGTGTAAATTTCTGTTTCATTATAGCTTTGCCTGATGAATAAATTTCGGGCTTCAAATGTAGAAATTATTCATCGTGTAGATAGTATTAATGAAAGAAATCGTATAAAAAGGATAAAAAAAGCCGTTAGCAGAAATAATATTATTTTTACCTCAATTTTAAAAATTATAATTATGACAAGCACAAAAATCGTTAAAGTTGTTCTCGCCATTGTAGCCCTGCTTATTGTTGGCGGGCTGGCTTATTACTTCATGTTCAACCCTTCCACCAAATACAATAAGCTGATTAACAACGCCGATTCGATGTACCAGGATCGCCGCCTGGATGACGCGCGGGCACTGTATGCCGAAGCTGCCCAATTAAAACCGGACGAAACCTGGCCAGCGCGCCGCATTGCCACCATCGACAGCCTGAGCCGGCAAATCGAGTTTCGCATCCGCTACGATGAAAAAATTCAAAAAGGAGACCTTCTTTTTAGCGAAGGCCAATATCTGGAAGCCAGTCAATTTTATTTTGAAGCGGTAAATATTATGCCCGATGAAGACTATCCCATCAATCAAATTAAAAAAATTCAAAATATTATGAACGAGACCGAGGGGGGGGCAACGGCGCCAATGACGAAAAATGTGGCTAAAACCGCTGTTCCGACTAAAGCCTCTGTTTCGCCTAAAACCACCACAAGCAGCACTACCACCAAAAGCTCGGGATCGATACAACAACGACCAGCCAAAAACGTGTATGCCGATGGTGCATACTACCACGTGGTGGTGGGCGTGTTTGCCGACCACAGCAAGGCCGAACGCCTGAAGCAAAAAATGATTGCCGAGGGAAACGAATCGCAAATATTGCCCCGCTCCAACAATATGCAAGCCGTTACTTTTGGCTCGTATGATAATATCCATACAGCCTTCAACTTTTTGGAGTTTGTAAAAAACGACATCAACAAAAACGCCTGGGTCCTTTATCAGGAAACCAAATAACAAGTTTTGCATACCACCACATCCTACTTTTATATCAAAATTTTTCCGGCCTTGAAAAACATCAATCAGCTTTGTTTTCTATTTGGGATTTTTATGTCGGCTGCACTTTTTCCCGCTAATTATCTTTCTGCACAAAACAAAACCAAAATTAAACTCGTAAGGGCTGACCAACTGCTGGGCGACCAGGCGGCCGGAGAAGACCTCAATATTTTTACCGGCAACGTAATTTTTAAACACGACAGTGCCTTCCTCTATTGCGACAGTGCGGTGCTTAACAGCAAGAAAAATAATTTGGAAGCACATTTTGATGTGAAATTGGCCGTAAGCGATACGCTGAATCTCTATGGCGATGTTTTGTATTATGATGGAAACACACGCATAGCAACCATTATCGGCGATGTAATACTCGAAGACAAGGATGCCACGCTTTACACCGACAAACTGATTTACGAAAGAAATACTGCGATTGCTTATTATACCACAGGTGGCCGGATAGTAAATGAAGACAACGAGCTAACCAGCACCCGTGCATATTATCACACCAACGATAAACTATTGTATTTTAAAAATGAAGTACAACTGGTAAACCCCGAATACCTCCTGCGTTCCGACACGCTGATTTACAACACCGCCAGCGAAATCGCCTTTATCTCAGGCCCCACAACTATTACCGGGCAGGACGAATTTTTGTATTCGGAAAAAGGAATGTACAATACCCAAAACGATTTTACGCAACTGGAGCTCAACTCGTACATAACCTACAAGGAGCAATACCTTTCGGGCGATAGCATTTATTACGAAAAAGCCCGGGGCGTGGGCGAAGTGTTCGGCAATGTGTTTATCAAAGATTCGGTGCAAAACATTATCGTTACCGGAAACTATGCCGACTATCGCCGCAAGGATGGCTATGCCTATATCACCGATAGTGCCGTGGCCATTATGATCGACAAAACGGACAGCCTCTTTATGCACGCCGACACGCTCCGCCTTACCTTCGACAGCCTGGACAGCCCCCACAAGTTACACGCTTTTTACAAGTGCAAATATTACAAAACCGACCTTCAGGGCATGAGCGATTCTCTGGTTTATTCCTTTGCCGATTCTACCATCGACATGTATTACAAACCGGTAATCTGGACTCAGGGCAACCAAATGTCGGCTGAAAAAATAAAAGTTTACACCTCCAACCAGGCCGTAGATTCGATGGAGATGATACTGTCGTCATTTATCGTTTCGGTGGACAAATTCGGGAAGGATAATTACAATCAAATTAAGGGAAAAGACATGACGGCCTACTTCGCAAAAAACGAACTTTATCTGGTGAAGGTGAATGGCAACAGCGAGACCATATATTTTGTCCGCGAGGAAGATGGCAACCTGGTCGGGATAAACAAGGCCGAGTCAGGAAATATGGAAATATGGATAGACGAGCGGCAGGTCGTAGATATTTATTATTTCGCCAGCCCCAATGCACAACTGTATCCCGAAACGGAACTCCCCGCCGATCAACATTTTTTGCGCGACTTCCGCTGGCGCATCAACGACCGCCCCATGCGAAAGGAAGATATTTTTTCGTGGCCTGCCGATTTTCCTGTTTTGCGGTAAATCAACCCTTGTAGCATTTACGCCTTATTATTTATCAAGACCATGGATATTTATAAAATCATTCGCTTCATTATAGCCATTGCAACAGGCACCTTTGTGGGTGGATTATTTTTGATGGCCTTCCTGGGTCTGGCTCAGACCATTTGGCCTCCACCCTATTTTTTCGATCCCTTTGATAAAGACATTTATAGCAAGATATCATTTTCGGAATCGCTCCGCATTTTGCTTCCAAATTTAGCGGCATATTTTATCGGTTCGCTTGTGGGGGGCTTTTTTTCAGGCATTTTATCACGCGGCAAAACCCCTTGGGCCTCGCTTATTACCGGCGGTCTTTTGATGATTTTTGGCATCTTCATTCTCCAGGCTACGCATTATCCGCTATGGTTCGAAATCCTCGCGCTGTGCATGTACCTCCCCCCGGCCTGGCTGGGCAGTGTGCTGGCCGGGAAAGCTAAGAGGATGTAAGTGGTGGAGCATTTTCCGTGGAAGTGCATCAGGAGCAATGGGTAGAGACGCGATGCATCGCGTCTGTACGAAATGCATAAAATGTTGAATAATGGCAGAATGTGGAGCGAAGCTGCCTACCCCGATCCATAGGGGAAATCCCGCATTTGAGGGAACGGAATGATTGAAACATAAATTACGTTGCCCGGTCATTTATGGCCGGGTTAAATGATACGCCCCCCTTGTGCGAGCGAAGGGCGTTAACGCTCTTTTTTGTTTGGGATCGTGTTTCCGGTATTCCCGGAGCTAAAGCACCGGGCTAAGGATGTAGCGAATTTGCTCCGGCAGTAGTGCCAATCATCGAATTGCGCTTTGTGCGTGGAGAGGATTCACGGGGTGGCTTACACTTGAAAAACTCACATTTAATTTCCTCCAAAAAAAACGCGAGCCTACGCCATCTATTGTCGCACCCCCGCCCTACCTTTGTGCAAAATATTTAAGCAATGGAAACAAATATTAAACGCAAAGTTTTGGATGGCATCGGGAAAATATACGAGGACTCAAAAAACTGTAAACTCGAACACGATTTTTTTGCAAGCATAGATCGCGAGTTGACTTTTCTTTCCGGGTATTTTATAACAAGCAAAAGCCAGGCTTTTTTTATAGCAATGGTTTTTGCGTTAAACTACAAAGGCGACACTGTTGATTTAAACGACCTGATTAAATATTTTGATTGCAACCCGATGAAGATACTCGAATTTAACGAGGACTTTGAGTATTTGTACTCGGTAGGAATATTTACCAAACACCAATCGAAACACAGGCCTAATCTTAAAGGGACTAACGATCAGTTTACCGTTAACCAAAAAATATCAGAAGCTATTCTACAAAACAAATCTATGCCTGAGCTTAAGCAGGGAAAGATTAATGATGTTGTTGAATTACTCGAAAAGATATACCAAATGGGAGTTCAACGTAATATCGAAGAAATTTCAAGCAATGAGTTGTTTGCAAAAACCGGGAAATTAATTTCAACAAATTTGCACTTCCCTTTGATTAAAAAAATAAACCAGCTTCAACTCGAAATTGAGGACAGCTATGTATATCTGTATTTAATTTGGAAATCACTGTCGGGCCACAATACTACCGGCATTGGAAGAGCCATGGAAAGTATTTTCGACAAAGCCACAGAACGTGTGCATTACATGCAGAAATTTGCTTTGGACGAAAACGTACTTATCCAAAACAACCTGGTAGAAACCGTTGATGCCCATTTTTTCAACGACACCGAAATGAGATTAACCGAGCGTTCAAAAGACTTATTAAACGAATGCGGGATCAAGCTTTTCCACACCAGAAAAAAAGATGGAAATATATTGTCGCCTTCCCAAATTCCATTCAGGAAATTAATTTTTGACGAATTGGAAATGAAACAGCTATTTATGCTGAAGGGCTTGTTGGAAGATGTAAAATTTGCAGAAACTCAAAAACGCCTGAGCGAAAAAAATCTGCCCAAAGGAATAACGGTGCTTTTGCACGGTGTCCCGGGTACAGGCAAAACCGAAATAGTGAAGCAGCTTGCAAAAGAAACGCAGCGCGAACTGATGAAGGTGGAAATAAGCCAGTCAAAATCGAGCTGGTTTGGCGAAAGCGAAAAAATTATTAGAAAGATTTTTACCGATTACCATTCGTTTTCGAAGGAGTGCGAACGTACGCCCATATTGCTTTTCAACGAAGCTGATGCCATTATTTCGAAACGACGGGAAATTGGGAATTCAAGTGTTGCACAAACCGAAAATGCCATACAAAATATTATCCTCGAAGAGTTGGAGAACTTCGAAGGGATATTAATTGCAACCACCAATTTGGCAAGCCATCTCGACACCGCTTTTGAGCGCAGATTTCTATTCAAAATCCCATTTCAAAAACCAGGAACTTCGATCAGGGCAAAAATATGGGAATCAAAATTACCATCCTTAAAATTTGGAGATTGTAATTTGCTGGCAGAGAAGTTTGATTTTTCAGGTGGCCAAATCGACAATATTATTCGCAAACAGGAGATACACGAAATTATTCATGGAGAAAGTGTTACGCTTGAAAATTTATTGTCCTTTTGTTCGGAGGAAACACTGGGAAGCGAAAGGGTAAAGGTTGGTTTCAAAAACATCCATTGCTAATTTATAACTATTCTTAATGGAAGAATAAATAGCTTTGATGCGAAAAATAATACCCTTCAAATGAGATACACCATAACATTAACACCTAATATTCAACTCAAAAAAAAATAAATGCTTATGAGTTACCTTACAGAAAAAACGATAGAAGAACTCCGGGAGTTTAAATTCTTTATTCCTTCATATCAGAGGGGTTACCGCTGGACTGAACGACAAGTGGAAGATTTATTAAATGACGTTTGGGATTTTATTACAAAATCTAGTAAAAAAGAAAACGAATGGTATTGTTTACAACCAGTGGTAGTAAAAAATATCAATAACCATTTTGAGGTTTTAGATGGACAACAAAGACTAACAACAATATTCCTAATTTTAAAGCATCTAGAAAGTGACAAGAAAAGTTTTGAAATAGAATATGAAACAAGAAATACAGAATCTGTTAACAGCAAAGAGTTTTTACAAAATATAGATTCTAAAAATGAAAAAGATTCAAAACTAAACATTGATTACTACCATATTTTTAAAGCATATCAGAAAACAAAAGAGTGGTTTCAAGCAAAAACAAATCAAGGTCATAGTTCAATAAGTTCGGATTTTATTACCCCATTTTTAGAAAACACGAAAGTAATATGGTATGAAGTCACAGCCGAAAAAGATGCAATTGAAATTTTTACCCGCATAAACATGGGCAAAATTCCATTAACAAATGCCGAACTAATAAAAGCGCTTTTTCTGAATAGTTCAAATTTCCCAGATTCAGATACCGAAGAAATCAGATTAAGGCAGTTAGAAATCGCGTCAGAATGGGATAGAATAGAATACGCCCTTCAAAATGAAGAACTTTGGTATTTCATTAATAATGATAAAAATGAGCTCCCAACCCGGATTGAGTATATCTTTTCCATTATTTGCTCTATCGCAAAAGATGAATGTTCCGAAACAAAGCACAGAAAAGAAAACAAAATTCAAGACGTTGAGGATATTAAAAAAAGAATAGAAAATGGTAATTTGACCTTCGATGAAAAATACGGAATAGATGAATATTCTACCTTCCGGTTCTTTTCCGATAAATTCAAATCAAAAAGCAAAGATGAAATTGATGAAAACTGGAAAGAAATTAAAAACATGTTTCAAACTATCGAAGAGTGGTTTACCGATAGGGAGTTATATCATAAAATCGGATACCTGATTACAACAAAAACCAAATTGGAAGATTTATTAAACGATTGTAAGGACAGGAAAAAACATGAGTTTAGGGAATTACTTAATGAGCAAATTGCAAAAAAAGTAAAATGCGATAATTTGGAGGAACTGGAATATGGCAAGGATCCTTCTGTTATTTCTGTTATTAGAAAAATCCTACTACTTCATAACATCCAAACAATGTTGTCGAATAAAAACGAAACGAGCAGGTTTCCATTCAACAGATTTAAATTGGACAAATGGGATATTGAACATATCCATGCAATCGCTGCGGAGGTAAAAGTAAAAGAGGAAGACCAAAAGAATTGGTTGGAAAAGAATTATGTCGAGGACGTGGAACATCAGGACAAAGAAAAAAACCAAAAGATAGAAGACATAAAAAAGGATCACTTTATGGATGAGCAGGAATTCAAGTCAATTATCGAATATGTTTTAGGTGAGACTGACAATACCCTACAAAACCTTTGCTTATTAGACAGAGGAACAAATCGGTCATACAAGAATGATTCATTCAAGGAAAAGAGACGGAAAATTATTGAACGCGAGAAACAGGGAATCTTCATACCAATCTGTACCAAGAATGTTTTTATGAAATTCTATTCTAAAGAATTAATTGATTTAGAGTTGTGGAATGAAAATAGAGATAGAATACCTTATTTCAATAGTATAATGAAACATTGCACTCAATTTCCAAATTCAAATAATAACCAATAGTCAATACAAGAAAAAATCATGAAAATTGAAAGAATAGAAAAAATTGCAAATGCAATGAAGGATACGGATGGTAGAATATATTCCAATAAATTTATTGAACGATTAAACACAATTTCTTTTTGGGAATTACTTACCGAAACATCAAAAATTCAGATTCCTATTATTCAGCGGGACTATGCACAAGGAAGAAATGATGACCAAACAAAGAAAATTAGAAATAAATTACTTGACGATATTATTTCTGTGCTTTCCGGCAATCAATCTCTTGAACTGGATTTTGTGTATGGGAATGTTGAAAATAAAGTATTTCAACCTTTAGACGGTCAACAACGCTTAACGACATTATTCCTGTTACATTGGTACATTGCAGTAAAAACAGGTGAATTATCAAATTCCAAAAACCATTTTCTGAAATTTACTTACGAAACAAGGATTTCATCAAGAGAGTTTTGTAACGAGCTTGTTGAAAAGGGAGAGCTTTTGGGAGAAGGAAAAACAATCAGTGAGAAAATTACAGATTCTGCATGGTTCTATTTATCGTGGAAAAAAGACCCCACAATAAAGGCCATGTTGACGATGCTTGATAGTATCGAAGAAAAATTAAAGGAAAAAGAACCGGAAGAATTAAAAGCCTTTTGGCAAAAACTCACTTCAGAAAATCCGCCAATCACCTTTCATTTTAAAGAACTTAATGATATTGGATTAACAGACGACCTGTATATTAAAATGAATGCGCGGGGGAAAATGTTGACTGCTTTTGAAAACTTTAAAGCCCGATTTGAAAAACACATTAAGGAAAAAGAATTTGAAAAAGAACTTGAATTAAACGAGGATAATAAAGAGTGGTGGAAAGACCTTACAGAAAAAACTTTTGCTCATAGAATTGATACAACCTGGACTGATTTGTTTTGGAAACACAGAGGGGATGATAATCTTATTGATAATGAGCTTATAAAATTCGTTGCCGGTATTGCAATAAATAGCTATGCCCAAAGCATGGTGATTTATGAAAACTCAGATGAAGAATTAAATGTGCTAAAATATCTTGAAGATAAGAAAGGAAAAAGTATTACTGATAATGCCGTTAAAAGAGAAAGAATAGAACGCAGAATAAGAACCCTCTATGATAATCCTTCTGATGTTAGTCCTACAGATTTCCCAACTAAAGATGCTTTTGAATATTTGAAAAAGTGTTTTGATATATACTCAAATAAAGAAAAAAGGTACGATGAATTATTACCAGATAACTTACCGCTATGGGATTTCATTAAAAAGGAAAAAGTAAAAATTAGTAGTGAAACAGAACTTGATAATAACTTTTTCATTGATTTTATTTTTATTAAGCCCACAAAAACAGAATACAAGCAAAGGGTTTTATTCTACGCACAAACTCAATATTTACTGAATGTAGAAACGTTCAATGCTGAATCTTTTTCGGAATGGATGAGGGTGGTTCGCAATATCGTCCAAAACTCAACAGTTGACAGTGCAGCGGCATTTATTGGTGCAATTGGTTTTTTTGATGAAATATCCAAAGGTTGTCAAAGCATTTACCAATATTTAGCACAAAATAATATCCAGTCAGGATTTGCTGCGAAACAAGTGGAAGAAGAAAAATTGAAAGCAAACCTGATTCAAAATGAGATTCTATGGAAAGTACAAATATTTAAAGTAGAAGATGATAAATTCTTAAAAGGTGAAATTAGATTTCTATTGGGTTTTGCCAAAGAGGAAAGCGAACATAACTATCACTCTTTTAACCAACTTTCAGATGCATTTTTATTGCTATTTGAACACAAAAATGATTTGTTGCGCTTTGCATTGCTAACTCAAGAAGATTATAAGATTTTGGAGGGGAGGACTTCTTCACTTGGCTGGATTTTTAGATATTCACTGCTAAATACAGAAGGTGAATGGAAACATGCTATTAATAAAAATGAGAAATTTCAGGGAACGGTATTAAAATTACTTCAATCTACACTAATTATCGAAGGGAATAGGCTGGAAAAATTAAGGGCAACAATTAAAAATTACACACCACAAAATGACTATCGAGATTTCATAATTAAGGATGAATCCTTGCTGAGAACGTCACAACACAAAAGAATCTGTATAAGCGGAACGAAGCTCTATATCCTAAATAAAACAAGGGTCAAGGGCGGAAATTATACAACAGTTGCGACTTGAATACAATAAATTAGTATTACCGCAATAACTAAAAAAATGCAAAAGAATTGAATAATAAAAAATGGTTTTATGACCTTCGCAGCAATAGATTTTGAAACAGCAACACGCCACCACATTTGTGCGGTTGGTATTGTTTCCGTTAAAAATGGGAAAATAATAGATGAGTATCATGCGCTTATTCAGCCCCCGAATAACGAGTACTTCTGGCGCAACATTCAAGTGCATGGTATCACAGAATTCGACACCAAAAATGCACCTGCCTTTGATAAAATCTATCCTGAAATTAAAAAACGATTGCAGGGTAAAATTGTAGTTGCTCATAATGAATCGTTCGACAGAAATGTGTTGAAAAAAACGATGGCAGAAAATGGCATCGATTATTCAGAACTCAAAATCCCGGCTCGATGGGAATGTACAATGAAATTATGCAGGGCAAATAAAAAATATCCATCGGGCAAACTGGATGAGTGTTGCGCGCTTGATAATATTGATTTGCAACATCACGAAGCACTTTCGGATGCTCGTGCCTGTGCCGAACTTTATTTAAGAAAATAGCTTATGTCAAAAAGAGAATCCATAGCACGCTACAGCCTGATAATAAAAAAGCTGAGAAGGCAGCCGGCAAGTTTTGCGCAAATTTCGGACTACCTGGCTTTAGAATCAGAAATACAATCGTATAACTTCAACGTTTCAAAACGAACTTTCCAAAGGGATTTAAATGATATTCGTTCGCTCTTCAATATTGATATTGTTTATGACCCATCCCAAAACGCTTATTTCATCGACTTTGATGAACAGGCCGATGTAAATGAGCGGATCCTGGAAGCCTTCGAAACCTTTAACGCCCTGAACCTTTCGGACAGATTATCCGACCATATCCACTTCGAGAAAAGAAAACCCCGGGGAACAGAAAACCTCTATGGCTTGCTTCATGCCATCAAAAATCAGGTGCATATTAAATTTGCGCACCAAAAATACTGGGAAGATGAGCGGACTAAACGGACGGTAAAACCTTATGCGCTAAAAGAGTTTAAAAACCGCTGGTACGTTTTGGCAAACGACTTGAAAGATAATCGGATAAAGAGTTTTGCCCTGGACCGCATCAGCGAATTGGAAATCACAAAATTGAAATTTGACTACCCGAATGATTTTAATGTAAACGAGCATTACAAATATTGCTTTGGAATAATCAGCCCCAACGGGCACACACCACAGGAAGTAATATTGTCGTTTGCCCCTGTTCAGGGCAAATACATTAAATCGCTTCCATTGCACGAAAAACAGGAGATGTTGATTGACAACAATGATGAGCTGCGCGTTAAATTAATCGTGTTTCTTACCCATGATTTTTTAATGGAATTACTCTCCTACGGGGAGCATTTAAGAGTAATACAACCTGTGGGTTTAATAAATGATTTGAAATCGGCTTTTAAAAACGCCCTGAAAAATTATGATTGAAACACTGCATATTTCGGACTAAACTGACCCCCTGCTAAAAACCAAATTAAAATCTACAAAACCGACACCCTGCGTGATTTTGTACAGACGCGATGCATCGCGTCTCCAAACCACGCAGCAGACACACGATGTTGTACAGACGCGCAATTTGCGCGTCTCAATATTAATCATCCCAGCCGCGTCTCAATATTAATCATCCCAGATGCCTCTCATTATTAATCATCCCAGCCGCGTCTCAATATTAATCATCCCAGCCGCGTCTCATTATTAATCATCCCAGCCGCGTCTAAATATTAATCATCCCAGATGCCTCTCAATATTAATCATCCCAGATGCCTCTCAATATTAATCATCCCAGATGCCTCTCATTATTAAATTCCATAGACGAATCTCATTATTAAATTCCACAGACGCGATGCATCGCGTCTCTACCAACAATACCAAACATCACCCTATTAAAAAATAAAAATGGAAAATAAGGTAAGCTAGATTTTTCTTGTGAGGAATTTTTTCTATGGAGCTTAGAAGAAATCAAAAAATGGTTTTTATGGATTTTGCTTTAGGCTTGCCATCCCCTCGCTGGAGCGGAGCAGGCAATAAAGGAGCTGTGAAAAACCTTGATTAAAAAAAGAAAAGCCGGGTCGTCTATGCCATAGACTTCCCGGCTTTTTCAAAAACTTCAAATTGAGAACTAAAATAAAGTCTTACCTCTCTGCTAAGAGGGTTTTATATAAAACTAACCTGTGTTTCTTAATATCCCGGATTTTGTACCATGTATTGGTTGTTGCGCATCTCATCCAAAGGAATGGGGTAAAGCTCGTGCTTGCCCGAAACAAAACCTTTGCTTCCCAATACTTCGGCAGCCATGCCCCAACGAATAAGGTCGAGGTAACGAACGGCCTCAAAAGAGAGTTCCAGTTGACGCTCGAGAACGATCTTAGCAAAATCGATGCTGGTATATTCTTCCATCTGGGCACGTGCTCTTACCTTGTTAAGTTCGATTAAGGCACCGCCAGCATCACCGGCTCTGAATTTTGCTTCGGCATTCATTAGCAATACATCTGCAAAACGCAATAAGCGCACGTTGGTACCATAGTTCAATTCAGGAACAGCATTAGCATTGGTTTCGCTAAGGCGGGTGGCATACTTAATACGCACACATCCGTCCCAGCCCCAGGCATTGGCACCGGCCTCGTCCCAGGCACCACCATTGGCTTCCAATTCGGCAGTACTCCATAGTGTTGCATTTCTGCGATAGCTATCTCCAGCATTCACATAAGTGTCGTATAAACTCATTTTTGGGTAATTAAATCCCCAGCCGCCAATCAAATTTAACACCGTATCCGAGGTTAAAAAGTCGCCACGGGGTCCCGTAAGCTGCCAGGTGATGTTGTTTTCCATGGCACGGTTTCCGCCCCACTGGAAGGTTCCCCAGTCATAGCCTTCGGTGGTAACATACATAACCTCAAAAATAGATTCGGCACCAAGCTCCTGCTCTTTATCAAACAGGGTGGTAAAATCGTCAGCCAATTGAAATTCGCCACTGGCAATCAAAGCATCGAAAGTGGTGGCAGCCTCTGACCATTTTTCCTGGTACAAATAGGCTTTTCCAAGCAGTGCCTGCGCGGCACCTTTGGAGGCTCTCATTTTATCATCGGCACTATACGCGCTCTTTTGGGGAAGGCCTGCAATGGCTTCCTGAAGATCGGTTTCGATTTGTGCCCAGATATCGGCAACAGGTGCCGGAGGTTGTTGGTACTCGCTCGGAGCCAGCTCAACCAAATTCAAAGGCACACTGCCATACATGCTTACCAGCTCGAAATAGAAATAAGCTCTGAGAAATTTAGCTTCAGCGATAACCTGCTTACGATAATCGGTTTCAGGAATCACATTATTAATTACCAAGTTGGCTCGATAAATACCAAAGTAATTGGATTGATAAACCCCGGTAATTGTGGGGTTACCCGCCGAAAAAGTAAAAATATCCAGTTCCTGATAAGGAGGCTGGTCGCCGGCATCACCACCACCAGCGTTCGATTCGTCCGAAGGGAGGGTTTTTACCATATACGCGCTATTCCAGTCGCGGGCATACATCCATTGCAGGATATCATAAGTTGCCATGACGGCCATGGTGGCATCCTCATCGGTTTTGTAAAAGGTGGATACCGCAGCTTTTCCAAGCGGATCTGTTTCTAAAAAGTCTTTCTTGCACGCCGTTACCGAAACCAGGATGGCAAGAACTGTTAATATCTTAAAAATTCTATTTAATTTCATATCTGTAGTTTTAATGATTTAAACTAAATTTATATATCCTCTAATTATAATGAAATCTGTAATCCCATCATAAACTTCTTAGGCATTGGATAAACACCGCGGTCGATACCCTGACTGTTGTTCTCGTTACTTCCGGCTTCAACATCCATACCCGGATATTTGGTGATGGTAAAATAATCATCCAAAGAAACATAGAAGCGTAAGTTATCAATTTTCATGGTGTTGAGAATTTTCTTAGGCAGGGTGTATCCAAGCTGGAGTTGCTTAATCCGTAGGTAACTTCCGTCAAATACCATCAAATCGCTATTGTAGGCATAAGGGTTTGAAGCATCGGCACGGAACCAATCGTTGGTCGAACCATCGCCGGTCCAGCGATCCTCGAAGAAAAACTCGGGACGGTTGTAGGTTGAGCGATCCATTCTGTTCCAGGCCAGCAAAATATCGTTGCCCACCGAACCTTGCAAGAAAAGATTAAGGTCGAAATTATGGTACATGAAATTAAAATTAGCACCAAACATAAAATCCGGATGGGGGTCGCCAATGTAGGTTTGGTCGTCTTCGTTAATCACATCATCACCATTGGTATTTTTCACAATGGGATCGCCGGGAACAGGAGCATATCCGCTAAGCCCGTTATCAGTAACATACTTATCGATCTGAGCCTGGTTTTGGAAAATGCCATCGGTTTCGTAACCTCTGAAATACCAAATAGGCTGTCCTTCTTCAAAATAAGTAGCGGTCCAACCGGTACCAATGCCTGCTCCTGAAACACGTTCGAGCAGCGGGTTGAGATAGGTAACTTCGTTGTTTAGCGTTGTAAAGTTCAAGCCAATATTATACTTGAATTCGTTTTCCATTTCACGCCATCCCAGCTCAAATTCAAAACCCTTGTTTACCACATCACCGGCATTAACAAAAGGAGCATAGTTGCCCACCGACAAAGGAGGTGAACCCGGGGTAAGCAGATCCATGGTTTTCTTGTTGAAGTAGTCAACCGAGAAGGTGAGTTTGCCTTCGAGTAAACGCATGTCAACGCCAAAGTCGATTTGCTCGGAAGTTTCCCAGGTTAACTCAGGATTGGCAAGCAATTCGGGTTCGGCACCGGTGTAATAACCGCCACCAGGTTTTGGATATTTGATACCTGCTGTGGTAATGAGCGAACGGAACTGGTCGGGGCCTAAGTTGGAAAGGCTTCCGTTTTGTCCCCAGGTAGCCCTAACTTTCAGGAAGTCGATGATGCCCGAATTGAAGAAATCTTCTTCGGTTACAATCCAGCCTGCGGCAACCGAAGGGAAATATCCCCACTTATTGTTGGCAGCAAATAACGATGAACCATCCGCACGCAGTGCTACATCAAGCATATACTTGCCGGAATAGTTGTACGATGCCCGGCCAAAATATGAATTCAGATTCTTTACTTCTTTGTTACCACTTACTTTTCCATCAATCTCAACATCGCCATGCTGTGCATAATTATCGTCTTCGATAAACATGGGGCCTGAAAGCGAATTAAGATAAGTATGATAGTACGACTGTGCCGAAGTACCGGCCAGTAATGAAATATTGTGCTTATCAAAATTCATGTCATAGGTGGCAAAATTTTCCCACAGCCAGGTATTCCAGGTATCTGTATTATGCCTGGTGTTTGGTGTCGTATTATTGCGTTCGCCCGAAAACCAATAGGTAGGATACCAGGTATCAAAATTTTGATTGGTGTAGTCGATGCCGGCCCGGGTAGTAATGCTCAAATTTTTGATGGGCTTAAGTTTGGCATAAATATTACCAAAGAGATTATTAGTTGTGGTTTGACCCTGCTCCAACTGGAGTTTAGCAAGCGGGTTGGCCACTTCACCTTGAACAATATCTGATAAACCATAATAATTGCCATTTGCATCCTGCAAAAGTGTAAAACCATTATTAAGTGCGTTTTGAGCAAATTCGGGAAGATTGCCGTTTGCGTAAGTTACAGGAGTAGAAGGATCCATAGCCAAAGCATCGACAATCATACCGCCAAATTCATCATCTTCAACTACCGCCTCACGCTTCACGTTGGCATAGGTAAAATTATTTCCTACCTCTAACCAATCTTTAACATCGTGGCTCGAATTAAAACGGAAAGTCAAACGCTCATAATTTGCATTGTCTTTACCCACAATACCATCCTGGTTGTAATAGGATCCCGAAACCAAATAACGGCTCTTATCATTACCCCCCGAAAACGACAGATAATGCTTCTGCATGGGAGCGGTACTTGTAATTTCGTCCATCCAGTTGGTGTTGTATTCTGGCGTTGCAGGAACCGAACCCGGATTAATTTCATTATTCCAGGTTGTCCACTGATTGGCATCCATAGCCTGGGTAAGTTTACCCGGCGACTGAATACCATATTGGAAGTTGTAGTTGATTTTGCCTTTTCCGGCCACACCTGATTTGGTGGTAATGATCACCACACCATTGGCCGCCTCGGCACCATAAATAGCTGCCGAAGCAGCATCCTTCAATATTTCAACAGAAGCAACGTCAGAAGGATCGATACGCGAAATATCTCCGGTACGCATTCCGTCAACAATGTACAAAGGATCGGAGTTGCCATTGGAACCAGCACCACGAATCCGCACTTTAAGTGACGAACCTGGCGAGCCTGAGTTGGGTAAAACACTAACTCCGGCAACACGACCCTGGATAGCCTGATCCACATTAGTGGCGGGCAGGCTCATCAACTCTTTGGCCTCAACTTTGGAAATCGCTCCGGTAACCAGGCTTTTCTTCTTGGTACCATAACCAATTACCATCACCTCCTGCAGGGCAACCACGTTTTCTTCCAATACCACCTTAATTGGCTCGCCGGCATTGGCCTGAACCTGTTTGGGCAGGAAACCTACAAACGAAAAGGTAAGCATGGTCTGGGCATTGTCCGATTGAAGTTTATACATCCCGTTAATGTCAGTAGTAGTACCATTGCTGGTACCTTCTTCATAAACGTTAACCCCGGGAAGAGTTTCTCCGTTAGCATCCGATACTGCACCGGTGTATGTGTATGCTTGCGCCATAACACTACCCGATGCGCCGATAAACATCGCGCAAAGCAAAAACAGCAGCCTCAGCCGCTGGCTTTGTGAACTGTGAAAAGTGTAAAAGTTTCTCATCATACTTCGATTATTTAGTTAATACTTTAAAATGTTGATTGTTGATGACTTTTCTGTTTTAAAAAATTAAAATGTTTCAGACAAAATGTAAAATGAACGTATTAATTTACTAATATTTATTATTAACTGTTTTTCAGCTTGTTAAAGAATGTGTATTTATTACACAGACAAAAGTAGAATTGTTTTTTTAATAAACAAGAAAAAATATAAAAATTAAAAAAATATTTATTACTTTTTGATACCATATTAATAAGGTGTGCTAAGTGCTTGTAATTTATTATATTGATAAAATGTGCAGATTGGTGATTTTTTCGCTTGCAAATTAAAATGTTTAATTAGTTTTGCATAGTGTAATAAATACACAGAAAATTATGGATAAGATAATTCCGAACATTTCTGTCGATTGCGTAGTTTTTGGATTCGATTCCAAGGCTTTAAACGTATTGTTAAAGGAACGAAAGCTGACCTGTCAGGAAAGTGGAGAATTCATCATCAACGATTTCACCCTAACCGGTTATCACGTTTTTGAAGGCGAAGACCTCGATTCAGCCGCCGCACGCACCCTGTATAATATTACCGGGCTTAAGAATATCTTCCTCGAGCAATTTTATGCCTTTGGAAGCACCCAGCGTTTGAGCAGCGAAAAAGAACAATGCTGGCTAAAGCATACCGAATTGGAGATCAACAAGCATGTAATTTCGGTAGGCTATTTTTCGCTGGTTGACAGCACCCGCATCACCCCCGATCAGGATCACGCCGATGTACACTGGATGCCGGTAGAAAACCTCCCTGAGCTGGGTTTCGACCATTACGAAATCATCCTCAAAGCCCTCGAAAGGCTCCGGCTCAAAGTACGCCAGGAACCCATCGCCTTTGAGTTGCTGCCCGACAAGTTTACCCTCCGTCAGTTGCAGGATTTGTACGAGTGCATTTTGGGCACCACCTTCGACCGCAGGAATTTCAGGAAAAAGGTAGGACAGATGAAATACGTAATCGCCCTGGCCGAAAAACAAACCGGGGTAGCGCATAAGCCTGCGCAAAAGTTTATTTTTAGCCGCGATGTTTACGATCGCACTAACACCGAGAAACTTGACTTTTCGATTTAATATATTTTTTGTTTCAGATGAGATGCGAACAACAAACCACATCTCATGACACTACACATCATCGACTTTTTAATTATTGCCGTCTATCTGGCAACAACCCTGTTTATCGGGGTTTACCTAAGGAAGCGTGCGCAGAAGAGCAAAAGCTCATACCTGCTTGGTGGCAACCAGCTACCCTGGTACATGCTCGGGCTGTCGAATGCTTCGGGCATGTTCGACATTTCGGGAACCATGTGGCTGGTAACCCTCGGCTTTGTTTATGGCCTCAAAAGCATTTGGATACCCTGGCTATGGCCGGTGTTCAATCAAATCTTCCTCATGGTTTTTCTCTCCATCTGGTTGCGCAGGTCTAATGTAACCACGGGAGCCGAATGGATTAAAACCCGCTTTGGAACCGGGCGGGGAGCTTCGCTGTCGCACAATATTGTAGTGGTGTATGCCCTCATCAGTTGCCTGGGTTTTTTGGCTTATGGTTTTATTGGGCTGGGCAAATTTATGCTTATCTTCATTCCCTGGCCATGGCTGTGCAATCTCACCGGCATCCCCGCCGACCTGATTGCACCCGAATACATCCCCCATTTGTATGGATTTGTTTTTACATTATTTGCAACTTTCTACGCTGTCTTGGGTGGGATGATGAGCATTGTTTGGACCGATGTTTTGCAATACCTGATAATGACCCTCGCCTCAGTAATCATCGGCATCATAGCCATGAATGCTTTGGCTGTAAACGATTTGATAGTTCCTCAGGGATGGTTCTCGCCGGGATTTGGCTGGCAGCTCGATTTGGACTGGTCCACAATTATCCCGGAGGTAAACCGGAAAATTGCCGAAGATGGTTTTTCTCTTTTTACCATATTTATGATGATGATGCTTTTTAAAGGTTTCCTGGTAAGTGCCGCCGGCCCTGCGCCCAACTATGATATGCAGAAAATCCTTTCGACAAAATCGCCCAAGGATGCCGCCAAAATGAGTGGTATGGTTTCGCTGGTTTTGAATCCCGTGCGCTACTTTATGATTACCGGCTTTGTGGTTCTGGCTATTCTTTATTACGACAAGCTAAACCTGATAATCGCCGGTACGATCGACTTTGAGCAAATCCTGCCCTCAGCCATCAAGGAATTTGTTCCCATTGGCCTTACGGGATTATTACTGGCCGGATTGCTTGCAGCATTTATGTCAACCTTTGCCGGAACACTCAACGCCGCCCAGGCATACATCGTCAACGACATTTACCTGAAGGTAAAGCCCGAAGCTAAAAACAAGCAGATTACACGCATGAATTATCTTGTTGGCATCCTGGTGGTCATCGTTAGCATTATTATTGGGCTTTACGCCAAAGATGTAAACAGCCTTTTGCAATGGATCGTTTCGGCACTTTGGGGAAGCTATGTTGCCTCCAACGTACTTAAATGGTACTGGTGGCGGTTCAATGGCCATGGCTACTTTTGGGGTATGCTGGCAGGATTGATTCCTGCGCTGGTCTTCCCGCTCATCTTCAACCAAACGCTCGAACTTTATTACTTCCCACTTTTACTTTTAATTGCCACCGCAGGATGTATTGCCGGAACCTACCTGAAGCCCGCAACCGATTCCAGCGTATTGGATGCCTTTTACAAAAATGTGCGCCCCTGGGGTTTTTGGAAACCCGTTAAAGAACGTGTTCTTGCCGCTAATCCAAATTTCATCGAGAACAGGAATTTCAAAAAAGATATGATGAATGTAATGATTGGCATCGTTTGGCAAACTTCGCTGGTAGCAACGCCGGTATTTGTTGTCCTTCGCCAATGGGCTCCGGCTGCCATCGCAGGCACCATCATCATCCTGACAACACTGACCCTGAAAAAAACCTGGTGGAATCATTTGCCTGAAAATTAAAATCAAAAACCTAACAAACGACTTTGCAATGAAATACGGATTTTTTGACGATACAAACCGCGAATATGTAATCACCAATCCAAAAACACCCTATCCCTGGATTAACTATCTGGGCAACCAGGATTTTTTTAGTTTGATTTCAAATACCGGAGGTGGTTACAGTTTTTATAAGGATGCGAAATTTCGCCGCCTGAACAGGTATCGCTACAACAACGTTCCCATTGATGATGGCGGCAAATATTTCTACATCAAAGATGAAGACACCATCTGGTCGCCGGGATGGAAGCCTGCAAAAACCCAACTCGACGATTATAAATGTCGTCATGGCATGGGCTACTCCATTATTTCGGGAAGCAAAAACAAGCTCACAGCGGAAGTTTTAAACTTTGTCCCCATGAATTTTAACGGCGAAGTTCAGCGGGTTCGGCTAAGCAATACAGGCGATACCACCAAAAATTTCAAACTCTACTCCTACCTCGAATGGTGCTTGTGGGATGCTTTGGCAGATATGACCAACTTCCAGCGTAATTTCTCTACTGGTGAAGTGGAGATTGAAGACCAGGTAATTTACCACAAAACTGAATACCGCGAACGCCGCAATCATTTTGCCTTCTACTCGGTAAATCAAGCTACGCAGGGTTTCGACACCGATCGCGATGCGTTTATCGGCTTATACAATGGCATGGATGCTCCCGAAAGAGTTAGCTCCGGAACTTTGGGGAATTCTGTGGCGCATGGCTGGTCGCCAGTTGCATCGCATCAATTGGAAATAGAACTTATGCCCGGCGAGCAAAAAGATATAATCTTCGTTTTGGGCTACACCGAAAACGAGCAGGATAAAAAGTTTACTGCCCTCAATGTAATCAACAAGGCGGGTGCAAAACAAATGATTGCCCGATTTGAAAACACCGAACAGGTAGATAAAGCGGTGGCAGAACTCAAAAGCTACTGGGACGAATTATTGAGCCGGTTCAGCATCCAAACCTCCGAAAACAATTTCGGGCGGATGATGAATACCTGGAACCAATACCAGTGCATGATTACCTATTTGTTTTCGCGGAGTGCCTCCTATTTCGAGTCAGGCATTGGCCGGGGCATGGGTTTTCGTGATTCAAACCAGGATTTGATTGGCGTAATGCACATGATACCCCAACGCGCCAGGGAACGTATTTTCGACCTGGCATCCACGCAATTTGAGGACGGCTCGGCCTATCATCAATATCAACCGCTGACCAAAAAAGGGAATTCGGAAGTGGGCGGTAATTTTAACGACGACCCCCTCTGGCTCATCCTTTCGGTTTCATCCTACATTAAAGAAACCGGCGACTGGAATATTCTTGATGAGATGGCTCCTTTTAATAATGATGAAAATAATAAGGCCTCTATTTTCGAACATCTCAATCGGTCGTTCAAGCACGTTATTAATAATTTAGGGCCTCACAAATTACCACTTATTGGCCGCGCCGACTGGAACGACTGCCTCAACCTGAATTGTTTTTCGGAAGAACCCGACGAGCCTTTTCAAACCACCGGAAACAAAAGCGGGGGCGAAGCCGAATCGCTGATGATTGCAGGCATGTTTGTTTTGTATGGAAAAGTGTATGCCGAAATCTGCGAGCTGACCGGAAAAACTGATTTAGCTAAAACGGCCATTCAGGAAGTTGAAAATATGAAGGCAGCCATTGATAAAGATGGCTGGGATGGTGAGTGGTTTCTGAGGGCTTATGATTATTATGGCGAAAAAGTGGGCAGCAAGGAAAACGAAGAAGGTAAAATATTTATCGAATCGCAGGGCTTTTGCGTAATGTCGGGCATGGGTCATAAAGATGGACGCGCGCAAACAGCGCTCGACTCTGTAGAAAAGTATCTGGCTTGCGATTATGGCATCGTACTCAACAATCCCCCCTACTCAAAATATTACATCAACCTGGGCGAAATCACAACTTACCCACCGGGCTATAAGGAAAACGCAGGCGTATTCTGCCACAACAACCCGTGGATAATCATTGCGGAAACCATGCTCAAAAACAACGAAAGAGCCTGGGATTATTACAAACGAATTACGCCGGCCTACCTCGAAGACATCAGCGAGATTCACAAAACCGAGCCTTATGTATATTCGCAAATGATTGCCGGCAAGGATGCTTTTAAGCCCGGCGAAGCCAAAAATTCATGGCTCTCGGGAACAGCCGCCTGGAACTTTTATGCCGCATCCCAATATATTTTGGGAATACGCCCGGATTGGAAGGGGCTTATGATCGACCCCAGGCTGCCCGCAGCATTGAGTAATATCAAAATTCGCCGTCATTTTAGGGGAGCTGTTTATCATATCAATATCACCAATAAGGGGGGCGAACGTATCCGCCTGATTTTGGATGGCAAGGTCATCGATGGAAAAATTCTACCTTCGCCCATCCAGGGACAAGAGCATCATGTTGAAGTATTAATATTTTAATAAAACACAGATTATGAAACACGTTTTGGATTTGACAATAAAAAGTAAAATGAACTTCGTGTGGCTTTTGGTTTTGACAATGGCCACCGCTTCGTTTTTTACAGCCTGCAACAACAACAAAACCACCGGCGGAGAAAATGGCAAATATTCGCAAAAAGTGGATAGCATCCTTTCGGGGATGACATTGGAGGAGAAAGTAGGACAAATGACGCAGGTAACCCTCGATATACTGATGAAGGGCGAAAACCGCGCCAGCAGTTACGAACCCATCGAGCTGGACATGGATTCGGTGATGCAGGCTTTTGGGAAATACAAAACAGGGTCGGTGCTCAACACCGCCAACAACCGGGCACGAACGCCCGAAAAATGGAACGAAATCGTTGCCACCCTCCAAGAAGTGTGTTTGGCCGAAACCGGAATTCCGCTGCTTTATGGTATCGATGCCATCCACGGAGCTACTTACACCGCAGGAGCCACACTCTTCCCGCAACAGATCGGACAGGCAGCGACCTTCAACCCACCATTGGTTGAAAAAGCCAGCGAAATTACCGCTTACGAAACCCGCGCCAGCAGCATCCCCTGGACTTTCTCGCCGGTGATGGACATGGGTCGCGACCCCCGCTGGGCACGGATGTGGGAAACCTACGGCGAATCGCAATACCTGAATGCGGTGATGGGAATTGCTGCGGTAGAAGGTTATCAAGGCACGGGTGAGGATATCGACAAAAACCATATCGCCGCCTGCCTGAAACATTTCCTGGCTTATGCCTCCAACTCGGGCAAAGACCGCACGCCCATAAATATTGCCTCGCGGCAGCTCCACGAAATCTATGTACCCTCCTTCGCAGCGGCCATCACCGCTGGAGCAAAAACAGTGATGGGAAACTCGGGCATCATCAATGGCATCCCTGCCCACGCCAGCCACGATGTGATGACCACACTGCTACGCGATGAACTTGGCTTTGAAGGCGTTTTGGTAACTGATTGGTCCGACATCAACAACTTATACACCCGCGACCATTTTGCCAGCTCAAAAAAGGACGCCGTAAAACTCGCCATCAATGCAGGCATCGACATGGCCATGGTGCCTTACGAATATGATTTCTGTACCGATCTTGTGGAATTGGTCAACGAGGGAGCAGTGCCATTATCCAGAATTGATGAGGCGGTAAGGCGGATTTTAACCCTGAAATATGAGCTGGGATTGTTTGACCATCCTGTAACGCTGCTTAGCGATTATCCTGATTTTGGCTGCGATGCTTTCGAAAATGCTGCTTTGGAAACAGCCATCGAATCGATAAGCTTGCTCAAAAATGAAAAAAGTATTTTGCCCCTCGAAAAAAATAAGCGCGTGCTGGTGTGCGGCCCAAATGCCAACTCGATGCGCACACTAAACGGCGGCTGGAGCTATTCGTGGCAGGGCGAAAAAGTGGAAGAATTTGCCCAGGATTATCACACCATTCTCGAATCGATCCAAGATAAAATTGGAGAGGCCAATATGATTTTCAGCGAAGGCGTAAGTTACAACATGGCGGGAAATTTCTATCTGGAAAATACACCCGATATCGGCGCTGCGGTAAAAGCTGCTGCCGGCGTGGATCACATTATCCTTTGCCTGGGCGAAAATTCGTATTGCGAAAAACCCGGCGACCTGCACGACCTCTACCTTTCGGATAATCAAACGCAACTGGCTCTGGAATTGGCAAAAACCGGGAAGCCCCTTATTTTGATCCTCAACGAAGGCCGCCCGCGCATTATCTCAAAAATCGAATACCTGATGGATGCTGTGGTGCAAATCTATTTGCCGGGGAATTTTGGCGGAGAAGCCCTGGCCGAAGTGCTTTACGGCGATGCCAATCCTTCGGGAAAACTGCCCTACACCTACCCGATGTTTCCCAACTCGCTGATTACCTACGATTACAAGCTGGCCGAATTGCAGCAGGCTCCCGAGGGCATGTACAACTATGCCTCGGATATGGCCGTGCAATATGAGTTTGGACATGGCTTGAGTTACACCACTTTTGAATACAGCGATTTTGAAGTAAGCAAAGCTGATTTCGATCCCGATGATACCCTGAGCATTTCTATCAAAATAAAAAATACCGGAAAGATTTCTGGTAAGGAAGTAGTAATGTTGTACAGTTCGGATGAGTATGCTTCCATCGCCCCGGATAACAAAAAGTTGATCAGGTTCAAAAAAATTGAACTTCAGGCGGGTGAAAGTAAAACGGTAAGTTTTGACCTTTCAGCGAGCGATTTGGCTTTTTATAATTCAGATAATCTGCGCATTGCCGAAAAGGGCGATTTTATTTTGCGGATAAGTAATTTTGAGAAAAAAATCACGCTCAGCGAAAACATTACTTTTGGTGAACCGAGTAGTTTAAGATTGTAAACTAAGGTTTATAATTATTCATAAAACACATTGATAAATGAAGAAAATATTAACTGTATTAATACTAATGGCCTTTGGCTATTTGGCGAACGCACAAACCATGAACAAGGAAGAAATTAAAACAAAGGTCGATCAGTTGGTTTCGCAGCTTACGCTCGAAGAAAAAGCATCGCTTTGCTCCGGTCGTGATGATTGGAGTACAAAGCCCGTGGATCGCCTGGACATTCCCTGGATCTGGGTTTCGGATGGCCCTCACGGACTGCGCCGCGCACCAAAAACCAATGTGCCCGGCTACGGCGATCAACTGCCTGCAACTTGTTTCCCAACAGCTTCGGCACTGGCCGCCACCTGGGATTTGGATTTGATAAATAAGGTAGGACAGGCTTTGGGCGAAGAATGCCAGGCTCTGGATGTGAATGTTTTGCTGGGGCCCGGTGTAAATATTAAACGATCAGTTTTGGGCGGAAGAAATTTTGAATTCTTCTCCGAAGATCCAATATTATCCGGCGAATTAGGTGCGGCCTTTATCAATGGCGTGCAAAGCCAGGGCGTGGGCACCTCGCTCAAGCATTATGTGGCCAACAATGTGGAAACCATGCGCATGTGGATGAACTCCGATGTGGATACCCGCACCCTCCACGAGATCTATCTTAGGCCTTTTGAAATTGCCGTAAAAAAATCGCAGCCCTGGACGGTGATGGCCTGCTACAACCGCGTGCAGGGAATTTATGGAAGCCAATCGCCCTACTTGCTCACCGACATCCTGAAAAAGGACTGGGGCTTCGACGGCATTGTAATCTCTGATTGGTTTGCTGTTGTGGATCGGGTAGAAGGCGTAAAAGCCGGCATGCACATCGAGATGCCCGGCGTGAGCCTGGTTAACGATTCGCTGATAGTAGAAGCGGTGAAAAACGGAACGCTTGACGAAGCCGTTTTGGATAATCTTGTAAAGGAAATTCTGACCATCGTGCTAAAAGCAAAATCATTGGAGAAAGAAGGCGTGGATCAAAACATTGACACACATCACAAACTGGCACGCCAGGTAGCTGCCGAATCGGCAACACTCCTAAAAAATGAAGATGAGGTTTTGCCCTTATCAAAAGAAAAATACAAAAAGATAGCCATCATCGGCGAATTTGCGGCTAATCCGCGATTTCAGGGAAATGGCAGTTCGGAAGTAAAACCCACACAGCTTGATAACGTGCTTGACATGCTAGAAAAAGAGCAGGGCAAGAATTTTAAAATCAGCTATGCTCAGGGCTATGATTTAGCCAACGACAACAATTTTTTGATGATTGAAGAAGCAAGGGAAGCTGCAGAAAAAGCAGATATCGCTTTGGTTTTTGCCGGCTTGCCCTTGCATTACGAATCCGAGGGAATCGACCGCACCCACATCAACATGCCGCCCTCGCACAACAAGTTAATATCGGAAATAGCTGCAGTGCAAAAAAATACGGTGGTGGTGCTCACCAACGGCAGCGCAATTACCATGCCCTGGGTAGATGAAGTCCCGGCAATTTTGGAAACCTGGCTGGGTGGCCAGGCCGGTGCCGGCGCAACTTTGGATGTGCTGTTTGGCAAAGTGAATCCTTCGGGCAAGCTGGCCGAAACCTTCCCGGTAAAACTCGAAGACACCCCATCCTTTTTCAATTTTCCCGGCGAACAGGGAGAAGTGCTTTATGGCGAGCGCATGTTTGTGGGTTATCGCTATTACGACGAGAAAAACATCGAGCCGCTTTTCCCCTTTGGCTTTGGATTATCATACACCAATTTTGAATATGCTGATATAAAAGTTTCGGCAGATAATTTTACCGATAACGAAGGCCTCACAGTTTCGGTAAAAATAAAAAATACGGGCAAGGTAAAAGGAAAAGAAGTGGTTCAACTGTATGTTTCGGACAAGGAAAGTACGTTGATACGCCCCGAAAAAGAATTGAAAAAATTTGCCAAAATAGCACTCGAACCCGGCGAAAGCGCAAGCCTGGATTTCAAACTCGATGCCCGCGACTTTTCCTACTACGATGCGAGGCGCAAAATGTGGATTGCCGAGAGTGGCGCGTTCACCATCAATCTTGGATCCTCTTCGCGCGACCTCAGGCAAAGTGCCGAAGTAAACCTTCAATCTACACAAAAAGTGCCGCTGGCTTTCGACGAATATACCTTTTTCAGAGCCTACTGGGATAATCTGCAAACTCGTGAATTCCTTAAAGAATTACTGCCAAAATGGATCGCAAATTTTGTCCCGCAAGGAAAAGCTTTGGATGAAGCTCAATTCAATGACTTTATGATCGATCATCCCATGATTAAATTCCCATACATCAGCAATGGCGAAATTTCGGCCGCACAGATTAAAGAATTGGCGGAGAGGTGCAAGGAATTGACTTTTACACCTTAAAACCACAACGCAAATTAAAACTATGAAGTTTAAAACCCTTTTATCGATACGACTTTTTTCTATCTTGTTTTTCACAACATTTATCCTCTCCTGCGAAAAGGAGAAACCATCGGAACAGCCACCAACGCCTGCTCCAAGCCTTAATTCGTTTTGGTTTAAGAGCAAACACAATGCGGGTCTGGATGCTATTGCAAACTTTGAAATTGTGGATAAGGACATTTCGGGCAGGCTCCCCTTCGCTGCCGATATCACCAAACTGGTAGCCAGCTTCGACCTCGACAACGGCACCTTCGCCGTGAACGGAGTAACGCAAATTAGCGGGCAAAGCGTCAACGACTTTTCGCAACCCCTCACCTACACCCTCTATGGCCGCGATGGCACCGTTGAGGAATATGTGGTGGATGCCACCGATTTTACCGGACTTCCGCTTTTTTACATCAATACCGATGGGGGCGTGGAAATCGACTCCAAGGATTATTATTTCCCCGGATCAGCCGAAATAAAGGGCGGGAAGAATTTTGATGATGCTTCGGGAACGATGCAAATCCGGGGGCGCGGGCACTCTACCTGGTGGGTGCATCCTAAAAAACCCTACCAGTTTAAGTTTGATGATAAGACCGCAATACTGGGGATGCCCGCCGATAAAAAGTGGATTTTGCTGGCCGAATATTCCGACAAAACCATGATTCGCAATAAGCTGGCTTTTGAGATGGGAAACAAGAGTAATTTGGAATGGACTCCGCAAAGCGAATATGCCGATGTATTTGTAAACAACAATTATCGTGGCACCTACAATATTACCCAAAAAGTAGAGGAAAGCAGCAATCGGCTGCCCCTGGGCGATAATGGTTTTTTGTGCGAGATTGACACCCCCGACCATCTGGAGGAGGGCGATGTGTCGTTTACCAGCAATCATTTTACGATTCAAATTAAAGAACCTGACCTCCAAACCGGAAGCACGCAATACGAATACATCAAAAACTTTGTTAGCGAATTTGAAACCGTTTTGTACAGCGACAATTTTAATGATCCCTTAAACGGCTACCGCAAATATGTGGATGTGGCGAGCTTTGTAGAATGGTACCTGGTTAACGAAATGGCAAAGAACCAGGATGCGCGAAGTTACTCGAGCATGTACTTCACACTTATCCCCGGCCAAAAAATCAAGATGGGGCCGCTCTGGGATTTCGACCTGGGCTTTGGCAACGTAGATTATTCGGAGTGTGAATACAACGATGGCTTTTGGGTGAAGTATCACGCCTGGATTTCGCGCATGTTCGACGATCCCGCCTTTGCCACAGCCGTAAAAGAACGCTTTCAGTTTTTCAAAAGCAACGAAGGCTACTTCCTGGATTTTATCGACAGCCAGGCCAAGAAACTATATTATTCACAAAAGGAAAATGATAAGAAGTGGAATTTAATTGGCCGCTATGTTTGGCCAAACCCGTTGGTTTACAACACCTACCAGGAAGAAGTGGATCACCTCAAGGATTGGTTTTCCGGGCGCATGGACTGGCTCGATGAGGCTTATCAGGATTTAAATTAAGGATAGGGGTTTTTGAATATTGAACCGCTGAATAGTTAATATTGAAACTTAAATTCAAATTGCATTTTATAACCACCTGGTATTCAGCACTAAATTTGTAATACGCTGATTATCAACAATGTTATTTTCTTGCCTAAATTTGTTAAATACTTGCATATCAATAGGATACATTTTTAGA
>Ga0307929_1000252_pt1 | contig 56892 bp, 43 predicted proteins | sample AceLakmetage1330_FD_203160 | JGI IMG/M metagenome (GOLD analysis project Ga0307929, IMG submission 203160) | Saline water microbial communities from Ace Lake, Antarctica - #1330 | ecosystem: Environmental > Aquatic > Non-marine Saline and Alkaline > Saline | place: Antarctica: Ace Lake... | reverse complement strand
AAGAGCCCAGTTGGACAGAAGAGATCGTCCATTCGATCCAAATTTCTATCCGCAGGTTCAGGACCATCGTATGGTGGGCGACACGTATGCCAAACTGGTCTCCAAACAGATCCTTTCTCGTATGGAGGGCAGTGGCGAAACCACCCATCTCTCGGTTATGGACCGGCAAGGCAATGCAGTGGCCCTAACCCAGTCCATTGAGCGGGTTTACGGAGCCAAGGTGGCAACTCCCGATCTGGGTTTTCTCTACAATAACTATATGAGTGCGTTCGATTATGAGGATATCTCTCATCCCTATTATCTCAGACCCAACGGGGTTCCCTGGGCAAGCGTGGCGCCCACGATCATTTTCAAGGCAAAAAAACCATGGTTGGCCATCGGTTCGCCGGGCAGTGAGCGAATCACCTCCACGATCCTTCAGATCATCCTTCGCCTGGCATATCAGTCTCCATTCGACGCCGTGGCCGCCCCCCGTCTCCACTGTTCCTTTAACGGAAAAGTCTCCCTGGAGGCGGCTTATATGCGAGACGATATCCCGAGGGCTCTTACAAAAAGGGGGTTCACCATCGATATTCGGGAACCCATGTCCTTCTACCTGGGTTGTGTCCAGATGGTCCTTTCTGAAAAAGAGGAATTCATCGGTGTAGCGGATCCCAGACGGGACGGATCCGCGGGAGGTCCGGAGAAATGACTCTCCCTCTGCTCATCTCGGTTCCCCATGCGGGCCTCCGCGTTCCACCGGAGGTTGAAGATCTGTGTGTCCTTGATAAGGAAGAGATCATCCGGGATGGCGATGAGGGGGCCTGCCGGGTTTACCATCCCTTGAAGGCGGAGGTTTCGGCCTATGTAACCACGGACATCGCCCGAGCCATTGTCGACATGAACCGTGCCGAAGGAGATAGGAGAAAGGACGGGGCCGTCAAAACCCATACCTGTTGGGATGTGCCGGTCTATGGCAAGGCACTTGACCAAAGGATCGCCCGAACTCTTATTGAACAATATCATCGGCCCTACCATAAAGCGCTGACAAGGTTTGCAAAAGATGTGATCCTGGGTGTGGATTGTCACACTATGGCCGCCGAAGGACCGCCTATAGGGCCCGATCCCGGCGTGGACCGGCCCCATCTATGCTTGAGCGACTATGACGGAACATGCCCCAGGGAATGGACATTGTCTATGGCAGCGTGCCTCGAACAGGCTTTTAAAACGGAGGTTTCCATCAACCATCCTTTTCGGGGAGGGTTTATTATCCGTTCTCACGCAAAAGAGGTCCCCTGGATTCAACTGGAACTCTCTCGCGGGCGTTTCATGAGTGTCAGGGAGAAGAGCGAATGTGTTTGCCGGGCTTTAAGGGCGTGGATCGCAGAAAGGAAGCATTTGAGAAGGAGCTAAATGAATCTTCTTGCTATTATATCCAACTTTCGAATTGAAGACGGCCTTGACATTCTCTTTCTCACCGTTTTGGCCTACCATCTTTTCATCTGGTTTCAAGGGACAAAAGCCTTTAAGGTGCTGGTGGGACTGTTGGTTCTGGGAGCCGTATTCACCGTGGCAAAGACCTGGGGGCTTTTTCTCACCACCTGGGTGTTTCAATTCCTATGGCAAATCCTGGTCATTCTTATCGTGGTCCTTTTCCAGTCGGAGATACGTCAGGTCCTGGAGAAGGTAAATCCCCTTCAAAGATTAAGGCTGAAAAGGTTTTCAGAACCCGGGGAATGGGCTTCGGAATTCGTAAAAGGCATCTTTGCCTTGGCCAAGGAAAAAACCGGGGTACTCGTTATCATCGAAAGGGCTGACAAGGTAAAGGAGTACATGACTGAAGGCCAGGGACTCGAGGCCAATCCAACGCCGGAGATTTTGAAAAGCATCTTCCAGAAGGACTCGCCGCTTCATGACGGCGCGATTTTGCTCAAAGAGGGCCAGATTACCGAGGTAGCCTGCTATCTCCCCCTCAGTCCGGCCGAAGGGCTTCCCAAGGAATGGGGAACCCGACACCGGGCGGCCCTGGGTCTCAGTGAACGTTGCAATGCGTGGGTAGTGGTGGTATCCGAGGAGCGGGGGAGAGGTTTCTATCGCCAGAGGCGGCCAGATCGCTTTGGTGGAGACGCCCCAGCACCTTCACCAGATAATGGGGGAGGCCCTTGCCCCCGTGAGTTCCACACGCAAGGGCTGGAAAGAAAAGACGCGGTTCCTTCTGGTCCACCTATGGAAGACCAAACTCATCATCTTCGGTGTGGTGGCGCTTCTCTGGCTGATCCTGGCCGGGCAACAGAATTTTGAGGTCAAACTACAGATCCCCGTCGAAGTCACAAACCTTCCGACACACCTGGAGATGGTGGACCCTCGTAACATTCACGTCCAGATCACGATTCGAGGACTTCGCAAGGACGCCAGCACTATCGAGAAAGGAAATGTGGTTGCCAAGATGGATTTCTCCCATGCGTATCCAGGAAAAATAGTCTTTCCCGTCACTCGAAATCTCATACAACTGCCCGACGATCGCTTGCAATTGGTAAATATTGAACCATCAGAAGTGGTCTTTGTCTTTGAGAAGAAACCGCAAACCCAAACCGATCCAGACAAGCATGGGAAAGCGACAGACAAATCTCAAAAAAAATAACACGGAGATGAAACCATGCAATATGACACGGCCCTGCGGGCATACACATCCAAGCGGGTTGAAGAAATTCAGTCCGCCGATATCCTGGTAGATATTCCATGTTTTAACAACGAGACCACCATCGCTCACGTCATCCAGATGGTAAGCCATGGGCTGGCAGTTCATTACAAGGACATGCGGAGCGTAATTTTCGTGGCCGACGGGGGATCCACCGACGATACGCGGGAAGTGGCCAAGGAATTTCAATTGAAACCCTGGAAGGAAAAACTGGTTTCCATTTACCAGGGGCCGGGCGGAAAAGGTACGGCCTTGAGATCCCTTTTTGAGGCCGCGAGCCGCCTGGGCGTAAAAATACACGACGCCAAAGATCCTGGCCAGCACCTGGGTCCCATGTTCCGCCAAGTACTCTCCGCCCTCTTTTCTCAGATGGAACGATACGAGTCGTTCTGGAAACGGATCGAAGCCAGCGAACCCGTAGAAACTTTCGGCTTCGAGGGCGCCATGGAACCAGAACCGATCAAGGTGAATCTGGAGGGCCTGATTGAGTTGTTCAAGGCGGGGCACAGCCAATTCTCTCCTTTCTGGCAAAGCACCTTCTCACAAAACTGCTTAGGGGAAATCGAAAAGACCGCGCGAATGGACGTCTCCGATTTTCACCTGCGCACGGAAACATGGGTTGAAATGCTTTACGAACTGGCCGCAACCTTTCATCTGTGGGACGTAAACCGCATGAAACTCCTGGATGTCATGACGCCCCTCTACTATGCCAGGGTGGCCTCCTTTGTGAGAGAAAGCTGGGAGATGAGTTCGCAGGAGGCTGAAAATCTGGTGGAGGATCAGGCCGCAAAATTTGAGACCAACAAAGATTGCCTGATCAAGATCTGGGATGAAAAATCCGCTCGGAAGGCCAACCCGCAAACATAAACAGATCGTGGAATCTACTTTAAAATAACACTGCAGTGTGATAAGTTTATTCTTGGGATTCGTACTGAACCGGTCATTGCTCTTTCAAAGGAATTTCACCATGTTTCCGCTTCATCATCACAGTCCTTTTGTCGGCTGGGTTCTTTTCATTCTCCTGTCTCTAAGCGCCTCTCCAACCTTCGCCTATGAACTGGCCCAGGAACCTCAAGAATCTTCTTACTCATCTTCAGAGGAAAGCCTTGAAGATCTCCTGGGCATTTTAGAAAGCCCCACAAAACGGGAAACCTTTATCAAAAATCTCAAGGGCCTCCTTGAGTCCAAAAAGAGGATGGAGGCCAGGGAAACAAAAGGAGGCGCCGGTAATGAAAACGACCAGTTGATGGTCATAAGGTTCATCTCCGATAAATTTGATCAAATTTCCAGGGATTTTCGAAAAGAAACCATCGTCCTGGGTCTTATGGTGGAAGAACTTCCCGAGACTTATGCCGGGATAAAAACCTTTTTTCTGCAAACAAAAAACCGCCCCCACCTCCGCATCCTGCTTCTGGACGTTGCAGTGGCCCTCCTGGCGGCTCTGGTGTTCAGCCTTTTCCTAAGACGTCCCGTCCGCTCGGCAAGGTCCAGGATGAAGTTTCTTCCCTCGAAAATAGGGTGGGGATTTATTTATTTCCTGCTGAAAGCCCTCCCTTTTGCCGCTCTCTTCATCGTATTCGACATCATGTTTCTGGCCTTTCCTTCTTTTTTAAAGGGGCGCACTTTTGCTTTCCTTCTGTTTACCTTGATGTTTTTCTACAAAATGACCATCGCTTTCTTTCATGTGCTCCTTTCGCCGGAGGAGTCGCATACCCGCCTGGCACCTCTTTCGGACGAAAATGCCAACTACCTGTGGATCTGGATTCGACGCTTCGCGTTGTACGCTTTTTTTTACTTTATGGTCACCAGTGTGTTTCTGTGGATCCAGGAACCCAAGTCCTATTTTTATTATCTTCGGGGCCTGCTATTATTTCCTTTTCCCCTCATGCTAACCGTTTTCGTCTTCCAGATGGCCCGGGATCTTCGATTAAAACACAGGGCCATGTTACACGTAAATGAAACACAGCCAGAAGCCCCATCAGCTGAAGAAAAGTCAACGAAAAAGGAAAAACGAGTGATGTCGGTTGTTATTCGGTACTGGCCCATCCTGGCTACCGGTTATGCCTGGGCCATTTTTTTGTCGCTCGTGCTGAAATATGAAAAAGGGTTTGAGTACCTTTTTCGGGCAACACTGGGGACAGCCGTAACCATTCTTCTGGTATTTCTTTTCCTCCGTGCCCTGAATCTTGTCTTCAGCCGCTTTTTCCGAATCAACGACCTCGCCAGGCAGCGTTTCCCCGGTATGGAAGAAAAAGCCAACCGGTACCTGTTGATTGTCAAAAAGAGCCTGAGGATTCTCATGATGGTTGTCGGGATGGGGATTATCGGTGAAATCTGGGGAATTCCTGTATCCGCTTTTGTGACTTCCGACACGGGAGGGATGATCATTCTGCGAGGGGTGGGTATCCTCTTTACCGTGGCTGTAATTTTAGCCATCATTGAGTTCGCCAATGCCGTTGCCGCATATCTTCTGAAGGACAAACCTGCGGGGAAGAAAAAGAAGATCACCCAAAAAAAGAAGACCCTTATTCCGGTCATCCAGACAGCCATCAATATTGCCGCAGGGTTTGTGGGAGCCATCATCGTACTGGAACAACTGGGGGTCAACACCACCCCTATCCTCGCAGGAGCTGGAATCATAGGCCTGGCAGTGGGGTTCGGTTCCCAGACCCTGGTCAAAGATATCATCAGTGGCCTTTTCATTCTCTTTGAAGAAAGTATTCGCGTAGGCGACTGGGCCATGGTGGGAAAACAGGGAGGGTCAGTGGAATCGGTGGGTCTCAGAACCGTAAAACTCAGGGACATGAACGGCACCCTTCATGTGATTTCAAACAGCTCCATCGACTCACTGAGCAATTTTTCAAAGGTTTTCTCAAGAACGGTCATGGATATCGGCGTCGCCTATCGCGAAGATGTGGACCAGGTCATTGAACTTCTCAAAGAACTGGGTGAAGACCTTCAGAAAGACCCAGATCACGGGCCCAATATCCTGGAACCCCTAGAGGTTTTCGGACTTGATCGGTTTGAGGATTCCGCCGTGATCATTCGCGCCCGATTCAAAACCAAACCCTTGAAACAATGGGGCATCAAGCGGGCGTTTTACCGGCTTATGAAGCGGGCCTTCGATGAACGAGGTATTGAGATCCCCTTCCCCCATCGCACACTCTATATGGGAGAACCGAAACAAGGGAGCGCCGCACCCCTTTATGTGAACATGGATGCTCCCCAGCAGCATCCGAAGCCGGTTCAAGATGAAAACGGAGGTAATCCGTTTTGAGGCTATTCAAGAAAAGTTCCGGCAAAGCCGGATTCCCCCCCGGGACCTTGGTGCATATTGGAAAAGAACGGACTGAAAAAGTCCGAATTACTTTGATCGACTATGACGAACAGCATCTGGAAAAAAAATCAGATATAACCGTGGAGGCATGCCTGCCTTTTAAGTCCAAACCCACGATCACCTGGGTGAATGTTTCCGGCATCCATGGCATTTCCATTATCGAAGCATTCGGAAAAGCCTTTGACATCCACCCCCTTGTCCTGGAGGATGTGGTCCACTCCGGACAGCGGCCCAAGATGGAAGATATGGGGGAATACCTCTATATTGTGTTAAAAATGCTCACCCATAACCATAGCCCGAACCCTTTCGAGGCAGAGCAGGTCAGCCTTATTCTAGGCGATCGCTTCGTCATCTCTTTTCAGGAACGCGAAGGGGATGTTTTCCAGTCCCTCCGTGACCGTATCCATAAAGAGAAAGGCCACATCAGAAAAGCAGGAAGTGACTATCTGGCCTATGCCCTGATGGATGCTATCGTGGACAACTATTTCATTATCCTGGAAGACATGGGGGAGAAAATCGAAATTATTCAGGAATCCGTCCTGACCCAGCCCGATCCCTCAAACCTGCGTATGATCCAGGATACGAGACACGAAATGATTTTCCTTCGCCGCTCCATATGGCCCCTTCGGGAAGCTCTAAGCGGCCTACAGCGAACCGACTCCACTCTGATCGGCGACGCCGTGGGACCTTACCTTGGAGATGTTTACGATCATACCATTCAAATTATTGATACCATCGAAACTCTCAGAGACACCGTCTCAAGCACCCTGGACATCTATCTTTCGAGCCTCAGCAATAAGATGAACGAGGTCATGAAGGTTTTGACCATTATAGCTTCCATCTTTATCCCGCTGACCTTTATTGCTGGCATTTACGGGATGAATTTCAAATTCATGCCCGAGCTGGAATGGAAATGGGGTTATTTGGCAGTTTGGATTGCAATTCTCGTTGTCGTCGTTTTGATGCTCATCGGTTTCAAACGCAAGAAGTGGCTGTAGCTGACTTACAACAACGCTTCTATTTTTTATCGAGGTGATGGGGGGACTGTAGTCAGCCTTTGACGAAAGATAAATAATCAGACCCTCAACCCGTTCAAGGCCGGCATCATGGCGGATGTTGCGGCCTTGGTGTTTTGCTCGGAAGCTCCGGGATTGTGTGGCGTAAGAAGGTGTACACCACACGTCACACTTTTATGATCTCCGATATTGGACCCAAAGGATACAACATTTTATGGATAAGTATGTCGACCCAGCATTTCTGCTTTCCCAGATATCATCTCTGTGGCACTGGCTTATCCAAAAAGTGCTAACCAGCAACATGCTGCTGGAGGTTTCCGTAATTGCCTTTGGGCTGCTTACGGCAAACTTCCTGGCTCGTCCGGCAAAAAGAGGGGTGCAACGGTTTCTAGAAATCCGGGACTGGCGGGATCGAGTCCCAGGAAGATTAATCAGAAGATTTCTGCCCCTAATCACCTATGCCCTTGGCATTCTCATGCTCTGGATCGGAAAGGAGGCACTCGACAAATTCGGCCTTCCGACGTTTTTGATCGACATTGCCGCCCGGCTTTTGACCGCATGGCTCATTATTCGATTTACCACCGCTATGTTACGCGACTCTAGATGGGCCCGGCTATTGTCGATCACTGCGTGGAGCGTCGCAGCCCTTCACATTCTTAATTTGCTTGGGCCGACAATAGAGTTGATCGACCAATTGGCCATCACCCTTGGCGGCATCCGTATTTCACTGCTGCTGCTGATCAAGGGCGTAATTGTGTTTACGGTACTCATCAAACTGGCTTCCAGTGCTTCCATCCTTATGGAAAAACGCCTTTCGAGCTTTGATGATCTCACCCCTTCAGTGCAGGTGCTTCTGACCAAGGCATTCAAATTCACATTGTTGACGGTAGCAGTCGTGGTCTCTTTAAGCAGCCTCGGCATCGATCTATCGGCCTTTGCTTTCATAGGAGGTGCCATCGGTGTGGGCATTGGCTTCGGCTTGCAGAAAGTGGTCTCGAATTTAATATGCGGTGTGATCCTGCTTCTGGACAAATCAATCAAACCTGGTGACGTGATTGAAGTTGGCGACAGCTATGGCAGAATTCAGTCTCTGGGAGCCCGGTATGTGTCGGTGGTAACCCGCGACAAGTTCGAATACCTGATCCCCAACGAAGATCTGATCACACAACAAGTCATCAATTGGTCTTTTAGCGACCGTTTGGTCAGATTGAAAATCGGAGTGGGGGTTTCCTACGATACGGATATTCACCGAACGATGAGTTTAATGGTGCAAGCAGCCCGAAAGGTCGACCGCATATTGGAAGAACCAGCACCGGTGTGCCAACTGAAAAACTTTGGCGACAGCTCGGTGGATTTGGAGTTACGCATCTGGATCGGGGATCCTGAAAACGGAATTTCTAATGTCGGAAGTGCCGTGCGTCTTGCCATTTGGGATGTTTTTAAAGAACACCGTATTGAGATACCGTTTCCGCAGCGCGATGTTCATGTCAAATCATTGGCTGCCGCCTCTACGAAGCAATAGCCCTCTTCAAACGATTTGCATCCCAACCCCAAATGAATTAAAATAGTCCGTTGATGAAATTATTTTGCTTAGTCCTAAGAATCGGCCGTCTAAAACAAAGGTTTATTTGAATGGAAACACCAGATTACGATCACATTCTTGATATCAGAAACGTGAAAAACAGTGATTATGCGAACGTCAAGGCAATTATGGAGCAAGCCTACAGAGGTATGGGAGGCGCCTGGACCCGGGATGAGTTCAAAACCCTTTTGACTTTGTTTTCCGAAGGTCAGATTTGTATTGAAGACAAAGGCCGGCTGGTGGCTTGCGCTCTGGCCTTGATCATAGATTATAACAGTTTGGAACATGATCACTCCTACGAAGATATCGTATCGAATGGTAGCTTTGAGGGGCATGATCCGGACGGGGATTATCTCTACGGTATCGATCTGTTTGTGGATGAAGATTACCGGGCAATGCGTTTGGGCCGCCGTCTTTATGATGCCCGAAAAATTCTCTGTGAGGAATTGAACCTTAAAGGCATGATCGTAGGGGGCCGTATTCCAAATTATGCCCGGTATGCCCGGGAACTGACTCCCGTGGAATACATCCAGAAAGTCCGGAAACGGGAAATTATCGACCCGGTCCTGACTTTTCAACTGGCCAATGAATTTCATCCCAAACGGGCGATTCGCAACTATATCCCTGAAGACAATAAATCCGGAAGCCATGCCGTATGGCTGGAATGGAACAATATCTTTTACCAGACGAAGAAGAAATTCATCTGGGGCCGAAAATCCAATGTGCGTTTAGGTGCGGTTCAATGGCAAATGCGCATTTTCCAATCTTTTGAGGATCTACTGCAACAAGTGGAATTTTTCGTGGATACGATAGCCGGCTACAAAGCAGACCTGGTGTTGTTCCCAGAGTTGTTCAATGTCCCTCTCTTATCCCAATTCGATCAGCAGGACCCGCCCAAAGCAATGCGTTCTCTGGCGGAATACACGGATCAACTGAGGGATGAAATGCTTCAGATGGCCGTCAGTCACAACATCAATATCGTGGCCGGCAGCTTACCCTACCATGAGGACGACCAGCTCTACAATGTGTCTATTTTATGCCGTCGTGACGGAACCTGGGACATGCAGTATAAACTGCACATCACACCGGACGAAAGTGAATATTGGGGGCTCCAGGGGGGCCGGGATCTCAAAATATTTGACACAGATATCGGTAAAATAGGCATCCTCATCTGCTATGACATCGAATTCCCGGAACTTTCCCGTTTATTGGCGGACAAAGGCATGAAAATTCTATTGGTGCCTTTTTGGGCGGATACCAAAAACGCGTATCTGCGGATTCGGCGATGCGCCCAGGCCCGGGCCATTGAGAACGAATGTTATGTGGCCATTTCCGGTAGCGTAGGCAACCTGCCCAAAGTGGAGAACATGGATATCCAATATTCCCAGTCCGCGATCTTTACCCCGTCGGATTTTGCCTTTCCCCATGATGCAGTAGCAGCAGAAACCACCCCGAACACTGAAATGACTCTCATCGCAGATATTGATCTGGATCTATTAAAGGAGCTGCGAAAACACGGCAGTGTCCGCAACCTGGAAAGCCGTCGGAGGGATCTGTATAAGATCACCTGGTTGGGATGAAATTCGATACTCCAACAAAAAATTCCTCGGTGGAGTCTATTTACGGGTTGCGTTTTGATAATAAACAACCTATTACGATTTTTGGCATGATCAAATTATACAATCTACATTGTAGATGTAGATTGTAGTAGGAGCCTCTTTAAGAAGCTAGCGACTTATGGGGGATCGGCTGGAAACAAGAAAACACATCGAATTAACTGGGGCGAAAAGTGATAAAGAAAGCTGTTATGGAAAGATGGAACAGGGAGGATTCCGCAGACCTGTACCACATTCGAAGCTGGGGATCGGAGTATTTTGATATATCGGAAGAGGGGAACGTGGTTATTCGGCCCATTCGCCATAACAAAGAAATTACCGTCGATCTCAAGGAAGTCCTCTCCGGAATCATGGACCGGGGTTACGATATGCCTGTACTTCTGCGTATTGAAAACATTCTGCACTCCCAGATCAAAGAGCTGAATGACAGTTTTTATTCGGCCATTGATAAATACGGGTATAAGGGGGATTACAGGGCCGTTTACCCCATTAAGGTCAATCAACAGCAGCAGGTGGTGGAGGCCATCACCCGGTTCGGTTCCAAATATCACCACGGGCTTGAAGCCGGCAGTAAAGCGGAATTGATTGCCGCCCTTTCATTCCTTGACGATCCGGAAGCTTGCCTCATCTGCAACGGCTACAAGGACCGGGAGTTCGTGGACCTGGGGCTGTACGCCTGCCAGATGGGGCTCAAATGCTTTTTCGTGATCGAAATGCCCAGTGAATTGGATTTGATACTCGACAGATCCAAAGAGTTGGGAATTCTCCCCTTGATCGGTGTTCGCATTAAAGTTTCCACCCAGGGTGGCGGCCACTGGATGGAAAGCGGCGGAGACCGAAGCATTTTCGGACTCAGCGTCACCCAGGTGCTGGATTTGGTAGAAAAACTCAAAGCCTGTGACATGCTTGACTGTCTTCAGCTTCTCCATTACCACCTGGGATCGCAAATCCCCAATATTCGGGATATCCGTTCGGCGGTCATGGAGGCTTGTCGAGTGTATGCCGGCCTGGTGAGTGAAGGGGCACCCATGCGGTTTTTTGATCTCGGGGGCGGCCTGGCCGTGGATTATGACGGTTCCAATACAAACTACATGACCAGCCGAAATTACAAACTTGATGAATACTGCTCCGACGTGATCGAAGCAATCATGTCGATCCTGGATGAAGAACAGGTGCCTCACCCGACAATCATTACCGAGGCCGGCAGGGCCATCGTAGCTTATTATTCGGTCCTTTTATTCAATATTCTGGACAAGACCCGTTTTGAAGGCTATCCCCTGCCCGAAAAGCTGCCTGAAGGTACACACGAAATCATTCAGAATCTGTTCGATACCCTTCAGACGCTCACTCTCAAAAACATGCAGGAATGCTACAACGATGCCATATACTATCGAGACCAGGTCCGCCAGCTTTTCAAACTTGGTGAAATAAAGCTGCGGGAGCGATCGTTGGCTGAAAGCATCTTCTGGCATCTGATGAGGGATATCGCCGAGAATATCAAAAGCTTAAAATTTGTTCCCAAGGATCTTCAGGATATTCCCATTGCCCTTGCCGACATTTATTACGGTAATTTCAGCGTGTTTCAATCGTTGCCCGATGCCTGGGCCATCGAACATCTTTTTCCGATCATGCCCATTCACCGGCTCAACGAAATGCCTTCCTGTCTTGCAACCCTGGCCGACATCACCTGTGATTGTGACGGCAAAATCGACAAATTCATTGACATTCACGGTGTTCGAAAGGCCCTTCCCCTGCATGAATTGATCCCGGGGGAAGAATACTATCTTGGCGTTTTTCTGGTGGGTGCTTATCAAGAGACCCTGGGGGATTTGCACAACCTTTTCGGGGATACCAATGTGGTGAGCATCCGGGTTGACGAAGACGGGCATTACAGCCTCGTTCGGGAACTGGATGGGGATACGGTGGCGGATGTCCTGTCCTACGTGGAATACGAACCCAAGAACATGTTGGCGCGGTTTCTGAAAAGTGCTGAAAGGGCCGTTGGCGAAGGCAGAATAACGGCCCAGGAACGCCGCCGGATCATGAAGGCCTATGAGTCGGGGCTTAGAGGATACACATATTTTAAACGATAAAGAGAGGAGCGTACCATGCCCAGTGTATTGATTATCGGCGCAGGCGGTGTGGGGCAGGTAGTGGCCCACAAATGTGCCCAGGCGCCCGAAGTATTTGAGCGTATATGCCTGGCCAGCAGGACCCTTGAAAAATGCGACAGGATCGCATCTCAACTTCCAAGACCCATTCAGACCGCTCAAGTCGATGCTGACAATGTGCCGGAATTGGTGGACCTGATCCGGTCGGTAAAGGCAGACCTGGTTCTTCATGTGGCCCTGCCCTACCAGGATCTCCACATTATGGATGCCTGCCTGGAAACCGGCGTTCATTATCTGGACACCGCCAATTATGAACCGCTGGACGAGGCTCGATTCTGTTACCAATGGCAATGGGACTACCATGAACGGTTCAAAGACAGGGGAATCATGGCCCTGTTGGGCAGCGGTTTTGATCCCGGGGTTACCAACGTCTTCTGCGCCTGGGCGAAAAAAATGCATTTTGACGAAATCCGGGAATTGGATATCATCGACTGCAACGCCGGGGACCACGGTCAGCCCTTTGCCACCAATTTCAACCCGGAAATCAATATCCGGGAGGTAACGGCCCAGGGTCGTTACTACGAAAATGAGCAATGGGTGAAAACGGATCCCTTGTCTATTTCGAAGGAATTTGACTTTCCCGAAGGCATCGGCCCAAAAAAAATCTACCTCATGTACCATGAAGAGCTGGAATCTTTGACCCGACATATGCCGGACATCCAACGAGCCCGATTCTGGATGACTTTTTCCGACAACTACCTGAAGCACCTGGAGGTCCTTGGAAATGTAGGAATGACACGGATTGACCCCGTGGAATATGAGGGTCGGCAGATTGTGCCCCTGCAATTTCTGAAAGCCTTGTTGCCCGACCCCGGCTCTCTGGGACCTCTCACCCACGGTCGCACCTGCATCGGCTGCCTTATCAAAGGCATCAAGGACGGGAAGGAAAAAGAGTATTATATCTACAATATCTGCAATCATGAGGAGGCCTACGCAGAAGTGGGATCCCAGGCCATCTCCTACACCACGGGCGTGCCCGCCATGATCGGAGCCATGATGATTTTGACGAAGCAATGGCACGGTACAGGGGTTTTTAACATGGAAGAATTTGACCCAGCGCCTTTTATGGAAAAACTCAATCAATACGGACTGCCATGGACAGAAATAACCCGTTAGGCCTGGGCCTGGACCGCGTTTCAACCCCCTGCTTTGTGATTGACCAGCAGGCGCTCAAACGAAATCTGGCCATTCTCCAAGATATCCAGGATCGTACCGGATGCCGAATTCTTCTGGCCTTGAAGGGCTTTGCCATGTTTCGCGTATTTCCCCTATTGCGACAGACCCTCTGGGGGGTATGCGCCAGTTCGCCCCATGAGGCCCGTCTGGGAAGAGAGGAATTCCAGGGGGAAGTACATGCCTTTGCGGCAGCTTACAGCGACACCGATATGGAGTTGCTGTTACAGTATTCTGATGTGCTGTTATTTAATTCATTTGCCCAATGGCAACACTTCCGGCCCCGAGTGCAAAAAGCCCCCGCGTCTATTGCCTGTGGGATCCGTGTGAACCCTGAGCATTCCGAAGGAAAGGTTCCACTGTATGATCCCTGTGCTTTTGGTTCCCGTCTCGGCGTGCGCCGGGAACAGTTTGACGGCCAGGATCTCGAAGGGATATCAGGCCTTCATTTCCATACTCTCTGCGAGCATAATGCAGACGCCCTGGCGCGCACCCTGGCGGTATTTGAAGAAAAGTTCGGGACATTTCTTCCGTCCATGAAATGGGTCAATTTCGGCGGTGGGCATCACATTACCCGTGGGGATTATGATGTGGATTTGCTTTGCAGCCTGATTCAGGACTTTACGTCACGTCATCCTCTGCAGGTTTATCTGGAACCGGGAGAGGCCGTAGCCTTAAACACCGGCATTCTGGTAACCACGGTTCTGGATATCGTCCACAATGACATGCCCATTGCCATTCTGGATACCAGTGTCCCCACCCATATGCCGGACGTTCTGGAAATGCCCTATCGACCCGAGGTGTCGGGAGCCGGAATGCCGGGAGAGAAATCCCACACCTACCGTCTGGCTGGAGTATCCTGTCTGGCCGGGGATGTGGTAGGCGAATATGCTTTTGACCAACCCCTCCACATAGGCCAAAAACTTGCCTTTCTGGACATGGCCCATTATACCATGGTAAAAACAACCACATTCAATGGCGTTCAACTGCCTTCCATCGTTCTTTATAACAGCGAAACCGATTCCATTGCCCTGGTTCGTGAATTCGGCTATGAAGATTACCGGAGCCGCCTCTCATGACCCTTCCAATGAATAGCTCTGAAAACAAAGGTCTGCCATACCCGCCTTTCCTGGGGTCTGAGCTGGGCGAGACCCATCCTGATGATGCCCTTTTCCATGTGATACCGGTCCCCTATGAAAAGACGGTCACTTACGGAAGAGGCACGGAAAAAGGGCCTTCAGCTATTCTGACAGCATCACAGCAACTGGAACTATTTGATGGCGTCAGCATTCCAGCGGATATGGGGATTCTCACCCACGCTCCATTGAATTGCCAAGGATCGCCGGAAATCGTCCTGGATAAACTCTCTCAACAGGTCGAAGACGTTGTGGATCAGAAGAAGATTCCAGTGATTCTGGGGGGCGAACACACCATCACGGCTGGGGCTTTGCGAGGATTCTGCCATTTTGAACACCCGCTGGGTGTAGTTCAGTTTGACGCCCACGCTGATCTTCGTGATATCTATGGCGGATCTCCTTATAATCATGCCTGCGCCATGCGGCGGGTGCTGGAACGTGGGTTTGATTTATTTCAGATCGGTATTCGCAGTATGTCGTTTGATGAATTCATATTCCGCCGGGATCATCAAATCGGGCACCTGGATGTGGTGGATATTGCCAATGGAGGGATTCCCTCTGTCATTCTGCCTGACGATTTTCCCATGCATATCTATATCTCCATTGATGTGGACAGTCTGGATCCTTCATTGATGCCGGCCACTGGCACACCCGAGCCGGGTGGGTTGACCTGGTTCCAGATGGCAGATTCGCTCGAGACGATCATCAAAAAAAGAAAAGTGGTTGGCTTTGATGTGGTTGAGCTCGCGCCTATTCCCCATTACCATTCGGCTGAGTTCACCGTAGCAAGACTGATTTATAATACGATGGGTTTCATTTCTCGCAATTTACATTACTGATTTTTATACTGTAATCAGTCTGGCAACCTGTGACAAAAAAGACAGACAGCAAGGAAGGAGCAAAAAAATGAGTAATGAAACATGTGAAAAAAGCAAAACCGGCGCAGTTCTTCCAGTAGCACAATGCCCCGGTAAGATCGAAATTCCCACTAAAAGCGAACAGGAAGCCCTTGGCAAAATGAAAACAATCAAGGAACGCGTACGGGAACTAAAAAATCAGCTCAAACGTATGGAAGAGGACGGCCTTAAAGAAGATTCCTTTAAGGCGCAACAAGAGCTTGATCGACTGAAAGCTGAGTGGGAAACATGGGATACGAAAAGGAAAGAAGCAGCAAAAGAGAGAATGATTTTTCTGGGGCACGAAGAACCCCAAAAAACTTAGAATTAACTATTTTCCATGGAAAAGCTCACAAACTTATCGAGAAGTTCACCCATGGTTAGACCAGCAGCCTTGGCGGCAAGGGGAAAGAGACTGGTCTCCGTCATTCCGGGGATCGTATTCGTTTCCAAAAGATACAATTTCTCATCTCGAATAATCATATCCGACCTGCTCCAAACAGCACAATGAAGAACCTTGTGCGCGGTTTTCGCAATACGTGTGGCTTCCCCAACCAGATTTTCAGGAATATCCGCAGGACAAATCTCTTTACTGGCGCCGGGTTTGTACTTGGCTTCATAGTCAAAGAAGGTATACGAGGAATCCGGAACAATCTCAATAATCGGGAGGGCCTGGAGTTCTGAACTTCCCAACACACAGCAGGTAATTTCCCTCCCTTTTACGTATTCTTCCAACATAATTTCCCTGTCCCACGAGAAGGCATTTTCTATTCCCTCACGTACTTCAACCTCATTACGGCAGATTGAAATGCCAATACTCGATCCTTCTGAAACCGGTTTTATAACCAAAGGCATGCCAATGCGTTTGGCTATTTCTTCAAGAGAAAAATCCTTTCCCCGATTCAGGATAAGATGAGATGCAACTTGAAGGCCTGCTGATCTGTAGCGTTCCTTCGCGATTTTCTTGTTCATGCAAAGAGAACTTGACAGAACGCCTGAACCTACAAAAGGAATACCAAGAATATTCAAGAAACCCTGCATATTCCCGTCTTCGCCAAGTTTTCCATGTAAAATATTGAAAATAAGATCTATTTCATCTCTTTTTTCAAAGAGAGTTTCTATTTCATCCCGCGGGTCGATCATGGTAACGACGTATTTATCCTTATCCAGGGCGTTATACACAGCTCTCCCGCTGTTTAAACTGACTTCCCGTTCCCCGGACCATCCCCCTGCCAGGACAGCAATTCTACTCTTTTTTTTCACTTTCTTTTCCCAAACCCCCGTTGACAGGTTTCATCCTTTTCCAGTAAAGTGAGCCCTATGACAAATTACAAAAACTCCCTGGCTTACAAAAAAATACTATTCTGGACATTTGTTGTTGCTGCCGGGATCTTTTCCTTTTCTATTGCCCTGTCCTCGCTCATCTCTGTCTGGATAGGCATCAGATACATTCATCAAGCGGGATCATGGGTTCCAATTTCAGGCGGAATCATTCTTTTCGGATTGGTATGCTGGCTATACCTGTGCGGCGTACGATCTTTTCATTACCACATTAAAAAGGATGCATTATTTGAAATCTAAAAGCTGCTATTAGCTATTAGCCGTTAGCTTAAAGATCTCAAAATTTTGCATAGCGTTTTCCTAAATTCGGACTCTCATTTTTCGATGCTGGCCTATTGCACAGCAAGTGATTGGTATCGTGCGGCTAAGTAACCACTAACCGCTAATTGCATTTTTTAGATGAAATCTAATCAATGGGATCTTTTCGGTAAAAAGCTGTGAGGAATTCTTCATCTTTTGGAGACAGATTGAATTGACTCGCTGCCTCCGGGATCAACTGAGCAAGGGTACGGTCCTCTTCATACTTTATTCTTTCTGATATCCATTTTACCGCCTGCTGCACTCTTTCCCCTTTTGGCTGGACCGTTGCCATTTATCCCTCCGCCATTCAATTACCGAGTTTGAATCGATTCTACCGAAACATCCCCGCCAATAACTCTTCTTTGTTTCCCAAGACTGTCTCTGATAATCAAGGCGCCTTTCCTGTCAATGGATACGGCTTTTCCTGCAATGCGCTCCCGCCCATTTTTTATCACAATGTGTTTTCCAAGAACGTAAGAACATTCATTCCATTGCTTTTGAAATTCCGCCCATGCACCCTTTTTCGCCATACCTCTATGGTATTTTTCTTCAAACCGTGAAAGAATTTCAACCAACAGCGAAGATCTTTCCACAGGAAAACCTGTTTCTTTCATAAGGCTTGTACACGGATACAAAACCGTAGCCTCTTCTTCCGGATGCCAGTTTACATTCAGGCCCAATCCTATTATTACGTACTCTACTTTCTTTTCGCATACGGAAAATTCAGCCAATATTCCGCCAATCTTTTTTCCGGATACATAGATATCATTCGGCCATTTAATAAACGCTTCTACATCAAGCATCTCTTTTAATGCATCTCTTACAGACAGGGCTAGCAACATGGTCAAGAAAAAAACCTCATCTACCTCCAAATCCGGCCGCAGAACGATCGAAAACATAAGGTTCCTGGCCCGTGGCGAAATCCATTTCCTGTCCAGTCTTCCTTTTCCAGCCAGTTGTTCTTCAGTTATTACGATCGTACCATGGGTTGCTCCCGCACTTGCAAGTTCTTTCCCCTGGACATTTGTTGAGTCTATTACCTCATAGTAAACGATCCTTTTTCCAAAAACCGAATTTTTTAAGTCCTCATGGATCCACGAAATATCCATTCCATCTGTTTTTATGTGCGATTCATGCAAATCCTTAATGTTCCAATTCAACCTTCAGGTCCCTCAGCATCAGTTCTCTGGCCGCATCCCCAGGCCTCTTCCCTTCATAGAGAATACGATACATTTCATTGGTAATGGGCATAACAACCCCTTTACGTTTTCCGAGTTGGTATGCTGATTTTGTTGTTCTTACTCCTTCTGCAACCATTTTCATTCCACCTGTAATATCCTCCAGAATCTCACCCTTTCCAATCCTGAACCCCACAGTTCTATTTCTACTTAAGTCACTGGTACAGGTAAGAACGAGATCCCCAAGACCCGCCAAACCAGAAAACGTATGAGCATTGCTGCCGGCAGAAACACCTAACCGTGTGATTTCAGCAAGACCCCTTGTAATAAGCGCAGCCCTCGCATTGTACCCGAACCCGAGGCCATCGCAAACCCCTGCTGCAATCGCAATTACATTTTTCATGGCTCCACCAAGCTGCACTCCTAATAAATCATCGCTGGCATACACCCGAAAAAAATCCCGGTTAAAAGCCTTTTGTAGTTTTTCTGCGTCGTCCATATTTCGACACGCTATGCTGACCGCAGTGGGCAGTTTCCTGGATACTTCACTGGCAAAACTTGGACCGGCAAGACACCCAAATTCCAAAGACCGTTTCCCCAGCACATCCTCAGCCACTTGAGACATCAACATCAACGACTCATTTTCTATTCCTTTTGTGGCCGCCATAAGAGAAATACGAGAGGGAAGGTAAGGCTTTAGATCTGTTAAGACTTTCCTGAAAACATGGGACGGTATGGCAAGCACCGCCAGTTCTTTTTCAAAAAGGGCCTCTTCAAAAGATGCAACAGGTTTTAACGAAGGAGACAATTTCACATCCGGCAAAAAAGTTCTATTTATCCCCTGCTCGTTTATCTGCTGAAAAACCTCCTTTTCTCTTACCCAGAGATCCACCTTTTTGCCGTTATCTGCCAGTAGGTTGCCTAATGCCGTTCCCCAGCTTCCGGCTCCGATGACAGCTATTCGCGAAAATTTTTCCTTATTCATTCCGGGTTTTTATTCCTCTTCTTCCATTACTTTGGCTACTCCTACGACCTTTTCATTCTCTCCCAGATCAATGAGTTTCACACCCTGTGTATTTCTTCCAATAATGGAGATATCTCCTACCCGTAATCGGATAATTTTCCCGTGCTCGGTGATAATCATCAATTCATCCTGATCCGTCACTTGATAAGAAAAAACCACCTTACCATTTCTTTCTGTTGTTTTAATGGTAAGTACACCCATCCCGCCTCTTAATTGAATAGGATATTCGTCCGTCCGTGTACGCTTGCCAAACCCGTTCTCTGTAACCGTGAGGATGCTAGCCCCTTCACTGAGCGTTTCCATTCCAACCACCTGGTTGCCGGGGTTCATTCTGATACATATATTTCCAGCCGCTACCCTACCCATGCTCCTCAGGTCTGTTTCTTTGAAACGAATAGATTTTCCCTCGAGGGTGGTGAGAAAAATATCCTGGTCTCCGTTGGATATCCGTACCCCAATTAATTCATCACCCTCTTTAATTTTTCCGCCAAGTGTTCCTATGGATCTGGGATGACTGTAGGCTATGAGTTTAGTCTTCTTGACAAGACCATTTTTTGTAGCCATCACCACGTACTTTCCTTCTTCAAAATCACGTACAGGGAGTATGGTCGCGAGACGTTCTTCCTTCTTCAAGTCCAATAGATTAACAATAGCCTTCCCTTTGGACATGCGTCCACCTTCGGGAATTTCATGAACCTTCTTCCAATAAACACGGCCGACATTGCTGAAAAACAGAAAATAGTCATGGGAAGATGCAACAAACAAGTGTTCTACAAAATCCTCCTCCTTCGGTTTTGCGCCGGTAAGCCCTTTCCCTCCACGGCGCTGCGCCCGGTATAGACTACTCGGATTTCTCTTTATATAACCGTTATGACTGATAGTTATTACCATATCTTCTTCAGCGATAAGGTCTTCCAGATCTATATCTTCGACGGCTTCCAGAATCTCCGTTCTTCTCTCATCTCCAAACAGTTTTTGGATCTCTTCGATTTCATCTCTGATCAGACGAAGAACCATAGAAGGATTCGACAAAATGGCATTAAAACGCTCTATATCTTTAAGAAGACCTTGATATTCTTCAATTATTTTTTCACGCTCCAGGCCCGTTAACCGCTGCAACCTCATATCAAGAATTGCCTGAGCCTGAATTTCCGTGAAAGAAAATTCCGTCATGAGCCTGATCTTTGCTTCTTTTCCATCCGACGAAGATCTGATCAATTCAATAATATCATCCAGAACATCAAGCGCTCTTTTCAATCCTTCCAGAATATGCGCGCGCGCTTCCGCTTTTCTCAGATCATAAATGGTTCTTCTGACAACAATTTCGCGCCGATGAATGACGAAATGCTGAAGAATCTCTTTCAAGTTAAATACTTTTGGTCTTCCGTTGGATATGGCAAGATTGATAATTCCAAAGGATACTTCCATCTGCGTGAATTTGTAGAGCCTGTTAAGAATAACCATCGGATTTCCATCCCGCTTCGTCTCGATGACTATCCTCATTCCATCTCTGTCAGACTCATCCCTGATTTCAGAAATCCCCTCTATCTTTTTCTCTTTTACCTGTTGGGCAATCTTTTCAAGAAGCTTTCCTTTGTTAACCTGATAGGGAATTTCAGAGATAATAATCCGTTCCCGGTTGTGACCGAATTTCTCAACAAAAGCCCTTCCCCTGACCTTGATTATCCCCCTTCCTGTTTTATACGCTTCTGAAATTCCGCGCTTTCCAACAATAAACCCGGCTGTAGGAAAATCCGGTCCCGGTATAATTTTCATGAGTTCTTCTATACTGACATCCGGGTTATCAATAATCGTTCTCACTGCCTCACACACTTCAGAAAGATTGTGAGGTGGTGCGTTGGTAGCCATTCCAACTGCAATACCTGATGATCCATTAATCAGAAATGTGGGCAGCGTTGTAGGAAGAATCACCGGTTCCACAAGAGAACCGTCATAGGTTGGAATAAAATCAACTGTTTCTTTCTCAATATCTTCCAAAAACCCCATGGCTGCCCGCGTCATCCTCACTTCCGTATATCGCATGGCTGCGGGGGGATCGCCATCCACGGAACCAAAGTTACCCTGCCCATCAACGAGGAGATATCGCATGGAAAAATCCTGCGCCATCCTTACAATGGTGTCGTATACCGCAGTATCCCCATGGGGATGATATTTACCAATAACATCACCCACAACTCTGGCAGATTTTTTAAATGGCTTGTTGTAATAATTATTGAGTTCATGCATGGCATACAGAACTCGCCTGTGAACAGGCTTTAAACCGTCCCTGATATCCGGAAGCGCCCTACCCACAATAACGCTCATGGAATATTCAAGATACGATTTCTTCATCTCGTCTTCTATATTTGCAGTATCCTGGTTCAAATCAGTAATCATAATGGTTTTGTTCTCCAATACTTAAATATCGAGATCTTTTACTTCAAGGGCATTATTCTGTATAAATTCCCTTCTCTGCTCTACCTTATCGCCCATGAGAATTGTAAAGATCTGATCCGCCTCCACGGCATCCTCCACTACCACCTTAACAAGGGTTCGCTTCTGAGGATCCATGGTTGTGCTCCATAACTGTTCCGGATTCATTTCACCAAGGCCTTTGTAACGCTGAATACTTAAACCCTTTTTAGCCTTTTCCATAACATCATTTAAAAATTTCTTGGGGTCCTCAATTTTCTCTTTTTCTCCATCTTCTCTCATTCTAAAACCGTCGTTTTTCAAAGATCTGAAATCATCGCTTGTACCCATGATGTGACGAAGCTCGGGAGAAGAAAAGAAATCCCAGTTTACGGCAAAACTCTGCCCGCCATTTTGCGTTTCGGCAACAACAAATTCATAGTAACCATCTTCCTCTACAAATCGAATATTGCTCACTCTGAAACCGTTTTCTTCAAGGCCTTTAAACAGGTTATCCATGAATTCCCTGTCTTTGAACTGATTCTTATTTTTTGCCCCATTCAGTATCAGGAATTCAATAAATTTTGAACTGAACCCTTTTCTTGAAAGCCTGTCAATACTGTCAAAAAACTTTACCAACCGACCAAGAAATAAAATCAATCTGTGGCCTGATATTTCTTCCCCGTCCACAATGGAAATTCTTTCTTTCTCTGAAATCCTCTGCAACATTAAATCATTAAAACTCTCTTCGTCTTTCACATATGTCTCTCGTTTTTTCGCAGCAACCCGGTACAGTGGAGGCTGGGCAACATATAAATACCCATTTTCAATAAGTTCGGGCATTTGCCTGAAAAAGAAAGTCAAAAGCAGAGTACGAATATGGGACCCATCCACATCCGCATCCGTCATGATAATTACCTTGTGATAACGTATGGATTGAATATCATAATCCGCCTCGCCAATACCGGTGCCCAGGGCAGCAATCATCGTATGGATCATTTCATTCGAAATCATCTTATCAAATCTTGCCTTTTCCACATTAAGTATCTTTCCCCTCAACGGTAAAATTGCCTGCGTCCTTCGATCCCTTCCCTGCTTTGCAGAACCGCCTGCCGAGTCGCCCTCAACGATAAATATTTCACTCATGGCAGGATCTTTTTCCTGGCAATCGGCCAATTTACCTGGAAGCGAATTATCAGAAAGAATCCCTTTTCGTCTTGCCAGATCCTTGGCCTTTCTTGCCGCCTCTCTCGCCCTGGCCGCATCAATCACCTTAGAAAGAATGGCCTTCATAACAGAGGGATTTTCTTCGAAGAAAGTACTTAACCCCTCATTTACAAGAGTCTCTACCTGTCCCTTTACTTCACTATTGCCCAGTTTCATTTTCGTCTGACCCTCAAATTGAGGATCGGGCAATTTCACGCTGATAACCGCCGTGAGGCCTTCCCGTACATCATCTCCCGACAGCTTTTCCTTAAAATTCTTTGCCTGGGGTGAGTTCTGCAAATATTGATTAACACTTCTCGTAAGAGCTGCCTTAAACCCACTGAGATGGCTTCCCCCCTCCCTCGTGTTGATATTGTTGGCAAAGGTGAAAATATTTTCCTTATAAGAATTATTGTATTGAAAAGCTGTTTCTACCAATACGTCATTTTTTGAACCGGTAATAAAAATCGGTTTCGGATGAAGAACTTCTTTATTCTTATTCAAATATTCTACAAACGACTCTATACCGCCTTCATAGAAGAAATCCTTCTTCTTGCCGCTCACCTCATCAGAAATAATAATTCGAAGTCCCTTGGTGAGAAACGACAGTTCACGCATTCTTTTTGCCAGGATTTCAAAATCAAAATTCAATGTCTCGAAAATATCTGAATCCGGCATAAAGTGAATTCGGGTCCCGTTTCTATCTGTTTCACCCCTTATTTCAAGACCGGTTACAGCATCTCCTCTCTCATAGCGCTGAAAATATATCTTAGCATTTCGATAAACATTCACCTCAAGATATTTTGAAAGGGCATTTACAACAGAAACACCAACCCCGTGAAGTCCGCCAGATACTTTATAGCTTTCATTGTCGAATTTACCACCGGCGTGCAGTTTCGTCATTACTACTTCAAGGGCAGTCATATTCTCCGAACTGTGCATTCCCACGGGTATGCCCCGTCCATTGTCCCTTATAACAACGCTGTTGTCGCTCAAAAGTTTGATATTAATTTGATCACAGTATCCCGCAAGGGCCTCATCTATGCTGTTGTCCACGACCTCGTAAACAAGATGATGGAGGCCTTCAACAGAGGTGTTGCCAATATACATGGCGGGCCTTTTCCTCACAGCTGAAAGACCCTCTAAAACTTTAATGTCTGATGCTTCGTAACTTCTATTCTCTTGCGTCATTCTAAACCCTCATAGGCATAATAAGCCCCAGAAAGCCTTCGTCGGATTCTCCCCGCATGGTGCATGGTTTTGAACCATCGGTAAAACCCAGACTTACGATCTCACTTTCCATTGCCTGTAATGTATCTACAAAATATCTGGGGTTAAACCCTGATGCTATGGGTTCACCGTTGAATTCGATTTCCATCTGCTCCTGTCCTTCCCCTAATTCCGGGTTTGTCGAAACCAAATCCAGAACATTATTCTCCAGAGTCATTCTAACGGCACGGTACCGTTCGTTACTCAGAATAAGCATTTTTCTCATAGCTTCCACAAGTGAATTTCGATTTACCTTTATGGAATACTCTTCATTTTTTGGAATAACCATGGTGTAATCAGGGAACCTGGTCTCAAGGAGACGAATCATCAGGACCGCGTTGTTTTTCTTTGCAATACAGTTCTTGTCTTCAAATCCTATCTGTATAGTCCCCCCTTCCGAAGCCATCTTGTTGATTTCCGACATTCCTTTTTTGGGAACCAGAAGACCCGCTTTCAAATTCAAGTTTCCCACATCCGGAACAGATTTATCTATTAAAGAGAGTCGATGGCCATCTGTGGCCACCATTCTAAGAAAATTACCTTCATCCGAAGAAATTTTTTCCGTTAAAATCCCTGATAATTTAAACCCTGCTTCTTCAACGGTTACAGCATAGATTGTTTTGTTGATCATATCAGAAAGGATTTCCCCTTCGATTTCAATCATGCTTACCCCTTCCGGTTCAATAAAACTTGGAAATTCATCGGAATTTATACAGGCAAGATCAAACCTTGCAACTTTATCGGAAATCAAAACCCGACTGTTTTCTTTTTCCTTAATCTGAAATGTTTCAGAACGGCTTTCTCTTATTATTTCAAAAAGTTTTCGACCGGAAATTGTAATGCTTCCTTCTTTCAATACTTCTGCCTGGACAATCTGCCTAAATCCCAATTCCAGATCTGTTGCAGAAATCTGGACTTCGGAGCCTTGTGCTGTAAAAAGTATTGTTGAAAGAACAGGCATATTACTTTTTCTTTCAATAATGCTTTGGACTCGTGCAACAGACTTTAAAAGTTCGTCCCTGTTAATTTTTATTTCCATGGTCTCTTCAACACTCCTTAGTTTTATATGTTTAGAATAAAGATAAATTTAATAATAATATTAAGGTTGGCAGCTTGTTTATTTATTGAATAAGTTATTGAAATAGTGAATAAAGAATTATGTTCAAAACTTGAAAACAAATAAACATATTCTACTGACCGATAAGTCTTTTCTTTTCAGGAAGAGACTTTATTCAAATTTTAATCAGGATTTGAACATTCCTGTTTCAATTGACTCCATGTGAGCAGAAAATCCTTCAGTTTGTTGATATCATCTTTTATACGAGGATTGTTTTTTTCCTCTTTTTCAATGCACTTGAGTGCATAAACAACGGTTGAATGATCTTTTTTCCCGAAAGCAGTCCCTATTTGTTTCATGGGTAACCCGGTTAAATTTCTGCTCAGATAAATGGCTATCTGCCGTGGGTAGGAAAACTGTCTTTTTTTTTTGTTTGATAACAGATCATGTAATGAGATATTAAAATAACCTGCGGTCAGTTTCTGTATGTTCGTAAGACTTATTTTATGCTCGGGCCTGTTTTTTATGATGGAATGTACTATGGACATACCAATTTCACGTCCATAAAGTGAGGAGTGGATCCTCAGGTCCTTGAGAATATTATCTATTTCTCCTAAATCCTGGACTGAATTAGCCAAGAAGAAAATGACGTCTTCAGGTAGAGAAAGCCCGGTTTTTTTTGCTTTTCTTCTTATCAAAGTTACCTTTGTTTGTTGATTACTGGACTGTATTTTTGTTACAAGACCCCATTGAAGGCGCGATTTGAGTTGCGGGATCAAATTATCTATGTTGGTAGGAGCACAGCTTGCAGCGACGACGATCTGTTTTTTTGACTCGATAAAAGCGTCAAAAATGTGTATGCACTCTTGTTGTGAATCCGCATGATCGGCAATCAGGTGAAAGTTGTCCAAGAGAAGCAAATCAGGTTTGGAGTTGCCATTGTGGTGGTTATTAGTCAAATTTCGGAAATGGTGTTTCGAATTATAGGAGGAAAGGTATATAACTTTTGTGGATGTTCTTTCCGTTATTGCTTGATTTCCTATAGCATGTAGAATATGGGTTTTTCCCGAGCAGTTGTCGCTGTAAATATAAAGAGGGTTATATTTGGATCCCGGCTTCTGAACAATCTCCAGGGCTGATAACCAGGTAAGCTGATTACAGTCGGAAATAACAAAATTGCTGAAGGTGAATTCGGGATTAAGACCATTATCAACTTGTATGCCATCTTTTTGTGGTCCGGACTTTGCTGGTATATTTTGAATTTCTGAATTGACAGACGCTGTTTTATGAACGAAGCGAAGTTTTGGAAGAAGACGTAGATTAACTTTAAAAAAGCTTTGAATTTGATCCGTGTAGTTGTCTTTCAACCATCTCGCGACAAACTTGTTTGGGACTTCGATTGTGGCTCTGGTCGAGTCTAGATTTTTAAGGGTTGTCTGTGATATCCACGTTTCAAATTCCGATCTGGAAATATCCGCAGAAAAGCCTTTTTTTATTTGTTCCCATATATCATTTTCTATCGTCATATTATATAGTTATTAAAATTCCCCGTAAATGGTTGATAGACTGTAATTATAGGCTTTTTTTGTGAAAATTGCAATGGAAATAATTAATGGAACAGGTACTAACCTACAAATAAGGAGAATGAATAATGACGTATACAGTAGCACTTGCCGGAAAAGGGGGTACAGGGAAGACCACAACGGCCGGTATGTTGATTAAGTATCTTGTGGAAAAAGGGAAATCGCCGGTTCTTGCAGTTGATGCGGACGCCAATGCAAATCTCAATGAGGTTTTAGGACTGGTAATTGAGGAAACCCTGGGGGATGCACGAGAGAAGATGAAAGGGGGCGATTCCGCCGGGATGACGAAGGATATCTATATGGAGATGAAAATTCAACAGGCAGTTGTAGAGGCTGATAATTTTGATCTTGTTGTCATGGGGCGACCTGAAGGGGCGGGATGTTATTGCGCTGCGAACTCCCTGCTTACCCTGTACCTGGAAAAACTGATTGATAATTACAATTACATCGTCATCGACAATGAAGCGGGAATGGAGCATTTAAGCCGTCTTACCACGCAAAATATCGATATTCTTCTTGTGGTTTCTGATTCCAGTCGGAGAGGACTTCAGGCGGCATCCCGTATTGTGGAACTCAGTGATACTTTGCCTCTGAACATTGGCAAAAAAATAGTCATGGTCAATCGGGTGAAGGAAGGTCAGGAAGAATCGATCAAAAAGATTCTGGACGAGTATTCTCTTGAAATGGTGGGAATGGTACCGGAGGATCCTCAGGTGGAAGAATTCGATCTCGAAGGAAAACCGACCATTGAACTTGGAAAAGACAGCAGGGCTATGGAAGCTGCTTATGCGATTTTCGAGAAAATATTAACGGATTGATAACTATATATTGTGTATTTTTTTTCTTGGATACTATATGTTGACTATTTAAAAAATGCCAAAACCCATTAAAATTACAGTAAAAATTTCTTGACAATAGCTTGATATTCTTTTAATTTGACAATGCCCTTTGAAACTGAGGGATTTTTTTGCCCGTATCTTGTTCTATTTTTCACAAATAAGGTTAAAAAGGACTTTTTGCATTTGATTGATCAGGTATTTTGGTAAGCGGCGCGAGAGAGAAGCCGCACATTGTTAACAAATAAAGATTAGGAAGAAGGAGGTATGAAAATTGGCCTTTGAAATTCCCGGACAGCCCTATTCAGGAAATATAGGGGAAACCACCATTGGAGCAGGAAGCAGCGCTGTTAAACTGGGAGGAGAAGATGCATATTCTTTTCATGTTTTTGAAGGAAGTATGCCGAATCCCCCGAAAATAGCTATGGAAGTGTGGGATTATGATCCTTCCGAGGAATGGCCTGCAGCCGCAATTGCACCTTTCAAGGACGTTATTGCTTCTCCCGAAGCATGGGCCAAGAAATGTGTTGAAGATTATGGAGCTGATATTATTGTCCTTCAGCTCAAGAGTACGGACCCCAACGGGATGGACAGGGACGCCGATGAAGCTGCGGAGGTAGCAAAAAAAGTAGCTGACGCCATTGACGTACCGCTGGTCGTGTGGGGTACCGCAAACAACGCGAAGGATGAAGAAGTTCTCAAGAAAATTTCGGAAAAATGTGAGGGCATGAATGTGGGCCTTGGCCCCGTTGAAGAAGCCAATCACAAAGGTGTTGGCGCCAGTGCGCTTGGTTATGGCCATACCATCGTTGCTTCATCTCCGATCGACGTGAACCTGGCAAAACAGTTGAATATCCTGTTGGGCAACCTGGGTGTGCAAACCAACAAAATTATTGTTGACCCGACAACCGGTGGCCTGGGCTATGGTCTCGAGTATAGTTATTCCGTCATGGAACGGATCAAAATGGCTGCCCTTACACAGGAAGATGAAAAACTCCAGGTACCAATGATTAATAATGTGGGTAATGAGGTCTGGAAATGTAAAGAAGCAAAAGAGCCTCTCGCGGAAGCTCCGACCCTTGGAGATCCGGAACGACGTGCCATCCTTATGGAATCCACCGCCGCTGTTGCCTACCTGCTTGCAGGTTCCAATGTGGTCATTTTAAGACATCCTGAGAGCGTTCGTCTCACGAGGGCTTTTATTGAATTACTGTTAAACGGCGGAGTAGCAAGCGATGTGAAGGAAATTTCCAAAGTCATGGATCTGGAAGAAGCAGATCTCCTTGCTATTTCTCCGGAGCCCGATTTGACCATTGCAGAGGCGGCCGCTCCCAAAGAAAAGGCAGCTGCACCCGCGAAAAAGGCGGCTGCTCCTATGAAAAAAACGCCTGCGAAGGCAGAAGCAAAAGCCGAACCGAAGAAAGAAGAAGCCAAGCCGGCAGTAGATAAGGAACCCGATGCAAAGGCCAAAGCCGAAGCAGATGCCAAAGCTAAGGCAGATACAGAAGCCAAGGCGAAAGCTGACTCGGAAGCGAAAGCGAAAGCCGATGTGGAGGCCAAGGCCAAGGCGGAAGCCGATGCGAAGGCTAAGGCGGAAGCTGCAGCCAAAGCTAAGGCAGCTGCAGAAGCTGCGGCAAAGGCCGCCGAAGTGGCTAAGAGAGAGGCAGAAGAACAGAAGATAAGAGAGCAACGGGCAAAGGAAAAGGAAAACCGGGTTGTCAAGAAGACATCCGGTGTTCCTGAAAAAGGTTCCATGACTGCTGCAAAAGAGCAGAAATCCACGCAGCAAAAAACCCTTAGCAAGTTCAAAAAAATACGCAGGTAAGAATGTTCGTTGGTGTCTTTTTGAGTGAAGTCTTAAGTAGACACCACTAAAAATAATCAAAGTAAAAAAATAATCATGAGGAGGAACCTCTAATGGCAGAAGATAAACCAAAGGTAGTCAAGATAGAAAAGAAGAAAAAAGTAGTCGATCCCAAAGCAGCTTCCATAGACGTTGCATCACAGGAGATGATAGCCAGGGCAACGGAACTGGGCGTAGAAACGATTTTTGACAGGGCACTGAGCATGAAACCGTGTAATATCGGAATTCAGGGAACATGCTGTAAGAATTGCGCTATGGGTCCTTGTCGCCTTCCCCTTCCTAAAGGGGGTATTGAGGGTGAAGATGAAAGAAAGGGTCTCTGTGGTGCTACCGCCAATACTATTGCGGCAAGAAACTTCATACGAATGATTGCTGGTGGTGCAGCAGCCCATTCCGACCACGGACGCTCAGTGGCAGAAGTCTTTCTTTCCGTCGCGAGAAAAGAAACGGACGATTACCAGATAAAAGATTTCGATAAACTTCTTGCTGTAGCAGGGCACCTCGGTGTCGCAACCACCGTAGAGGTGGATGGTGAAGAAGTTGATAGGGATATGGACGAAATTGCGCTTGAGACTGCAGAAGTGGCGTTAAATGAATGGGGAAAGTCAGAAGGAGAGGTCCTATACGTCAAAAGGGCCCCTAAAGCCCGTTATGAACTGTGGAAAAAACAGGGTGTTATTCCAAGAAATATAGATAGGGAAATCGTTGAAATCATGCACCGTACCCATATGGGGGTTGACCAGGATTACAAGAACCTCATGAAACAGGGAACCAGAGCGGCTATAGCCGATGGATGGGGCGGGTCAATGCTTGCAACCGATATTCAGGATATTCTTTTCGGAACGCCGTATCCCATCCAGTCAGAGGCAAACCTTGGCGTTATGAAAGAAGATCATGTCAATATTATTGTCCATGGACATGAACCGGTTCTGTCCGAGATGATTATAGCCGTGTCTGAGAACCCAGAGATCATCGAATACGCCAAGTCAAAGGGTGCAAAAGGGATCCAGCTTTCCGGAATCTGTTGTACGGCAAACGAAATGCTTCAACGTCACGGAATTCCTTTGGCCGGGACATTCCTGCAGCAGGAACTGGCTATTATTACCGGCGCCTGCGATGCCATGGTCGTGGATATTCAGTGTATTATGCAGAATATCGCAAACGTTGCAAAATGCTTTCATACCAAGGTGATTACAACCCATCCCATCGCTCAGATGGAACAGGAAAATGTAATCCATATAGAGTTTGATGAGCATCATGCGAAGGAAGATGCAGAGCGGATTGTGAAACTGGCCATCGACAACTTTCAAAACCGTGGGGCAGAAGTCATGATCCCGCAGCACAAAGCCGCTATTGTCGGCGGTTTTGGTGTTGAATCCATAGAGTATCATCTTGGTGGTTCTTTCAGAGGCACATACTACACCCTGAACGACAATATTATTAATGGTCGTATCCGTGGTGTGGCAGGAGTTGTTGGATGCAACAACGCGAGGACACAACATAACCGTGATCATATCGCAATCTGTAAAGAATTGATTAAAAACGATGTGCTTGTTCTTACAACGGGCTGTACGGCCATTGCCTGTGCAATGGAGGGGCTCCTTAGTCCTGAAGCTGCTGCAGTGCATGCCGGTCCGGGCCTTGCAGAAGTTTGTGAAACCGTTGGTATTTCTCCAGTCCTGCATCTTGGTTCCTGTGTTGATAACAGTCGGATTCTTCTTGCAGCAACAGAGGTCGTTAAGGCAGGCGGGCTTGGCAACGATATCAGCGAATGGCCTGTGGCGGGAAGCGCTCCCGAGTGGATGAGTGAAAAGGCCATAAGCATCGGGCATTATTTTGTGGCTTCGGGTGTGTATACGGTATTTGGGTATATGTTGCCTACAAGCGGGGCTCCGGTATTCCACGATTATCTTAGCAAGGACTTTGAGAAAATCTATGGTGGCATGTGGGACGTGGAACCCGACCCCATTAAACATGCGCATAAGATGATCGCCCATATAGATAGAAAGCGGAAAGAACTGGGCATAGACAAGGCCCGAGAGAGGGTCCTTATGGATATGGCAAGCCGCCAGGCCCTTGAGGCTTAACACACAAGGTAATGGGTTTTTTTTAGGTAAAAAGTAAGAATATGGATTGAAATAAATCCTCAACGAAGGAGGAACAAGATGTCGAGATTAGTAGCTTTTGCAGCGATACAGGGCGGCTATAAAGTAGTTTCACAGGCCGAAGGGGCATACCAGAAGGCACTTCATACATATGATGCGAGCACAAAGGTGAGTTTTCCAAACACCGGTTATTTTCTGCCGGTTATTTATTCTCTTTTTGGAATCAAGGTTGAAACCCTTGAAGATATGCAGGAACCCCTGGACATTGCGCGGGGACTTCTTCCGCCGCATATCAAAAACAGAAACTGGCTCCCTTTCCTCGGTCCTTTACTGGACGCTGGGATGGCAGGTATTATAGCTTATGAAATTATAGAAGCCTTGAGATATCTGAATGATCCTGATTTTTATCTGCATGCGGAAGATCCGGATATCGATGCCGGTAAGATCTGGCTCGGGGCCGCGGATGATACGGTTCTAAGAAAAAGAGGGGTTGAGTTTGTTGATGGAAGCGCCCCCGGATTTGCCGCTATTGTTGGATCTGCCCCCACTAAAGAAATTGCACAGATGATTCTTGAGGATTATCAGAAGAAGAGTCTTTATATTTTCTGTGCTGCAAACCATAATGGAACCACATTGATTGAACAGGCTATTGAGGCTGGTATGCAGGTGGGTTGGAATACCAGAATTGTGCCTTTTGGTCCCGATATTTCATCCGCTGTTTTTGCCCTTGGTTTTGCAAATAGGGCCGCAATGGCTTTTGGCGGGGTTCAGCCCGGTGATTACAAAAAGATACTCTTGTATAATAAGGAGAGGATCTTTGCATTTGTAAACGCTCTTGGCGATGTGGGAACTGAATGGGCTGTAGCCGCGGCAGGTTGTGTAAACTGGGGCTTTCCCACCTTGGCTGACACGGATATTACCCAGATTCTTCCTACGGGTATCTGTACCTACGAGCATGTGGTGTCTCCCGTTTCCTATGATGAGATGTGCCAGAAATCTGTGGAGGTCAGGGGTCTTAAGGTTACGGTTTCAGAGATCGATATCCCAATGGCATTTGGCCCGGCCTTTGAGGGCGAGCGTGTCAGGGGCGCAGATCTGTACTGCCAGACGGGTGGTGGAAAGGCCCAGTGTACGGAACTCGTGAAAATGGCTGAGATGAACGAGATCGAGGACGGCAAGGTAGAGATTATCGGACCCGATGTGGACGAGATCAAGGAAGGCTCCAACTTTCCGCTGGGTATCTATGTGCAGATCGCCGGCCGTGAGTTCCAGACTGATTTCGAGCCGATTATCGAGCGACAAATTCATCACCTGACCAATTACATCCAGTCGATCATGCATATTGGACAGCGTGATATTTCCTGGATTCGGATCAGTAAAGCCGCCATTGAAAAAGGCTTTTCTTTGAAACATATCGGAGTTGTTCTTCACGCCAAATTCCATCAGGATTTTGGAAATATTCTGGATAAGGTCCAGATAACCCTTTATACAAACCAAAAGGATGTTGATGCACTGACGAAAAGGGCACGGGCCGAGTATTCCACCAGAGATAATCGCGTTGAATTGATGAAGGACGAGGATGTGGAGACCTACTACTCCTGCACACTCTGCCAGTCATTTGCTCCCAACCACGTGTGTACCGTGAGCCCGGAAAGAACCGGTCTGTGTGGCGCATACAACTGGATGGATTGCAAGGCTGCCTTTGAAATCAATCCGACGGGACCCAACCAGCCTATAGAAAAGGGCGAGTGTATCGATCCCAAGCTGGGACAATGGAAAGGTGTCAATGACTTTGTGTATAAGGCATCAAGGGGTAATGTAACCCACTATAATTTTTATTCCATGGTGATTGATCCCATGACCACCTGTGGGTGCTGTGAATGTATCGCGGCACTGCTTCCCGGCTGTAACGGCGTCATGACCGTTGGCAGGGATTATTCCGGGGAAACACCTTGTGGTATGAAGTTTACGACCCTTGCCGGTGTGATGGGTGGAGGCGCTTCATCTCCAGGATTTGTAGGACATTCCAAATATAACATTGCCCAGGGTAAATTCATCCTCGGCGACGGTGGACTCCTCCGCATGGTCTGGATGCCCAAGATGCTCAAAGAGGAACTCAAGGACCGACTTGACAAGCGAGCCGAAGAGATGGGCGTTCCCGGGCTCTATGATATGATTGCCGACGAAACCGTAGGGACCACAGAAGAGGAAATTATGCCTTTCCTCGAAAAAGTGGGCCATCCGGCACTTAAAATGGATTCTATCGTAGGCTAGAATTTAATGGTGTTCCGTCCAAGTCTCCAAAAGAGGGTTGGACGGAACACGGACGATAATTTTGTGAACAGGAGTATATTATGGGATTAACTGGGATTCAGATTTTTAAGATGTTGCCCAAGACCAATTGTGGAGAATGCGGTGTTCCCACATGTCTGGCCTTTGCCATGAACCTGGCATCCGGAAAGGCGGAACTTGACGCCTGCCCCTACGTTTCTGAGGAGGCGAGAGAGAAACTGGACGAAGCCTCTGCTCCTCCCATTAGGCCGGTGGCTATCGGTGCCGGGACGAGGGCGTTTAAAATTGGTGGCGAGACAGTCATGTTTCGGCATGAAAAAACTTTTTTCAACCCTATGGGGCTTGCCGTGCTTGTTCCTTCGGATATGGATCCGGCTGCCCTGGATGAGAAACTTAAGGAATGGAATGCCCTTCAATACGAGAGGGTAGGCCTCAACCTTCGACCTGAACTGATCGCCCTGAAAGATGTAAACGGCGACAGTGGCGCCTTTGGGGCCGCTGCGGAAAAAATTGCCAAAGAGAGCGAATTCGGACTCGTGCTTATGACGGAAAATATGGATGTCATGAAGGCAGGAGTAGAAGCCTCTGCATTCAAAAAACCACTTCTGTATGCGGCCACGGCCGACAATGCGGATGACATGGGCGCCCTTGCAAAAAAAAGCGGACTGCCTCTGGCGATTAAGGCCGACGATGTGGACGGCTTGATAGCCCTCAGTGACAAACTGACCGGTATGGGTTTGAAAGACCTTGTGCTGGATTCCGGTGCACGGGAGATTAAGCAGTTGTTTCAGGATCAGATTGCTATGCGAAGAGCGGCTCTCAAGTCCGGGAACCGGTCCCTTGGCTTTCCTACCATTACCTTCCCGTGTGAAATGGCCTCCAATATCGATACGGAGACCCTTATTGCGTCCATGTTGATCGCCAAATATGCCGGCATAGGGGTTCTTTCTGATTTCAAGGGGGAAAGTCTTTTTCCGTTGTTGCTTGAAAGACTCAATATTTATACGGATCCTCAACGTCCCATGACGGTGACGGAAGGGATTTATGAGATCGGAACGCCCGATGAGAATTCGCCCGTGCTTATTACAACGAATTTCTCGTTGACGTATTTTATTGTCAGCGGTGAAATTGAAGGAAGCAGGGTGTCCAGCTGGCTTCTGGTAAAAGATACGGAAGGCCTGTCCGTTATGACTGCCTGGGCGGCAGGAAAGTTTGCCGGTGATGAAGTGGGTATGTTCATCAAGAAATGCGGCATAGCAGATAAAATATCTCACAAGAAAGTGATTATTCCAGGGTACTCGGCATCGATCAGTGGTGAGATGGAAGAAGAACTACCGGACTGGGAAATCATGATCGGGCCAAGAGATGCGGCCCTGATACCGAAGTTTCTCAAGGATATGCAGTAAGTCGCTGATTTCTTGAGAACGTAAGGATCGTGTACGTAATAACTTTCGTAAATAGGCGCATAGATTTAGGTCAGGTTCGGAGTCTTCGCTTACCTGTTCGATATGGGATCACAAAAGCTGAAGTATGTCGCTATTTCAATGTTTTTGTGATTTCATGTCGGGCGAAAATGGCCTGAAGTTATGATGCATAGTTGAGGAAGTTATTGCGTTCACGATCCTAAACAGCCAACCGTTCGTCTATTAGGGAGTATACGCATGTTACTGATCGGAGAAAATTTAAATGTGATCAACACGATCATAGGCAGGGCTTTCAAAGAAAAGGATCCCGGGCCCATTGCAGCAGAGGCGGTCCGGCAAAAGGAATTAGGAATGGACTGGATTGATATCAACCTGGGGCCTGCAAGAAAAGGTGGACCGGAGTTGATGGAATTCGTAGTCAAGACAGTTCAGGAAGAGATCGGAGACGAGACTCCCCTCTGCCTTGACACTTCCAATATAGAAGCCATGGAGGCAGGTCTTGCTGCGCACAAAGGAAAAGCGATTATCAATTCCATCATGTGCAGACCTGAACGTTATGAAAAAATGATTCCTTTGGCAGTCAAATACAAGGCCAACATGATTGCCCTCATGTGGGGGCCGGACGGCCTTCCCAGGGATGAAAACGAAAGGGCCGCCCTTACGGTGGAACTGATCTATGCAGCCAACGAAGCGGGTGTTCCTAATGAAGACATCTTTGTGGATGGAATTGTTACCCCGGTGAATATTCAGCAGCCGCAACTCATGAGTCTGATGGCTTTCCAGGAAATGCTTCAGGACATAGCCCCGGGCGCCAAATCTACCTGTGGTCTTTCGAATATTTCCAACGGCCCTCCGGATGAACTCAGGCCAATCCTCAATCAGGCCTACATGGTCATGTTGGAGAGGAAGGGAATGTATTCCGTTATTGCCGATGCTTACGACGCCCAGTTGGTTGCCATAGCGAGAGGTGAAAAACCGGAAGTGGTTGATGCCATCCATAAGGTGATGGACAATGAAGACATCGATATGGGGTCCCTTTCAAAGGAAGTGCAGGGTTATGTAAAAACTGCCAGAGTTATTCTGGGTCAGTCCCTGTATTCGGATTCCTGGCTTGAACTGTAGTACGATTTAACCAAAAGCATAGACCTCCCCAAATGGCTTGGAACGCGCCGGGGGAGGTCTTTTTTTTTACAAAAGAGTTTTTAAATTATAATGATTACTGAGGAATTTGCGCCATGGATGATGGATGTGGAAGTCAGGGAAATCAGGGAAGTTGTGGAACCACCCCGGGAGATTTTGAAAGGAATCAGCAGGACAAGATGATAGAGGCAAACCTGGCCAGGGTTGGCAGGAAAATTGTAGTCATGAGTGGCAAGGGGGGCGTGGGGAAGAGCTCTGTAGCGAGTTATCTCGCGGTTCTCTTGAGCGGAAAAGGAAAAAAAGTGGGTCTTCTGGATGTGGATCTCCACGGACCCAGCGTTGCCCGCCTTCTGAATGTGCAGGGTGGTTTCGAAATGGGTGAAGAAGGGGTGGTTAGACCTTATAAAGTTTCTGAAAACCTCAGTGTCGTGTCTCTTGAAATGATACTGGGAGATAAGGATTCGGCGGTTATCTGGCGTGGCCCTATGAAAATCAGCGCTATCAGGCAGTTTATTTCCGACATAGAGTGGGGTGATCTGGATTACCTGATTGTAGATTCTCCCCCAGGGACAGGGGATGAGCCCTTGACTGTCATTCAGACGATTCCCGATGCAGAAGCTTTGATAGTAACGACCCCCCAGGAAATCAGTCTGGCGGATGTGAGAAAATCGATCAACTTCTGCCGACAGGTAAATATGAAAATTCTTGGGATTGTGGAAAATATGAGTGGTCTGATTTGCCCCCATTGTGCAAAAAAAATTGAGCTGTTTGGTGCCGGTGGTGGTGTCAGCATGGCGAAGAAGGCGCAAGTGCCTCTCCTGGGCCAGATTCCGATGGATCCGCAAATGGTTGAATATGGAGACAGGGGCGATCTGGCCGGATTGAAAGAAAAAGAAGATCTGGAAATAAACAAGGCTTTTGAAAAGATTGTTGAAGTTATTGTAAAGTGATTTTTGCCCTGTCTTTCACTATTAAAGCTGAGGGATCACTTAAAAAGGTACTATTTTGCCTTTTATGTGAGGAATTCATGGCCGGCGGCGCTGAATTAATTTAAAATTGCTTGATTTTATAAAAATTCAGAGTATCATGTACACAATCATGAAAGTTCTCTTATGTGGGGAACTAGTTGGTTCTGAGAAGTAGTTGGTTCTGTCGATAGTGGCAACCCTATGTTTAGGACCAAGAAAATTTTTGTGAAAGGAGGGGGAGTCACTATGGCCAATGGAATCGTAAAGTGGTTTAACAACAGCAAAGGATTTGGTTTTATTGAGCAGGAAGATGGTCCGGATGTATTCGTTCATCATTCAGCAATCAATGCCGAAGGTTTCAAGTCTCTTAACGAAGGCGATCATGTCAGCTTTGATATAGAGCAGGGTGCAAAGGGTCCGGCCGCAGCAAATGTCACTGTAGCATAAAAGTTTTTTTGTCATCGAGGGGCGTATCGACATATGAATTCCGTTGATACGCCCCTTTGTTTTTGTGGAAGGAGGGACTATGCTGTTTCAAAAAAGCGATGGAAGCAAAATTTATTATGAAATACACGGTCAAGATACTGGAAAAGAACCAATTCTGCTGCTTCATCATGGGATAGGTTGTGCAAACACCTGGAAAGAGATCTATCCCGATCTCGTATACGCGGGATACAAGGTCATCATTTACGACAGAAGGGGGTTTGGCGAATCGGAGAAAGGTCCTGATTTCATGGATTTCTATAAAAGCGATCGGTATCGACCGGAAAGTGTTGACGAATTGTCCGCCTTGCTTGACTTCCTTGGTATCAACCGTTTTCATCTGATCGGACAGTGTGAAGGGGGAGTGGTTTCCTTGGATTATGCGGCAAAATTTCCGAACCAGGTCCTGACACTGACCACATCAAGTACCCAGTGTTTCAGCGGTGTACCCATGGTTGAGAAAAACGCCCATGATTTCCCCAAGATTTTCCGGGAACTTGAACCGGTACTCCAGGCCAAGCTCATGGAATGGCAGGGCGAGGGTGCAGAGGAATTTTTTAACCAATTCAGTCAATTCGGTGGGGCCTATGGAAAAAATGTCTTCGATCTGAGACCCGTTTTGTCTTCTGTAACCTGCCCTTCCCTTGTTTTGTATCCTGACCGAAGCACTCTCTTTACGGTGGAGCAGGGAGTGTCCATGTATCGAGGGCTTCCTAAGGGAGAACTGTCGGTGCTGCCCGGCTGTGGTCACAACACCTACCAATACCGGCCTAAAGAATATGTTCGCATCGTTTTGAATTTTCTTGGTAGGCACGAGGATCGAGATGCGGGGGTGAATGAAGGGGAGATGGTGGGAATGTCGTGTCTTGCGGTGAAGAAGTCTCCCAAACTATAACGGGTGTGCTGTATGGAGCAAAACTCCCATTCCCCCCTGCTCCAACAGCAGTTTCATTTCCTGGCCGTTTTTTGCAAGGAGTGCCCCCGCAAATCCCAATGCGTTTACGGAGATGGGTCCGAAAAACTCTCTTGACCTTGGAACCAGGAGCATCCATTCACGGGTGAGCAGCAGATTGTATGGACCGGACTGTGTTCCTGTTTGAGGATCGTTCAAGGAATTCAAACCAACCTTGTGAAGCATCCGACGATACATGTGGTGTACGGCCGGCGCAAACTCCGTACTATTGTTGGACAGATCCGGTGAAAACTCTGCAAAAGAATGTAGGAAAGGAATCCCGGGGATTACCCCCAGCCCTTTTTCAAAACGAGCTTTTTTAAAAAAGGGTTCCATGGGCACTCTGGGATCTTTTTCTGCCATTGGTTTCCCCATGGGCAGAGGAATCATCTGGAGATGCTTGTGTTTCTGGCTGGCCCCTGCTTCTTCTCCCCCATTATAAAAGGCGAGACTCTCAAATTCCGGAATACAGGTACAAATCGCTTCAAAGTCAGCAATGTTTAGAAGTTTTTCCTGGTCTTCAAATTCTCGTGTTACAATGAGAAGATGGTGATCAATGACATTGAATTTATTTAGAAGACAGAGATGGGTTCGGGAAATGTCCGAAACAAACATCTCTCTCTCATATGGAAAAAATGGATTTGGTTTCTCGTTTTTGCCGGCGCTTTCCACCTGCCGCAATTTCTTTTCTTCAGCTTTTCGGGTAAGGCTTGATAGTTTTCGAATCTGAAAATCCACCCCTGCATCTCTCACAATGGTGCTTTCAGTGGTAATGGGCTGAAGTGCGCCGCTTGCCAGTGCCCGCTTTGTGGCTTGGATGGTTTTTGGCATCAAAGTGCCCCGTTCAAAGTGCATAAACCTGTATCCTGTTAAAAGATTTGGTTACGAATGGAATCATAAGGTCTTCTTCAATTCTTTTCTATGGTTCATTGCGGATTAGCGCGATTCTTGCGTGAAAAGCGCTTAACGTCATTCCGGTCCCGGATCACGTCCGGGATGACGGACCCGGAATCCAGGTTTTCGGAGGCATCCGGAGTTTCGCAGGCTCGCTTACCCGGATTCCTGCTTTCGCAGGAATGACGATTGTTTCTCGTTCGAGGCTGATTTGTTCGATCACTCTTGGCCTCAGCCTAATGGCTGATAAGGAAGTGGTTTTCACACTAATCCGCGATCAGTCTTTTTTATTGCGAAGCGAGGGTCGAATACCCCGCCGCTTGCGGCGTCGAGTCATCCCGGACACCGATCCGGGATCCAGTAAAAATTGGTACTGGATTCCGGCCTTCGCCGGAATGACGACCGATACCCCGTGGCTTGCCATGGGGTGGTTCATTTATCTCTTCAGCATCTCTTCCGGTACTTCTGCTTTTTCGGGCCATCCGTCGGGAATCAGCTGCCCTTCCTTTTCTTCTGAAGTCTCTTTCAATTGTTTCAGCCTTGGTCTTTTATATTCTTCTCGTGGTTCCTTTGGTATTCTTCCGCTGAGGATAGATTCCGATCGCAGGCGTCTTCCGACCGTCCTTTCCATCATCGCTCCCAGTTCCAGAATTCTGTCTATGTCCAGAGACCCCGCATCTATGCCCATTTCATCCAGCATTACGCACATGTCTTCCAGGCTCGCTAACCCCACTATATTGGGATCTTTATAGTAATAAGAGCCGGTTCCAGGGACCGGTGTCCTGTCTAAAAAATTAGCCGGCTGGCCTCCCAGGCCCCCCAGGGTTCCTTCGAAAATTTCCACACCGGCCTGAAGGGCTGCCAGCACATTGGCCATGCCCCAGCCCCGCGTTACATGAAAATGGGCTACGTGCAGGTCGGGGTTGGGAATCTGGTCCAGTACCATGGAAAAATACCGGTAAACCTGGTCAGGCGGCGCCGAACCATCGTGGTCTGCATGCTCGATATCATCTGCGCCGATACTCAACCACCGTTTCGTGAACTCCACAGCGTCTTCCAGTTTTGTGGGGCCTGAAATGGGGCTTCCCCAGATGGTGCTGACGGTTCCACACATCTTGATGCCCGCATCCTTACATTTGCGGATGCAGCGTTCAGCCTCCCGCCAGTATTGGGGAAGGGTCGTTGCGCTGTTGGCAAAATGGTGTTCCTCGTCGGTCGAAACCATCATCAGGACACGGTCCGGTCCGCAGCCTTGTTCTTTCAGCATAATTGCGCGGTCAACACCGGATTCCCTGATGGTTACGGCAGTCCACTCGATGCTTTCCGGATCTATCCCCCGCTTGGCTAACCTTTTGTTGAAAATGTTGGTCCTCAATCCTTTGAGTACTTCCTCTGAGTCCTTGAACTGCGGCATGATCCTCGCGTTGCCGAGGTTTGTTGCCTCCAGTCTCTTTATTCCGGCAAAGGCCAGTTCCTGCAGGTAGTAAATTTTGGCTTCCGTGGGAATCCATATTTCCTCATGCTGGAACCCATCTCGTACCGTAATATCCCCCAGGTGAACCCTTTTTGGCATTTTCGGATGATCTTTGAATATATCGTATTGGCTCATTGGTTTCTCCCCCTTTTTCGGTTTCTCCAGCCCCGCAAACAGGGCGCGGGATCTTCGACATTCCATTACTCCATCTTTTCATCTCCCGGTTCCCTGAAATCCGGTACACGTTGTTCTAACATGGCAGTCAACCCCTCAAGGAATTTGGGATCCCTGTAAAGGGCTGCGTCCGCTTTCAGCTCTTGTTCTATAAAAGATTTCTCTTCATACGTGGAAGGATTGAAAATCTCCAGCAGATAATCCAGTGCCTTTATGGACTGGGGCGCCAGCGGCCTTCCAAGGGTGGATATTTCCTCCCGAATCTCCCGTAATGATTGCCTGCGGATATGGGCGTAATTTTCCGGGTTGATTCTCACAGCGACTTCTTCTGAAATTTGTTCACGAGACGCCATATTCATCCGGCTTTTCCCCTCTTTTCGCGGGATCTCCTGCTCGGGACAGGTGGCCATTTCAAGTCCTTTCGGAAGCAGATGAAGACCCGTTTCGTAATCATGTTTCTCCAAAAGTTCTTGATATTCCTTTCGATCTCGCTTCGGATCACTCGATTTGATACGCCCGGGAAACTTAAATGGAATATCAACGACTTCATTATAAATTCCAATCTGTTCCAAAGATGCTGCGCCTACTTCCCGCGCTGTCTTGGTCATGTATTCAGCGTTCGCCAGTCCGGCTTTGGTCAGGGCCCGAGCCATTCCTGCCCACCCTGGAATAATGCCGATCATGGCTTCACTGAAACAGAAACCGCTCCGGGAGTCTCCTACGAGATAATCGGCCATGAGTTGTATCTCCGCTGATCCTCCAAAACGAAGGCCTCCACCACAGATTCCCACAACCCGTATCTGCTCTGCAGCCCGGCGGATTTTGTCGTAGAGAATGATTCCCTTTCTCAGTCGGTCTTCTCCCCAGTTGAAGAGCGTATCCACCTCTTCATCCGTTGCGCCGTTCGACTCCATCTCCTGTTTTTCGTTGAGTGTTCGTTGGAGATTACTCCTGCTTTCTTTGAGGTCGCCGCCTGAATGAACGGGATCGTTAGGACCATAGAGAATCAGGAAATCCAGGTTTTCAAGTCTCTCAAGGACCTTGTCCAACCCATCATGGTAGGCATATAGTCCGATCGTGCTGACCTGATGCATAGGTGGATTCTGATAGCAGAGGATTGCGCCGGGTTTTCCCCTGTGGTTTACCTCATCAATAATAAGATAGGAGTCTCCGTCCTGCCATTCGAATAGTGGGCCTACATTGCTATATTCAGTTGTGCTCATGGACCTGACCAGTCCAATGGGTCCTTTCATAAATAGTCCTCCGATTCGGTATGGTAAAACTGCGATTGCAACGGGATGGGCCTCTGAACCCAAGTGGATTTCAGTGGTTTTGAAAAGGAAAGCCTTCCAGAACCTTTGCAGGGTCAAAAAGTAGCAGAAAATGATGGGAATTACAAGTGGCAATGGCCATTGTATTATGGGCATTGGTAGGTGCGACTTCAGTCGCATGGAACCGGCGCATATGTGCGACTGAAGTCGCACATACTTTCATTGGCCCAAACGATAATCAGAGCCCACACTTTTAATCGTTCTCTTTCTCCACCCGGCAGGGTACGTAACGGTGCAGAGGGGTACCAAGGAAATCCCTGTGAGTATTCTTTGTCAGGTTGTTTACGTTGATGCCGTATTTTTCGCCGGCATAAATGAGCCCGAAACCGTGAGGAATGAGGACCATTCCCGGTCGAATTCGGGTGGAAACCTCCAGTTCCCCCACGTCGCTGCCTGCTTCGGTCGTAACACGTACCTGTTGCTGATCTTTCAAGTTCAACTTTTCCGCATCGGCCGGGTTCATTGCTACAGTACAGGCCCGTTTTCCCCGGTTCCATTCCGGATTGCGCATGAGGGTATTGGCGTTAAAGTCCATGTGACGGCCCGCGTTCAGGATCATGGGAAAGTCATCCGGTAGTTTCAGGTTTTCCGCCTCGCTCCCGGCGTCGATGTCTAGCGCCAACTGCTCCAGTTCGGGGATATGGACTTCCACCTTGCCTGAAGGGGTTTTAATACTGGCGAAATTGTTGTCTACATCCGCCTTGCCAACCCACAAGCCTTGAGGGGTGTCCAAAAGGGCTTGAAAAATGCGGTCTCCCTGGTCCATTCCCGGTTTAAATCCTGCCCTTTCGGCATTATTTCGAAAAGCCTTTGGCGCTGTCATGAGCATGCCCCACAAAGCGGGAAGAGCCGCGCTATTCCACTGCTGCCCAAGAGTTTTGGCAAGCACAAACGGCATGCTGGACATGGCGGCAGGTTCGCTTGCGGCCCACTGCATCAATTTTGCCCCAAAGGCCAGTCGGTTGCCTTGGGCTGCTTCATAAAGATCTTCGGGAATTTCAGGAATCAGGCCCAGCCTGTCGGCTAATGTGGTGAATATCTGAGAGGCTTCCAGACACTGGCCCGGGGGTTCTACTATGGGTCCGCGCATCTGGAAGAAAATCTCCGGATACGTCCAGGGGAAAAAAGTGCCGTCCCACGCTTCATAAAAGGAACGGCAGGGCAAAACGTAATGGGCCAACTGGGCTGTTTCACTCATGACGATTTCATTGACCACCAGCAGGTCCAGTTTGCGAAAGGCTTCTTCGTAGGCAGAGGTATCGGCATAGGCCCGGAGTGGATTGCATGCGCTCACTAAAACCGCCCGGAGTCGGTCCGGGTGGTCGGTGAGGATTTCTTCGGGCATGGCGTTTGGCGGGAACGACCCGCCGGCAGCCGGGGGAAGATTGGTGGCAATAGTTCGCCACGTATCCGGATTTCGCTCATCGGCATGGAATCCCATGGGCATAACCATGCCTGGAATCACATTGCCACCCCGCACGCAGAAAATCCCGCAGACAGCCCCCAGAATATTCATAAAATAAGAGTTGAGTGTGCTGTTTCGGCCCATGTAGATGCCGAGGTCCGGATGTACGGCCCAGCGTCTTGTAGTCATGAGCCGGCAGAGATCATATACCTGCCCAAAGTCCAGATCGCATACGTCAATAGCAGCCCTGAAGTCAAAATTTTCAAACCAGGGGAGAACCTTTTCCCAGCCCTCCACGTGTTGGGTGATGTAATCCTTGTTTTCCCAGCCCTCTTTTACGATCATAGCGATCATGGCTTTCATCAAGAGGGCATCAGACCCGGGGCGTACGGACAGATGTATGTCTGCAATTTTCGCCGTTTCGCTTTTCCTGGGATCAATGATTATAAGGAGCCGGTCCGGATCTTTACTAAAGCCCTTAAGTACCTTTCGGGCCTGAGGCATCTGGTGGCTCATCATGCCGTTCCAGCCCCAGCCCACCAGCATTTCGGCTGCGTGGTCATCTGGAATGGCGATATTGTATTGCTTGCCCAGCATGCGACCGAAAGTCCACCATGAACCGCTGAACTCCTGTCCAGCCGATGAATAGAAATACTGGGAGCCCAGCTGTCGCAGCAGGTTGAGGCCGAATGCCGCCTCAAAGTGACCGCCTTGGGCGCTTCCCCCCATATAGGCCAGGCAGCGCGGACCATGCTTGTCGGTCAGTTCACTTATTTTGTCCGCGATTTCCCCCATGGCCTGTCCCCAGGGTATGGGCTCAAAATGGTCGCCCACCTTTTTCAGGGGTTCGGTGAGTCGGCCTTCGGGGTACTGGTGATAGAGGACATTAAGACCCTTCCGGCAGACATAGCCGGCGCTTCGCGGGTTTTCCGCATCCGGTTTAACCTTGACCATTCGGTTGTTCTCGACCAGGACTTTCAAGCCGCAGTTTTGGGCACACAGGACACAGGCGGTTTTTTTCCATTCGCTCATAGTTTTCTCCTCGAATTCAGGACATCCCCACAAAAACCCGTTTGATTTTTCCCTCTTTTCTGAGATTGAAAACGGCCTTTTTTATCTCTTTTTCACTCAAGCCTGTTCTCCGGGATAGTTCCGTGACGCCAACGCCCTCTTTCCTCAGAATAATTTCAAGGACAGGATCCGTTTTTGTAGCTTTCTTGTCTTCTGCTGCCTGGGTTTTTTCCAATCTTTCAAGGCTTTCAACAGCTTTTCCCACTTTTCCGGAAACTTCCTTGACCCCGTTCACAATGTCTTTCCAATCTTCTTTTATGTCCTTCATCTCTGTTTTCCCCCAAAATATCTGTTTTCCAGCACAAAATCAATCTTTAGTTCCCAAGACTTTCCTTACCATATGAGCCAGATCCCGGATCATGATAGGTTTCATGGCAAAGGCTCGAACACCCTTTTGAAGGGCTTCTTCCCGGGGCGCTCGTGCACTGTGTCCGGTGCAGAGGATTATGGGAATATCCGGTCTGATCCCGATGCATTCCTCAGCCAGTTGGTCCCCTGTCATGCCCGGCATGGTGGTGTCGCTGATCAGCAGATCGAACTGTTCCGGCTGGGTTTTGAACAGCTCCAGGGCCTCCAGACTGTTGGTCATGCCGGTCACCTTGTACCCCAGTTTTTCCAAGGTCCGTCTACCCATCGTCACCAGGGCCGGCTCGTCATCCACCAAGAGAACATGTTCCTTTCCCCTTGGCAGCTCATCAAGGGGTCCCTCTTCTTCGGGCTTTTCCTCCGTGTCTTTTTCGAGCTTGGGAAGATACACGTCAAATTGGGATCCTTCTTTCGGTCTGCTTCGGACCGTGATGGCGCCACCATGATTCTTGACGATCCCGTGTACAATAGAAAGACCCAGTCCGGTTCCTTTGTCCTTCTCTTTGGTGGTGTAATAGGGGTCAAAGATTCGTTCCACCACATCGGCAGGCATACCGCATCCGGTATCGGCAACACGCAGGTTTACATAAGACCCTGGATGGAGATCGGAATGAAGGGAAGCTGTCTTCACTGAGATGTCCTCTTGGGTGAATCCGACCTCCAGAATCCCTCCCGTTTCTTCCATGGCGTGGGCCGCATTGGTACAAAGATTCATCAATACCTGGTGAATCTGTGTGGGGTCTGCCCTGACGGTTCCGATACCGGATTCGATTTTTTGTTTGAACTCTATGGTAGAGGGAAGGGATGAGCGGAGGAGTTTGAGGGCTTCCTTGATTACCGGACTGATCCAGATAGGTCTGGGTTCGTGTTCGCTCCCTCGGCTGAAGGTAACGATCTGCTTTACCAGATCTTTGGCCCTATAGCTGGCCCTGAGTACTTCCTTCAGATCCGCCTTCACTTGAGAGCTATCTTCGGCATTCATTTCAGCAAGTTGCGTATATCCCATAATACTTGCCAGGATATTGTTGAAGTCGTGGGCGATACCGCCGGCCAGGGTGCCCAGAGCCTCCATTTTCTGGGCCTGTCGCAGTTGGGTCTCAAGGTGCTTTCTATCACTGATGTCCAGGGATATCCCTAAAATTCCAGTGGTTTTTCCGTTCTCCACAATGGGGGACTTGATGGTTTGGACCACAAGTTTCTGATGTCCTTCCAAAAATTCCTCTTCAAATGCTTCTGTTTCGCCGGATTTCATGACCCTTTCATCGTCCATGCGGTATTTTTTTACCAGATCGGGGTGTTCCGGGAAGAGGTCATAATCTGTTTTTCCCAACAATTCCTCCGATGTGAGATTAACGGATTCGGCAAAACTCCGGTTTCCCCCCACATAGGTCAAATTCTTGTCTTTGTGGAAGATCTTGTGGGGGATGATGTTCATGAGCATTTTGTACCGCGCCTCACTCTCTTTAAGTTCCGAAGTTCGCCCATCTACCATGTCTTCCACAATGTCTTTTTCCATGAGCAAGATCTCTTCGGCCCTTTTGATGCGCAGGGCCGCTTTGACCTGGGCAACAATTTCGGCCGCCGTGACGGGCTTGGTCAGGAAGGCTACGGCACCCGTTTCAAATCCCCGGACGCGGCTTTCGGAGCTGTTCTCAACGCCTGAGATCATGACAACGGGAATACTGGTGGTGTCTTTCCCTGATTTTAGTTTTTCACATACCTCAAATCCGTCCATCTCCGGCATGCTCACATCCAGGAGAATCGTATCAGGTTGCTCCATTCTTGCCTTCTTGAGACCCTCAACGCCGGAATCCGCTGTGATCATCCGGCAGTGGGGAATCCGATGAGTCAACATGGCTGAAATAATTTTGAGATTTTTTTCCATGTCGTCAATAACCAATATTTTGGGCATGGCATTCATCCTTTTCAGGTATCTTTTCAATGAGTTCGGGCGGAGTTTATCCGTAAGGATTTTATAAAAGGCTTACGCCTAAACTCCAAGAATACAATGGCTTTTTCAGACTATCTTGAGTCTAATTCTATTATGTGTGCCCAAACTCATTGAGAAGTTACTTTTTCAAAATGTATCTACTTAATATTATGTAGCTTTATTTTTCTGAGTAGGGTTTTGTAATCCACCTTGAGGTTTCTTGCCGTCTCGCTTTTGTTCCCCCCGGCCTTGGTGAGAACATCCTGGATGACCCGTTTTTCAATAGAATCTTTCGTCTTTTTGATCCTGTCTTTGAATGATCCATGGCCAACGCAAAGGGTGATGGAATCATGGAGGTCTGTCTTTTGATCATTGGCAAAGTTGGAATGGGTAGTGAAAGGAAGATTTCCGGGGTGTATGGGGACATTTTCCTCGCACATGAGGACAGCCTGTCGAATCACGTTTCTTAATTCGCGCACATTGCCGGGCCAGGGATATCGTGACAGGGCAATGACCGTCTCTCTGTCGAAACCCTCACATTCCTTTCCCAGTTCCTTCTCCACCTCGTCCATGAATTTTTTGGCGAGATAGGGAATGTCTTCGGTTCTTTCCTTGAGAGAAGGCATTTTGAGGGAAAATTCGTTCAGGCGGAAGAAAAGATCTGATCGGAATTTTCCTGAGTCCACATCTTCTACCAGGGACTGGTTGGTGGCTGCTACAATCCGTACGGAAATCGCAACGGATTTTTTGTCACCGAGTCGTTGTACTATCCTTTCCTGGATGGCCCGCAGGAGTGTCTGCTGAACGGTGTAAGAGAGGTTGCCCACTTCGTCCAGGAAGAGAGTACCTCCTTCAGCAAGCTCGAAATACCCAGGTTTGTCATTCTCTGCCCCGGTAAAAGCGCCTTTCATATAGCCAAACAATTCACTTTCAATGAGTGTTTCGGGGATGGCGCCGCAGTCTACTGCCACAAAGGGGCCTTCCTTTATTTCGCTAAGATCGTGAATGGCGCGTGCCACAAGTTCTTTCCCGGTTCCACTTTCTCCTTCGATGAGAACCGTAAACGAAGTGGGCGCCACCTTTTCCACGTTTCGGACAAGCTTTTTGATGGGATCGCTGTTTCCCATCTTCTCGTAAAGAGATACCCGCTCATTTAAGATGTTTCTCAGGTGGGCCACCTCACACAACAGATTCTGTTTCTCCAGGGCCCTTTGTATGGTGGAAAGAAGTGTGTCTTTGTTTACCGGCTTGGTTACATAGTCGTATACACCCATCCTCATAGCCTTGACGGCGATTTTGATCTCTGCATACCCGGTAATCATAATAATGGGCAATCCCGGGGTGCGCTTCATTATATCCTTAGCAATTTGCAGCCCATCCCTCCCGGGCATCCGGTAATCCATGAGCACCAGATCCGGCACTGCTTTCTCAAACAAACGCAAGGCCTCTTCGCCTTCCCGGGCCTCGACGACCCTATAGCCCTCCTTTACAAGCATATTTGTGATCAACCAGAGAAAGTCGTGCTCATCGTCTACCAGCAGTATTTTCTTTTTGCTTGCGGTCATCCTTATTCCTTACAAAACACCGTGGTGATCTTTCTTAAGTCGCTTACCCCTCGGACCGGACTTGGAAAAAAAGGCGCCTGCACGACAGTCTGTGCATGGAAGCGTGAATGAACCTTTTGAATACAGTCCTGTTGTTCCATGCGCTTATGGGCGCAGAACCCGCAATTCGTGGGAGGCAGTACCATATTTATGATGATATGTTCGCAGGGCACGTTTGTTTTTTCCAGAGCGCTCACAAGACGTTCCAGTTCCAGAAATCCCATGCGTTCTGGAATGGTGACGGCTACAAAACGTGTTTTTTGCGTGTCTATGAGGGCTTCCTGAATTTTTCGCACATTCTTTGAAAGGGCCAGGGCCTTTTCCGCGGCTCCCGTTAGACGGACTACGCCTTTGTATTTCAACAGCAGTTTGAAAAAAGCCTGCAACCATTTCCTGACGAGATGGGGCAGTTCCAAAAATCGGAGGAGGTGACCTGTGGGCGACGTATCCAGGACAAAAATATCAAAGTCTCCTGCTTTCCTTAAATCCATCATCCTGTCCAAAGACATGATTTCATCCAATCCAGGAGGCGCCAGTTCCAGCAACTGGGTCATGACTTCGCGATCGAACTTGATATCGGAGCCGCGGGCCATAAAATTGTCAAACATCACCTGGATATCTTTTTGGAAAGCATCTTTAAAATCCGACCAAAGTCTGTCAGCATTAATTTCCAAGGCAAAGAGATTGCTGTCCTCTGTCCTCTGCCCTCTGCCCTCTGTCCTCTGAATCGGTGTAATGCGGTTTCCAATGGGGATATCCAAGGAATCGGAGAGGGAATGGGCGGGATCGGTTGAGAAGAGCAGTACTTTTTTTTCCGGATACCGACGGGCCAGATCGAGTGCGGCCGCAGCTGCAAAGGTGGTTTTGCCGACACCCCCTTTCCCACCGAAAAGAATGAATTCCAGGTCGGGATTGAGGGATAGACAGGAGTGGGATTCTTGAACCGCCGACGGGGTTATGAGAGGTGTTGAGGGCATGGAACGGCCCAAGAGATAATCCTCTGTCCTTTTCAGTCCCTCCAATCCACGGATCTCATTGGCGAAAAGGGGAACCCGGATTCGTTTGTAGGTGGAAAAGGCGGCGTCAATTTCTATTAAGGGTTGTTTTTGATCTTCTTTTTTTGATTTGCAGAACGGGCATCCATCACTTTCGGCCACACGATTTACAAGCACTTCTTTCATGGGGACATGGATTTTTTCGAGGGATCGGACCAATCTCTTTGTTTCATTGATGCTCATGGATTCAGGAATCATTACCGGTACGAACCGGGTTTCGTCCTTATTGGAAAGGAGTTTTATTATCCTGTCTATATCCGAGGAGAGGTCATCCAGAAATATGTCGCATTCATCTTTTACATATTTTTTCCCGGTGAATTGCTTGAACATATAGCGATGTTTGTGCTGCATCAGGTCCATCACTTCGACCCATTTCCGCATTTGTTCGGGTAGGTTCAACATCCTGACTGTATGTCCCGTGGGGGCCGTATCCACGATTAGAACGTCGTAGGCGCCCTCTCTCAGAAGGTCGGCCATTTGGATAATGGCCATCACCTCATCCATGCCGGGCAGAGAAAGATCTAAGAACGCGCTGATATCCTCCTGGTCAAAATAGGTTCCCCGCTCTGCCAGTTTCTTGATTACGTCGTTGTTTTTTCGTTGGAAATCCTCGAGCAATTTGTTTGCGTCCAGTTCTCTGGCGAACAGATTGGTTATTGGAGTCTCGCAAGCTCGCTTACCCGGAGTCTCGCAAGCTCGCTTACCCGGAGTCTCGCAAGCTCGCTTACCCGGAGTCTCGCAAGCTCGCTTACCTGGAAATTGGTCATCTGAATCTTTGCTTTCCTGGTCATTTGGACTTTGTGCTTTCGCGGTTCCCTGTTCTGCTGTCTTCCTTCTGCTTACCGGTCTCTGTTCACTAACCTCCTCCGCCCCCTGCCCTCTGCCCTCTGCCCTCTGTACCTGCGTCACCCTGTCCCCTATATCTATTCCGAAGCTGTCCGAGAGCGAATGGGCCGGATCCGTGGATATCACAAGCACTTTGCTGTGCGCGCGGGACCTGGCCAGAGAGAGGGCGGCAGTGGCAGCCATGGTCGTCTTGCCTACTCCGCCCTTTCCGCCAAAAAAGATCAGTCGTAGGCCTTTGTTTTGCAGAAATTCAGGGGTGGGTTGGGTATTGGTCATTAATTTGTTCCAGAAGAGTCTTTATTGAACCTGATTTCCAGCAGGTTGTTCCGGATCTGCATTTGATAATCTCCCGGGCTTACCTGTCCTCCGAGTGGCAGTTCCACTCTCAGGGAAGCACCGATTTTGTGGCACCTGACTGTCACCCGATCGCCGTCAAAATCAAGTTTCAGATCATCCGGGGAAATCCCTTTGACTTCCATGATGACCCGGATCTGTTTTCCTTCGTCAAAAATATCTACGAGTCGTTCCTCATTGGGCAGAAAACGCTCTTTTTTTCCTAAAAGCCACCAGCTGAAGGTGATGATTTCTCCGGTTTCCGGGTCGGTTTTTCTTTTTTCAAAGGAAAGTATGTGGCAGCCGATCTCTTTTTCAGCGATAGGGTTAATGGTATCACGAATGACCAGCAAGACGTGCATATGATTCGGGGCCTGGATCAGTTCGGCCAGACGGTTGATCCTCTCGTGCCCGTTTTCCCAAAGATGCCACAGAATATCCCTGCCGTCGGAATCCAGCTGCCCTGAAATTCTCTCGATGGTAGGAAGGTCTATCTTCAGGAAACGAAGCTGCTCTATTTTCTTTTTCCAATTATGCAGCTTATTGGTAATAAAGAGAATGTTTCCGACTCTTGACCCTTTTTCTCCGAGGTAGGTAATCCGCAGGGTAGGCCTGGTTTTCAGGACATAATAGTGTTTTTCATCGTGCAGTTTCTGGATGTTTTCAAGGGAGACCTGAAAGCGAATCTCGGGTCTCAGGAAGAAGATAAGTCGTTTGTTGGTCAAAAAACATTCCACAGGCCGCCAACCGGCCCGATGGGTCTGTCGGAAACCGCCCTGATCCGTAAGGATGACGTCCTCTCCGGGCAAAAACTCGGGTTTTGATCTGGGCAGGGGGGGCATGCTCCGTTTTGCCTGTCGCATAGGTCCTCAAATGGGTGATGGAAATTATGCCTCTTCCAGCAAGTTTTTCAACTGTTTGGTCAAGTCTTTTATTGTGTCGGGATCTCCTTCAAACAAGGCTTCTTTCAAATCGAAAACGGCATCCTCTATTTGTTTTTCATACGATCTTGACTGTTTCTTCTCTTTCTCAGCCATGGCGTATTCCGCTGCACGGATCATGCTGTCGGCACGAATATTGATCTCCGCTTCTTCGCGTCTTTTCATGTCTTCTTCGGCAACGGCTTCTGCTTCCCGAATCGCGCGGGCTACTTCTTCATCGGATAGCAGGTGGGATGCATCGATCTCAATGCCCGTCTGCTGTTCCGTATAAAGTTCCATGGCGGATACGTGTACTATGCCGTTCACATCAATTTCAAAGCTTACCTCCACCTTGCCTTTTCCCCTCGGAAGGGGCGGAAGGTCGGTCAATTTGAACTGACCCAGGCTGATGTTGTCTTCAGCCATCTCCCGCTCTCCCTGAAGCACGTGAAAATCCATTTCGACCTGGTTATCCTCGGCATTGGTGAATATCTGCCCTGCGGAGGTTGGAATGGTGGCGTTTCGTTCGATAATGCGGGCAAACAGCCCTCCCTCTGTTTCAATGCCAAGGGAAAGAGGTGTTACGTCCACCAGGACTACGTCGGTAATTTCTCCGGTAAGAACCCCGGCCTGCACCGCCGCTCCAATGCCCACTACTTCATCGGGGTTTAAGCGGGTAAAAGGTTTTCGGTGAAAAGTTTCTTCTACCAGGCGCCTCACTGCGGGCATTCGGGTGGAACCGCCTACCAGTACGACTCGATCGATTTGCTCGGGGGTCAAACGGGCATCTTTCAGCGCCTGCATGGTGGGGGCCAGGAGTCCATCTCGCAAATCAACCGTGATGGCTTCAAAAGTATCTTGGTCTATAGTGATCTGTGCGTCTTCCCCCAGGTTGCGGGCCATTTTCAAAAAGCGGAGGGGAAGAGTCACGGACGGCTTGAAGGAAAGTTCCCTTTTGGTTTTTTCCGCAGCTTCCTTCAACCGTTCGAGGGCAAGCGATTCAATATGAATATCCCGCCCGTAGCGATCCATAATGCCATCCAAAAGATGCTTGGCCAGCCTTTCATCCCAGTCGTCCCCTCCAAGCCGAGTATTGCCGTTGACGGCTTTTACCTGAAAGATGCCGTCCCCCAGTTCCAGGATGGACACGTCAAAGGTGCCGCCTCCCAGATCCCATACGAGAATGGTTTGAATTTTTTCACGGTCCAGGCCATAGGCCAATGCAGCCGCAGTGGGTTCATTAATGATTCGTATGACATCAAGGCCGGCAAGACTTCCCGCCTCTTTGGTCGTCTGGCGCTGGGAGTCGGAAAAATAAGCAGGAACGGTGATGACGGCCTTTTTTACTGGTATTCCCAAAAAGGTTTCCGCATCGGTTCGAATTTTTCGTAGAATGAATGAGGAAATTTCCTGGGGAGAATAGTCTTTGCCATTGAGGGTGACTCTGTAATCAAGGCCCATATGTCTTTTGATTGAGCTGACGGTATTTTTCGGATTGGACGCCGCCTGTCTCTTGGCCACCGAACCTATTAGGCGATGCCCAAGGGCTGTTTCAGCCACAACGGAAGGCGTCAGGTTCTCTCCTTCAGCGTTAGGGATCACTTTGGCCTTGCCGTCTTCTATTACGGCGGCCACCGAATAAGTGGTGCCCAAGTCTATTCCTATTGCTTTATCCATCTTTCTCCTGAAACTGATCGAGTGTGTGAATGATTTTTTCGACTGTGAACGGTTTGTCGATAAAACTGTGAACCCCTTTTTCCTTGGCGTCGACGATCCGGTCTTCGCTGCCGTAGGCACTGATAATGACTACAAAGGTCTCAGGGTTTTTCTTTCTAATGATGGGAAGAATATCCATCCCATCCCCATCAGGCAGTTTCAGATCCAGAAAGACCAGATCAGGGGCTTTCGAGAGGTATGCCATACCGTCTTTCAGGGTATGGGCTGCAACCACGTCATAGCCTTTTTCTGTCAGGGCGCCCGACAGAAGCCAGCACAGATCTACTTCGTCGTCTATGATCAAAATAGTTCTGATCTTTTTTTTCGTAAAGAGGCGAGGGGTTTCTTCGGTCTGTTTTCTCCTACGTCTTTCTGTTTCACGCTTTTCAAAATAGGGTTTCAGTTCTTTCAGCCCTTCGGGCTTGCGCCATCCGGAAAGGCCGCTTCGCCACACAAGGGCTTCTTCCCGTTTGATGATCCCCTTGAGAATCCAGCTTTTGAGCCTGGCATGGTACACAGCGCTGTAGGTGTCCGCGCCCCGTTTCACATCGTATTTGAATTCTAGCATGGGCTTCCTCTAATGCATGGGTAAAGAGATGGTAAAAACGGCGCCTTCTTTCTGTTGGCTTTCCACATTGATGGTTCCCCCATGACTGACCACGGTTCCATAGGTTATGGACAGTCCGAGACCGATTCCGGAAGCCTTGGTACTGAAAAAAGGGTCGAATATGCGAATAATATCTTCTTCCGGGATGCCTGCCCCCGTATCGGCAATTTTGACTACGAAATAACGTTCTTCAATCCTGGTCTCAATCGTCATGACGCCCCCTTCGGGCATGGCGTCCAAGGCATTAATCATCACGTTTGAAAAGACCCGGTTGATTTGTTCCCTGTCCACGCTGATGACTGGAGATTCGGGGCAATAGTTTTTCCTTATCTGGACCTGTTGTGCTGTAATTTTGGCTTTGATGGAATCAAGCGTGCTTTCAAGGATATTGTTGATATGGTTGGGTTGAATATTGAGCTTGGGGGGTCTCGCAGAGTTTAAAAGTTCGGTGATCAAAAAATTGATGCGTTCCGTATTTCGAATGATGATTTCGATATGCCTGGCCCAGGGGCTGTCCGGAGAAAAGGCCTCTTTCAGTTGTCTTACCGACATGGACACATTGGTCAGGGGATTTCGGATTTCATGGGCGATGCTGGCCGCGATTCTGCCTGTAAAAGCCAGCCTCTCGGAAAGGACGGACGCTTCTTTTCTGTTTTTTCGTTCTTCGCTGGTGGTTTTGACGTTTGGATCCATTTCTTCCCTCTTTTGAAATTCTCGACAGGTTAGTTCAGAGCCTCAATTCCCGGCATTTTCTTCGCTGCTACGGGGCTGGTCCAATCACATTCACCGCAGCCGTTTGCCAATAGTACTTCGACAAAGTCGAGATTGCCGCATTGGGGGCAAGTCTCTGTTTCTTCATTGGAAAGATCCTCAACATTGTATCCTGCATCGAGAGTGGCGGTTTCTAGATTTTTTTTGAATTGCTGAACATCGTGCGTAGTTAATCGGCGCCACCTGTTCCCTTCCAGCAGGAGATGCAGTTCTTGCCGCGTTTTTTTTTCAGGAGATGCCTGCCCTTCCCTTAACCCTATACCCCGTATTTTTTCAAGGGGCGTTTCAAACAGGATCTTCCCGAAACTGTCATGATAGAGGATTAAACGGGTGGGCGTCAGGTAGAAGCGGCCGTATTGCCAGGTCTGATATAATCCTTCACTTGTATGGCAGGCCCCCTGCGTCTTTAGAAGCACTTTTTCCCTGGCGACCAAAGCCTCCTGCTTTTTCTTCCTGTTTTCCCGTTCCCACGCCCTGGTTTTTTCGTCCCACGCCTGCATCACCCCGTATTCCAGCATGGTTTCCATGCCGGCCAATGCCGCCCGAAGATTGACGCCGATCAGTGGGATGCCCGCAACGGACACGATGAGATCTGCATGAATGATCAGGCCCTTGTCCAAGACACGGTCAAGCAGGTCGATTAAAGTTGCGTTTGTGTTTCGTTGAGGAGTCATGGGTTTGTTAGATGTCCAATGTCAACTTTTATCCAGTGAATCCATCAGTAAATTCAGATCTTTGGACATCTTTTCCAGTGGCGATTTTTGGAGGAAAGCGTCGAAATCCAGTTCATCCAGTCCTTCCACCGTCTGACGCTCTGCACCGGAAATGGCGATGATCTTCATTTCATCGGGAGAGAATTTCTCTCTCACCTTGCGGATGATGTACCTGCCATCCATTTTAGGCATGTAAATGTCTACAAAAAACAGGTCTATCACGGTTTGTTCCATCTGTGCGAGGGCTTCCTGGCCGTCAAAGGCCTTAAGTACATGGTATCCACGTTCTTCCAATAGCTCTCCAAAAAATTCAACGAAGAGGAGATCGTTGTCTGTAATTAGAGCAGTTTTCGCCATTTTTCACCTCCTGAAAAGGTAGATATCTGTTCGGGGCATTGGCTAACTTAACAGCATGTCGAATGACGAACATTCGAATGGAACGGCAGAACAATAGATCAGCACTTCCTTGCCTTCAGAGAGTTTTTGTTCAATTATTTGATTGTTGTCTTCTAAAATGCTCTTAAGCTAATGACAGTGACTAATGACTAATGACCAATGACCAGGAAAGCGAAGACTCCGATGGCTATTTCTAAACGAAGGAGTACGGCGGCCACGGCCCGGTATATCGGACGGAAAAACCCTCC